>Ga0315278_10005205_pt1 | contig 11814 bp, 9 predicted proteins | sample YL17G06_0_MG_FD_203880 | JGI IMG/M metagenome (GOLD analysis project Ga0315278, IMG submission 203880) | Sediment microbial communities from Yellowstone Lake, YNP, Wyoming, USA - YL17G06_0 | ecosystem: Environmental > Aquatic > Freshwater > Lake > Sediment | place: USA: Wyoming | collected... | reverse complement strand
TCTCAGCCCTGGTTGGCTTTGCCCGCGCTAACCCAGACAACCAAGTTGTGGCGGCTGCGGTCATCGGGCGGGACGCAAGCCCCTTTCTGCAATATGTGATCATCAATCGCGGTTCCGATTTCGGCATACGCCGGGGTATGCCGGTCGTTACTCATCAAGGGCTGGTTGGGAGAATTGCCGCTGTTACAGCCAGTGCCGCCCGCGTTCAGCTAATCACCGACAACGCCTCTACCATCAACGTGCGATCAGATCCTTCTCAGACCCAGGGAGTTTTACAAGGACAGATCACTGGCGACGTTTTGGTCGATATGATTCCGCAATCCGCCAATGTGCAAATTGGCGACCTGGTATTGACATCCGGGCTGGGCGGCACTTACCCACCCAATATTCTGATTGGCCAGGTCACCGGAGTGCGCAAACGTGATTACGACCTCTTCCAAAGCGCCTCCATCCAGCCTGCGGTAGATTTTTCTCAATTGGAAATTGTCCTGGTGATCACTAACTTCCGCCCGGTGGATATTGGGCCTTTGGTTCCGACCCCAGTGACCCCTTAAGTGATCGGTGACTGGTGATCAGGAACCAGAGAAATTGTTTTCCAAATCACCCATCACTAATCCCTGCTCTCTTGATATGGCTACTCTGATTTCGATCCCCATTTTTGCTGCCTTGCTGATCCTCCAGACGGCTGTTATCAGCCGGATACCTCTGCTGCATGGCACTGCCGATTTGGTATTATTGGCAGTTCTGGCTTGGGGATTGCAGAAGCGTGTACAAACTGCCTGGCAATGGGGTATAATCGGCGGGTTAATGATAGGCATTGTCTCAGCGCTGCCTTTGGGCACGCCCCTGGTCAGTTATCTGCTAGCCGTCATGATCGCGTTGGCGCTCCGCCAGCGGGTATGGCAGGTTCCGATCCTGGCCATGTTCGTAGCTACGTTTTTTGGCACTTTGCTCACCCAGGCGATCGCAGTGATTGCATTACGCCTGTACGGGAACGCAATCCCAATAGGTGAAGCATTCAGCCTGATCACACTGCCGAGTGTATTACTCAACTTATTGTTAGCCATTCCCGCCTATGCTTTGTTGGGCGATTTGGCTCACTGGCTTTATCCGGAAGAATTGGAAGTATGAACGGTTCACCCCAACTTAACAATCACGTCGCCAAATGGCGCATCCTGGCTTTCCTTCTGGTGTTGGTCGTGGCGTTTCTCATCTTCACGGCCAAGCTCTTCAGCATGCAAATCTTGAATGGGCAGACATATGTTGCCCAGGCGCAGGAAAACAGCGAGAAAGACTTCAACCTGCCTGCACTGCGCGGTATCATTTATGACCGGAACGGCACGGTGCTGGCGCGTAATATTGCCTCGTACAACATAGTGCTCACCTATTCAGATCTACCTGATGATCCGGGGGCTGTACAGCAGATTTTTCGCGAGCTCTCCGATTTGATCAGTGTGCCGATCAATGGTGATGAGTTGACGGATGCAAACCCATACGTCCCCTGCATCTCCGATCATGGCATTGCCCAAATTGCGGCCTATGGAAAGACCTCCAAGCCATTCGAGCCGGTTAAGGTCAAATGCGATATCGATGAGCGGACGGCCATGATTATTCAGGAGAAAGCCGTGGACTGGCCCGGGATATCGATCGAGGTCCAGCCTATTCGTGATTACCCAACCGGCTCATTGACCGCCTCCTTGATTGGTTTCCTGGGCCCCATACCTGCTTTACAGGAAGATGCTTACAAAGCCAAGGACCTGATACCAAACCGCGATAAGGTCGGTTACGCCGGGTTGGAGCTGCAATATCAGGATCTGCTGGCAGGCAACAACGGCCTACGCAAGGTGCAGGTCGACGTGGCAGGCCAGGTGCTCGAACCGGTTGCGCCGGTCGTGGCTCCCGTGCCTGGCGACAATTTACGTCTGACGATTGATACCCGCTTACAGCAGGCCACCACCGCGATCATCCAAAGAGAGCTTGACGATTGGAACAAGTTTTTTGGCAAGATTGTCTACTCCAGCGGCGTCGTCATTGCCATCAATCCAAAGACGGGCGAAGTCCTGGCCATGGTCTCTTACCCCACCTACGAAAACAACCGCATGGCGCGCTTCATCCCGGAATACTACTACAAACAGTTGATCCAAGACCCCACCAACCCGCTCTTGAACCATGCCGTCGGTGACCGCCTACCGGCTGGTTCGGTCTTTAAACTTTCGACGGCGGTCGGCGCGCTCAACGAGGGCGTGGTTACCCCCGACCAGATGATCCAGGCGCCCCCAGAGTTGATTGTTACTGAGAAATATTATGCCAATGACCCCGGCCAATCGCGCCGCTTCATCGACTGGAACAAGGCCGGCTTTGGCCAACTCGATTTCATCCACGGATTGGGCTATTCAAGCAACGTTTATTTCTACAAGCTGGGCGGTGGATACAAGGATGAAGTGCCGAACGGTGGGTTGGGCATCTGCCGGCTGGGCTCATATGCCCGGGCGTTGGGCTACGGTCCCGCCTCCGGCATTGGCTTACCCGACGAGCAGAGCGGGCTGATCCCTGACCCGCAGTGGAAGCGCGTTACGCACGCCGAATCTTGGTCCTCCGGCGATACGTATATCTCCAGTGTGGGGCAGGGCTATGTGCTGGCAACCCCTCTCCAGGTCTTGCTGTCTGCCGCAACCATCGCAAACGACGGCAAATTGATGCAACCGACTATAATTCGCGAAATTCTAGACGGTGAAGGCAACCTCGTCCAAAAATGGCTGGCTCCAGATGGAACAGTAGTTGACCAACCCGTCGAAGGCGGTCGCCAACTTTCGCCATTTCTGCCCAATATGAAGTGGGATATCACGAAGGAGCCGATAATCCAGGAATATAACCAGACTACCACGGTCGGCTGCGAGCCTATTCCAGGCCAGACCAAGGCCGTACAGCCCTGGGTGCTGCAGAAAGTGCGGGAAGGCATGCGCCTGGCAGTCACCGAGGGTACCCTAGGGGCTCTATCTAAGAATAGCCCCGGTTTTGACAAGCTGAATGTCGCTGCGGCCGGCAAGACCGGTACCGCCGAATATTGCGACAAATATGCCCTGGCTCAAAACCGTTGTATCTATGGCAACTGGCCATCCCACGCCTGGGCGGTGGCTTTTGCCCCCTACGATAACCCCGAAATCGCAGTGGTAGCCTTTGTTTACAATGGCACCGAAGGCTCTACCGTATCCGGCCCAATTGCTCGCCAGGTTCTGCAGTCCTATTTCGAGCTGAAAGCCATGGATAACGCCAACAAGACACCATAGTATAATCACGGCGATGGAAGCTCACCCAAAAGTACAAATCAAAGGTATCCGTGAGGGCCTGTTGATTACCCTGGGGGAAGGCACCTGGGTGGAGGTCCACCAGGCTCTTTTGGATCAGGTGGACCAGCAAGCCGAATTCTTACGCGGGGCGCGCCTGGCTCTGGATGTGGGCAACCATGTTTTGAAAGCCGCTGACCTGGGCCAGTTGCGTAACCAGCTTTCCGATCGAGACCTTTCCTTGTGGGCGGTGATCAGCAATTCGCCGACCACTGAGCAGACTGCCCAAACCCTGGGACTGGCTACCCGTCTAGCCAAACCGAGGCCGGAATTGACGGCTGCCCGGCTGGAGACCACAATCCAGGCTGGGGAGCAGGCCACGCTGATTCACCGCACTTTGCGCTCCGGCTTCAGCATCAAATTCCCCGGGCATGTGGTGGTCATCGGAGATATCAATCCCGGAGCGGAGATCATTGCCGGGGGTGATGTTGTAGTTTGGGGACGACTGCGTGGTATGGTGCACGCCGGAGCAGACGGAAATGAACTGGCCGTTGTATGCGCGCTGGATCTATCGCCCACTCAACTGCGCATCGCCAATCGGATTGCTGTAACTCCACAGAGGCGCGGCAAAGCACAGCCTGAAATGGTCCGCATCCAAAATGGGCAGGTGCAGGCAGTGCCATGGGAGTCGAAAAAGAAGTGAGCAGGTATGCGGTATAACGAATCACGTTTCACGTGTCAGTCGACTTTTGATACAAAATAACAGGGATGGGAGAATGACGGGTAAAGTCGTCACGGTTACATCGGGAAAAGGCGGGGTCGGCAAAACCACCGCAACCGCCAACCTGGCGGCAGCATTGGCTTCCGACGGGCAGAAAGTGGTTTGCATTGATGCCGATATCGGCTTACGCAACCTGGACGTGGTGCTAGGGTTAGAGAACCGCATCGTTTACGATCTGGTTGACGTAGTCGAAGGGCGCTGTCGTCTACGCCAGGCTTTGATCCGCGACAAACGGCTGCCTGAGTTGTTTTTAATCCCCGCTGCTCAAACCCGCGATAAAAGCGCCGTCTCTCCCAGCGATATGGTGCGGTTGTGCGATGATCTGCGCCCGGAAATGGACTGGATATTGATCGATTCGCCGGCTGGCATCGAGCGCGGCTTCCGCAATGCCATCGCCCCGGCTGACGTGGTGGTGGTAATCACCAATCCGGATGTGTCTGCTGTGCGAGATGCTGACCGCATTATCGGCCTGATCGAAGCCGAAGAGAAAGGGCCAGCCCGCTTGGTGATCAACCGGATCAAACCGGGCATGGTTAAACGCGGCGAGATGCTGTCAGTGGAGGATGTCCTGGAATTGCTGGCTGTAGAATTGATCGGTATGATACCCGATGATGAAGCCGTGGTTACCAGCACAAACCGGGGCATGCCAGTTTCGTTGGATGGAAAAAGCAAGGCCGGCCAGGCATTCCGCAACATTGCCCTCCGTCTCAAAGGGGAAAAGATCCCCTTCCTTGTTATTGAAGAAGAGACCGGTTTCTTTGGGCGGCTGGCGCGCCTGATCCGCCCAGGAGGCGCTTGAAATGAGCAGCTTTATTGACCGCCTGTTTAACCGAGAGCCCAAAAGTGCCCAGCAGGCCAAAGAACGACTAAAACTGGTGCTCATCCATGACCGGACTGACCTTACGCCGGGCGAATTGGAGACTATGAAAGACGAGTTGATTGAGGTGATCTCCCGCCATGTGGAGATCGACCCCAGCGCTGTGCGCATCGAAATGGAGCAAGAGGGTCGCGAACAACGATTAATTGCCGACATCCCATTGCGATCTGTACGGCGGAGGACTGGGTAAAAGACTAAATCTATGCGAGAAAAACAAACCACAAGTTTAACCTGGCGTCACTTTGATTTCATGTTATTGGGAGCTGTGGCGCTTCTGGTCATATTCGGCATCACCATGATCCGCTCGGCAATCGCCGGAAATATCGAGGCAGCCGATTCGTCGAACCGTCAGTTGATATTCGCCATCGCCGGGTTTGTGGTTGTGCTGGCGACCACCGCCATTGATTACCACCTGTGGTCCTCCATTAGCCGCCCCATGTTGCTGGGAACCGCTATCATTTTAGCTGTCCTCACCGGGCTTGGCAAAGCCTTGTACGGCTCAGCTCGCTGGTTTGACACAGGCGTGATCCTGATCCAGCCTTCTGAGATCGCTAAGATCGTAATGATTCTGGTGTTGGCCGATTATTTCACTCGCCACCAGAATGAAATGGATAACCCGAAGATAATCTTGCGCAGCTTCTTGATTACCATAAGTATCACGGTTTGGATCTTGCTGCAACCCAACCTGAGCACATCCATAGTGATGATGGTGATCTGGTTTGCTTTGCTGTGGGCTGCCGGATTGCGCGTCAAGCACCTGTTGATCTTTGTTGTGATAAGCGCCGTAATTCTCACCATCAGTTTCCCTTTGTTGGTAAAGCTGAACGTCATTCAGGATTACCAGCTTCAACGCATCACCAACTTCATCTCCCCGGATCCTAACGCCCGGCATGGGGAAATCTATAATATTGAGCAAGCCAAGATCAGCATTGGCTCGGGCAGCTGGTTTGGGCAGGGTTATGGGCACGGCACACAGGTACAGTTACGTTTCTTGAAAGTGCGTTGGTCTGACTTTATTTTTGCAGCTACAGCCCAGGAGTTTGGCTTTGTAGGCACTCTGGTGGTAATGCTGGTCTTTCTGTTCGTCATTTATCGCTGCTTGCGAGCGGCGCGCATGTCGCGAGACACCTTTGGGGCGCTCATTGCCTATGGCGTGGCTGCCATGATCGCCTTCCAAGGGATGGTGAATATTGGAGTCAATCTAAATTTGATGCCTGCCACTGGACTGACCTTACCTTTCGTCAGTTATGGCGGCAGCTCCCTGCTTTCCACCCTACTTGGGATTGGCCTGGTTGAAAGCGTCATTCTGAGGCATAAAGCCTTAGAGTTCTAACTGGTTTTGTGTCAAGTGGCACGTATCAAGCGATTTCAATTCTTGACAAGTGCCATTTAAACCCACGGCACTTTTTGGGAGTTATTTATGTATAAATTTAAGCAGGCGCGGGTGCGCATCGCGCCGTCTCCAACAGGGCGGACGCACCTGGGAAACGCACGCACGGCGCTCTATGATTACCTCCTGGCCCGTCAAACCGGTGGACAGTTCATTCTACGCCTGGAAGACACAGACCGCAAGCGCTATGTGCCCGGCGCAGAAGATGAGCTGATGCGTGGATTGCGCTGGCTGGGGTTGGAGTGGGATGAGGGTCTGGATGTCGGAGGGCCTTATGGCCCTTACCGGCAGTCAGAACGCAAGGAGATCTACCTGCATTACGCCCGGCAATTGGTCGACAGAGGTCATGCTTATTATTGCTTTTGTTCAACAGAGCATTTGGAGCGTGTACGGCAGGAGCAGCAGAAAGCCAAACTGCCTGTGCGCTACGATGGGACTTGCCGCCGCCTGGATCCTGACGAAGCTGAGAAGCGCGTGGCGCTCGGTGAACCGCACGTCATCCGCTTCAAGATACCCGAAGGAGGCGCTACCACTGCCCACGATCGCCTGCGCGGCGATATCACCGTCGAAAATCGCTACCTGGATGACTACATCCTGGTTAAATCCGACGGTCTGGCGCTTTACCACCTGGCAGCCATGGTGGATGACCACTTGATGAAAATCACCCACGTCATGCGCGGCGCCGAATGGCTCTCCACTTTCCCCCTGCACGTCCAGATCGTACGCGCCTTTGGTTGGCAAGAACCCGAATGGATCCACCTGTCGCTCTTTCTCAAGCCAAGCGGCAAAGGCAAGATGAGCAAGCGCGAAGCGGGGCAATTAATTAAAGACGGCTATTCCATCTTTATCGGCGACTTAGCAGAGTTGGGGTATATTCCAGAAGCGGTGGTCAACTGGATCGCGCTAATGGGCTGGAGTTACGACGACCGCGCCGAGTTCTTCAGCATGCCGGAGCTGACCGAGAAATTCAGCCTGGACCACCTCAACCCGTCGCCAGCCGCAATTAACTTCACCAAGCTAGACTACTTCAATGGGTTGCATATCCGCAGCTTGCCAGTGCCCGATCTGGCGCAGCGGGTCAAGCCATTTTTTGAGAAAGCCGGCTATTCTGTAGACGAGGGTAAACTGCTCGAGGTCACACCCCTGATCCAGGAGCGCACCGTCACCCTGGACGACGCACCCGTTGTAGGGGGTCTGTTCTTCGAAAACGAGATCCACCCTGCACCCGCCGACCTGGCGGGAAACAAGATGACGGCTTCTGAATCGGCTGAAGCCGCCCGCCGGGCTTATCGAATTCTGGAAAGTTTGCCAGAAATCACGGTTGAATCTGCCGAACAGCCCTTACGGGACCTGGCAGAGCAGCTTGGCTTAAGCGCCGGTCAGCTCTTCGGGCTGTTACGCACGGCTATCACCGGCCGGACGGTCAGCCCGCCATTGATCGAAAGCATGGCCGTGTTCGGGAAGGAGACCGTGCTTGAGCGCCTGCGAGTAGCCATTGAAGTGCTGGAAACAATGCCTTCTTAAAACAATACCGGGCAGCTCACACTGCCCGGTATTGTTTTAAATGGTTTTGCTATTTTTTCAGTGATTCTTCAATCTTTGCCCAGGTGTCCCTTAACGACACCGTGCGGTTGAACACCAGGCGGCCTTCCTTTGAATCGGGGTCCAGGCAGAAATAGCCCTGACGTTCGAACTGGTAGCGGCTCCCAGGAGTAGCCCCCTCTAGCGACGGTTCAACTTTACAGCTCTGCAGGACTTCCAACGATCCAGGGTTAAGGTTAGCGATGAAACCCCGGTCTTCTTCAACCACATCCGGGTTAGGATCCAGGAACAGCCGGTCGTAGAGTCGCACTTCTGCATCCAGGGCGTGGGCTGCCGAGACCCAGTGGATAGTCGATTTCACCTTACGCCCGTCCGGGGCGTCGCCGCCGCGGGTTGCCGGATCATAGGTACAATGCAACTCAACTACTTCGCCAGTCTTCTCGTCTTTCACCACACCAGTGCACGTGACAAAATAAGCGTAGCGCAGCCTTACTTCACGGCCGGGCGCCAGGCGATAATACTTGGGCGGCGGAACCTCACGGAAGTCGTCTCGCTCGATGTATAAAACGGGCGCGAACGGCACTTTACGGGTTCCCATCGTAGCATCCTCGGGGTTGTTAACGGCTTCCATCTCTTCCACCTGGCCCTCGGGATAGTTGTCAATCACGACGCGCAAAGGGTTAAGCACACCCATCACGCGTGGCGCTCTTTTATTCAAGTCTTCGCGGATACAGTGTTCCAACAGCGCTAAATCCACCATGCTCTCATTCTTGGCCACACCGATCCGGTCGCAAAAATCGCGGATGGCTTCGGGTGTGTAGCCGCGCCGGCGCAGGCCACGCAGGGTGGATAAGCGCGGGTCGTCCCAGCCGCGCACATACCCTTCCTTGACCAGGCGCAGGAATTTGCGCTTGCTCATCACCGTGTAGCTCAGTCTGAGACGAGCAAACTCGATCTGGCGCGGCTTGTAGACGCCTAACTTGTCAGGGAACCATTCGTAGAGCGGGCGGTGGGCTTCATAGAAAATGTCGCACAGCGAATGGGTGATGCCTTCCATCGAGTCATTCTGGCCGTGAGACCAGTCGTACATTGGGTAGATACACCACTTCTTTCCGGTGCGGTGGTGGGCTGGCTCGTGCAGGATACGATACATGACCGGGTCGCGCAGGTTAATATTGGGATGTGCCATGTCGATTTTGGCGCGCAGCACGCACGCCTCATCGGGAAATTCGCCGGCTTTCATGCGCTCGAACAGGTTCAGGTTCTCCTCGACCGTGCGGTTCCGGTAGGGGGAATCCTTGCCTGGCTCCGTCAAAGTGCCCCGGTTGGCGCTCACTTCTTGAGGCGATTGGTCGTCTACATAAGCTTCCCCTTTTTTGACCAGAATGATCGCCCATTCAAATAACTCATCGAAGTAATCCGATGCATAGAATAGCCGGTCTTCCCAATCGTACCCAAGCCAGCGGATATCCTCCATAATGGCGTCTACGTATTCAGTCTCTTCTTTGACTGGATTCGTGTCGTCGAAGCGCAGGTTGCACTTTCCACCAAAATCGCGTGCCACCCCAAAATCAATGCTGATCGCCTTGGCGTGCCCGATATGCAGGTAACCGTTCGGCTCAGGAGGGAAACGCGTATGCACTCGTCCGCCAAAGCGGTTCAACCGGATATCTTCGAGTACAGCTTCCCGAATAAAGTCAATCGAGGGAGATGTTTCAGATGGCGCCATAATCAACCTGTCTCTTTTCACTTGTCTTGAGCTATTTAGCGGCAATTATATCCCAATCCCTGGAGTTTCAAAAATATCCGGCAGACTCGGCGCAGACAGGCATTTGACGAATGGTTGGGTGCATGGTAGAATACCCGTCGCTTGACGCACTGGGGGTTCGTCTAGTGGTAGGACAGCAGACTCTGGATTTGCTTGCCGAGGTTCGAATCCTCGACCCCCAGCCTTCACCCCGCATTTTTGCGGGGTGGTGTGCTTTATAATGGAATCGAGATTGATACAAGTGGTATAATCTTTTAAGAGCCAGAATTAAACTACAGAATAAATCTTTACCGCCGAGATAGTATAATAACTCGGCGGTCTCCGCGTGCTCTGCGGTGAAATTATCAATGTTTTCTATCGGAGTATATCGAGAAGGGGAACCAACCTGCATGAAACTACACGAATATCAATCCAAACACATCTTTGCCAAATATGGAATTCCTATCCCAAAAGGGAGGATAGCGGCTACCGCAACAGAAGCAAAACAGATTGCTGAAGAACTGGGTAGCCGTGTTGTTATTAAATCCCAGGTTCTAGTCGGCGGGCGCGGCAAAGCAGGCGGCATCCGCCTGGCGAAAAACCCATCCGAGGCTGAAGAGATGGCGACGCTCATTCTGGGCATGGAGATCAAAGGTCTACCGGTGCGAAAAGTGTTGGTGGACGAAGCCGTCCAGATTGAAAAAGAAATTTATCTGGGCATAACCAACGACCGCACCGCACGCAAACCCGTCATGATGGCCTCATCGGCGGGCGGAGTTGAAATCGAAGAAGTGGCCAGGCTGACCCCCGAAAAAATCATAAAAGCTCACATCGATCCGTTGCTGGGCCTGCGCGATTACCAGGTGCGTGAGATTGCAGCCGGGATAGATCTACCGCGCGAACATTGGCGAATTTTCGGTCAAATTGCCCGTGGACTGTGGCAGGCCTATGCCGATTGCGACGCGACCCTGGCCGAAATCAACCCGCTGATGATCACTTCTGGCAACCAGCTCCTGGCAGTAGATGGGAAAATAGTCTTAGACGACAACGCCCTCTTCCTCCACACCGACCTGGCGGAAATGCGCGACCTGGATGTGGAAGCCCCTTCAGAAATTGAAGCTCGCAAGTTTGGCCTCTCCTTTATTAAATTAGATGGCAATATCGGCTGTATGGTCAACGGGGCAGGCCTGGCAATGACCACCATGGATATCATCAAGTTGTTCGGCGGCGAACCTGCCAACTTTCTGGATATCGGCGGCGGGGCCAGTGCTGAGAAAGTTTCCTCTGCGATGCGCATCATCCTGGCCGATCCTAATGTGAAAGCGATTTTATTCAACGTGTTCGGGGGCATCACCCGCTGCGACGAAGTCGCCCGCGGCATCTTGTCCGCACTGAGCGAAGTAAAGACCAAAGTGCCGATGGTTATCCGCCTGGTAGGCACCAACGCCGGAGAAGGCCGCCGGATTTTGGCTAATGCCAACATGGTTACGGCTGAAACCCTGGTCGACGCCGCCCAGAAAGCCGTCGCAATCGCTAAAGCATAGGGCACGGGAGGCTGATCCCCAATGAGTATCTTGATCAATAAATCTACCCGCCTGATCGTCCAGGGTGTCACCGGCCACGATGGCCTATTTCACACCCAGCAGATGGTTGATTATGGCACCAACTTAGTTGCCGGCGTCACCCCCGGCAAAGGCGGAGAGTGGGTGTTGGACGGCAAAGTGCCGGTTTTCGACTCGGTTAAAATGGCCATCGAAGCCACTGAAGCTAATACGAGTGTGATCTTTGTACCGGCCCGTTTTGCCGCCGATGCGATCTTCGAAGCCGCGGATGCCGGTTTACCCTTGATCGTGTGCATCACGGAAGGCATCCCCGTGCAGGATATGATGCGCGTGTGCAGTTACCTGGACCAGAAAGGTGTTCGCCTGGTGGGCCCCAACTGCCCAGGAATGATCACTCCTGGGGAATCGAAAGTGGGCATCATCCCAGGGAATATCTCGATCCCTGGCAAAGTTGGATTAGTCTCTCGCTCGGGTACACTAACCTACGAAGTGCTGTATGCCTTAAAACAGGTTGGGATAGGCGTCAGCACGTGTGTGGGCATTGGCGGCGATCCGATTAACGGAACCAGTTTTATTGATTGCCTGAACATGTTCGAGGAAGATGCCCAAACCGAAAAAATAGTGATGATTG
>Ga0315278_10005202_pt1 | contig 11816 bp, 13 predicted proteins | sample YL17G06_0_MG_FD_203880 | JGI IMG/M metagenome (GOLD analysis project Ga0315278, IMG submission 203880) | Sediment microbial communities from Yellowstone Lake, YNP, Wyoming, USA - YL17G06_0 | ecosystem: Environmental > Aquatic > Freshwater > Lake > Sediment | place: USA: Wyoming | collected... | reverse complement strand
TGTTGCACTTCGGTTCTCTAAGTTTTTGGATTGCAGACTGATACATCGGTGACTGCCGTATGACCCGAAAAGGCAGACCGCAGGGCGAACCAGGGTCAAGCGCAATAATTATGTCTTCTTCTTTTACGGCAATAACAGCTTGCTTATATTCCTGCGATGCACTGCTTTCCTCGGTTGCAAGAAACCGCGTGCCCATTTGGACACCGCTCGCTCCCATTTCCAGGAATCTTACGATATCGGCATGTGTATAAATCCCGCCGGCAACAATAATGGGCATACCACCATATTTTTTTGCGGCGTCCATAACAGGAGGAAAGAGATTTTCGAGCTTATTGGATTCAATATCTATCTGGTCTGTCTTGAAGCCGAGGTGCCCGCCTGCAAGCGGCCCTTCAAGAACAATTGCGTCTGGCCTGTAGCCTAACCTTTCCCATTTCTTGCATATAATTTCAAGCGCTCTTGCAGATGATACGATAGGTATCAACGCTGTATCTTTAGGTGGCTGAATTGCAGGCAGACTTAATGGCAATCCGGCTCCCGAGATAATAAAATCTGCTCCGGCATCCAGGGAACCCTTTACTGAATCCTCATAATCCCTTCCGAGTGCTACCATAATATTTATGCCGGCAAAGCCTCCTGAGGCTTTTGCCAGAGAGACTTCTTCATACGCAGCCTCATAGCTATTAACCTTCTTGCCTTTCCGTTTTGACACAAGTCTGTCGAGAGCGGCACTCGATATGATACCAACGCCTCCCTCTTTTGCAACAGCGCTTGCGAGGGGTGACAGAGATACGCCGATCCCCATTCCACCCTGAATGATAGGGAGAGTAATTTTTTTACCTTTGATTGTAAGCGATGGTAGCTTTGAAGATGTATCTGACATAAATTCTCAGAAGACTATAGACAGTGCGACCTGATCGTTGAGCCGATCAAGAGTATAAACGGATTCCTTCGCAAGACAAATAGTCATTTTCATTTTTTGTTATTTTAGCAGATTTATCAAGTTATTTCAGCGTAATAAGCATATGCAGCGAAGATCAAGTGTTTCCATGCCCACCTTTGAAAGGATAGGAAGCTATTTCTATGTCTCCACCTTCTCCAGCCTCCACAAAAGGGAAAATGTATCGAAACTCAGTTCGTATAATGTCTTTCCGTCTGATATTGAGAAATGGTGAATTTTGTTCTGCCCCTCTTTTGTCTGCCATGAATATGTAACATCCTTGACCTCAAACAGTTTTCCAGACCACCTGAATCTCAGGGGTTTTATCTTATACGGCAATCCGAATGAAGCGACAACGCTTATGGTTTCACCGATGTCCATTACAGCTTCCTTATTACCCCTACAACCTTGCCGATGACCGTTACTTCATTAGGGGTGTGGATTGTGGGTTGCATATCCTTATTTTCCGGTCTGAGAATTATCTTCTTTTTCTCTTTGTAGACTCGCTTGACTGTTGCCTCATCATCAATGAGGACAATGCCTATCCCTCCATTTTCTATGGTCTTCTGCGGTTTTACCAGCACGTAATCTCCGTTTAGTATCCCTGCCTCTATCATGCTGTCTCCGGTTACTCTGAGAGAAAATGTATCTTCATGAGGGAATAAGGATTTATCAATCAGGATGTGCGCATCGATATCCTCCCTTGCAAGTATTGGTCTGCCTGCCCTTATTTTTCCGGCAACAGGAAGCATAAATCCAGCCGATAGCTTTAAACCTAAAATCTCTATGCCTCTGGATTTGACCGGGGTTAATTTTATAAATCCCTTCTTTTCGAGCGCTTTTAGATGTGCTCTCGCAGCAGCCCAGAGAAACCTGAAGTGGTTTCCTATTTCCCTGACAGTGGGAGGGTATCCATGGTTTTTTGTGTGCTCTATAAGGAAATCAAGGATGTGTTTCTGTTTTGTTGTCAGTTCTTTCATTTTTATTCTTACTCCGCTTGAATATCCCCATTACCGAAGGGGGTTAAGAAAGTGGGGGAGTTTATATATACAAATGTATACTAAAAATGAGGGTTTTGTCAAGATCCTGTTTAGACTTGCCTGTTAAGGCCTTTCCCTTACCATCTCCTTCAGCCTCAACGCATTTCTTGTTGCAAATCCGCCGTGGCAGTTGTTGAACATGGCATAGGTGACTTTTGCTTTCCGTGCTACTGACCGGAGGGATGGGACAAATGTTCTGAGTTCATCGTCTGAATAAAGATAACTGTATCGCAGTGATGTATCTACTCCCTTTTTGAGCCAGTTTTCTGTATTCCTTCCATGAAATCTGAAGTAAGCAATATCTGTAGTTGCATGAGGGATAAGGGGAACTGTTGATAGTGTGCCATACTGTGGTTCATCTGCTGTTATGTAGGTCAGTTGATGTTCTCTGAGAAAGCCGAATACGGAATCCAGATTATCTGATGTGAGCCAGCTTCCGTGTCTGAACTCCACGGCCACCGGCAATTCCTGCACGAGTTCTTTACATCTCAGGATATAATCCATATTCGCTGTCTTGTAATGAAACCAGGGTGGAAATTGGTATACAAGGACTCCGAGTTTGCCGGTCTCCACAAGAGGCGTAAGGGCCTCTTTAAACCTTTCAGCTATGGGTTTCAGAACGGCAGATTCTTTGACATAGACATATCTTTCGTTCTTGTTTTTTTCCGGAAGCAGATTGAAAATATCCTTTGGCAAGGTCTTTGGATCAATCCCATGACCTGTCAACGCGCCATACGCCTTAATGTGAAAAATGAAATTCTCAGGAGTCCTGTCTGACCACAGACAAGTATTTTTTTTATCAGGGATGGCGTAATAGGTTGAATCTACCTCTACAGTATGAAATTGGCTTGCATAATATCTGAGCCGGCTTTCTGCTGTTCTGACTTCCTGCGGATAGAATTCTCCGCTCTGAATCAATGTCTTTTCTGTCCACGAGCATATGCCGGTATGGATCATTGCGAGCGCATTTTTATTTCGTAACACTGATGCGCTAATGTAACGAGTTCGTCGTATCTCCATCCCCCGCGGTCAGTAAGAAGACCTGTGAAGCGTGATGGTATTGCGCTTATTCCCAGATATGCACCGCTTATTGCACCTGCCATTGCTGCTGTTGTATCTGTATCTCCGCCTGCTCCAATTGCAGTGCATACGGTTTGCCAGTAATCATCAGGGGATCTGAGAAATGCATAGAGACTCCACAGCACGCTGCTGATGACAAATCCGGACATGCCTTTCCATTCATCGTCATCGATATAATCAGGATCGTAGCCGGCCTTGGAAATAAAGGTTACAGCTTTCTCAGGCGGAAGCGATAACCATCCAATCAGGTTTTTCAGCTCAGATGTAAAGCCGGGTTCAACCGCAGCTGTCCAATCTGCAAGAGTTGAGATGAAAGATTCAGCATTGATTGTTTTTTCCTGAAGCGCCAGCGCAACTGCACCGCTGACCGCTACTGCCCCTGCAGAGCTTCGCGGGTCTTTATGGGTAATTCTGCCCTGATCATGTGCTGCCTGAATAAGCATCTGCGGGTTATCAAAAAAGAACAGGCCTATGGGCCCTGCTCTCATGGCGCTTCCATTGCCTGCTGCCGGAGGAGGGGCCCCTGATTCTTCCCATGAGGCGCCCTGGCACAGTCTTTTAACAGCCTCCTTGGTTGAATATCCGAAAGCTACAATCCTTTTCTCTGTAAATAGCATTTTTATCCGTTCCGCATAGTCTGCTGGATCAAATTTATTGCATGCTGCATAGCTCTGCATAAGTTCGCGGGCAAGCTGCGAGTCATCTGAATATTGTCCAAAAGGGAAGGGAAACCTGCCAAACTCTACTGTCTTTTCTGTTATTAAAAAATCTTCCACATATCTTTTACACGCTTCAGGTGAAAAGCCTTCCACAGCAAAACCGGTTGCGTCACCAAGACACTGACCAATCAAACAGCCGCTGTATTGATCTCTATGTGGTAACATGGATTTGTTTTTTACCGAATGATACTTCCGGGAGGAACTTCCTTTTCAGGCTGAAGGAGGATGGGTTTCCCTTCAACATCTGCTGCGAGGATCATTCCCTGGCTTACAATTCCCCTGATAGTTTTAGCTTCCAGATTCATGAGCACAGGAATTTCTTTTCCGATGACTTGTTCGGGCTCATAGATTTCAGCAATCCCTGCAACAAGCTCTCGCTTTTCGATGCCGAAATCAATCTCTAATTTCAGCAGTTTGTCAGTTCCCTGCACCTTTTCTGCTGCAAGAATTTTTCCGATTCTGATATCTAACTTTTTAAAATCATCAAACGTGATCATTCAGATATTATCTACGTATACAAGAGCTTTTGCAATACGATCTTTTCTCAGGCTTTGTTACGTCAGGGTTTACATAGTTATCCACGTATGATAGAATTTTTAATGAAGAGAGTTTTAATGATCGTGCTTTCTGTTGCGCTTTTCAGCAGTCTTTTCCTGATGCTGAGAACAGGGAGGGAATTAACCGGGGATATACAGATAAAGGGCGGTTCCTTTATCGAGGATGTCAGGATTCTCCAGAAGAAAAAGGGGGTAACCCTCTGGACCCTTACAGCAAGCAAGGCTAATTTCACAGAGGGTGAAGATAAGGCTGAACTCAGTGATATAAAGATGATGCTCCAGAAAAATGGTGTAATCCTGCATGCAGGCAAAGGGATATATAGTATTTCAGACAAAAGCTTCACCACAGACAGTGTAGTTGAAGCCGCATCGAAAGATTACAAAATAACAGCAGATTCGCTTGATTATGAGGTTTCCTCCGGGGAGATCCATACCGGCGGCAAGATTACCGTTGAAGGCAAGGGCTTTAAGGTAGAAGGCAGGGGAATGAAAGCAGATGCTGAACAAAAGGTCAGTATACTCAATGATGTTAAGGCAACTTTCCATAAATAGCATTTTACGACTGTGCGGATCTCTGATCCTGTTTTTTTTGCTCGCTACTCCTGGTTTTTCTGCAGAGCAGTCAAAAAAGATAAAAGGACCCATAACTATAACCTCTAAAATGCTGACAGCGGACAATAAAGCCCGGACAGCCCTTTTTGAACATTCTGTTGTCGCACGTACAACAGATGTAACTATTTATTCCGAGAAGATGCTTGTCCACTATGATAATTCCGGCAATGTCACAAAGCTTGATGCAGGAGGGGGAGTTAAACTCATTAAGGAAAACAGGGTTATCACTTCTCAGGAAGCAACATATTATGCAGATGGGGAAAAGGTTATTTTTACAGGCGAGCCAAGGGCTGTAGACGGAGAAAATGTGGTTACAGGCCGAATAATGACATATATTATGAACGAAGACCGTTTTATTGTCGAAGACAGTAAGGTTTTCCTGACAAATAAAAAAGAGCAGTAATGGAATCCGGCATGCACCTCCTTGAAGCAAAAGGGCTATCAAAATATTACGGTAAAAAACATGTCGTTAAGAGCCTTAATGTATGTGTGAATACCGGTGAGATTGTAGGACTGCTTGGTCCGAATGGCGCAGGGAAGACAACCACCTTCTATATGATCGTTGGACTCATTAAACCGGATGGTGGAAAAATCTCTCTCGACAATGAGGATATGACTGATCTTCCCATGTACCGCAGGTCTCTGATGGGGATAAGCTATCTGCCCCAGGAACCATCCATATTCAGGAAACTCACAGTTGAAGATAATCTCAAGGCGGTGCTCGAGATAAGGGGACTCAGCCGTGATGAGATAGAGTATGAGGTAGACCGTCTTTTAAAGGAGTTCAACCTTGTTGATCTGTCACAAAAGCATGGGTATAAGCTTTCCGGGGGTGAGAGGAGGAAAACCGAAATAGCAAGGGCTATTGCTATAAAACCAAGATTCATCCTGTTTGATGAACCATTTACAGGAATAGATCCCCTTGCGATTATAGAACTCAAGAAGATGCTCGGTTATCTTAAAGACAAAGGACTTGGAATATTAATAACAGATCATAACGTAAGAGATACACTTTCCATAACAGACAGGGCATATATTATCAGTAACGGTGAGATACTTGAAGAGGGAATCCCGGACAAAATTGTTGCGGATTCCAGGGTTAGAGAAGCCTTTCTCGGAGAGGAGTTTACACTGTAATGTCTCTGGAAAACAGGCTTGAACTAAGGTTATCTCAAAAACTGATACTTACGCCCCAGCTTCAGCAGGCGATAAAACTACTGCAACTGCCCCATCTTGAACTCTCAGAGTTTCTTTCCCAGGAACTTATGGAGAATCCATTCCTTGAGGAATCCGTTGATGAAGTTCCTTCTGAGGAGCTTACACCCGAGGAGAGAGATGCCGCAGCAAGAGAGGAAAGAGATTCTTCAGAGCAGGAAGATTCATATGAAGATACTGACGCCCCGCTCGAAAAGCTTATGAACTTCACGGTAGATGAATACTTTGAAGAAAGGAGTTCAGACGGAAGAGACATGGGCTATTTCAATCCGGGAACAGTAACTCCTCCGTCTTTCGAACAGTTCCTCACGAAAAAACCGGCCCTGTGTGATCATCTATTATGGCAATTGCGGTTATCACGTATACCTGAAGAGACAAAAAAAGTCGGAGAAATTGTTATAGGCAATATAGATGAAAACGGCTACCTGAAGGCTTCTGTGGAAGAGATAGGAAAGGCAGCAGAGACCAGTACAGAGGCAGCAGAGAAAGCGCTTGATATAATACAGGGTTTTGATCCTTCGGGCGTAGGTGCACGAAACTTAACAGAATGCCTGCTTATACAGCTTAAGGCGCTGAATCTGCAAAACACCATCATAGAAAAGATAATTATGAACAATATGGATGAGCTTGAAAAAAGGAAATATACTGTTATTGCGCAGAAATACGCCCTTCCTTTGAAAGATATCATGACGGCCGTGAAAATTATCGAGGGTCTTGAGCCAAAACCAGGCAGAAATTTTTCGAGCGATGAAACAAACTATATTGTCCCTGATGTATACCTGATCAGGACAGCAGAAGGATATCAGATCATACTGAATGATGAAGGATTGCCGAGATTGAGGGTCAGCAGTTTCTACAGAAAACTCATTCAGCAGAATAATGCTTACCCGAAAGAAGATAAACAGTTTCTCATTGAGAAAATGCGGTCTGCAGTCGGGCTTCTGAAGGGTCTTGACCAGAGGAGCAGAACAATATACAGAGTTACCGAGACACTTATTGATCTTCAGAACGAATTTTTCGAGAACGGCGTGCAGTATCTGAAACCCTTAACCCTAAAGGATGTTGCATCAATACTGAGTTTGCATGAGAGTACAATAAGCAGAGTTACATCCAACAAGTATATTTCCTGCGAACATGGAATCTTCTGTTTCAGGTTCCTCTTCAGCAGCGCTCTCAGCAGGGGTATGGGGAGCATCTCGTCAACATCTGTAAAGGATATTATAAAGAAGATCGTGACAGAGGAAGATTCCCGTAAGCCTCTGAGTGACCAGCATATAGCTGAGATGCTGAGCAAGAGCAGCATCGTCATTGCAAGGAGGACCGTTGCAAAATACAGGGAGGAACTCGGAATCCCGTCACAGGCACAGAGAAAAAATTGACCAATTAAAGGAGGGTATATGAATATTATCGTGACAGGAAGACATATTGAAGTTACACCTGCTCTGAAAAGCTATGCGGAAAAGAAGATTGCAAGATTTGACCGTTACCTCTCGAACATATCCGAGGCGGTTGTTACTATAAGTGTAGAGAAATACAGACATAAGGTAGAAGTGCTGCTCAAGGCCAATGGAGTCCTTATACAGGCAGAAGGAATTACCGGTGATGTATATTCGTCGATCGACGAGGTAGCAGAAAAACTCGAAAGACAGATAAAGAAATATAAAGAGAAACTCGTTGCTCACAGGAAACCCGAAGGGAAGGCAGCCCCCATGTCTGAAGAGGCTCCTCTTCCTGCAGAGGTTGGCAGGATTATAAAGAATAAACGGTTCGAGTTGAAACCGATGAGCCCTGATGAGGCAGCAATGCAGATGGAACTGCTCGATAAGGATTTCTTTGTATTCACAAATGATAACAGCGGAGAAATAAACGTTATCTACCGCAGGAGAGACGGTAATTTCGGTCTTATAGAGCCGGTAAAATAGAGAATAAGCTGTGCCAATAATAGTCATAATCACCGGCCTTTCCGGTTCCGGGAAGACCGTTGCGCTGCGAGCGCTTGAAGATTCCAATTTTTATTGTGTAGATAACCTGCCTATTGCGCTGATCGACTCATTTGTTTCAGAAGTATCTAAGGATAGAGAGATCAAAAAGATAGGTATAGGCATTGACATCAGAGAGAAAGGATTTCTGTCTGATGTCAATGGTGTTCTTAAGATACTGAGAGATAAATACCGCACAGAGATCCTTTTTCTTGAGGCAGAAAGGGATGTCCTCATAAGAAGATTTAAAGAAACCCGGAGACCTCATCCGCTCGGCTGGAATATCGAAGAAGCAATACAGACAGAAAAGGGAAGGCTTGCTCCACTGAGAGAGGCTGCAGACAGGATTGTCGATACATCTTCTTTTACTCCTCATCAACTGAGACAGTTCATTACGTCTCTCTACAAGATACAGACAGGTAAAAAGGCGATGACAGTAGTCCTCATCTCTTTTGGTTTCAAACTTGGCACCCCACAAAATATTGATCTGCTTTTTGATGCAAGGTTTCTTCCAAACCCTAATTTTGTCCATGAGCTGAAATTACTGAAGGGGACTGATAAAGCGGTTTCTGACTATGTTTTCAAGTACCAGACAGCAAAGGCATATGTGAAGAAGATTAAGGAATTCATAGATTTTCTTATACCTCTGTATATAAAAGAAGGGAGGTCTTATCTGACTATTGGCATTGGCTGTACAGGCGGCAATCACCGCTCTCCTGCCATCGTTGAGAAACTAAAGGGTTATATAAAGAAACATCCGATAGATCTGAGCATCGTTCACAGGGATTTAAACTGATATAATTGAGGCTCTTGCAAAAGTCCTATTCTGGTAGCCGCAGGCTTTAGCCTGCGTTTGTAAGGCACTGAAAACAAATAAAACACGCAAACTAAAGTTTGCGGCTACATCATGATTACAAGACTTTTGCAAGAGCCTCTATTATCGCGGAAAAAGAGATGCTTGCGGATACACCTGCTCTGTTTACAAAGTCCAATTTAAGCTGTTAGTATATATAGCTTTGAGACAATTTAAGTAATTTCAGGAGAGGTGGCCGAGCCGGTCGAAGGCAGCCGCCTGCTAAGCGGTTGTGGGGGTAAAACCTCACCCAGGGTTCGAATCCCTGCCTCTCCGCCAGTTAACTGCAGTGAAAAGTGAAGAGTTAAAAGTGAACAGTAAAAAATTATGATCACTGATAAGGAGGTTCAGATGAAAAAAGTTTTCATATTAACAGCATGTCTTGTACTGGTTTTTTCATTATCAGCCTGTAAGAAGAAGGAAGAACAGCCACCTGTGCCGCAGACAGGGCCTATGACCGGACCAATAATGCCTCCGGGACAGATGCCTCCGGGACAGATGCCTCCAGGACAGATGCCTCCGGGACAGATGCCTCCGGGACAGATGCCTCCGGGACAGATGCCTCCGGGACAGATGCCTCCGGGACAGATGCCTCCGGGACAGATGCCTCCAGGACAGATGCCTCCAGGACAGATGCCTCCGGGACAGATGCCTCCGGGACAGATGCCTCCGGGACAGATGCCTCCGGGACAGATGCCTCCGGGACAGATGCCTCCGGGACAGATGCCTCCGGGACAGATGCCTCCAGGACAGATGCCTCCAGGACAGATGCCTCCAGGACAGCAGATGGGAAAAACCGGCATGATGATGCCAAAGGGAAAATCGCAGGTTATAATACCTGATTCTTTAAAGGGGAAATGGAACGCTGCAAGGATAATTTTTGAAGATAAGGTTTCAAAGACAAAGCAGGAATATACAATTAAATTGAACAGCGACTTCAAAATTCCTAATTCGAATATCAAAATTCATGTCGGTGAATTTCTCCCTGATTTTAAGATGGACGGGCTCAATCTTACATCAGGGTCAAATGAGCCAAGGAATCCCGCTCTGGGAATAAGGGTCTTTGATAATGATAAGCAGATATTCCCTGCACCCGGAAAACAATGGGGATGGCTTTTTTCAAAAGTGCCGTCAATACACCCTTTTGAGCATCCAAAATACGGTATTACCCTCAAAGAAGGTCTAAAAAAGGGATAGAGTAATTACCTCAGGATACAACCTGAAGGTTACAGCAACTATTAAAGGATTACTATTATTTAGTGTATGTTTATAAAGTCAGAGTTTGTCATCCTCCGGCTTGACCGGGGGATCCAGAAGGCATTGAAAACACTGGATTCCCGCCTTCGCGAGAATGACGAAATTTTATCGGAATAGCAGTTTTAAAACAGACTCTATTTAGGAAAATTTTTTGCGCCCATAGCTCAACTGGATAGAGCGTCGGACTACGGATCCGAAGGTTGGGGGTTCAAATCCTCCTGGGCGCGCTATTATGAATATTGTCATAAATCTCAATAAGCCTGAAAACATCTCTTCGCAACAGGCAGTAACCAGGGTCAAGCGGCTTTTTTCAGCAAAAAAAGCAGGGCATGCCGGAACCCTTGACCCGATAGCAACCGGCGTATTGATTGTTTGTCTCGATGAGGCAACAAAGATAACCAGATTCCTCTCCGACCTTAATAAAGAATATATTGTACGATTAAAGCTCGGCGAGAGAACTGACACATACGATTCAACAGGCAGAGTTATTGACAGGGCAGAGTTCCATTTTATAAAGGAGTCTGACATCCATAAAGTCCTGAGTAATTTTATCGGGCATATAAAACAGACACCACCTATGTACTCTGCGATTAAAATAGGCGGTCAACCACTTTATAAACTTGCAAGAAAGGGTATCATTGTAGAGAGGCCGGAGCGGGACATTACAGTTCATGCAATGGACTTTTTATCCTTTGATCCTCCTTATCTCGATCTGAAAATTTCATGTTCCAAGGGAACGTATATCAGGACTATCTGTGATGATATCGGCAATGCCCTCGGCGCAGGGGCACATATGGTTTCATTAACACGGACACGTATAGGCGCTTTCAGGATTGAGGATTCAGTATCAATAGAGGGATTGAGCAATAATAAAGATCCGGGGTGTTCGATAGATTCTGCTATCCTGCATCTAAAAGAAATAATTCTCGACGAAGAATCATATGCCAAAGCAAAAAATGGGGTATCAATAATCTGTCCTGCAAGCTGCCTTTCCCCGCCTTTATTAACTGGTGATGAGAGGGTTCCGGAAAATTCATCAATAAATCAATATATTAGACTTAAAAGCCCTCAGCATGTCCTCTTTGGAATAGGAAAAATAGAGAATAACCGGATAAAAATCGAAAGATTGTTAAACTAAATTCTTTAGGTTTTCAAGTAACCCCCTTTATCTTAAAGAAAAAAATACTTGACAAGATTCTTTTTTTCTGGTATTCATAAACATATGTTTATCAGTCGAAGGAGTACTGTTGGCTTAGACATAGGCTCGGGTTATCTTAAGGTAGTACAACTGAAAGATACCAAGGGAGGGTACGAACTTGAGTTGTTCGATATGGTTCCTCTTCCCCCTGAACTGATTGTTGATGGTTCGATAATAGATTCCCTGCGCCTCTCAGACGCACTCAAGGAACTCTCACGGAAAGCCAGGATAAAGACAAAGGACGTTGTTATCAGTATCGCCGGCCACTCTTCAGTGATCATCAAGAGGGTCTCTTTGCCTGACATGTCAGAGGAGGAACTCTCTGAGTCCATAAAATTCGAGGCTGAACAATATATACCATTCGAT
>Ga0315278_10005199_pt1 | contig 11818 bp, 13 predicted proteins | sample YL17G06_0_MG_FD_203880 | JGI IMG/M metagenome (GOLD analysis project Ga0315278, IMG submission 203880) | Sediment microbial communities from Yellowstone Lake, YNP, Wyoming, USA - YL17G06_0 | ecosystem: Environmental > Aquatic > Freshwater > Lake > Sediment | place: USA: Wyoming | collected... | reverse complement strand
GGAATCGTGGCGTGCGGGGGCGGGCGAGCACTGTCTGATCCTTGGCGCGTCCGGCAGCGGAAAGACCACGCTGCTTGGCATCGTCGCGGGACTGCTGCGCCCCAGCGCAGGCCGCATCGAGGTCGGCGGGGAAGACCTGGCGAGGCTTTCCGGCCCGGCGCTTGATCGATTTCGCGGTCGGCACATCGGCTTCGTGCCGCAGAAGCTGCATCTGATCACGAGCCTCGACGTGGAGGCGAATCTCGTGCTCGCGCAGTTCATGGCGGGGGTTGCGCAGGACCGCGCGCGCGTGCGCGAGGTGCTTGCGGCGGTCGGGCTCGCGGAGCGCCTCGCCGCGAAGCCTGCGCAGCTGTCGCACGGCCAGGCGCAGCGCGTCGCCGTCGCGCGCGCAGTGGTGAATCGTCCGCGCGTGATTCTCGCCGACGAGCCGACCTCGAACCTCGACGACGCCCATTGCGCCGCCACGCTCGACCTGCTCGAGTCGCAGGCCACCACGTGCGGCGCGACGCTGGTGATCGCCACGCACGATCAGCGGGCAAAGCGCCGGTTCGCGACGCGGCTCGAGCTTTCTTCCGGCGGGCCCGCATGAACCTTCCCCGCCTCAGCCTCGCATATCTCAAGGCGCGGCCGCTCAATACCGCGCTCAACATCGTGCTGCTCGCGCTCGGCGTCGGAACCATCGCGCTGCTGCTGCTGGCGAGCCACCAGCTCGAGGAGCGCATGGGCCGCGACGCGCGCGGCATCGATCTCGTCGTGGGCGCCAAGGGCAGCCCGATGCAACTCATCCTCTCGGCGGTGTTTCACATCGACGCGCCCACGGGCAACATTCCGCTCGCCGAGGCGAAGAAGCTCGCACAGCAGCGTGCGGTCAAGCGCGCGATCCCGCTCGCGCTCGGCGACTCGTTCCGCGGGTTCCGCATCGCCGGCACGACGCACGACTACGTCGGGCACTACGGCGGCGAGCTTGCCGCCGGCCGTTTGTGGGAAGCGCCGATGGAGGCCGTGCTCGGGGCCGCGACCGCGCGGACCGCCGGCCTGGGCGTCGGCGGCAAGTTCGTCGGGAGCCACGGCTTCGCGGAGGGCGGCGACGAGCACGGCGATTACCCCTATACGGTCGTCGGCGTCCTGAAGCCGACCGGGACGGTGCTCGATCGCCTCGTGCTCGCGAATGTGGAGAGCGTGTGGTTCGTGCACGTCCATCCCGGGAAGCACGACGATCCCAAGACGCTGCTCGCGCAACTGCGCGAGGATGAGCAGGAGATCACTGCGCTCCTCATCCAGTACGCCACGCCGATCGCCGCGGCGACGCTGCCGCGCATGATCAATTCGACCAGCGTCCTGCAGGCGGCCTCGCCCGCCTACGAGAGCGCGCGCCTCTTCAGGATGCTCGGGGTCGGGATCGAGGTGCTGCGCTCGTTCGCGCTCGTCCTCGTCGCGGCCGCCGGGCTCTCGATCTTCATCGCGCTCTACAACGCGATGGAGGAGCGCCGCTACGACCTCGCGGTGATGCGCATGCTCGGCGCTTCGCCGGGGAAGCTGATGCGGCTGGTGCTGATCGAGGCGCTCGCACTGGCGATCGCCGGCGCGGTGATCGGCCTGGCGCTCGGCCACCTCCTCACCGAGGTGGTCGGCGGGATGCTCGCGGCCGAGCAGCAGCCGGCTGTCACCGGGGCGGCCTGGCTCGCGAGCGAACTCTGGCTCGTTGCGCTAGCGGCCGGCGTTGGCCTGGTGGCAGGGCTTGTACCGGCCTGGCGCGCGTATCGCACCGACATCGCCACCACGCTTGCTCAGGGTTGATTGACTGCACTGACTCCAGTGCGGCGGATGCGCGTTCTGGCCTAAACTACCCACTTCACTCGGGAGGTTCCGATGAAGCGAACCGTTCTCACTCTCGCCGCCGCGCTGGCCGCGGCGCCTGCAATCGCGTTCAGCCAGGGATCCGCGGGGCAACCGGGCCATGTTCCGCCTGCCGGCGCGGCTGCGGTCGCGCCGGACGCCTTCAAGCCGCTGCCGGAGACCAAGGGCGTGGTGTCGTGGAAGACGCTCGGGCAGGTGGAGCAGGTGAAGGTCAAGGACCGGGTCGTGCCGCAGTTCAGCGACGGCGTGCTCAAGCTGGACGCGACCGAAGTCAAGCTGCAGGGCTTCATGATGCCGCTCGAGATGGGCGACAAACAGAAGCACTTCGTGTTGACTGCGATGCCGCAGACGTGCTCCTTCTGCCTGCCGGGCGGCCCCGAATCGCTGGTCGAGGTGCGCACGAAGACACCGGTCAAGTACACCTTCGAGCCGGTCGTGCTGAGCGGCAAGCTCGCGGTGCTGAAGGACGACGCGAACGGCCTGTACTACCGCTTGACCGACGCGGTGCAGGTCTCGAAGTAGCATTCGCGCGGTGCGCCGGTTTCTCGCCAATCTTCTTCTCGCGCTTTCCCTGGCGGGCGCGGGGCCGGCGGCGTACGCCCACTCGCTCACCCACCTGGGCGCAGCGCGTGACGCGCATCAGCAGCAGGGCGGCGACAAGACCCAGAACGCCCACCCCTGCGAGCTGTGCGCCGCATTCGCCGGCGCTGGCGCGCTCGGCACGGCACCCGAGATGTCGGCGATCGCGCTCGCGTGCGCCGACGCCCCGACCGCCCAGCCCCACCATCGCCTGATCCCCTGCGAAGCGCTCGAACGCTTCGCGAGCCGCGCGCCTCCGCTCCCCGCCTGACCTCACCGGATCGCACGCGCGCCGCGCGCCGACAGGCCGCGGACGTATGCACTCGTGGAACGTCCAGGCAAGGAGCACTCCATGATTCGCAGATGGATAATCGCCGCGGCGCTCGCCGCCCTGATGGTGAACGCGCCCGCGGCTGCGGTGACAGATGCGGAGTTCAGCGAACTGCGCGAGCAGTTGAAGCAGCTCAAGGAGCAGTACGAGAAGCGGATCCAGGCCCTCGAGCAGCGGCTCGGCGAGGCGGAGAGCGCTGCGGTGCGCACAGGGCAGCAGGCCGAGCGCGCGGAGACTGCGGTGCCGACGCCGCCCCCGCCTGCGCCGTCGGCAGCGCGTGCCGGGCCAAGCGCGCTCAACCCCGAGATCTCGCTCATCCTGTCGGGGACGTTTTACAACTCCTCGCAGGATCCCAACAAGGCGGGCATCACCGGATTCATTCCGCCCGGCAACGGCTTCAAGCCGGGGACGCGCGGCTTCAGCCTGAACGACACCGAGCTCACGATCAGCGGCGCGGTCGACCCGTACTTCCGCGGGCAGGCGACGATCGCGGTCACGCCAGAGAACACGGCCGAGATCGAGGAGGCCTATTTCCAGACGCTCTCGCTGCCGGAGGGGCTCGGGCTGAAGGGCGGGCGCTATTTCTCGAACCTCGCGTACCTGAACCAGTTTCATCCGCATGCGTGGGACTTCGTCGACGCGCCGCTCGTGTACCAAGCGTACTGGGGGCAAAACCTCGCGATCGATGGTGCGCAGCTCGCCTGGGTGGCGCCGACCGACACCTACCTCGCGGTCGGCCTCGAGTTCGGGCAGGGCAAGAACCTCCCCGGCGAGGGCTTTCGCGAGAAGAACGGCACCGGCACGGGCACGCTCTACGCGCAGATGGGTGACGACCTCGGCCGGGAATCGAGCTATCTCGCCGGCATCTCGGTCTTCCAGACCAGCAACAAGGGCACTGACGGCCTGACCTTCAACGCGGTGGATCCTGCCGGCAATGCGGTGCAGGACACGTTCACCGGCACGACGCGGATCGCGGGCGGCTACTTCGTCTATAAGTGGGCGCCGCACCGCGACCCCGCACGCAGCGGGCTGAAGCTGCAGGCCGAGTACTACCAGCGCTGGCAGAACGGAGACCTCACCTACGACGTCGATAACACGACCGGCGCAGGGGATGTGACCGGCAGCGTGAAGAGCCGACAGGCAGGGTGGTACGGCCAAGCGGTGTACAGGTTCGATCCGCGCTGGCGCGCCGGCGTGCGGTACGACCAGCTCGCCACGCTCTCGACCCAGCTCGCCCCGCAGCTCGTCGGGCTCGTCGACACGCCGAGCTACAAGCCGTGGCGCGCGAGTGCGATGGTGGACTGGTCGCTCACGGAATTCTCGCGACTGCGGCTGCAGTACACCTACAGCAGTGCGCTCGAGGGCGTCAGCGACAAGCAACTCTTCCTCCAATACATCATGAGCCTCGGCCCGCACGGGGCGCATCCATTCTGAGCGCGTGGAGATGGACATGAAACGGACAATCGACGTGCTATGCCGCGCATGCGCCGTTGCTGCGCTCCTGTCGGCCGCCGGGCTCGCCCGCGCAGAGATCGACGTCTTTGCGTGCGAACCCGAGTGGGGGGCGCTCGTGGGGGAGATCGCCGGCGACAAGGCGCGGATCTACACCGCCACGACCGCGTTCCAGGATCCCCACCGCGCGGAGGCGCGGCCGAGCCTGCTCGCGCGGGCGCGGAGCGCCGCGCTGCTCGTCTGCACCGGCGCCGACCTCGAGGTCGGCTGGCTGCCGGTCGTGCTGCGGCAGGCGGGCAACGCGCGCATCCAGCCGGGCACGCCGGGCAGCCTCCTCGCGGCGGACCACGTGCCGCTCCTCGATGCGCCCAAGGTGCTCGATCGCTCGCTCGGCGACGTGCACCCCGCCGGCAACCCGCACGTCCACTACGATCCGCGCAACATCGCGCGCATCGCGGCGGTGCTGGTCGAGCGGCTCGCGACCATCGACCCGCCGAACGCGGACACTTACCGCGCTCGCGGCCAGGCGTTCCAGGCGCGCTGGCGCGACGCGATCGCCGGCTGGCAGCGGGAGGCCGGACCCCTGCGCGGGGTGAAGGCGATCTCCTACCACCTCGACATGACCTACCTCTACGCCTGGCTCGGCATCGTCAACGACGGCACCCTCGAGCCGAAGCCCGGCATCCCGCCCGCGGCAGGCGATCTCGCGGCGCTGCTCGAGCGCACGCGCAAGGATCCGCCGCGGTTCATCGTAATCACGCCCTTCCAGGACCGGCGCGCCGCTGACTGGCTCGCGGAGCGTGCGCGCACACCGGTGATCCTCGTCCCGTTCACGGTCGGGGGCACGAGCGAGGCGCGCGACCTCTACGGTCTGTTCGCGGACACGATCGCGCGCCTGCTCGGGGCGTTGAAATGAACTTCGGCGCGCTCGACGCGGGGATCCTTCTGCCCGCGCTTGCCGCGGGTCTCATCGTTGCGGCGACGCATGTTCCGCTCGGGATGCGGGTGCTCGCGCGCGGGATCGTGTTCATCGACTTGGCCGTAGCGCAGATCGCTGCGCTCGGCGTGGTGGTTGCCGATTACGCGGGCTTCGAGGCGCACGGCGCGGCGGTGCAGCTTGCCGCGTTGACCGCCGCGCTGTGCGGCGCGGGCGTCCTCAGCTGGACCGAGAAGCGCTGGCCGGAGCTCCAGGAGGCGCTGATCGGCGTCGCGTTCGTCCTGGCCGCGACCGCGGCGATCCTCGTGCTCGCGCACAATCCGCACGGTGGCGAGAACCTGCGGGATCTGCTCTCGGGCCAGATCCTCTGGGTGAGCTTCGGCTCGCTCGTCGTGCCCGCGGTGGCAAGCGCCGCGATCCTCGTCGCATGGTTCGCCGTTGGCACGCGGCGAGGCAGCGCGGTCTTCTACGTGCTGTTCGCCTGCGCCGTGACGATCTCGGTCCAGCTCGTCGGGATCTTCCTCGTGTTCGCGACGCTGATCGTCCCGGCGCTCGCGACACGCTACGCCACGGCGCGCCGGATGGCCAAGGCGTACGCGATCGCGATCGCGGGGTACACGCTCGGGCTCGTGGTGTCGGCACTCTTCGACGCGCCTTCCGGCCCGGCGGTCGTCTGGACGATGGCCGCCACGGGTGCCGTCGCGGCGATCGCGGCGCGACGGCGCCGGGTCGAACGGTGAGGACACGCGAGAAGGCAAGGGCATGGCTGACCGGACGACGCGCGCCGGCGTCGCCGTTGCGCGTGCGCGTGAGCCAGGAAAGCGTCGCGACCCCGATGGAACTCGAGCACTCGAGCGGGTCGAAGGCGCTCGATGCGGCGGCGCTCGAGACCGTGAAGAGTTGGCGTTTCAGCCCGGCGCGCCGCGCCGGGGACCCGGTGGCCGCGTGGGCAATCGTTCCGGCCGTTTTCCGCCTCACGTGCGGGTCGTAGAATAAGCCCGCTCTCGCCGCGACCGATGCCGCGCGGCGGGCGTACTGGTTTGCCCCACGCGCCCGGGGTGTGGTAGAAGTGCCGAGCGGCTCCTCGGGCCGCTATTTTCTTAATCGCTGATTCAATTTGGCTTTTTCCATCTTCGGCAAGAAACCGGACAAGAAACCGGAGAAGCCGCCCGTCAAGGTTCGGCAGTCGCCTGCCGCGCCGGATACCCGCTCGCCCGGGCCCGCCGCGTCCGAGGACGAGGGCGAATCGCTCGACTTCACGAACTACGTTCCCCCGGCAGGGTCACCGCCCTCGGTTGCGCCGTCCGCGCCTTCGATCGCACCGCCCTCGATTGCACCTCCCGCGCCGAAGCCCGCCGCGTCCGTTGCCGTCTCCGCCGGTCTGGACTTCGGCTCCCTCGCGGCTGCCGCCGCCCCGCAGCAGGCGCCGGCGCCTGCACCCAGGCCGCCGCCGTCGCCCGTTTCAGTCGTCCCGGTCCTGCCAGGGCTCGGTGCGCCCGCCTCGAAGGCGCCCGAGAACCCGGCCGACGCGAAGAAGAAGGCCGCGAAGAAGCCCGTCGACTCGATCCTTTGCATCGAGGTCGAGGAAAGCGATCACGAGGTGCCGCCGGCGATCGAGGAGGCGGCGGTCCTGTACGCCAACGGGCAGACCGCGGAGGCGCACGCGCGACTCAAGATGGCGCTGGAGGGCGAGGAACTCGGCGCGTGGAAGCTGCAGGTGTGGCTGATGTTGTTCGACGTGCTGCAGCAACTTGGCCGCAAGCAGGAATTCGAGGAGCGCGCGCTCGATTTCGTGGTGAAGCTGGAGCGCTCGCCCCCGGTGTGGACCGATGCGCCGCCCGCGCCGAAGCAGAACGCGTCGTTGCGCACGGGCGGCGCGTCGACCGTCGCGCTCACCGGCTCGCTCGGCGCGCAGAGCGCTGGCGCGCTCGAGCAGCTGCGCAAGGCGGCGGAACGGCAGCCGAAGCTGCGGCTGGACTTCGGCAAGCTGCAGGGTATCGAGCCGGCGGGCTGCAAGCTGCTGCACGCGACGCTGAAGCACTTCAGGACCGCGAAGAAAGATGTCTGGCTCACCGGCGAGGCGACGCTCATCAAGTTGCTGCGCGACCGCGCGAAGGCGGGCGGCAAGTCGGTCGACACGAGCGCGTGGCTGCTGCTGCTCGATCTGTACCAGATGCTCGGGCTGCAGAACGAATTCGAAGAGGCGGCGGTCGACTACGCTGTGACCTACGAGGTGTCGCCGCCCTCATGGGAAGTGCCGCCGCCCCGACCGAAGGGCGAGCCGATGGCCGAGTCGCAGTCCGTCGCCACGCAGGTGGCCGACGATGCCTTTCACGTTTCCGGCGAGGTGGCGGGGCAGAGCGACCAGCTCTTTACCAACCTGGGCGCATACGCCGCGGCTGCCAACCCCGTCGTACTCGACTTCGGGACCGTGCGGCGCGTCGACTTCGTGAACGCCGGCCGGCTGCTGAACCTGCTCGAGAAGCTCAAGGCCGAGGGCAAGCCACTGGTCATCCGCGGTGCCGGCGAGATGATCATCGCGCTCTTTGCCGTCATGGGCATTCCCAAGGTCGCGCGGATCATTCCGAGAAAGTGACCCGCGGCGCCGCGCAAAGCGCGGCCGAGCGGGTCATCCCGGCGGAGGCCGGGATCCAGACGTCTTGAGATCGCCCCGTCCGCCCCAAGCTCGTTAGTTCCCGCGTAAGCTTTCGTCCATGGAACCGTTCCACGGCACTACGATCCTCTCGGTCCGGCGCAAGGGCCAGGTTGCGCTCGGCGGCGACGGGCAGGTCACACTGGGCAACGTCATCATCAAGGCGGGCGCGCGCAAGGTGCGGCGTCTGTACCAGGATCGCATCCTCGCCGGCTTCGCCGGCGGAACGGCGGACGCGTTCACGCTGTTCGAGCGCTTCGAGGCGAAGCTCGAGAAGCACCAGGGCAACCTGCTGCGCTCGGCGGTCGAGCTCGCGAAGGACTGGCGCACCGATCGCATCCTGCGGCGGCTCGAGGCGATGCTCGGTGTCGCCGATCGCGAGACCTCGCTCGTGCTCACCGGCGCCGGCGACGTGCTGGAGCCCGAGCACGGTGTCATCGCGATCGGCTCGGGCGGCGCGTTTGCCCAGGCTGCGGCCCGCGCGCTGCTCGAAAACACCGAACTCGGCGCCGAGGCGATCGTGCGCAAGAGCCTCTCGATCGCTGGCGAGCTGTGCATCTACACCAACCAGAACATCGTCGTGGAAGTGCTCGAGTGACGCCCGCATGTCCGCAATGACGCCGCAAGAGATCGTCCACGAGCTCGACAAGCACATCATCGGGCAGGCCAAGGCCAAGCGCGCAGTGGCGATCGCGCTGCGCAACCGCTGGCGGCGGCAGCAGGTCGCCGAGCCGCTGCGCCAGGAGATCACGCCGAAGAACATCCTGATGATCGGGCCGACCGGCGTCGGCAAGACCGAGATCGCGCGGCGCCTCGCGCGGCTCGCCGACGCGCCGTTCATCAAGATCGAGGCCACCAAGTTCACCGAGGTCGGTTACGTCGGGCGCGACGTCGACACGATCGTCCGCGACCTCGTCGAAGTGGCGATCAAGAACGCCCGCGAGACGGCGACGCGCCAGGTGCGCGCGCGCGCCGAGGATGTCGCCGAGGAGCGGATCCTCGATGCGCTGCTCCCGCCCGCGCGCGACATCGGCTTCGCCGCCAAGCCCGAGAGCACGGACGAGTCGGGCACGCGCCAGAAATTCCGCAAGAAACTGCGCGAGGGCGAGCTCGACGAGAAAGAGATCGAGATCGAAGTCGCAGCCGGCCAGGCGGGGATGGAGATCCTCGCACCCCCGGGCATGGAGGAGCTCACCCAGCAGCTCCAGGGCATGTTCCAGAACCTCGCCGGCGGCCGCAAGAAGCTGCGCAAGCTCAAGGTCAAGGAGGCGCTGCGCCTGCTCGTCGACGAGGAGGCAGCGCGCCTGGTCAATGACGAGGAGCTGAAGGCGCGCGCGCTCGCGAACGTCGAGCAGAACGGCATCGTGTTCCTCGACGAGATCGACAAGATCGCGAGCCGCTCCGAGATGCACGGCGCCGATGTCTCGCGCCAAGGCGTGCAGCGCGACCTCCTGCCGCTCGTCGAGGGCACCACGGTCTCGACACGCCACGGCATGGTGAAGACCGATCACGTCCTGTTCATCGCGAGCGGCGCGTTCCACATGTCGAAGCCCTCGGATCTGATCCCCGAGCTGCAGGGCCGGTTTCCGATCCGCGTCGAACTGGACTCGCTCACCGCGGCCGACTTCGAGCAGATCCTGACCAACACCGACGCCTGCCTGGTGCGCCAGTACGAGGCCCTCCTCGGCACCGAGGAGGTGACACTCGAGTTCCGGCCCGACGCGGTCAAGCGCATCGCCGAGATCGCGTTCGCGGTCAACGAAAAGACCGAGAACATCGGCGCGCGCCGTCTCTACACGGTGATGGAGAAGCTCCTCGAGGAGATCTCGTTCGAGACCGGGAGGGGTGGCGCGCAGGCGGTCAGGATCGACGCCGCGTACGTCGACGCGCGGCTGAAGGACCTCGCGGCGAGCGAGGATCTCGCGCGCTACGTCCTGTAGGATGCGCCGTCGTCGCGCGACGAGGGTGTCGCGCTGGGCATTCCGAATCGGGGATTCGAATATGAACCAGCTCTCTATCGGCGCCGCGCTTGCACTCGCTATTGCGGCAGCGCCCGGCTGGGCGCAGGTGTCCGTCAGCCAGGCCTGGGTGCGCGGCACTGTGCAGGGTCTGAAGTCGACCGGTGCGTTCATGCAACTGAAGAGCGCCGATGGCGCGGCGCTCGTTGCCGCCCATAGCCCGGTCGCCGGTATCGTCGAGATCCACGAGATGACGATGGAGAACAACGTGATGAAGATGCGGGCGGTCCCAAAGCTCGAGCTGCCTGCGGGTCAGGCGGTCGACCTGAAGCCCGGCGGCTATCACGTGATGCTCATGGACCTGAAGCAGCAGCTGAAGAAGGGCGACACGGTGCCGATCACGCTCAAGTTCCAGGGTAAGGACGGGAAGCCGCAGGAGGTCGAGGTGAAGGCCGAAGTGCGGGAGCTTGGCGCGACGAGCGGCGGGCACTCGAAGCACTGACGCAGGAGTGATTCGGGGCGCGCCCTAAGCGTGCGCCCTGACCAGGTGTTGCAGGCAATTCGGGCACAGGCAGCCCGCCAGCGCCGGGTCGATCGGGGCGGTCGGGAGATCGGCGCACCAGCAGCGCTCGACGCCCGCTTTCATACCGCACTCGAACGTCGCGCCGCAGCGGGCGCAGGCATCGCCCGACAGCGGCGTGAGCGCCGCGTAGTGGAACCCGCCGCGCGTGCCCGCGGCGTGGCGCTCGAACCGGATCGGGTACGCGAAGCCGGGCCCATCGTAGACAAAGCTGTGAAACTCGCCGCACTCGCCGCACGGGTCGACCGCTGCGGGAAGTGCGGCGAAAAACGCCGCATCCATCTCTCGGTTCGACCACTCGGCACCGAGCTGGGCAGCGTCCACGCAGACCGTCACGCCGCGATAGCTCTCGCGCACGAAGGCCTGCGCCAGCTCGCGTGTGTCGGCGCCCCAGAGCGGATAGACCAGCTCGAACCCGAGCCGTGACATCAGCGCATCGCGGTACGCCTTGATGTCCTCGAGGAACAGGTCGCCGAACGCGACTTGGCGCACGCCCTGCGCCCGCAATGGCGCCAGCGCAGCGGCGAGCCGCTCCTCGTACATCGCGTTGGAAGGCGCGCGTGGCACGCGCATCGTGAGCAGGGGGAGGCCGAGGCTCGATGCCTCCAGCGCGATGAGGCGCTCGGGAATCTCGTGCATGACGAGCGTGCCCTCGCTTTCTATGAACGCCGCGAGCAGCGCCCGCACATCCCATTGGCCGGACGCGCGCAAGCGCGCGAGCGCGAGGACACTATCCTTGCCGCCGCTGAAGGAGAGGACGATCGGGGTCGGCACCGCGCGGCGCAACGCCTAATCGTGGGGTTCTTCGTCGGGGCCGGGATACGCGCGCGCGGCGCGGCGCAGGAACTCGAACTGCCGGGTCATCTGGGTGCAGGCGGCACAGATCGCCAGGTGCACGCGCAGCGCGGCCCGCTCGGCGATCGGGAGGTCACGGTCGAGCCGCTCGGAGATGAGGCGCGAGGCCTCCTTGCAGGTGAGCATCAGCTTCATCTTGCACCGCCGGCGGCGAACCAGCGTCCCTCGAGGCATTCCCGGAGCGCCATCCTGGCGCGGTAAAGGAGCACCCAGCAGTTGGACGTGGTGATCGCCAATTCCTTACAAATTTCGTCGGTATCCAGGCCCATGACCTCGCGCATGACGAAGGCCCGGGCGGTCTTCTTGGGCAGGCCCTCCATGCAGCGCTCGAGGACCTCGAAGAACTTGCGCTGGTTGAGCGCGGCCTCGGGGTTGCCCCAGTCGGCGGGTTGCTCGCGGAAGTGTCCGTCCTCGCCGTAGACGGCGTCCTGCAGGTCTTCGATGTCGGTCTCGTCGTCCGCGCTCTCGAGCGGCTGCTCGCGCGACTGCTTGCGGATCGCGTCGATGATCTTGTGCTTGAGGATCCCGACCAGCCAGGTCTTCACCGACGACTGGCCCGCGAAGCTCGCGCCGGACTGCAGTGCCGCGAGTAGCGTCTCCTGCACCGCGTCCTCCG
>Ga0315278_10005198_pt1 | contig 11818 bp, 5 predicted proteins | sample YL17G06_0_MG_FD_203880 | JGI IMG/M metagenome (GOLD analysis project Ga0315278, IMG submission 203880) | Sediment microbial communities from Yellowstone Lake, YNP, Wyoming, USA - YL17G06_0 | ecosystem: Environmental > Aquatic > Freshwater > Lake > Sediment | place: USA: Wyoming | collected... | reverse complement strand
TGAACGACCGCGTCGTCTTCCTCCTCCGCGCCGCCGGGCCGATTCTCGGCGGGGCGATCTTGTGGCTGCAGTATTTCGACCTCAAGGACTCTCTGCGGAAGGAGCCGCGCCGCATGCTCCTTTTCGGCTTCTTGTTGGGGGGCGTCGCCGCGGCGTTGGCGTCCGGTCTGTACGACATCCTCGCGCAACTCGGGTTCTCCGGGCCGGGAGACGAACCCGCGGCGCAGCTAGCGTACTTTGTCGGCGTCGTCGGCCCCATCGAGGAAGGAGCGAAGTTCGCTGTCGCGTGGGCGGTTCTTTTCCGGACGCGCTGGTTCGACGAGCCGATCGACGGCCTCGTCTACGCCGCGACCGTGGCCATCGGCTTCGCCTCGCTCGAAAATGCGCTGTACGCGAGCCATGTGAACTGGCCGACGCAGATTGCGCGCGCGGCGACGACACCGCTGACGCACTCGGTCTTTTCGGCGCTGTGGGGATTCGGCTCGGGGCACGCGCTCCTCGTCGAGAAGCGCCCGCTTCGGCACGCCCTATGGATCGTGCTTCCGCTTCTTGCCGCGGCGGTGGCTCACGGGGCCTACGACGCGGCCATCGTCACGCTCCAGAAGCCCTGGCTTGCGAGCCTGCTCGTGCTCGCGGTGTGGGCGTTCGTGATCGCGCATGCGCGGCACGTCGTGAAGGAGCGGGCGGTCTTGGCGGGCTCCTTGCGCTGACGTCGAAGGATGCCGGGGATCCGTCAGTTAGCGGGTGCCCGCCGCTGCCCGACGGAGTTTCATCGGCCGGGCCGTAGTACACTCGAATTCAATGCGGACGGACCAGTGGTGAGGGACAAAATAAACCGCAGCCTGCGCAGTGGGCTGCGCAGCCGAAAACGGCAGGACCCTAGCAGTCAGAGCTGAGGCGGCTGTGTTCTCCGGCTGCTCCAGAAATGACGCCATAGCGCGAGGCGATATTCGAGTCGCTTCCCCCAGGGAAGGGGAGAAAGCCCGACCATGCTCGAATAGTCCCTGAGTTCCTGCCGGGTCGGTCGCGGCTTGGTTCGGAACTCGGCCTTCGCATGCGGCAGCCATTCGACAGTAATGCCCATTCGCTGGCGATAATGCGACCGCAGCCGTTCCACTCGGATCCGGTATTTAAGAGCGGGGATCGTATCGTTCTTGCGGCCCAACCACACATTGTCCCCGTGCGCTCGGTACCGTACCAGAGGTTCGGCCAGGTAGAACTTGTGCACACCGAAAATGTCCGCGCCGTAAGCCATGCTGTTATCAGCGCAGGTTCGCCATTCGCGGAAGATCTCCTCGGGAAGCTCCAGAAGATCCAGTGCGACCTGCCGGTTCAGCGAGATTGCGGACGTGGCGGTTGCCTGCCAGCGGGTACGGAAGGCGCCCAACAGGATCGAGATTCCCAGATCCCGGTTTTCGCCATCTTTGGAGAAGAAACCCTCGAGATCCCCGAAGTAACGCATGTTGGTGTAGACGAAACCAACATCCGGAAAGCCTGCATATACGCGGCCAACCTGGGCTAGATACTCTGGCTCCCAGAGGTCGTCCGCGTCGAGAAATGCCACCACATCGCCCCGCGCTTGGCGGACACCCGTCGCGAATGCGGCCAATTGGCCACCGTTCTCGCGCCGAATCAGTCGGACGCGCGGATCGGATCCGTGGCCTTGCTCCAGGAGGTCTCCCGATCCATCGGTGGAACCGTCATCCACAACCAGCACTTCCAGTGGCGGTCGTGTCTGCGACAACGCGCTGTCGACCGCCTGCGAAACGAAGTCGCGATAGTTGTAATTGGTGATGACCGCCGAGAATGTGACAGAACGCGCCATCCAAATGACTCCTGGGGTCTGTGCACTGTCGCAACGGCACGGCGCAATATATCATTCGTGGGGATCACCCTGGCGCCATCCACTCGAGCCATTGATGTTGAGCGGTTCCATCAATTCTGGCACCACCAGCCTGGGCCGGCGGCGCTAGAACACCTGTGCATCGCCCCCGGACGATTCGAGAGTCGCTCGAGCCGCAATCGAACTCGATCATGGCGAGGCGTCGAGATTCAACACGTCCGATTCGTTCATCAATCGCTCAGGCAGTGACGCCGCGAATCTGCAAGCCTTGGCGGTTGCCGTCCGACAACCTCACGGCGCAACCATCGACCTCGCCTCCTGGATCGTGCCGAGCGCGCCGGGCGGTACCGCCCCGCCGTCGGTGACGAGCGCCTCGAGCTCGCGCATGGCCTGCTTCGCCCCATCGTGCCGCCCGAGCCTCCAGTGGGCCATGACGGCGAAGGCGAGATCCTCGAGCGGCGTGTTCCCGCCCGCCTGGCGATAAAGCGCTCGCGCGCGGCCGAGGTTCGCGAGCGCGTCGCGGTGAAGCCCAGAGCGGTACTGACACTTCCCCAGGTTGGCCACGTATTCGGGAACGCCCGGCTGTAGCCGGTTGACCAGCTCGATCTTGCGCTGCAGCACGACGAGCTCCTCGGCGGGGAGCCCCCTGGTCCGATACGCATAGACCGCGTCGCCGTTCAGCCAGGCCACATGGTCCCCGCGCGCCCGGACCAGTTCGAGGGCCGCACCCCGCACGTCGCCCGGCAGCGAGGCGTTCGCGCGCAGGGCGCGAGCCACGTCCGCGGAAAACGTCAACTCGCCGTACAGATCGTCCACGATCGTGCGGGCCTCGCGCGCGCGAGCTCTCGCCTCGAAGCCTTCGGGCGGTGGCCCGGTCTCGAGCAGCACCATCGCGTCCTCGCCGCCCGCCAGGAGTGTGTTCCCCTCATTGATGAAAGACAGGAAGCGCACGTCCGCCAGGCCCGATTCCAGCGCGACCTCGTGCAGGCGGTCGCCGGCATCGAAGAACCGCAGCTTCCCGTCCGTTCCTCCGGCGACCACTCTCTTGCCCGACGGGGAAAAGACCACGGAGCGGAACGCGACGTTCTCGTGAGTCGCGCTCACGATGCGCCGACCGCCGGCGATGTTCCACACGACCATCTCGCCGCCCGAGGTCACCGCCGCGAGCCGCTCACCCGCGGCGTCGAGGGCCACCGCCTCGATCGCTCCCTGCTCGACGCGGAACTCGCCGAGGCTCCGGCCGCTCGCGACGTCGAAGACCTCGCCCCCGGCCGCGACACGCGTGCCGCCCGCCCCGACGGCGAACCCGCGATACTCGCGGCCGGCCCGGCCGAGCTCGCGCACGACCTCGCCGGTCGTCGATCGAATCACGAGAAGCGCTCTTTCGCGCGTCGCGATCACCAGCGTGTCGCCGTCCGGGCCAAAGGCGAGTCCCACCACGTTCCCGCTGGGCGCCGCGAGCGTCCGCTCTGTTGCGCCGGACGCGGTGTCGAGGATGGAGACGATCCCTTCCCGGTCGGCGACGGCGAGGCGGCGGCCATCGGGGCTGAACGCGAGCGCCGCCGTCCAAGGCTCCAGCGCATAAGCGTTCCATCGTTCGCCTCCCGACTGCAGATCGTGGAGCGTGACGAACCCCCAGCCGGCCGTCGCGACGAGCCGGCCGTCCGATGAGATCGCGATGACCTCGGTCTTTCGGCGCGGCGGAGCGGGGATCGTGAAAGGTCGCGCGTCCGTCGCGGCGTCCCAGGTCCTTTTCATGCCGTCGGCCTCGATCGTGAAGACGTGCGTGCCGTCGACCGACCAGCCCAAAATGTCGGACCTGGTGCCGAGAACCGCCGTGGTTTTCTTGTCGCCGAGCCGCCGAACCGTCGTGCCGTCGCCGCCGTGGAACAGCAGACGCTTCCCCTCGGGGCTGGTCGCCGCGGCCGGCCTCCCGGTCCTCGCATCCATGTGCACGGCATCGATGCCGATGTCGCGGATCACGGGATCGTCCTCGTCCATCGAGCGAGCATCCTTCAGGGAGAGGCGATCGACGTGCATCGTTTCGAGGTCCAGGATGCAAACGAACCTCAGCCCGCGGTCGTAGTAATGCACCCGGCGTCCGCTTCGACTGAAGGTCGGCCCCACCGCCGTCTCGTCGGGGACGTCGATGGCCCTACGCTGCTCCCCCGCGCGCGCGTCGAGCAGCAGGATCGCGTGACCGTTCCACGGACCGACCGCGACGAGCGCGCCGTCCGGACTGAAACCTCCCAGCGAGAACGCCCCGGCCCGTCGCCACAGCTTACGCCCCGACCGCGGGTCGCGCATCACGAGCTGCCGCCCCTCCGGATCGTCCTGGGCGCGAGGGGTGCGGGCGCCCGCGTCGACGAGTTCGAGAGTTCCGTCCGGCGAGGTCTTCCTCGCGTGGCTCCACGCAAACCCGTCCTGGGGTGCCGCCGCGGAAACAGGGGACTCGTCGAGGTGCATCCCCGCGCGCCATCTCAGATGTTTCCATTCCCAGGTGCGCAGCGACTCGGGGACGTCGTCCAGCGCGAGGGCGGCAGCAGAGGGATCGAGCGTGGAAAGTGAGGCCAGCGCAACCTGGTAGCGCGCCTCATGGGCGGCCCGCTCGGCCACCTGCCGCGCCGCCGCCTCGCGGCGAGCGAAGACCGTGACCGCGACCAACCCGATCGCAAGGGCCGCGATCGTCGCGGCAATGCCGCCGACCATGATCTTGTTCCGGCGCGCGAACTTTCCGAGGTGATAGAGGGCGCCGGTCGGCCGCGCCTGGATCGGCTCGCTGCGCAGGTGGTGCCGGATGTCGGCCGCCAGCTCGCCGGCCGTCGCGTAGCGCCGGTGCTTTTCCTTGCGCAGCGCTTTGCCCGCGATCGAATCGATGTCGCCGCGAAGGGTCGCATCGAGCGAGCCCGGCCGCGACGGTTCGTCCTCGCGGATGGCCCGGATCGCTTCGGGGAGCGAGCTGTGGCGGGTGTCGATGGGCAGCCGTCCGGTGAGCAGCTCGTAGAGGATCACGCCGAGCGAGTAGACGTCCGACCGCACGTCGATCGTGCGGGGCGCGCCGCCGACCTGCTCGGGGCTCATGTAGGGGACCGTTCCGACGAACTGGTCGGTGGCCGTCGCGGCCGTCAACACCTGCCACTCCGCGCCGCTCACGCGGGCGATGCCGAAATCGAGCACCTTCGGCTGCGCCTGCGCATCGACCAGAATGTTCGACGGCTTCAGGTCGCGGTGGACGATGCCGTGGTCGTGGGCGTGCTGCACGGCGTCGCAGATCAGCGCCAAGAGCTCCAGCCTTTGGCGCGTGTCGAGCGCGTGCTCGGTGGCGAACCGGTCGAGGGGGATTCCCTCGATGTACTCCATGGCGAGGAAAGGCAGGCGGCACAGCGGGCGTCCGGGATACTCCACCTCGGCCACCCCCGCCTCGTAGATCATCGCCACCCCGGGATGGTGAAGGTGGCCGAGAATCTCGGCCTCGCGCTCGAACTGCCGGAGCCAGTGCGCCGAGACGAACGCGGGGTGGATGACCTTGAGGGCGACGCGTCGGCGAGGGCTCTGCTGGCGGGCCTCGTAGACGATCCCCATGCCGCCGGCGCCGAGCACTCTCAGGATCTCATAGTCGCCGATCCGCGCCGGATGCGGCTGCTCCTCGTCCAGCCACGCTTCTTCCGGATACAGCGCGGCGGGCTTCAGGAAATCCCCCATGCTCTCGAGCGCGGCAAGAAGCCGATGAACGGTCTCGCGCAACGACGCATCGTTCCCGCAGGCGCTCTCGACGAACGCGTCGCGCGCCTCGCGCGGCAGCTCCGAGGCTTCCTGAAAAACCTCCTCCGCGCTCTTTCGAAGAGTCTCGGGCATCGGGGGTACCCCCGGATTCGGACTCTCAGTTCATCAGCTGGTCGTACAGCCAGGCCCTGGTGTATCGCCACTCCCGCTCGACGGTGCGGGTCGAGATGTCGAGGACCTTCGCCGTCTCCTCCGTCGTCAAGCCGGCGAAGAAGCGCAGATTGACGATCTGCCCCTTGCGGGGATCCTCGGCTTCGAGCCGCTCCAACGCCTCGTGCACCGCGACGAGGTCCTGGACCGGAAGCTCGAGAGGCATCGCGATCTCACCGACCTCGACACGCACCAGGTCGCCGCCGTGCTTCGTGCGTCCCTTGCGCCGCGCCTGATCGACGAGGATCTCCCGCATCGCCCGCGCCGCCGCGCCGAAAAAGTGCGCGCGACCGTTCCAGCCCGGATCGCTGTCGCCGATCAGCTTCAGGTAGGCCTCGTGCACGAGCTCGGTGGTCTGGAGCGCCGAGCCCGGAGGTCGCGCGGCCTGTAGCGAATGGGCCAGCCGCCTGAGCTCTCTATAGAGGAAGGGGAGGAGGCTCTCGGCGGCCTCGCCGCGGGTGACCCGCTGGAGCGTGTCCAAGAAGGCGAGTTCAGCCACTGGCTCTCCCCGGGGGGGGGCGTCATTCGCAGGATATGCCGCGCTTCTGCCCACCGGGGCCGCCTTCCCGACACGTTTCGTCCGGTAGGGCCCCTCGAATTCGTGTCGGGGGATTCGGACGGAAGACGGACTGATGGATGAACGGAGGAGAAAGCCATGCCCAGCCAGCCGCGCCATCTCCTGATCGCGCTCTTCGCAGCCTTTCTGTGCATGACGATGGTCGGGGGCGTCCAGGCGCCGACCGGCAAGACGCTGAGCTTCGAGGACCGCGTCGTCGCCCAGCGCAACATCGAGCAGGTCTACTGGAGCCACCGGATCTGGCCCGAGACCAACCCGGGACCGAAGCCGGCGCTCGACCAGGTGCTCACCGACACGCTGATTCGCGAGCGCGTCGCCGACGACCTCGCGAAGACGGAGGCGCTCGAGCGGTTCTGGCAGAAGCCGCTGACCGGAGATCAGCTCCAGGCCGAGCTCGACCGGATGGCGCGCGAAACGAAGAACCCCGAGGTGCTGCGCGAGCTGTTCGCCGCGCTCGACGACGATCCGTTCTCGATCGCCGAGTGCCTGGCGCGACCGCTCCTCGTCGACCGGCTGGCCCGCGAGTGGTACGCGCGCGACGCGCGGTTCCACGGCGCGGTCAAGGAGAAGGCGGAAGCGGCGCTCGCGGCGTCTCCCGGTGACGTGACTCGGATGAAGGACCTGGGGGGGGAGTACGCCGAGACCGAGTGGCGGCTCGTCACCGACGCGTCGGATGCCTTGGAGCCCAACGAACAAAGGGCAGAGCGTCCCGTCCGCGAGCTGAGCGTCGAGGAATGGCGAGAGCACATCCGCGGACTGGCCTCGACTTTCGGAGTGGAAGCGGCTGCACCCCTCGACAAGATCCCCGCGGGTCGCGTCTCGCCGCTCGTCGAACACGACGACCGATTCGTCGTCACCGCGGTGCTGTCGACCGGTCCGGATCGATTGCGAACGGCAACGGTCAGTTGGAGCAAGCGAACGTTTGATGAATGGTGGGAGCAGGATGCGCGCCCAGTTGTTGCGTCGCCGGCCGCCCCGGACCCCGAGCCCGTACAACCGCCGACGAGCGGCTTCGTGCTGTCGTTGCTCGCTCCGAGCGTGTGCACCGCCGATGACAGTTGGACGCCGACTTCGAACACTGGCGCGGCGTTGTACCGATACGACCACACCGCGGTGTGGACCGGCGCAGAAATGATCGTGTGGGGTGGGAACAGCGCTGGCGTCTATATCAATAGCGGCGGCCGGTACGATCCGGCGACCGACACGTGGACTGCGACATCGACCGGGGCCAACGTGCCCACCGCAAGGTACCGGCACACGGCGGTGTGGACGGGCACCGAGATGATCGTCTGGGGGGGATGGCCGACTACGAACACCGGCGGGCGCTACTCTCCGGGATCCGACACGTGGACCGTGACATCGATCGGGACCAACGTGCCCACCGCAAGATACGACCACACCGCGGTGTGGACGGGCACCGAGATGATCGTCTGGGGCGGGTATCCAACCACGAACACCGGCGGGGGCTACGCTCCCGGGTCCGACACGTGGACGGCGACATCGACCGGGACCAACGTGCCCACAGGAAGGGACTCTCACACGGCCGTGTGGACGGGCACCGAGATGATCGTCTGGGGCGGATATCCGACCACGAACACCGGCGGGCGCTACGCTCCCGCGTCCAACGCGTGGACGGCGACATCGACCGGGACCAACGTGCCCACCGGCAGGTACGACCACACGGCCGTGTGGACGGGCACCGAGATGATCGTCTGGGGTGGGAACCCAACCACGAACACCGGCGGGCGCTACGTTCCGGGGTCCGACGCGTGGACGGCGACATCGACCGGGGCCAACGTGCCCGCCGCAAGGTACGACCACACCGCGGTGTGGTCGGGCAGCGAGATGATCGTCTGGGGCGGGAACCCAACCACGAACACCGGCGGCCGCTACGCTCCGGGATCCGACACGTGGACGGCGACATCGACCGGAGCCAACGTGCCTGTCCCAAGGTACCTACACACGGCGGTGTGGACGAGCACCCAGATGATCGTCTGGGGCGGCAGAGATGCTACGAACGGCTTCTTCACGGGTGGACTCTACTGCCCCTGTGTGATGAGCAATTGGTATCTCGACAGTGATGGAGACGGTTTCGGAAACAGCGCCGCCACCATCCTCGCATGCGCGCAACCGCCGGGGTACGTGTCCGTGGGCGGCGACTGCAACGACGCGAATCCCAACTGCACGTTGGATTGCACGGACGCCGATCACGATGGGTTGTGCGTGGGTCACGACTGCGACGATACGCGCCCGGGTTGCACGAACGACTGCACCGACGCGGACGCTGACGGCTACTGCGCGCCGATCGACTGCGACGACGGAGGGCCGCCGCCATCGATCGACGGCGTCGCGCTCCGATTGTTGAAGGGCCCGGGAGGAGGAGACGTCACCCTCAACTGGACGGGCGGTCAGCCCACCTTCGACGTCTTCCGCTCGGCCAGTCCACAGAACGTGACCGACCCGAGCAATTGGGTGTATTCGTGCACGGAACGAACGTGGTCCGATTCGCCGCCGCCCGGGGGCATCCACTTCTACAAGGTCGGAAGCCCGTGTGTCGTGAGTTGTCCCGAAATCTGCGACGGCGTCGACAACGACTGCGACGGAACGATCGACGAGGCCGGCAGCGCGGTGCTCTGCGGGCTACCCAATGCTGTCGCGGCATGTGTCACCGGCGCCTGCGTGCCCAGTCCGTGCGACGCCAATTACTGGGACCTTAACGCAAACGCAGGCGACGGATGCGAGTACGGCCCCTGCGTCTATCAGTCGCCTACCGACCAACCCGACGTCGGATTCGTCGATGCGAACTGCGACGGCATGGACGGCGATCTCGTGCTCGCGGTCTTCGTATCGCCCGGCGGCAACGACGCCAATCCGGGCACCACGCCAGGGCTGCCCGTGAAGACGATCGCCCGCGGAATCGCGGTCGCGGTGAGCGAGGCGCGGACCCAGGTGCTGGTCGAAGTGGGCAGCTACAACGCGAACCAGCTCACGTTGGTGAACGGCATCGGAATCTACGGGAATTACCAGCCCGGCTTCTCGCAGCGAACGGCGGTGGCCGATTCGACCGTGTTCACGGCCTCGTCCACGACCGCGGTCGTGGCCGCGAATCTCACGACGGAGACGGTGCTGGAGTACATGAAGTTCGCCAGCGCGGACAACCCCGCGCCCAGCGGCTCCTCGCACGGCCTCTTGATCGCGAACACCCTGAACCTAAAGGTACGTTCGTGCACCATCGTCGCCGGGCATGGCGGTGACGGGTTGAATGGAGTCTCGCCGGGCGGAGTCGCGGCGAACGGCAGCCCCGGAAGCCGGGGCCAGGCGGGCTGTGAGGATGGTGACTTGTTCTGTATCCCCACGTGCGCTCGACCGTTGGGCGGTGCGGGAGGCGTGTCGTCCTGCGGCGCCACGGGCGGGGCGGGTGGCAATGCCGGCCATGGTGGCTATGCCGGCGGCGCGGGCACTTCCGGCAGTGGCGGTGCGCTCGGTGGTCCCGGCACCCCTCCGTTGAATGGGGATTGGGACACTCCATCCATCTACTGGGGGCAGGACGGGGTGATCGGTACTGCAGGAGCGAATGGGGTGCACGGCTGGATCACGACCACGGCCACCGGTCTGGATTCGTGCAGCGGGGCGACGGGTGCCACGGGGCAAAACGGGTGGAGCGGCGGCGGCGGCGGTGGTGGCGGCGGTGGCACATCTGGCTGTGACTCCTACGGCGGCGGTGGTGGCGGTGGCGGCGCCGGTGGGTGCGGCGGCGCGGGTGCCACCGGCGGCGGGTCGGGCGGCAACTCCGTCGCCGTGTTCCACTGGCGGAGTTGGGGCAGCGTGTTCACGAACACCCACCTCGTGACCGCGGGCGGCGGAAACGGCGGGACCGGCGGAACCGGCCAACCGAGTGGCCTTGGGGCCGAGGGCGGCAACTGCGGAGGAGGGAAAGGCAACTGTTACGGTGGCCCCAGTGAACAACAAGACGGTTCAAACGGCGGGAAAGGCGGCCGAGGTGGGGACGGGGCGCCGGGTGGTCATGGCGGTGGTGGCAATGGGGGACGTTCCTGGGGTTTTCTGCAGGATGCTTCCAGTGGTTTTCCCCAGAGAGTGAACTGCACGTACAACCTCGGACCTGGCGGGATCGGCGGAACGTCGCAGGGTAACAGCGGTCACGACGGAAGCCGCAGTGAAGGAGGAATGGGATTCTCAGCACCCGCGTGCACCGCTATGTCGCAGGGTGAGGGTGGAACTTTGGTCAACGGTAGCGACGCGCCAGGCGTCTGGACCTTCGAGACTAATGACGACCGGGCGCTGGACAGCGGGATGCTCAACGAACGCGCTAAAAAGGAGATCAAGGAATGAACGCCAAGCGAAGACGGCGGCACCAGACGCTTGCATCTGCGTTCGCCATCGCGATCGGCGCACTGGCGCTGGCCCCGGTTCTCGCGGCCGACACACCGGAGCTTCGAATATCTGGCCTCCCGGCGCCCGCGGCCTCTGTTCGAAGCGTCTCGCAGTTCTCGTACACGATCGATCCTCGGGATCTACCGGAGGGATACGTTCGACTCGGCGACGGCGTCAACATGTTGGACCCCGATGAACCGGTCCTGTCGACGAAGCGTGCTTTCGGGCACGAAAACGTGGTGGAGGCCCAGAGCGGAGCGGCGGACGCGGAACTGGGGGAGTGGGCGCACTTCCAGGTCGCCGACTCGTCCGTCTTCCGGCAAGCGATGAGCGCCAAGGAGGAAGCGAACGTGCTCGAGGGGTACTTCAAAGCCTCCTACGGTCTCGTGAACGGAGAGGCCGCGCTCGAAAAAGCAAGGTCGGAATCGAAGACCCACGAGTCCGTGTACGTGCTCATCGAGCACGAGGGAAATACCCAGAGAATGAACACGAGGAACCTCGAGTGGAACTGGAAGGAGAAGCCGCGGTCCGAGCTGATGAGCGGAGATGCAGAGGTGCTCGCGCAATTTCTTGGCGACTACGGCAGCCACTACGTCAGCACGATTACCTACGGGCTGCGGATTGGGATACGAGGGACCTTCTTGAAAACGAAATCGGAAGAGGCTGACAAATTCTCCGCGTCTCTCAGGGGGAAGTTCGGCAAACTGTCCGCCGAAGGCAGCATGAGCGTCGAAGATGTGAAGGAAATGGAGAGCTTCGGCGCCGACGTGGTGATGGAAGTCACCTCGGGCGGCATGGACCCCCCGCGACCTCTCGTCTTGACGGGATGGAACGACATTTTCGCGCTTCTCGACGACTTGATGACCCTAGACGAGAACGGGGAATCCAAGTTGAGGTTCAGGCTGGCACCGATCTCGGCCAACCTCAAGTCCTACTGGAGCACACTGCCGACAAACTGGGTCAAGACGCGGGCCGCACTCCGGCCTGTGGATGTGTTTGCCGTGGCCGCGTCGCCTTACCCGCACTCGGAGCGAGGCACTGATTAGCCGAGCGGGAAAAGCGCTCGCAACGCG
>Ga0315278_10005197_pt1 | contig 11821 bp, 6 predicted proteins | sample YL17G06_0_MG_FD_203880 | JGI IMG/M metagenome (GOLD analysis project Ga0315278, IMG submission 203880) | Sediment microbial communities from Yellowstone Lake, YNP, Wyoming, USA - YL17G06_0 | ecosystem: Environmental > Aquatic > Freshwater > Lake > Sediment | place: USA: Wyoming | collected... | reverse complement strand
GCGACATGGACGCCAACGGCCACATGTCGAATGTCGCTTACATGAACAAGTGCGTTGATTCGCGCATGAGTTTCTTCACGCAAAACGGCTTCCCGGCAACCGAATTTGCACGACGCCGGATCGGGCCAGTGGTGCGCCGCGACGAGATCGATTACTACCGTGAGGTGGCGCTGCTCGAGCCAATCACCGTCACGCTGGCGCTCGGCGGCTGCGCGGCGGATGGCTCGCGATTCCGGCTGGTCCAGGAGGTGTTGCGCGCCGATGGCAAGGTCGCTGCGCGAATTCGCACCGAGGGCGGGTGGCTCGACCTAGAGGCGCGCAAACTGATTGCACCGCCGCCGGAGATCATGACGGCTTTGCAGCGACTGCCGCGCAGCGACGATTTCGAAGAACTTCAGTCCAGCCTGCGCACGTGAAGACCTGGCATGGCGGCTGCCATTGCGGCGCGCTGGGATTTGAGTTCCGCACGGCGCTCGAGCCCGCGTCCTGGCCGGTGCGGGCCTGCCAGTGCAGCTTCTGCCTGAAGCACGGCGGGGTCTATACGTCGGACCCGTCGGGATCCGTGCGCTTCACGCATCGCGAGCTGCAATTGCTGTCGCGCTATCGATTCGGGCACAAGACGGCCGATTTCATCTTCTGCGGCCGCTGCGGCGGGTATCTCGGCGCGGTGACCGAGGAGGACGGGCAGACGTTGATGGTCGTCAATCTTCGCGCGCTCGACCCACAACCCGAAGGCTTGCCGGCCGCGCTGCCAATGTCCTACGAGGGCGAATCCGGCGATGCGCGCAATTCCCGCCGCGCGTCGCGCTGGACGCCGGTATCGGATTCCTAGCGCTGCAGCACGTACTCGCCCGGCGCATCGCCGAGTGGCGCGTAGCCGGCCGCGGGCGCGCCCATCTCGGGCGGCGCCACGCGATTCGCGGACGAATGCAACTTGAGCCATTCGGCCCAGGTTGGCCACCAGGATCCTGGTAGCGGTGCGGTGGTCTCGAACCATTCATCTGCGCTCACAGATGACTCGCCGGTGCGGCGTGTGCGCACGCGATGGCGGCGCTTGGGGTGCACGGGCCCGCTGATGATGCCGGCATTGTGGCCGCCACTGGTCAGCAGGAATGTAAATTCCGGCGATCCGGTCAGCTTGTCGAGCTTGTAGACCGATTTCCAGGGAGCGACATGATCGGTCTCGGTGCCGACGATGAACATCGGCAGCTTGATATCGGCGAGCTGGATGGTCTCGCCCTCGACCTTGAAGCGGCCTTCCGCAAGATCATTCCGGAGGTAGAGGCCGACCAGGTATTCCGTGTGCATCTTATAGGGCATGCGCGTGCCGTCGGCATTCCAGGCCATCAGGTCGATCATGCCTTCGCGTTCGCCCTTAAGATAAGATTTCACGGCGGGCTGCCACAAGAGATCGTGCGCGCGCAGCACCGCAAAGGCGCCACCCATCTTCGCCGACTCGAGCACGCCCTCCTTGTACATCAGCGCTTCCAGCATCTCGATCTGCGCAGGGCTGATGAAAAGCGACAGTTCCCCGGGTTCGCTGAAGTCGGTTTGCCCGGCTAACATGGTGATGTCGCGGATACGCTTGTCGCCCTTGCGGGCGAGCGCGGCGGCCGCGATCGCGAGCAGTGTGCCGCCGATGCAATAACCGACCGCATGGATGGCGCGCTCCGGCACGACGGCGGAAACTGCATCGAGCGCGGCATAGACGCCCCTGCGCAGATAGTCGTCCATGCCGAGTTCTCGGTCCGCGGCGGTCGGGTTCTTCCAGGAGATCATGAATACCGTGTGGCCCTGGTCCACGAGCCAGGCGACCAGCGAATTCTTCGGCGACAGATCGAGGATGTAGTACTTCATGATCCAGGCCGGCACGATCAGCAGCGGCTCAGCCTGGACGTCGGGTGTGGTGGGGGAGTACTGGATCAGCTCGATCAAGTCATTGCGAAAGATGACCTTGCCCTTGGTGACCGCGACCGTCTGGCCGACGCGAAACTCCTCGGTGCCGGGTGCCTCGCCGCCACGTAGCGTGCGCTCGAGATCATCGAGAAAATTCTTGTAGCCGCGGGCGAGATTCTGGCCGCGCTCGGCGACGGTCTGCTGCAGAACTTCGGGATTCGTCAGCGGATTGTTGGTCGGCGACATTGTTTCGGCAACCTGGCGTGCCGCGAATTCCACGAGCTGGGCATTACGCGGTTCGACGCCGGGCACCGCGCGTGCCGATTGCTCAAGGAACTCCATGCCCTTCTGGAAGGCCTGTGCGTAGACATTGAATGGATATTGCTGCCAGGCCGGGCTCGAGAATCGCCGATCGCCGTTTTCACTGGGCGCGAGCGGCTTGCCCTGCGCAGCTTCGGCGTGGAAGCGCCAGAGGTCCATGGCCTGCTTCAGTGCATTTTTCTGGAGCTCCGCCTGCTTTTCAGGCGAGCGGGCGAGATTCAGCCACCAGTCCCAGAATGCCGTGCCGTAATCCTGCGGCGCGAGGCCGCCGGTCGCTTTGCCGAGCATGGCGCGGAATTCGCGATCGGCCGCGTTGATCTTATCGTCGTCTTTCGTCATGCCGGGATTATAAGGTGCCGGCCGCCCTCAGAGCGTGTCCTTGATCGCAACAACGGAATCGGCAAGACGGACAGGGTCGGGCTTCACGTGCTCGCCGATCAACTTGCGCGCGGCCATGAAATCCTTGACGTGATTGACAGCATCGAGCGCGATCAGCTCGCCATCGCGCAGGTAGCAGCAACTGAAGGCGCGTTCGGCGGGATCTCCGCGAATCACGACCGCATCGTAGCCCTGGCACAGGCCCACGATCTGCAGCTTGAGTTCGTACTGGTCGGACCAGAACCACGGCGTCTTGTCGTGCACCAGCACGCGGCCGCAGATGTTCGCCGCCGCTGTGCGCGCCTGCTCGAAGGCGTTGTCCACGGATTCGAGCCTGATGCGGCGACCATAACGCGGGCTCGGGTGGCTGCAACAATCGCCGATGGCGTAGACATTCGGGTCGCTGGTGCGGCAATGCTCGTCCACGGCGATGCCGTCCTCGCAGCGTATCCCCGCGGCGTTCGCAAGCTCGGTATTTGGCACCAGCCCGATGCCGATCAGCACCAGATCGGCCGGCACGCGTGTGCCGTCCGTGCATTCGACGGCATTCACGCGCGTGTCGCCGAGCAGCGCGCTGACCCGCTTGCCGATCAGGATCGAGACGCCATGGGCGAGGTGCTCACCGGCATAAAAGCGGCTCATTTCCGGGGCGACGACGCGGCTCATCACCCGGTCCATCATCTCGATGACCGTGACATCAAGACCCAGTTTGCGGAATGTTGCCGCGCATTCGAGCCCGATGTAGCCGGCGCCGACGATCACGGCGCGAGTACCTGGAACTGCTTCCGCCCGGATCGCATTGACATCCGCCATCGTGCGCAGCACGTGCACGCCGGCGAGACCGGCGCCCGGCACTGGCAAGGCCCTGGCGCGGCCGCCGACCGCCAGCACCAGCTTGTCGTAGGCGAGCCGGTTGCCGTCGGCGAGCTTCAGCTCGCGTGCGCCCGTATTGATCGTGTTGACGGAATTGCCGAGCAGCAACTCGCAGTGAATGCTCTCGTAGAAGGCCGCGTGGCGGATCGGCAGGCGATCGGCCTCCATTTCACCGGCGAGGAATTTCTTCGAGAGCGGCGGGCGCTGATAGGGCAGGAGCGGCTCTTCGCCGACCAGCACCAGCCTCCCGGCGAAATGCTCGTGGCGCAGGCTGTCCACGACCTGTGCGGCCGCGTGGCCGCCTCCGACAACGACGATCGTATCCTGCATGCGCTTTTGCCCCGGAATCCTGCGCCACTCTATACTGACGCACCGCGGCGCGGCAGGGAGGGGGCATGGCGGAGCGCACTGCCAGGACGAAGATTCAAAACGCCGGGTTGGTGCTGGGTCTTGCGACACTTGTGGCCTCGCTGATCAGCGAGGCGCCGGCAGGGCTGCCGCCCGCGGCGTGGACGGTTGCCGGTGTACTGGCACTGATGGCGCTTTGGTGGTCGACTGAGGCCCTGCCCCTCGCGGCGACGGCGCTGATGCCGCTTGCCGTGTTGCCGCTGCTCGACGCCGTGTCCACGGAAACACTGGCCGGCGGCTACGGCAATACCACGCTGTTCCTGATCCTCGGCGGCTTCCTGCTGGCGCTTGCGATGGAGCGTTGCGAGTTGCATCGCCGCATTGCCTACAACATCGTCGCGGCTGCCGGTGGCCACCCGCAGGGGCTCGTGCTCGGCATGATGTGCGCCACCGGCTTTGTGAGCATGTGGGTCTCGAACACTTCGACGTCGCTCATGATGCTGCCGGTCGCAATGTCGATCGCGGCGATCGTTGCACCGGATCCGGCCGCGGATGATCGCAATGCGCACAATTTTTCGGCGGCCATCGTTCTCTGCGTCGCCTACGCGGCGACCATCGGCGGCCTCGGCACACTGATCGGCACGCCGACCAATGCGCTCGTGGTCGGCTTCATGAAACAGAACTACGGCGTGACCGTCAGTTTTGCGCAGTGGCTGACATTCGGGTTGCCCACGGCTCTGCTGCTGATGCCGGTCGCCTGGCTCGTCCTCGTGCGCGTCGTGTTCCCCTTCAAGCTCGGCTCCCAGGTCACGGCCAGCGCGGCCTTGCGCAATGCGCTCGTGGCTCTGGGGCCGATGTCGCGCGCCGAGTGGCGCGTGACGGCCATCTTCCTGTTGACGGCCGGTGCCTGGGTCCTGAGCCCGCTGCTGAAACTGTTGCCCGGGCTCGCCGCGCTGAATGACACGACCATCGCATTGGTCGCCGGGATTTCGCTCTTCCTCGTGCCGAATGGCGGGGAGCAGGGCGGAGCGCTACTCGATGGCAAGGATCTCAAGCGTGTGCCCTGGCCAGTGCTGCTTCTGTTCGGCGGCGGGCTCGCGCTTGCGGCCGCGATCCAGGACAGCGGGCTGTCGATGTACATCGGCAAGTCGCTGGTCGGCCTTGGCACCCTGCCTCTCATCGTACTCATCGCCGCGACCGTCACGCTGATCGTATTCTGGGGCGAGGTCAATTCGAATGTGGCAACGGCTGCAACTTTCATGCCGATCCTCGCGGCAATAGCGGCGGGCACCCACTACCCGGTGTTGCAGCTCGTGGCTCCTGCGGTCATGGCCTCGTCCTGCGGTTTCATGCTGCCGGCCGGCACGCCGCCAAACGCCATCGTATTCGGCACCGGCCGCCTGAAGATGAGCGAAATGCTGCGGGCGGGATGGCGGATCAACATCGCGGCGATCGTCATCGTGACCATCGTCACGTACGTCGTCCTGTAGCGAGAGGATTCGTCAGCTGTCGACGACAGCGCCGTACTTGCTGCGCGCCACATCGGTGGTCAGGCAAGTCAGGCGCGGCGGACCGCCGCCATGCATTTCCGACTGCGGCCAGGTCAATTCCCACAGCCGGTCATCGTCGGGGTCCCGGTACAGTTCATCCCATCCGGATGAGTCGGCGCCGAGTTGCACGAGATGGTTGGCGATCAACCATTCGATCCTCCTGCAAGCTGGATCGGCGGCGACCGCTCCCTTCTTCATCAGCCACGCACCAATCAGGTCCGTATCGAGCGGCGTCAGTTTCATGGGCCTATCACCTCGATTCGTGCGCCAAAGGGAATCGGACCATTCGGAACGACAAATTCCCTGGCTCCACCTCTGGTGAATCCGCCTTCAAGGAAACCAAGGCCTGATCTGAACACGGGTGACGCGACTCCGGACGCGGGCGCCGAAAACCGGATCACAGTAAAGACGTCAGATGGCCCGATCGTCAACCGTTGTGCAAGTTGGGCGGCGTTGAGGCCGGCGATGTCGTCTGCGGCAACGACGAACACGTCTTCGACACCTTCCTTTCCGAGGGTCGTCAGGGTCCTTCTACCGCGGACCACGCGCGCGAGCTCAGCTGGCACGTGATTGACCGCTGTTCGAACGCTTGTCGTTATGCCACCGATCAGCAGGCCGATGTTTCCGAACCTGGCGCCTTGCCGGCCTGCATTGGAATCGGGTTCCGGGAACCACTCGAAATCCATGTTCGAGTCGAATAGCCAGGTGACCGGCGCCGAGTTGAATGCGAGATTGCCAATTCGCGCGGCCGCGCCCTGCAGGAAATCGGCGGTCGAGCCCTGGGACAGGCTCGGGTCTGCTCTCGTGCCGGCAGTCAGCACGACGCTCGCGGGGGAAACGATCTGGCCCTGCTGCATCGCGCAGGTCAGTGCGTTGCTATCCTGGCCGCAGGGGTCGCGCTGAGAGGCGGATTCCACCTGGGGGCTGTAGCCGCCAAAATAGCGCACGACGTCGGCCCAGCGCGCTCCGATCACGGTGACCCGCGCGCAGCGTCCGGACGGCGTCTCCATGCAAGGTACTTCCTCATCGAATCCGCTCGGATCGATGTAGCTCAAGGGATTGTTGAGCACGTAGGCGTAGCGATTGAAGCTCTGCCCGGAGAATGGATCCGGCACGTACGGATCCGCGCTGATGAAGCGGGCGATTCGCGGATCGTAGATCCGGCCATTCATGTGGATCAGATCCAGGTTGTCGAGCTGTTCGTGGCTCGTGAAACCGTCACGGGTACTTGCACTGATTGCAGTCAAGTCCGCAGTATTCGGCGCGCCGTTCCAGCTCGCGCCGCGACGGGCGCCGAAGGCGCCGAAACTCTCCGCGACGAGGGTTTTGCCATTCGCGTCCAGCAACTTGTCGGTGCTGCCCAGGTGATCGTGGGTCAGGTAGCGCGTCGCAGCCGTCGTTCCGTTGCTGTAGCGCAGGTGCAGCGCTGCCGTACCGGTGGGGGCAAGGACGTAATGCCGCCAGGTCGTCACACCGGCGCGCGTCACCTTTTCCATCAGCTCGCCGGCGTAGATCCTCGTTTCGGTCACGCCGCCCTGGCTTGCGAGCTGCTTCCAGCGATTGCCCGCGGGACCGTGCCAGAACTGGCTGATGCTGCCAGTCGCGCCTGCGATCGTGTTCGGCAGGTTGTCGCTGGTCCAGCTGATCGACGCGCCACCGCGGTTCGTCATGTTGCCGTTTGCGTCGTAGCCGTAGGTCTGGCCGCCGGCAGCAGTGACGGCATGCTTCTGACTTGCGTGAAAGCTGAAGCAGGGCGCCGCGGTCGGGCAGACGTCGGACTTCCAGGTGATGTTGCCGATCAGGTCGTAACCGAGGTCCAGGTTGATCGCGCCGTTGCGCCTCACATCGTCAAGCCGGCCAAGCGCGTCGTAGCGGAAGTCTTCGATCAGGCCCTGCCCGTGGTCTTCACGCCGGGTCAGGTTGTCATTGCCGTCCCAGGCATAGGCAAGGTCCTGGATTGCACTGCCGCCGCCGACACCGGACTGGCGGTAATCCATCGCGCCGCTGACCGGATTGAAGCCTGTGACGACACGAATCGCAGCGCCCAATGTCTCGTCGATGACGTTTCCGGCCGCGTCCTGCGTGTTGAGCCGCCAGAATGAAGTGGCGGGCGCATTGGCGTCCTTGATGCGCATGAGCTGGCCGGATTCGTATTCGTAGCCGAGCTTGAAACGGCTGCCGGAACCTGTGCCGGGATAGGTCAATGAGTCGAGCAGGCCCTGGCCGTTGTATGCGTAGTCGTAGCGATAGCTCGCATCGCTGGTGATCGTGCGCATCGAGGGCCTGCCGTTGGCGTCATAGGCCAGACTCTCCGAATAACCCGGCCCCGCGATTGCTGCGAGCCGACCGATGTTGCGTTTCGTTGCGGACGCGCCCCAGGTCCAGCTGCTCGTTCCTTCCGGCGTGCTGCGACCGGTCGGCCGGCCGAGCTTGTCGTAGGTGAATGTCGCAACCTGCGACTTTGCATCGCGCAACGAGACGATCTCGCCGAGTGCGTTTGGCGTGTATGTCCAGGCGCCCATATCCATGTCGGTCTGCGAAAGCTTCATGCCGCGCGCGTTGTAGGCGATCGTGCCTGCAACGTTGCTCAGCGCATCGCGAACCAGCAGCAGCCGTCCGAAGGCATCGTATTCATATTGGGTGTTTCCACCCGCGGCATCGCCGACCCGCATGAGTCGCCCCCAGGCGCTGCGTGTTTCGGTCGCGACGTGCCCCAGCGGATCGGTCTGTGTGATGGCATGCCCGTCGTAGCGCCAGACGACTGCGCGATCCATCACGCCACTCGACGAGCGCAGCGAAGCGGCCACCGGCCGGTCGAGCGAATCGTATTCAAACTGCCAGTAGCCGCCCGCGGCGCCACCGGACCAGAACGGGACGTACTGGCGGATTACCCGGCCGCGTGCGTCGGAATCGGCGGCAATCATGGCCATGCCGCCGCCGGGCTGGCGGCTTGCGGAGCGGAAACCGCGCCCCAGCTGATCCACATCGATGATCGTCGTGCCCTGGGTGACGCCAGAGTTGTCCTTTTCTTCCTGCTTGAGCTGGTATCGCGTGCGTGAATCGCAGCCGGATGTGCAGGCTGCGCGCGACCATTGCGTGATGGTTTGATCAGGCCGCGTTTCCTGCGTCGGCCGGCCGAAAGCGTCGTAGGTCCAGTTCACGGTCAGCGCGTTGGGGTCGGTCATCGCGATCGGCAGGCCAATGCCGTAATCCCAGGTCAAAGCGGTCGTCTGGGACAGCGGGTTGGTCATGCCGACCGGCAATTGTCCGCGGCTGCCCCAGTTGAGGTTCGTGGTGCGCGCACTCATGCCAATGCCCGTGACCGAGCGGCTCGCGAGATTACCGAAGCCGTCGTAGGCGAGACCGAAGGTCACCTGCCACTGGCTGTTGCCAGGCTCGAGTCGTTGCTGCGTCGGTCGGCACTTCAAACCGTCCCAGCTCTGGCTGAAATTCCGCGTGAGCGCAGCGCCGCCTGCAAGCGTATGACTCGCAGTCAGCTGCAGGCCTTGTGGCCGCCCCAGGCACCAGTTCACGGTGTCGTTGAGCACGGAAGTTTGAAGAGTCCGCAGGCTGCTCGAAGAGCCGGCACTGCTGCCACCGGCGGTCTCGGTGATCGTGGTCGTCTCGTCCGTTACCAGGCCGGATGTCGTGTCGATCGCCGCGACTGTACGTGCCGTCGTCGAAATCTGCGCGCCATCAAATGCGCCGCCAACTTCGTAATGCCGTTGAACTGTCGACGACGCATATGGGAAGCGGCGCAAGGCAACGCCGCTACCGAGATTCAGGGTCGCCCAGGTGTAGGAGGTTTCGCTGATCGGGGCGCCGGAAGCCTGGCGCACGACGACCATCGCTGGCAGTCCGGTATAGGGGAAGTCCTGGCGTCGCGTCTCCTCGACGCGCGAATCAACGCCGGCTGTCGTGGTGACGCTCGTGCGTGTCGCGAATCCAAGGATGCCGCGCCCGAGCAGATGCCGGCGCAGCCCCTGGTAGCTGTAGCGAGTCGCTGTTACAGATCCGAGCCCGGTGCCGTCCGTCGTGCCTAGTTCGGAAACGACGTATGCGGACGATTGCTGGTCCTGATCGGGATAGACGGCGCCGGATCCACGTGTGTAGACGGCGGGATCGGTTAGCGGGCGATAGGTAAAAGTCGCGGTGACACCGAAGCCATCAGTGGCGGAGAGGAGAACATCCGGTCTGGGACCATTGTGCAACCGCCGATAGAGCAGGCTGCCAGTACGCGTAACGAGGTCTGTCAGGCCGTCTCCGTTGCCGTCAAAGGCGGTTGCCGTGTTGGCGCCGTTGGTTGCGATCCCGGTGTCCACTGCAGGAGCGAGTGAGTCGCCCTTCGACAGGACAACCAGCCAGTTTGTCGCTCCCAAGAGCAGCAAATCGTCCCGGCCGTCGTTGTTCCAGTCGTGACCAATGTCTTGCGCGCCACCCGAGGCCGGCGCTGCAAGTTCCGGGCCGGACCAGTACACGCCGCAACCACTCACGCGGATCCGCAACGATCCGGTGTGATGGGTGTAGGCGAAGTCCGTGCAGCCATCGCCGTTGATGTCGGCAAGCGCTGCCCCCACGATGGAGCCGTCGAAATAATCCGTCGCGTACGTGGTCGCGGAGATACGTGCGACCGTGTAGGTCTCGTTCATCAGCAGGTCTTCGCCGCCGTCGCCGTCGAGATCGATGTGCTGGCCGGGACGACCCAGGAAATTACCGCCTTGCGGAGTGTCATATCCGATCGCAGCAGCCTGTTCGTAGAGCGTCACCGGGTTTGCGGAGAATCCGCCGCCCGGCAGCGCGTAGCGCACCTGCACGATGAGGCTGTTGCCGGTGTAGGCGTAGATCTCGGACCAGGCGAGATCACCGAGTCCGTCGCCATTCATGTCCAGGCCGCGGTAGTCGACGATTTGCGGGCCCGGCGTAATGCCAGTATTGCGGGGCGAACTGAAGCCGGCCGCACTACCCGGGATGACGGTCCACTGCCGTGCCGCCGAGAGCATCAGGAGATCGGCGAAACCATCGCCGTTGTTGTCGAAAGGAACTCCGATGCCGTAGGGAGCGGCGATCTTGGTCGCGACCTCCGCGCCGAACGTGTCTCCTGGAAGGCCCAGCCGGTAACGCAATGTCACCGATGCCATCGGCGAGTTGAACGGACGGCCGGCCCAGATGTAATCACCACGGCCGTCGCCATTGATATCGGCCATGGTCCAGAGCCGGTCCTCGGGCAATGGCGTCGTACCAGGAATCCCTGCCCAAATGCTTGATTCGGCTCCGAACCCGGGCGCGCCGTCTTGCCAGGTGAAGTTCGTGGCTGAGAAACAGTCGCTGCCTCCCGCGCCGCATTCCTGAATTGATGCCAGCCGGCTGCGTCCGCCGGTGGATAGCGCCGGCTCGTAGCTGAGGTCGTAGCGTCGAAGGATTGCGCCGTTGTAAAGAACATTGATCCGGTCGAGACGCACGACCTGGCGGATGCGCGTGCCGGCGACGTAGGCGACATCCACCTCGTTGCTCGGGCGCTCCTCATAGATGAAAGTGATCTGGTGCGATGCCGGGATACCAGCGTCGGGATTCGAGTTGTAGCGGATCGCCGTGATCCGGAAGCTGCCGTTCGTCGAGTCCTCGAAGTACTCGAAATCGATCACATTGCCCGAGCGGTCACGAATCCGGTTCAGCGCCCAGGTCCTGGCCAGGTTCGCGGCGTTCACGATGCCATTACTGGCGTCGATGCGTGAATCCGCCGTCGCGCCGTACTCGAGCACACGACCGTCCGGCGCCTCCAGCGCGAAGTACTGCGGCCCGCTGCCAGGGCCTGTATACGAGCGTATGCGCGCGAAGCTCTCGATTTCGGTGCGGTACTCGGCGCCGGCTCCGCCGTAGGCCACACCATTCATGACGACGAGTCGCTGGCCGTCCAGGCAGAAGCGATCTTCAGCAGTCTGGGTGACCGGGGACGCGACGCCGTCCTGCACGATGGTCCTAGGGCAACGCGCGATCTGCGACAGGCCGCCGATGTTCCAGCCGATGCCGAGCAGGCCGACGATGCTGCGGTGCCGGTATTCGAGCGACAGGGCGGGCGTCATTCCGTTGGTGCCGGGCGGCAGGTTCAGCGGGATCGAATAGACCGCCTCGCCATCCGGCGAGACGGCTGCCGTGCCGGGTGTGCGCCCGACAGCGGCGTCCGCGCAATCCGCAGTCAGCATGAACAAGAAGACGAGCAGGGCGCCGATGACGCGCCACGTGATGGGCAGTTCCATTGCAAGGCCTCCGATGCGCGCCCGGCATCCATGCGGGCGACGAGGCCAAGCTAGCGGCGCGCGATCAGGCGGGCCCGCCGGTTATTTGCGCCGAAGCGGCTCTTATCGGCATAGAATCCGCATCCCGTACCGCGGGTAGCCCATCTATTCGCAGGAGCCAGGAATGAAACTCGTCACCGCCATCATCAAGCCCTTCAAACT
>Ga0315278_10005196_pt1 | contig 11822 bp, 10 predicted proteins | sample YL17G06_0_MG_FD_203880 | JGI IMG/M metagenome (GOLD analysis project Ga0315278, IMG submission 203880) | Sediment microbial communities from Yellowstone Lake, YNP, Wyoming, USA - YL17G06_0 | ecosystem: Environmental > Aquatic > Freshwater > Lake > Sediment | place: USA: Wyoming | collected... | reverse complement strand
TTGCTGGTAGCAGAGGCACAATCATAAATATTCGCCTTGTTGAACAACAGGCTAAAAGAATTTCTTGAATTTGTTCTCTCCTAATATATTGAAACCGGCGTAGAGGAACTTGACGAGGAGAAACTGCCTGACCTTCTGACACTGAAATACCACGCCATCGAAGATGCCTCTGAAATGCTTGGCAGCGTAGAAAATATACGAACTACCTTTTTTGATTTTCAGAAATACTTGTATGAGCGAAAAACTGCGTAGATCTTTCCGGTTTTTTCTTCAACTGGATAGATGCCTTCTCGGCCTAACCCCCAACATAAAGTTGAGGGCTTTCGGGAAATTGCAATGAATTTTGGTGTAACACAAAAAAAGCAGGAAGAACTCGAAGCGAGGATGAGCGCGCTTGGGCTGCGCGAAGCGGATATAGAGGAAAAATATATTTGTTCATCGGGGCCGGGCGGACAAAACGTAAATAAGACAGCAAGCTGCGTTTATCTGAAACACATCCAAAGCGGGCTGGAAGTGAAAATGCAGCGGGAACGGTCGCAGGGGCTGAACCGGTATTATGCACGAAAGCGATTATGTGAGCTGGTCGAGGATGAGAAATTGGGCTCTGCGAGTCCGGCAGCGTTAAAGGCTGAGAAGATACGCAAACAGAAAAAACGCCGCAAACGGCGGACGTTGAAAAAGAGAAGGGAAGGGAAATTCGAGATTTGAGATTTAAGATTTGAGAGAAACTGTATTCCCGCGTTTGGGGGAATGACAAAATAAGAACCCGCTGCGAAACGGTGAATGCGTCAGCCGAAATAATAGTCTTTTGAGATATAGTTAAGATACAATAAACTTTCGGAGTGGACAATGCAGGAGATTCGTAATTAAACGAAAGGTAAAAAGATTATGAGAAAATATGCACTGATGTTAACGGTTTTGTTCGCTATAAGCACGCTGGCAGGATGTCATTCAGATATCGTATGCACTGACAAATTGAAGGAGCTCAATCGCAGATGCGTATATATCGAGCCATTGCAGACTGAAAGTGCGGCGGTAGGGATAGTGCTTCGTGATATTATCGAAAAAGAATTTGTAAGGCGGCGATTCGAGATGTGCGACGCCAACAGCGCGACAATTACTATCAGCGGGTCGGCATTTCTAACACAAAGAGCGGAAGAAAGCCGAAATCTTCTCGGCGGGTCAGCGAATTCGAGCCAGGCGATAGAAAGCGTTTCATTGGTTGCCAAGAACCGCAACGGGGAACTTTTAGTTTCGGCATCCTACGATAATAACGAGAGATATACAGCCAGCAAGTTAGGACAAGAATTCGGCGGAGCATTGGCGGACAGACTGAAGTAGCGATGCCTTCGCCTACGCAAATGCTACGGCGGACAAGTCCCATCCCAGTGGGATAGTGAACGACACATTCCACGGGACAGGCGGGGCAAGCGCGCAGGGCAACCCGCAAAAAACCCCGAAGCAGGCACTCAGGGTAAACTTCGGGGCTAACCTAAGCGTGTGATGGGGCGGTCAAGACCAAAGGCGGCTTTTTGACATCCAATACCTTTTCTGATGCACATATCAGCATTTTGCTTATCAAAAACAGGCAATCGCCCTATCGAAACAAATCCTAAATGCAGTTAGAATTATAATGACTTATAAATTCTCAAGAGGCGTATCTGAAACAGGGTTTGCGGGAAAATTTTTTAAAACTGCTTGACATAGGGTAGGGGGATATGGTATACTTTATATAGAAAGGCAGGAGACAGATATGAAACAGCCAACTACCCATCAGGAGCAGTTACCCTTCCTAAAGAAAATCGAAGGCCAGGTCGGCGGCATCCAGAGAATGATTAAAGAGAAAAGGTATTGTGTGGACATTCTGACCCAGATACGCTCGGTCATCGGTGCGCTATACAGGGTAGAGGGCGAAATATTCAGAAGACATCTCGACGGCTGTGTAGTCAATGCACTGAAGGGCAAATCTGAGGCGGAAAAGCAGAAAAAAATGGACGAGGTCATTACGCTGATAGAGAAGTTCAGGAAGTCCTGATTTCGAACGGAATTTTCTTGTATGACTGTGGAGACAGTTCTAAACTGTTAAAAAACGGCGGGCATTGAAAAATGAATTTTAGAGGATTTTCCAATCAAGCAATTTTATGAAAACAATATTAGCAATTCTGTCTGCGATTATATTTCTTGTTTTAGCCTGTCCGCAGGTATGGGGACAATCGGCTGACTCAAATGCTCCTGTAAGCCTTACGGATTACCTGAGGCTTGCGGCAGCCAATAGCGCGGAGCTTAAGGCTGAGTTCGAGAAGTGGAGGGCGGCCATTGAACAGATACCGCAGGCCAAATCGCTGTCAGACCCGCAATTAACGTATGGCTATGCGACGGAACCGACGCCTCAGCGGAGTATGTTAGAGGTTATGCAGATGTTTCCGTGGTTTGGAGTTATCGAGGCGAGAACCGACACGGCATCCGCTATGGCAAAGTCGGCGGGCAGACAGTATGAGGCCAAAAAGCTTGCGGTGTTTTATGAGGTCAAGCAGGCATTTTATGAATATAATTTTTTGGCAAGAGCAATCGAGATAACCAATGAGAACCTCCGACTTATGAGACATTTTGAAGAAGTGGCCCGGACGAAATATGCCATCTCTATGACAGGTCAACCTGATGTTATCCGTGCTCAGGTAGAGCTGGCAACAATGGAAAATGACCTTGTAAGCTGGGAGAAATCGAGACCTGCAATAACGGCCAAATTGAACAGTCTTCTGAATCGTGCAGCGGAAAGTGAACTGCCGTGGCCAAAGTCGCCGCCTTACAAAGAAATGCCGATTGATTATAAGCAGGTGCAGGAATTGATAACACGGAATAACCCTGAGCTTCAAAGTGCGGCCTATGACATCGAAGCCGCCAGGAACAATGAGAAACTGGCCAAGAAAAAGTTTTATCCTGAATTCGGAGTCGGCGTCGCCGTCGATGCTGGGATGGGCAATGATATGCACAGCAGGACGATGCCGAAAATACAACTGACGCTGCCGATATGGAGAGATAACTACAAGGCAGCAGAGCGTCAGGCACATTCGCAGTTAATACAGACAATACAACAGAAGGTCCAGACAGAAAATACACTTGCATCCCGTGCACAGCAGGTGCTGTATGAACTGCAGGACAGCGACAGGAAAATCCGGCTTTACAGGGACACAATAACTCCGAAGGTAAAGGAGATGATTACGGCCTCTGAAACCGCATACGAGGCCGGTTCGCTGGATTTTCTAAACCTAATTGATTCACAAAGAACGTTAATCAGGTATCAGCTCGAATACGAGAGGACCATTGCAGACAACGGCCAAAGACTGGCCGAACTGGAAATGCTGATAGGGACACAAATATCAAATGTTGACAGTGCCGGAAAATAGTGCGAACTTTTTTGAATTCTTGTGAGGGATAATAAAAATGAAACCATATATTATGCCGATTGCAATAGGATTACTATGTTTTGGATTTATTTTCAGCGGAAATGTTTTTGCTGCCGAGAATAATGGGATTCAAAACTCTTTCTCTTTGTCTTCCCTGATTGTGCCTTTAGGTATAGCAACCCTTTCATTTGTCTCGGCAACTTTTCTGACGGGCTTATTCCGTAAAAAACTTGGCCGAAGATTTCTGAGACTACATCTGTATCTTGCAGTAATCTCCGTCATCCTCGGCCTCACACACGGCATACTGATTTTTGTCTTATTTTGAAAGGACGAGAAATGAATAACGAAAAACCACAACTTAAAATATTTCTTTTACTGACAGGTCTTTTGATGACCGGCCTGATTGTGCTGAATAGCTGTAAAAAGAAGGCAGAACCTGTTAATCCTGAAATCGCCACAAGCTCCATTGCTGCAATAATTGAGCAGACAACCTGCCCCGTAATGGGCGGCGCAATAAACAAAAACTTTTATGCCGAATACAAGGGAAAGAAGGTGTATTTCTGCTGTCCGACCTGTAAGGGCGAATTTGAAAAAAATCCGGAAAAATACATCAGCAAACTTCCGCAGTTTGCAAAATAGAAAGAGTGTGGTATGAAAAAGAGAAGCATAATAATCCTTGTCGTCGCAGTATTAGCCGGCGGAGGTATCTTTTTAAATAGCCGCTACCATTTTATTACGGGGCACCCCCCTGCTGCAGACAAAAAAGAACTCTACTACTGCCCGATGCATCCGAATTTTACATCGGACAAGCCCGGCGATTGTGCTATATGCGGTATGAGCCTGGTAAAAAGAGAGGCAGCAGAAACCCCTGCGACGGGGCAGGAGAAAAATGTTCAAGACAGCCCTGAAAGGAAGATACTCTACTATCGCAACCCGATGAATCCTCAGGCCACTTCACCCGTTCCGATGAAGGACCAGATGGGAATGGATTATGTCCCCGTGTATGAAGAAGAAAAAACGGCAGGCGCAGAGACTGCGGGCATTTATATCAGTCCACAGCGTCAGCAGCTTATAGGGGTTAAAAAAGAGAAAGTAAAGCAGCGATTTTTGACGCATCAGATACTTAGTGTAGGCAGGGTTGCGTATGACCCTGAGTTATTCATTGCCCAGCAGGAATTCCTGCAAACTATCAAGGGGCAGCGGATTATAAGCGACAGCAACACGGCCTTTGGAAGAGAACAAGCCCAGTCGCTTATGAATGCGGCAAGACAAAAACTTTTGCTTCTTGGAATGAGCAATGACCAGATTGAGCGGCTGTCGCAAAGCGGCAGGCCGCAGGAAAACCTTTACCTGCTGACGGGCGATGAAAAAACAGTATGGGTTTATATCACAATTTATGAATACGAGATTGGTTTTATAAAGGAAGGGCTGCCTGTCGAGGTTGAGGCGGTGGCGTATCCTGGGCAGGTTTTTGACGGAAAGATTTTTGCCATATCCCCTACTTTCGATGCCGCAACGCGTTCTGTATATGCGCGGGCACAGATAGAAAACCCTGAGGGCAAATTAAAGCTCGGTATGTATGTAAACGTGAAAATCAACGCCGAGCTCGGCGAAAAACTGGCTGTGCCGGAAGATGCTGTCATTGATACTGGCCTTCGCAAAATGGTCGTTGTAGCTTTGCCGAACGGCTATTTTCAATCAAAGGAAATAAAAGCAGGGAATAGAGCGCAAGGTTATTTTGAGGTTCTCGACGGCCTGACGAAGAATCAGGAGGTTGTAACGCAGGCCAATTTCCTCATCGATTCGGAATCGAGATTGAATGCGGCATTAAATCAGATGTCGGGTGAACCCAATAAATAGCTGGAGACCTGGACGTGGTTGAACGTATTATAGAATTTTCCGCAAAGAACAAATTTATCGTTATCTTTTTTGTGCTGTCAGCGATAGTGGGGGCAATTTACTGTCTAAGCAATATTCCTCTGGACGCCATCCCCGACCTTTCGGACACGCAGGTTATTATATATTCCCGCTGGGACAGAAGTCCTGATATTATGGAGTCGCAGGTAACATACCCACTTGTAACAGCGCTGCTCGGAGCGCCTCAGGTCAAAGCCATACGTGGATTCTCAGATTTCGGATTTTCTTACGTATACATCATATTCAAGGACGGGACGGATATTTACTGGGCCCGCAGCCGGGTCATCGAATACCTCAGCAAAATCGTGCCTCGCCTGCCCGAAGGGGTGGAAACAGAAATAGGCCCTGATGCAACGGGCGTGGGCTGGGTCTATCAATATGCGCTTGTAGATAAAAGCGGCAAAAACAGCCTGGCCGATTTGAAAACTTTTCAGGACTGGTATTTGCAGCGATGGCTTCAGGTAGTGCCGGGCGTGGCGGAGGTCGCATCTGTGGGCGGTTTTGCAAAACAGTACCAGATAACCGTAAATCCCAACATCCTGCTCGCTTATAAAATACCGCTTATGCAGATTGTTAATGCGGTCAGGCGAAGCAACAACGATGTAGGAGCCAGATTACTCGAATTTACAGGTATGGAATATATGCTGCGGGTGCGAGGCTATATAAAATCGGTCGCCGATATCGAAAATATAGGTGTCGGCACCGACGAGAACGGGACACCAATTTTGCTCAAACATATAGCAAACGTAACCATCGGGCCTGATATTCGCAGAGGCGTGGCTGACCTCGATGGTCAGGGCGATACGGTGGGTGGAATAGTTGTTATGAGGCAAGGTGAAAATGCTTTGAACGTGATTAATCGCTTGAAAGGCAAGATTGAAGAAATCAAGCCTTCATTGCCCCCCGGCGTAGAGATTATCACTACCTATGACCGTTCCGACCTGATAATGCGGGCAATTGACACTCTCAAGCACCAGTTGATAGAAGAAGTAATAATTGTCAGTCTTGTTATCTTGTTATTCTTATGGCATTTTCCATCGGCCATTGTGCCGATTGTTACGATACCGATTTCCGTGCTGCTTGCATTTATTCCGATGTACGGTATGAAGCTGACCTCAAACATTATGTCTCTTTCAGGTATTGCTATTTCAATAGGCGTGCTGGTCGACGGGGCGATTGTGGAGGTAGAAAACGCATATAAGAAACTGCAATTGTGGGAGGCGGGCGGGCGTAAAGGCGATTTTCATATCATAAGATTGAACGCCCTCAAAGAGGTTGGGCCTTCGGTATTCTTTTCGCTTCTGGTAATTGCGGTGGCATTTCTGCCGGTCTTCACGCTGGTAGACCAGGAGGGAAGATTATTTAAGCCACTGGCATACAGCAAAAATCTCGCAATGGCAATCGCTGCAATTCTGGCGATAACGCTTGACCCCGCCATTCGAATGCTGTTTACGAGGATGGATTATAAGCACTTTCGGCCACGATGGCTCAGCAACATCGTCAATATGTTTACTGTCGGCAAATATTACGCTGAAGAGAAGCATCCTGTAAGCAGGATATTATTTGCAATTTATGAGCCTGCGTGCAACTTCGTTTTAAAGCATCGCAAAACCACAATTTTTGCGGCGCTGATTTTGATGATTGTTACCATACCGGTATATTTCAAATTAGGGTCTGAATTTATGCCTCCGCTTAACGAGGGCAGCATCCTTTATATGCCTACAACACTGCCAGGCATCTCGGTAACGGAAGCAGCAAGGCTGCTTCAGATACAGGACAAAATCCTTATGTCTTTCCCAGAGGTGGAAAGAGTATTCGGCAAGGCCGGCAGGGCAAACACTTCCACGGACCCGGCGCCATTTTCTATGATGGAGACAACCATTACGCTAAAGGACAAAAAATATTGGCGTCCTGGCCTGACGTGGGAAAAATTGATTGAAGAAATGAATCAGAAGATGCAACTGCCCGGCGTAACTAATGCCTGGACTATGCCTGTAAAGGCCAGAACTGATATGCTTACTACGGGCGTTCGAACGCCTATCGGCATAAAAATCTACGGCTCGAATTTGACGGAGATTGAAAAGATAGGCACAGCGATAGAGCAGGCGGTAAAACAGGTGCGAGGGACGCGAAGCGCTTATGCCGAGCGGGTCGCAGGCGGATATTTTGTCGATTTTGATTTGAAAAGAGAGCAAATTGCCAGATACGGCTTAACTATCCAGGACGTCGAGGAAATAATTATGTCGGCGGCGGGCGGGGAAAATATCACCACTACTATCGAGGGAGTTGAGCGGTATTCCGTCAATGTGCGATATGAACGGGACTTTCGCAATGATTTGGGGAAGCTCCAGCGGATGCTGATACCGACGATGTCCGGCGCACAGATACCTCTTGCGCAACTTGCGGACATACATCTCTCATTGGGACCGTCGATGATTCGGGATGAAAACGGAATGCTGTGCGGCTACGTATATGTTGATATAGCAGACAGGGACATAGGCAGCTACGTGGCCGATGCCAAGAAGCTGGTTCGTGAAAAAGTGCAGGTGCCTGCCGGCTATTCGATACAGTGGAGCGGACAGTTTGAAAATATGCTCAGAGTCAGAGAACGATTGAAGATAGTTGTGCCTCTTACGATTTTTATAATTCTGATTTTACTTTATATTAACACGAAATCATTTATCAAGGCTTCTATCGTTATGCTGGCAGTGCCGTTCTCACTGGTTGGTGCGATATGGCTGCTGTATATACTGGGTTATAACATCTCGATAGCGGTGTGGGTGGGGATGATTGCACTTATGGGATTGGATGCTGAGACGGGCGTCTTTATGCTCCTCTTTCTCGACCTCGCTTACTACGATATGGTCAGGCAGGGCAGAATGAAATCCTTTGATGATTTGAAAGAAGCCATCATACACGGCGCCGTCAAACGTATCAGACCCAAGATGATGACGGTAATGGCAATGTTTATGGGCCTGATACCAATTATGTATGCTACAGGCACCGGTGCGGATATGATGAAACGAATTGCGGCTCCGATGATTGGCGGTATTTTTACCAGCTTCATACTCGAATTGCTGGTGTATCCTCCTATTTATGCTGTCTGGAAATGGCGATATGAAATGAAAGAAGGCACCGTGGATGTCAGCTCGCTGTCGATACCGGAACTGCACAAACACTGATTTATTGTTCACTGTTCCAGCCACCGCCGAGAGCCTTATACAAAGCTACAAGGTTGGTAGAAACGTTTCGCGTGCTTTGCACCAAAGCATCTTCGGAAGCATATAACGAACGCTGGGCCTCCAGTACGTTAAGAAAATCAGTCTGACCTTCCGTATAGAGCTTAGTAGCCAAATCCACAGCCTTGCGATTGGCAGCAACTGCTTCAATCAGCCTGTCGCGGTGTTCCTGCTCTTTCGCAGACACTATCAGGGCGTTTTCGACATCCTGCAAAGCTGTCAGAACTGTCTGCTGATATGTTATAAACGATTGCTCCTTCAGGGCTTTTTGCAGTTCGATATTTGCTTCGATTCGGCCTGCACTAAATACCTGCCAACTGACCGATGGGCCAAGAGACCAGAAGCGGTTATCCCAATTTGTTAACGTATTTGATTGGCTGCCCTGAAAACCTCCTGAAGCAGAGAGGGACAATTTGGGGAACAAATCTGCTGTGGCTACGCCGATACGAGCGGTCGCCGAATGGATTTGGGCCTCTGCTCGCCGGATGTCAGGACGCCGCAACAGCAAATCAGACGGCACACTAACCGGCACCGCAGGCGGAGCAGCAGGAATCTCTGAAGTTTGCGCAAGCTCGTGCAGCAGGGCTGCCGGCTCAAGACCCAGCAGAACGCTAAGACTATAAATCGTTTGTCGAGCCGATGATTCAAGCACCGGAATCTGAGATGCGGTGGTAGCCACCAGTGCATCGGCATTTGCTACATCCAATGCGCCCACGAAACCGCCTTGAAATCTTTTGCGGGTCAGCTCAGCACTGTGCTTTTGCGCCTTCAAGTTATTCTGAGCAATGACAATCTGCTGTTGAAACCCTCGCAGGTCGATATAGTTGAGTGCAATCTCAGCAGTAAGCGTTACCAGCACACTTTGGCGGTCCTCTACAGCGGCCAGCACATCGGCATTGGCAGCTTCGACATCGCGTCGCACTCCGCCGAATATATCTACTTCCCAAGCTGCGTCTAAACCGGCCTGATAAAGGTTACGAGTTGTGCCGGCGTTTCCGCCGACTGTCGTCCCTCCGGAACGGCTGCGTGTAAAAGAACCTGTAGCCTCTACCGAGGGCCATAGACCTGCTGTAACAATACTACGTGATGCGCGTGCCTGGAGAATACGAGCTTCGGCCTGTTTCAAATCTAAATTGGAATTCACCGCCCTCTCCACTAATAAGGTCAAGGTCTCATCGCCGAATGTTGTCCACCAGCGGACAATGTCCTCTGCTGTGGCAGTGGTCAACTGATTGCTATCGGCCGTTGTTGGACCAGCCCAGGAACTCGGCATATTAGGTTCCGGCGGCCGATAGTTAGGCCCCACGGTACAACCCGTTACTGTTATAAAGCAAAAACACAATATAACGAATTGATTTTTCATCAACATATTCAAATTCCCTCTCAGTGCATCGTTACTCATACCGCAGCGCCTCAATCGGGTCTAATCGTGAGGCCTTCCACGCTGGGTAATATCCAAAAATGATACCTACGCCTGCGGAGACAAGAAAAGCAGCAATGATAGCACCCGGCGACGTTTCGACCGGCCAGTTTTTGAAAAACTTAATCAGAAACGCACCGCCGTGGCCGACCAGGATTCCCAGCGCCCCGCCTATAAGACACAGCACAACAGCTTCAATCAAAAATTGTCGCAGAATATCTTTTGCCTGCGCACCAACAGCCATTCGCAATCCGATTTCATGAGTCCGCTCGGTAACGGATACGAGCATAATATTCATAATTCCGACTCCGCCGACAATCAAAGAAATAAGTGCGACACACAGCAGCAGGTTTGTCATCAAACCTGTCGTCGACGACAGTGTATTCATCATCTCCGTCATATCACGGATACTGAAATCTTCCGGCTCGCCCTGATGTATCCTGTGTCGCTGGCGCAGCAGTTCGGTTATTTGCCTGATGGCCAGCGGTATCTCGTCAGCCGACCCGGCTGCTGCAAGAATTTCATCCACGTTGGTAAAGCGAACAGGCTGAGGTGTGTCGGCAGCCTGCGTTTCCGAAATCTCCGGATACAGACTCATCCCACTGCCGGGATAAAGCCGATTAAGCGTGTTAACGCCGGAGGAGGTATTTGAACTTGTGCTGCTCTGATTGACGGTTGACGCTGAAGAGCCTGTTACACGGTATTTGACGGTAGTCCACGGCGCCAGGACAATATCATCCTGGTCCATTCCCATCATATTGGCGCCTTTGGCGCTTAGCACCCCTACAACCTTAAACGACACATTTTTGATTCGCACTTCCTTTCCGACAGGAGAATGTCCCTCGAACAGTTCACGAACAATTGTCCTGCCAAGAAGACAAACTTTGCTGGAGTTGCGGATATCGCGCTCGGTAAATGCTTCACCCTCAGCCATATTGGCCCAGTCGCGGACATTAAGATACGCAGGGTCAACACCATAAATGAAAAGCGGCACCCAGTTCCGGTTGCCGTAAACCACCTGAGTGCGAACCCTGATAACAGGGGTAGCGCTGCGCACGGCAGGGCATTCTCTCGCAATCGCCTCACAATCCTGCGGCGTCAGAGTCATCACGCTGCCTGCACCAAAGCTGACTCCTCCGCTGGCTGCTGTGCCGGGGTGTATCATCAGATTATTGGCACCCATACTTGCAATACTTTTCTCAATAGCTGCGGATGAACCACTGCCAATTTCCATCATAGCAATAACAGCCGCCACACCGATGATAATACCAAGAGTCGTCAATGATGCCCGCATCGGGTTGCGACGCAGCGCTCGCATCGCAGTACTTACTGTGCGGTAAACTTTCATTTTGCACCTCCCGCACCAGCCTCTTCATTCTGCAACCAGCCTGACATCGCTCCATTATCAATTATGCCGTCAGAAATATGGATTATCCGCTTTGCATGATGAGCAATATTGGCATCGTGCGTTACGAGGATAACAGTGATACCATCAACTGTGTTGAGTTGCTGAAACATACGCAGGACATCTTCGCTGGTATGAGAATCCAGATTGCCCGTCGGCTCATCAGCGAAAAGTATCGAAGGCCGGTTTATCAGCGCCCTTGCAATCGCCACTCTCTGCTGCTGTCCGCCGGAAAGCTGTGAAGGCTCATGATGAAACCTGTCCCCCAAACCGACCAGATTGAGCATATCCATAGCCCTGCGTCTGGTCTCTTTGTCCGGCAGATGTTCCGCCGTATATGACAGCGGTAACATTACATTCTCCAATGCACTGGTGCGAGGCAGGAGGTTGAAATTCTGAAACACAAAACCAACCTTTTGATTTCGCACAATGGCACG
>Ga0315278_10005195_pt1 | contig 11822 bp, 11 predicted proteins | sample YL17G06_0_MG_FD_203880 | JGI IMG/M metagenome (GOLD analysis project Ga0315278, IMG submission 203880) | Sediment microbial communities from Yellowstone Lake, YNP, Wyoming, USA - YL17G06_0 | ecosystem: Environmental > Aquatic > Freshwater > Lake > Sediment | place: USA: Wyoming | collected... | reverse complement strand
GCCGAAATTGCAAACTGGTTTATAAGTGATACAGGTGGAAGTGCAATTATTTTTGGTGGAAAGACAGAAGTCGATATCGCAGATGAGATATACAAAAAAGTGATCCCCGGCTTCCGGACACCGGACTCCCTCCTGAGCCTGGCTGGAAAGACATCCCTCAGAGAGCTTATTTCTCTGATTTCAGAATGTGATGTCTTTGTCACAAATGATTCAGGGCCAATGCATATTGCATATGCAGTCAGAACACCTCTGATAGCAATATTCGGGTCAACCGATCCTGTATTAACAGGTCCGCCTCCCGGAGTTGATGGGAATAACCGCATAGTAATAAAGCCTGATCTCTCATGCAGTCCATGTTTTGAGCGCTCATGTAAAACGAATGATCTGAGATGCATGTATGCGATAACATCAGATGAAGTTTATTATGATATTAAAAAGATACTGCCGAATAACCCTGCAGTGTTTTTTGACAGAGACGGGACATTAAACAGAGACAAAGGGTATACAAATAAATATGATGACCTTCATATCTTTGAAGACATAAAAACAATAAATCGTTTAAAAGAAAAAGGCATGCAACTTATCGGCATTTCCAATCAATCCGGCATTGCAAGAGGCATAGTTGACGAGGGGTTCGTTAAAGATGTTAACAATATGTTCATGAAACAGTACGGATTTGATGATTTTTATTACTGCCCTCATCATCCTGATGAACATTGCCCATGCAGAAAACCCGAGCCTGAGATGCTTCTCAGGGCAAGGGCTCAGCACGGAATCAGCCTGAAAAAATCATACTTAGTTGGGGATAAAGAAGCTGATATGCTCCTTGCGAAGGCTGTCGGTGCAAAGGGCATACTGGTTCAGACAGGAGAATTGAAAGAATCACAAGATGCTGATTTTATTGCGAAGAATCTTACAGAGGCAGTCAATTGGATAATAAAGCAAAAATAAGTCTTAAAATCAATCCCCGAAAAATACTCATTGTCAAACCAAGCTCTCTCGGTGATGTTATACACAGCCTTCCTTTTCTGAATGCAGTGAAAACCTGTTTGCCGAAATCTGAGATACATTGGATTATTGCAAAAGGGCTTGAAGGCATTCTTGAAAGCCATCCAATGATCGATAAGCTATGGGTAATCGATAAAGACTCCTGGAAAAACATTCAGAATGTAAAGAGCACAATACAGGAAATCAAAGTGTTGTTTAAAAAGTTAAAACAGGAAAAATATGACCTTGTAGTCGATCTGCAGGGTCTCCTGAGAAGTGGTGTCATTACTGCTGCTACCGGTGCTCCGGTAAGAATTGGGTTTAGGGAGGCAAGAGAGGGAAGCAGTGTTTTCTATACCCATAAAGTTGCAGGTGGAAAGAATATCCATGCTGTCGACAGGTATCTGAAAATCGCTGAATCTTTAGGATGCAATACTGCAGATATCTCTTTCCCGTTTCCTTTTGTTCAATCTTCAGACTTCAGACTTCAGACTTCAGACACAGGAGATTATGCTGTCATAGTCCCCGGTGCGCGATGGAAGACAAAAATATGGCCTGCAGAAAAGTTCGGCAAACTTGCTTCTCTGCTTCCTGTCGAATCAATTATTGTCGGGAGCAAAACTGATAAAGACATTGCTGATGAAATCGTTTCTCTGTCAGGCGGCAGGGCTGTTTCATTAGCAGGCAAAACGAATCTGAGGGAACTGATAGCCATAATTAGCAGAGCAAATTTTATTGTCAGCAATGACTCAGGTCCCATGCATATTGCAGCAGCGCTGAATGTCCCGGTCTTTGCTATTTTCGGTCCCACCGATCCATCCAGAACAGGCCCCTACGGTAAAGGGCATACCATTATTCGGGAAGATATTCTTTGTTCACCCTGCTTCAGAAAATCATGTGATGAGATGAAATGCATGAAGGATTTATCTGTCGAAAAGGTCTACGGAATAATTAAATCAGCGCAAAAGTTATGACCTTTGGAAGTCAGGATTGACCTTGCAACGCGGATGATGCCAATCAGTATTAACTCCTTCATGAAGTTCGCATGGAAGATGTTTATCGGGGGGGCGGCTACACCTCTCTATATGGGTGCAACTTAATAGTTTTAATCGCTTGAAATTATTGTTCATTACTGGTACAAATATGTATGTCAATAAAGAATCATCGAGCCATAGAAGGGGAATAACTACAGGATTGTGGGGAAGGTAATTATCGAAGAGAAGAGGTGTAACGAGGGTTAATGCCACGCATCTTCGATAACATAGAACAGCATCTTGTTTCTGCTCTTCGTGATACCCTTAACGTTTCGGATCGTGCCGGTTTCTGGCTTGGCTATTTCAAACTCCAGGTCTGGTATTATCTTGATACATATTCAGAAAAAAGGCATACCATTCTATGACTACCGCACTGAACAAAACCAAGCTGAACAACTTTGCCAATGAAATCTGGAAGTCTGCGGAGCGGCTGCGCGGGAAGTTCAAGGCATACGAATACCAGAGTGTAATCCTGCCTATTATCGTTATCCGCCGTCTGGAATGCGTCTTGATCGACTGGCGGAAAATGAAGGCGGAAAAGATACGCAAGAAAAGGCCGACCATCAGCGACAAGGAACTTGAGACGCTGGTAAAGCAACTTGAACTCAATCCGAATGAAATTCCCTTTTCGAACAAAACAAACTGGACCTTGCAGAGTATTTCAAAAGAAGATCCGACATTGCTTGAGAAGAATTTCCGGGATTATATCAACGGCTTTTCTAAAAACATCCAGGACATCATCGACCATTTTGACTATCGGGCTGTTATCGGGCGCATGGTGAAGAATGCCCGGCTTGCGCCGATTCTTAATCAATACGCAACTGAGCAGCTTGGGCCGGAACATCTTTCAAACCTTGAAATGGGTTACATTTATGAAGAGCTTTTGCGGAGATTTTCAGAACAGAGCGGGGAAGAGGCCGGAGAGCATTTTACGCCTCGTGAGGTTATCCGGCTTATGGTAGAGCTTCTCGATATTTCGATACCGACAAAGCATATCTCTATTTACGACCCGGCCTGCGGTACCGGCGGCATGTTGTCAGTCGCAAAGGAACACCTGCTGGACAAGGCTGAAGCTGAAAAAGAAAAGGAAGACGTGGAAAAACTTGTCACTGTGCATGGGCATGAGCTCCAGCCGGCCAACTATGCAATTTGCAAGGCTGATATGTTAATTAAGGACGACAAGCAGGCGGAAATCTTTTACGGGAATTCGCTGATTCCTCATGCCGAACAGAGCCGTGAACCGGGTGACCAGCTTGCCGGACCAAATCATCGGTTTGATTATATGCTCAGCAACCCGCCTTTCGGCGTAACCTGGGGCGGCAAGGATGGTTATGAGAAGGAAGCAAGGAAGTATCAATCCTCCCGGTATTCAGCCGGAATGCCGCGCACGAATGACGGCGCGCTTTTATTTCTTCAGACAATGCTTGCCAAGATGAAACCAAAGGAACAGGGCGGAAGCCGCATTGCCATTATTTTTAATGGTTCTCCTCTCAGCAATGGCGACTGCGGCTCAGGTGAAAGCGAAATACGGCGATGGATTCTGGAGAACGACTGGCTCGATGCCATTGTTATGCTGCCTGATCAGCTTTTCTACAACACCGGCATTTTCACCTACATCTGGCTGTTGACCAATAACAAACCTGCTTCACACCAACGCAGGGTGATGCTTATCGATGCCCGGCAGCAGTTTGACAAGGAACCAAAATCCTTTGGCAACAAGCGCAACCGGATTCTCGACAATCACAGGCAATGGATTGAGGAACGTTACCGAAACGGCTGGAAAGATGGATACAAAGATGAGAACGTAAAGATATTCCATACAAAAGATTTTGCCTATCATAAGGTGAGCGTCGTGTTCTGGCAGACTGATGAAAATGATCAGCCTGCATATATTACTGAGCCATACACAAAGGCCTTCACGCCTGCGAACATAAAGAAGGAGCAGGAGTTTTATCAGAGCGATTTGAAATTTCGGATAACACTTACCAGAAAATTAATAAATGATTCCACTGGTATGTCATTCCCGCTTGTCGGGAATCCTTCTGAAACAAAAAAAGATTCTGGACAAGCCAGAATGACAAAAGAAAAAACAGAGTGCGTGACTAAGGAGGTCTCTTTTACTCTTGCCACTAAAGACGATTTTGCAAAGCTTTTTGAAAAGAAAGTAAAAGAAGTCTTTGCGGAAGAGATTAAAGCATTGACGAAAGACCTCAAAGATGCCGGCGATAAAAGCAAAGCGATAAAGTCATTTACCAACGGACTGGAAATAAACGCTGAATTTACTCATCGTCATTATATATCTGATAACGAGTATATTCAACATGGCGAGGATATTGAAGAGTTCCTGAAACGTGAAATTGGCAAGCAGATTATCCGCTGGCAGGACAGCCCGCAGCTTGGATATGAAATTTTGCCCAACAAGTATTTTTATAAGTATCAGCCGCCCAAAGCTGCCGATGCGATATTGCAGGAGTTTTGGAGATTAGAGAAAGAGGCTGAGATGATGTTGAAGGGATTGGCGAAATAAGCGTGTCTTCTCAGAACTGGTCAAAAGAGGTACTTAAGCGCCGTGTACGCTTCGCCTACGGTGATTCGCTGGCGTCCGAGAACCGTAACGATGGCGATGTGCCCGTCTTCGGTTCAAATGGTGTTGTGGGTGCTCATGACCGTTCGATCACTCGTGCGCCAGCTATCATTATCGGTAGGAAGGGATCTGCTGGAAGAGTTACTTGGAGCCATGTCCCATGTTTCCCAATCGACACGACCTACTTCGTGGATCGGACGCAAACGCGAGAAAACATGCGGTGGCTATTTTATGCCTTGGAAAGTCTCGAACTAGACAAAATCAATTTCGATAGTGCAGTGCCTGGCCTAAGTAGAGAGTTGGCTTATTCACTGCCATTAGTTTTCCCGCCCCTACATGAGCAAGAGCGCATTGCCGCCTATCTCGACAAAACCTGTGCAGCTATAGATACAGCGATAGACAAAAAGCAGAAGCAGCTTGAAACGCTGGATGCTTTGCGCAAGTCGATTATTCATAAGGCTGTTACCCGAGGGCTGGATGACTCTGTTGAGTTAAAGGATTCGGGGGTTGAGTGGTTCGACAAGATTCCCGAGCATTGGAAAATTGATCGGTTGAAAGATGTCTTAGCGGCCAACAAAGATGCCATTAAGGTGGGGCCGTTCGGCAGCGATCTTCTACTTGGCGATATGGAGGACGAGGGTGTCAAAGTTTATACTCAACGAACCGTCATCGATCGAGATTTCGACGCTGGTATCCACTTCATTTCACTTGAAAAATATGCCGCAATGAAAGCCTTCACCGTATATCCGCGCGACCTTCTTATCACGACACGCGGAACCATTGGCCGTTGCGCGATTATGCCCGATACAGCACAGCTCGGCATTCTGCATCCGTGTCTGATGAGAGTGCAGACGAACAAAGCGAGGCTCATACCTGAATATCTTTCCGTTCTTATTCAGGACTGCGGCCTTGTCTTGCGCCAGTTGCAAATGATGAGCGCTGCTACGACTATTGATGTAATATATTCTGATGCGCTGAAAAGAACCTATCTACCACTTCCTCCTTTGGAAGAGCAACGGACAATTATTGACTTCATCGATAAAAAAATGGTTGAGATCGGCGAACTGTTCTCGCTGATTGAAGGGCAAATCGCTACCCTCGCCGCCTATCGCAAATCCCTTATCCACGAATGCGTTACCGGCAAGCGGCGGATTACTGAGGACGACATACAGCGAGTACAACAATATTGATGTTGACATGGCCATGGATTTTACAATAGAATTTTATGAGACGGCTTCGGGGGCGTGCCCTGTTCGTGAATTTCTTGACGAGCTGAAGGTTACTGATCCGAATGATTTTGCAGCGGTTGTCGCAGGACTGGTAAAACTGCGGAACAAACAATATCACCGCGAACCATTGGCCAAAGCTCTCGGCGGCGGGCTGTTCGAGCTGCGCCATGTGGGCAAGCTCAATACCCGCGTCTTGTGGTTTTTTATGAAGAACCGCCGGATTGTTGCGGTGCACGGCATACGCCATAAGGGACAGGATATCCCTGCCCGCGATATTGCGGTTGCGCGGAAACGAATGAGCGATTGGAAGAAAAAAGCGGAATGAAGAAAAAAACTAATTTTGACCGTTACCTCGAAGAGCAGTTAAAAGACCCTTCCTTTGCCTCACGCTTTGAGCGCGCCGGAGAGGCCTGGGATGTGGCGCTGCAAATCGCTGTTCTCCGGCAGCAGGCCGGGCTTTCTCAAAAGGACCTTGCGAAGATACTGAAGACCTCCCAGCAACAAATCAGCCGGCTTGAGTCTCCCGGCTACGAAGGCCACTCCCTCAGCATGCTCCGCCGCGTAGCCGAAGCTCTGCACGTCCATGTCCGCGTAGTCTTCGAGCCGATTGAGACAGAGACGGAAATGCGTGTTGCCGAATCCTCTCCACCGTATCAGGCAAAGCGCAGGCCTGGGCGGAGCTGACATGTTTGAGGGGCCGGAAAAGAAATTCCAAAAACATATTTTTGAATATCTCGTCCGGGAGCATAAATATGCCGTCCTTGAACAAGCAGAAATTACGGACACCGAATACTATTTTGCCGAAGATCACCTGATCGCCTTTATCAAGGCAACACAGAAAGAGACCTTTGACGCCCTTGAGCGCGATTATGGAACAGATGCGCGAGATGAAATATTCAGGGCGCTGAAGGATGAACTTAAGGTTACGCCTTTATGGATGATTATCCGCAACGGCCTCAAGGTTCGCGGGCTGGAATTCAAGCTCTATTATCCAAAGCCCCGGTCAAGTGAGAGCGTTGCAAACCTGCATTACGAACAGAACCGGCTCACCATCAAGCCCGAGCTAATCATCAAAGATGCCAAACGGCCTGATTTTGTCTTTTTCCTGAATGGATTGCCAATAATAACGATGGAACTTAAGCACGAAAAAAACCAGACTGTGCATGACGCCGTCAGTCAATATGTTGCAAGAGACCACAACGATAAAATCTTTCAGCTTCCCTTCCTCCATATTGCTGCAGATACTTCCGACGTAATGGCGGCAACCAATCCAAGGGCTGAACAATATTTTCGATGGTTTAATTCCGGGTTAACCAATAAAACGGATAACGAGAATGAATATCCGATAGAATTCCTTTATCGGGATGTTCTTTCAAAGGATTCCATTTTAGAGGCAATATCCTTTTTCCTTGTCTATGTTCCGAAACAGGAGGCAGAAGAAGACAAGCCCGAACGGCATGCCTTCACAATCTTTCCCCGCTTTCACCAGTCCCGCATGGTGCAGAGGGTGGCACAGGACGCCCTTTACCACTTTTCAACAACCGGACAACTGGGGAAAAAGTACCTTATCGATCATTCCGCAGGGTCAGGCAAGACGCTTTCTATCTGCTGGCTTGCAGACCGTCTGCATAGTCTTTACAAGCCCGACACGAATGAAAAAGTCCTTGATATGATCTTTCTCCTTTCTGACCGGAAGTCATTGGATAAAAACATTCGTGACGATTTTGACAACTTCACACACCTAAGCGGTGTAGTAGGTTATGCGAAAAAGGCCAAAAATCTGAAAGATTTTCTCAAGAGAGGTCAGTCAATCGTTGTCAGCACGCTACAGAAGTTTGAGTGGATTTTGAGTGAAATCGAAAACGATCCCGAATTAAAGAAACTGCGGGTAGCATTCCTGATTGATGAGGCCCACCGCTCACAGGAAGGCAAGATGGGTGTTGCCATTCGGGTGCCGTTCCGGAAACCGGATGAACCGGACGAGGATGCACCAGATGCAGAAACTGACCCTGATGAAGAAATTGCCAAAATCATACGCGCGCACGAAGGCAACCAGCTTTTTGTTGCTTTTACCGCAACGCCATCGCCTGCGACAGTAGATTTGTTCGGCAATCCATTTGATACATATTCCGAGGCAGAGGCGATTGCTGAAGGTTATATTGTTGATGTTGCAACCGGAATCATATCTTACAAAACGCTCTATAACCTACGATGCACTATAGTTCCAAATCGTGATGAAGAAAAAGTTTATCCAAAAGGCGTTGTCAGTAAGGCACTGAAAAATGTCGCCTTTCAGGACGAAGGGCTTATTCAATATAAGGCCGAGGTGATGCTCCGTATTTTTGAGGAGAAGATTAAGCCGCTCATCAGTGGACGGGCAAAGGCAATGATCGTTGCGACTTCGCGCCTTGCCGGACTAAGGTATTTCCAGATTCTCAAGGACAAACTCAAAGAAAAAAACTCCGATTATAAAGTCCTGTATGCCTTCTCGGATTTTGTGCATCCGGATACTAATGAACAAATCACTGAATATGCAGTAAATGGTTTAAGACCAGGAGAGGTTATTGAGGATCGTTTTGAAGGGGATGACTACAGGCTTATGGTTGTTGCAAGTAAATTCCAGACCGGTTTTGATCAGCCATTGCTGGCAGGCATGTTCCTTGATAAGGCTGTCGTTGACCGCAACGCTGTTCAAACAGTTTCCCGCCTGAACCGGTGTCATGACGATAAAGACACCGTTGTAGTTGTAGATTTCACAAACAACGCACAGGCAATCCTGAAGGCCTTCAGTAAATACCGGAAGGGCACACCATTCGAGAGTACTGAGCCTGATGAGAAGCAGTGTGTAAAGTATTATGACGATATTATCGAGCAAGGTGTTTTCAATCAGACAGATGCCGAGAAAGTCGTTGAACTCATCGGGGAGAACAACGACCCCGCTTTGCAGTTCACTGTAAATGCCCTACGCACGAGATTCCAGGAGCGGATTCAGGACATAGATGAACGCAAGAAATTTGTACACCTATTGGCGCGCTTCGTGAAGAGTTACCATTTTCTGACTTGCTTCTTTGAATATCCGAAAAACATCGGGGGTTTTGCCGCCTTTGCCGAATATGTTGGCCCACAGTTAATCAAGCAGGGATCTGTTTCTGAACTTATGAAACAGATACGACAGACAAGTGTTGTAAAGGCAAGCGTTAAATATAAAGGCGAAGTTTCAATTCCTGGGGGTGGGGTTAAGCTTAAGAAAGGCCGGAAAGGTGGTGGCGGTACTCCGCCAAAGAAAATCTCAGTGCAGGATATGATAGATGAGATTCGTCAGAATTTTACGATCTCAGATGAGGAAGCTCTTTACATAAAGGAAGTAACAGAAGAAAAAATGCATGACGAGGAAATTCAGACCACCATCGAGACACACAAAGATGATGAATTTTACCTTGAAACCACGTATGCCGGACAGGTTAATCATTCTATACAGGATTCCTATGAGGATAGAGCCAGGTATGAAGAGCTTGCAGATCCCAAGTATATTGACCCAGGAGCGATCTTCGATATGATGGCGCTGACAGTAATTTATTTTGGACTTCAGCGTACAAAGGCAGAGAGAAGACAATGAGCAAGAATATCAAGAATCTACCGGAAAAAGAACGACCAAGAGAAAAGCTTCAGATGAAGGGACCGGAGGCGTTGTCTGATATTGAACTTATTGCGATCCTTTTGGGAAGCGGAACCAAAGGCCATGACGTAATGAAGGTGGCAGGCCGTATTTTGAAGACATTGGATGGCAATCCTAAACAGGTAAGCATCGAGGAGCTTCAGAAAATAGAAGGTGTCGGATTAGCCAAGGCTACGTTGATCGCTGCTGCCCTTGAATTTGCCCGGCGAAGAATTCGACCGGAAGGGTTAAAAATAACTACACCTGCAGACGTACTTCCTCTCATTCAGCATTATGCGGACCGAAAGCAGGAACATTTTATCTGTATCTCAATCAATGGTGCGAACGAGGTTATAAAAAGCCGGGTTGTCTCTGTTGGTTTGGTAAATAAAACCCAGGTACACCCCAGAGAGGTCTTTGCTGATCCGATCACCGACAGAGCATCAGCAATTATTGTTGCCCATAACCACCCGGCTGGAATCCTAACCCCCAGCATAGAAGATAAAGAAATTACAGGTCAGCTCAAAGCAGCTGGCGAAACCCTCGGCATTAGACTCCTCGATCACGTCATATTCAACCATAAAGGGTATTATAGTTTCCTTGAACATGGGGAATTGTAAGCGGAATCGGGGACGGTTCTAATTAATCGAAATTACGAAATTAACAGCAACACAGCAACAGAAACCACCCTGTCCTTGAGCGACAGATCGACGAAATGGTCTATAGCCTCTACGGCCTCACGCCGGAAGAGATTGCGATTGTGGAGGGGAAATAAATCTTTATGAAAATTCAGCGCCAGAATCTTATAGTCATTGCAGGCCCAAACGGCGCCGGCAAATCAACAACAGCCCCTTCTTTACTGAAGGGAACGCTCAAGGTGACTGAGTTTGTTAATGCAGACCTAATCGCTCAAGGTCTATCCGGATTTCAGCCGGAGGGTGCAGTTTTTCATGCGGGGCGGGTAATGCTTGAGCGTATACATTATCTTGCAAAGAAGCATATTAATTTTGCCTTTGAAACAACATTGGCAAGTCGTACTTTTGCGCCTTGGATTAATGAGCTTCGTAAGACAGATTACGACTTTCATCTGGTTTTTCTATGGCTGCCTAATGAGGATTTCGCCATCGCCCGTGTTGCTGAGCGAGTCCGCATGGGCGGGCACAATGTGCCGGAGGAAACCATCAGGCGGCGGTATCATGCGGGCATTCGAAATTTTTTCAAACTCTATCGTCCTTTGGCAGATACATGGTTTTTTTATGACAACTCAGGAGGAGGGAATCCAAGATTGCTGGCTTATGGTGAAAAAGATAACAGTTTGCTTGTAAACGATCCCTTTCTTTGGCATAATATTAAAGAGGCATATGGCAATAAAGGTAAAACATAAAGACAAAATCGCTGAGGCTTTTGCAGACCCTGAAAGGATCACTCAGGCACTGGCTCAAGGTGTTCGAGATGCTTTGCTAAAGCATAAACAGGCCGGTAACCCTATTGTTGTCTGGCGTGATGGTAAAATCGTCTGGATTAAGCCCGAAGAAATTGCAGTACAATAACAATTTACAACCTTTCTCATATTACGTCGACCAAATCCTCACCGCCAAAAAACAACCCCCTTCATCCCCCTTTTATAAGGGGGAATTAAAATAGTTAATCAGCATTTCTGTGAGAACATAGCGCCAGTCGACTGAAAAGTGTGCTGAGTCTTTCTATATGAAATTATTTATTCCGAGAGCTTACAGATTTACGGTTTGCAGGATTTTCTGATGAGGATCAGACTTTTTTAATACCCTCGCGCGCAATGGCGATTTTCCCAGTTCTGACAAATTCCTTGATCCCCATTGGTTTGAACAGCTCAATGATAGCCTCTATCTTCTTTTCATCGCCGGTGATCTCAATGGTATATGTTTTCTGGCTCGAATCCACAACCCTGCCCCTGAATATCTCGGCAATCCTGAGAACCTCTGCCTTATCCTGCTGCCTCGGTCCAACCTTAATCAGGACCATCTCTCTTTCGACATGGTCAAGTTCGGTTATATCAACAACCTTTATGACGTCAATAAGCTTATTGAGCTGCTTTGTTATCTGTTCTATTATCTGGTCATCGCCGCTTGTAACGATTGTCATGTTTGATATCAGAGGATCAATGGTCTCACCAACTGAAAGGCTTTCTATGTTATATCCTCTGCCGCTGAAAAGCCCGGATATACGAGAAAGGACACCAAATTTATTTTCCACAAGGAGTGATATTGTATGTCTCATCTACTTCACCGCCTTTAGTTTCTTTTCTTCCTTCTCTTTCTTCTCCTCAAAGAGCATCTGATCGATCGGCGCGCCCG
>Ga0315278_10005194_pt1 | contig 11825 bp, 12 predicted proteins | sample YL17G06_0_MG_FD_203880 | JGI IMG/M metagenome (GOLD analysis project Ga0315278, IMG submission 203880) | Sediment microbial communities from Yellowstone Lake, YNP, Wyoming, USA - YL17G06_0 | ecosystem: Environmental > Aquatic > Freshwater > Lake > Sediment | place: USA: Wyoming | collected... | reverse complement strand
ACCCGGACCCCGCGGTCCGCATCGTCGACGAGAGCTTTGCGAAGGTCCGGCTCAACCTCGCGGGGGTGGAGCGCATCGCGCACGGGTTCCGCTGGGCCGAGGGGCCGGTGTGGTTCGGCGACGGCCGCTTCCTGCTGTGGAGCGACATCCCGAGCAACCGCATCATGAAGTGGGAGGAGGAGACCGGTGCGGTGAGCGTGTTCCGCAAGCCGTCGAACTTCGCCAACGGCAACACGCGCGACCGGCAGGGGCGGCTCGTGACCTGCGAGCACGGCGCTCGGCGCGTCTCGCGCACCGAGTACGACGGCACGGTCACCGTCATCGCCGACCGCTACCAGGGCAAGCCGCTCAACTCGCCGAACGACGTCGTGGTGAAGTCCGACGGCTCGGTGTGGTTCACCGATCCGCCTTTCGGCCTGCTCGGCTACTACGAGGGTTACATCGCGAAGCAGGAGCTGCCGACCACCGTGTATCGCGTCGACGGCGCGTCCGGCGAGCTGACGGTGGTCGCGGACGACGTGAACTGCCCGAACGGGCTCGCCTTCTCGCCGGACGAGTCAGTCCTCTACGTGATCGAGTCGCGCAGCACGCCGCGCAACGTCCTCGCCTACGACGTCGTCGACGGCGGCCGGCGGATCGCGAACCGGCGCACGCTGATCGCCGCGGGCCCCGGCACGCCCGACGGCATGCGCTGCGACCTCGACGGCAACCTCTGGTGCGGGTGGGGCATGGGCGACCCGGCGCTCGACGGCGTCGCGATCTTCAACCCCGACGGCCGCCTCATCGGCCGCATCGACCTGCCCGAGCGCTGCGCGAACCTCTGCTTCGGCGGCACCTACCGCAACCGCCTGTTCATGGCGTCGAGCAAGAGCGTCTACGCGCTCTACGTCAACACCCAGGGCGCGGTGGGCGGATAGAGAATATCGGGACAAAGGGGGATACCTCCCCCTTTAGCCCCCTAAGTCAGAGGAAGCTCTGCTTCATTCTCCGAACGAAGCAGAGCTTCCCTAGGCCGGGCGCTCAGCGGCGTGCGCGCCGCTTCCGGCTCACCGGCGGCTTCGCGTCGCGCGTCTCGAACACGGCGGGGGACACCACCTCGAGCATCTCGATGTCCTTCGAGTGCCGGATCTCGCGATGGCGGATGCGGGGCGGCTGGTAGAAGCAGCTGCCCGCGCGCATCGTCACCTTGCCGACGCCTTCGTACTCGAACTCGACCCAGCCCCTGAGCACGTACACGAACTGCACGTTGCAGTCATGCAGGTGCCATTCGCCGTGCGACGCCTTGCCGGGGCGCGCACGGATGACATGCGCGACGACCTTGCCGCGGGTGGCGCGCCGGATGCCGAGGTCGCGGTACTCGAAGTAGCCGCGCAGGCCGCGCTGGACGAACTTCGACTGCGCGCGATGGGATACGCTAATACGACGTGCTGCTGCGATTGCCATGCGCGTCACCCTCCTTTTTTCAATGCCGCGAACGCCTGGTCGACGATATCGAGGGTCTTGTCCACGTCGGCCTCGGTATGCGCGATCGAGATGTAGAACTTCTCGTTCGGGTTCACGAGCAGCCCGCGCTTGAGGAGCTCGAGCGCCCAGCGCAGGCCGCGGTCCTTGTTCGCGGTGGTGAGGTCCATCCACGTGCGCAGCGGCTTGCGGTCGGTGAACCGCACGCCGAACACCGCGTCCTCGCCCGGCGCCTGCACCGCAAAGCCGTGCCGCTCGCCCGCCGCGACCAGGCCCGCGCGCAGCTTCGCGCCGATCCGGTGCAGGCCATCGTAGACGCCCGGCTGCGAGAGCACGCCAAGCGCTGCGATGCCCGCGGCCGCGCAGATCGGGTTGCCGTTGAGCGTGTTGGTCGCCCACACGACTTCCGCCTTCGGGCGGCTGCGCGCATCGAGCACCGACATGATCGAGGCGTCGCCCACGATCGCTGCCATCGGGAACCCGCCGCTGATCGCCTTGCCGTAGCACGCGAGATCGGGCACCACGCCGTAGCGCTCCTGCGCGCCGCCCCAGGCGATGCGAAAGCCGGTGACGATCTCGTCGAAGATCAGCACGATACCGTGCTTCCTCGTCACCTCGCGCACCGCCTGCAGGAAGCCCGGCTCCGGCAGGAGCACGCGCTGCAGCGGCTCCACGATCACCGCCGCGAGCTCGTGCGCGTGGCGCTCGATCATCGCCACCGCGCGCGCGGTCTCGTTGAACGGCGTGACGAGCACGGTCTCGCCGGCCTGCGGCGGGACGCCGACCGAGTCCGGCTTGGCGCGCGGATAGTCAGACGGCGTGGTGGGCACCGTGCCCCACAGCACGTAGTCGTGCATGCCGTGCCAGGCGCCCTCGAACTTCATCACTTTGTTGCGCTTAGTGAACGCCCGCGCGATGCGCAGGGCGTAGAACGTCGCCTCGGTGCCCGAGCCGGTGTAGTGCACCACCTCGCCGCACGGGATCGCCTCGACCAGCCGCTTCGCAAGCGTGATCTCCGGTTCGTTGAGGAAGTAGTAAGTCGTACCCTTCGGGAGCCGCGCGTTCACCGCTTCGGTGATCGCGGGATGCGCGTGGCCGAGCAGCACCGGGCCCGACGAGAGGTGATAGTCGATGTACTCGCGTCCGGCGACGTCCCACACCCGGCTCCCCTTGCCGCGATCGACCACCAGGTTCAGCTCGGGCGGGATGACGAAGAGGCCGGTGCCGCCTCCGGCGAGGTACTTGCCGGCGTCGGCCAGCAGCCCGGCTTGTTGCTGTGCACTCACGATCAGCCCTCCCTGCTTGCGGTAAAGGTGAACCCTGCTGTCTCGAAGTAGGCGCGCGCCTTGGGATCGATGTGCTCGAGCTTGTCGGCGATGTGGCGCGCGAAGTCGATGTCGGCCATATCGTGCACGCCGCCGGTGATCAGTACCTGCAGGATGCCTTCCGTATCGCCGACGTTGCGGAACGCGCGGCACACGCCGGGCGGCACCGAGATGGTGTCGAACTCCTCGAGCACCGTCCGCGCGGAGCCGTCGTCGTTCCAGCGCACCTCGAACCGCCCGCGCAGCACGGTGAACGTCTCGTAGGTATTCACGTGCGAGTGCAGCTCGGGCCCCTGACCCGGCGGGCAGACCGCGAGCGTCATCGTCATCCCGGCGGCGCCTATGATCGGTGCGCCGGAGGAGATCGGCGTCGCGCTCGAGTCCTCCAGGCCGATCACCGACAGGAGCTTGCGCGCGTAGACGACGTCCTTCGCTTCGAGCGGGACCGCGTTGTCGGCCTGCGTCGGCAGCGACTTCAGGTCCTTGAAGCGCGCAACGCGCGGCGCCATGTCGACCTGGGTGAGCTCGATGGTTCTCACGTCGCCTCCTTGGTGCGCAAGTTCGCCTTGAAGAACGCGATCGTCCGCGACCAGGCGAGCTCGGCGGCGGCCTTGTTGTAGCGGGCGGCCCCGGTGTCGTTGTGGAACGCGTGGTCGGTACCGTCGTACACGAAGTTCTCGTAGGCGACGCCGGCGGACTTGAGCGCCGCCTCGTACTCCGGAATGCCGGCGTTGATGCGCGGGTCATATCCGGCGTAGTGAAGCTGGAGCCGCGCCTTGATCCGGCGCACGTCGCCGGTCGGCGCAACCACGCCGTAGAACGGCACGCCTGCTGCGAGGTCCGGCGCGGCGACGGCAAGGAGGTTGACTATCCCGCCGCCCCAGCAGAACCCGACCGCCCCGACCGGGCCGGCCGCGTCGGGCCGGCTCTTGAGATAGGCGATCGCCGCGACGAAGCTGCGCACGGTCGCGTCGCGGTCGAGCCGTCCGAACGCCGCGCGCGCGTCGTCCTCGTCCGACGGCGTGCCGCCGATCGGCGACAGCGCGTCGGGTGCTAGCGCGGTGAAGCCCTCCACGGCCACCCGGCGGGCCACATCCCGGATGTGCGGGTTGAGCCCGCGATTCTCGTGGATCACGATGACGCCCGCGCGCTTCGGCGGTCCGGCCTTGGGCACGGCCAGGTACGCGAGGACCTCGCCGGTCGCGCCCGGGTAGCCGATTGTGCTCGTAGCGAGCCGCGGATCGGCCGGGTCCATGCGCGCCGCGTGCGCATAGTTGTTCTCGAGCATTGGCAGGAGTGCGTACGCCGCAGCGGAGCTGCCGACGAGGACGGCGAGCCGTTCGAGGAAGGTGCGCCGCTCCAGCGGCTGGTGCGTGTACTCGTCGTACAGCGCGGTGATGCGGCGATCCATGGCGCTCCTCCTAGCAGTGGCCCGGGATTGTAGGCCGGAGCGGCGGGCGAGCGTAGACTGGCGGCCCCCACCAGGACCCAGGAGGAGACCATGCAACATCGACGACTCGGCAAGACCGGCCCGGAAGTGTCCGCGCTCGGCCTGGGGTGCATGGCAATGACCAACCTCTACGGCGCGGTCGACGAAGGGGAGGCGATCTCCACCGTGCGCGCGGCGCTCGACGCGGGGGCGAACTTCCTCGACACGGCGGACGCGTACGCCGACGGCAAGAACGAGCAGCTGCTCGCGCGCGCGCTCGCGGACGGCTACCGCGCCAAGGCGATGGTGGCGTCGAAGTTCGGCAACGTGCGTACGCCCGACGGCAAGCCGGCGGCGAACGGTCGGCCCGAGTACGTGATCGAAGCGTGCAACAAGAGCCTCGCGCGCCTCGGCATCGACGTGATCGACCTCTACTATCAGCACCGCGTGGATGCGAGCGTGCCGATCGAGGACACCGTCGGCGCGATGAAGCGCCTGGTCGAGCAGGGCAAGGTGCGCCATCTCGGCCTCTCCGAGGCGGGGGCCGCGACGCTGCGGCGTGCCGCGGCGGTCCATCCGATCGCCGCGCTGCAGACCGAGTACTCGCTGTGGTGCCGCTTCGTCGAGAGCGACATCCTCAAGACGTGCCGCGAGCTCGGGGTCGGCTTCGTGCCGTACTCGCCGCTCGGACGCGGGATGCTCACCGGCGCGATCCGGACGATGGCCGACCTCTCCGAGAACGACCGCCGCCGCGACCACCCGCGCTTCCAGGAAGGCAACTTCGCGGCGAACGCCGCGCTCGTGCGCCCGATCCTCGAGATGGCGGATGCGAAGCGCTGCACGCCGGCGCAGCTCGCGCTTGCGTGGCTGCTCGCGCAGGGCCCCGACATCGTCCCCATTCCGGGCACCAAGCGCCGCACGCACCTCACGGAGAACCTTGCGGCGCTCGACGTGAAACTCTCCGCCGACGAGGCCGCGTCGCTCGCGCGCGCCATCGACGACACCCGCGTCGCGGGGACGCGCTATCCGAAGGGCCAGCTCGCGCTGCTCGGGCTCTAGAGGAGAGATCGCCATGGCCAAGCGGATTACGGCTCGCCGCATAGCTCTCGCCGGCGCAGCCGTGGCGCTGTTCGCGCAGTGTGCCGTGCACGCGCAACTGCCTTCGCCGCGCGCAGACCCTAGCCTGGAGCGCCGCACGTCGCTCGACGACGTGCTCCTCGAGACCGTCCGCGTGGAAACGCAGCTCCAGGCGTGGACACTGCGCAAGCTGTGCCTCGACGGTCAGGCGTACTGGGTGGGTTTCGGCGATTCGACGCCGACCGGGATCTCGCCCGCCTACAAGGACGGCAAGCCGGAGTCCTGCAAGGCGCGGGCGCGCTAGGCCGCGGCCCGCAGCCGCGCGATCTCCGCGCGCCAGCCGGCGACCAGCGAATCGCGCTCGGGATTCCCGCCGTCGTCGCGCACGCGGCGCTTGCGGAACGCAAGCTCGTGCTGCGCGTTCACCAGTGTCGCCGACGCGCGCTTGCGCAGCCGATCGATCCGGCGCGTGCGGAACATCCGGTCGCCGACGATCGCGCCATACTCGTCGCGGCCCACGGTGCGCCCGATCTCCTCCTCGAGCTCCTCGCGAATCACGCGGCGCTCCCATACCCCGCTGCGCCAGAGCGCGAGCGCCAGAATGAGGACGAACGGGAGGAAGATCGTGAGCTCGACGAGGCTGCCGGTCAGGAACGCGTCGACGAAGCCGAGCTCCGGCGGGGCCTCGGCGGCCGCCGGCGGCGGCTCGCCCCGCGCGGCGCCGGCGAGCGCGAAGAAGAGCGGCAACGCGTTGTTCAGGAAGTGGGCCGCGATGCCGAGCAGGAGTCCGAGGAGCGGCGCGAGGACCTTCAGCCAGCGGCGCCGCGTCTGCATCGCGAACCCGAGGAACGCCCCGAAGAGGCCGGTGAACATCGCGTGCCCGCCGAACCCGAGCAGGGCGTACCGCCAGCCGAGCTGCATGCCCCACGGTGCGACGCCGAACTCGGCGTAGCCCTGCGCGACGTACAGCGGCGCCTCGAACCAGGTGAAACCGAGGCCGACCAGCGTCCCGTAGACGAAGCCGTCGCGCATGTTGTCGAACTCCGCGCGCAGCAGCCAGAAGAGCAGCAGCACGCCGAGCGCCTTGGCGAGCTCCTCCACGATCGGCGCGGAGATCGGCGCGGAGATCATCGTCGCCGCGTCGGGGCCGAGCGCCTCCGCGAGCATCGGGTTCTGCGCGACCCACGCGTCGACCGCCGCCCCGAACGCGGTGTTGAAGGGCAGCGCGAGAGCGGTGGCGATGACCGCGCCCCAGATGAACGCCGCCGCGAAGAGCCACGGCGTCTCGCGCTCGCGCCGGTCGAGGTACCAGAGGATCGTGATCGGGACCACCGCGAGCGCTGTCGATGCGGCGAGCGCCGTGTAGAAGACCGCCGCCAGGTCCGCGCGCAGGCCGCCCAGCAGGCCGAGCTGGATGCGCGCCGCGATTGCGAGAATCGCGAGCAGCACGGCACCGATGGCGAGGCAGGCGCCGCGCCGGCGCAGCGGCGATCCGTAGAGCAGGCGGTCGTAGGCCGGGTGAGCGAGCGGTGCCACGCGTCGTCCTTCGGTACGCGACGAAGCCGGACGCTACCGGAAAAGCCGCGCCGCTGCGTACGCGTGCTGCACGTTGTTTACTGGCCGACCGGTGTCTTGCGCGCCTCGTCGACGAACGTCGCCACGGCGCTGCTCGTCAGCGAACGTAGGAAGGTGGCGCGACGAGCGGGGTCTTCCCGGCATTGTCGATGTAAATGGTTGAGCTTTTCGAGAGCAAACAGCGGCTTCCCCTTTTATGTGCTCAAGAAGAACCTGCTAAGCTGTTCTGCAGGATCAACCGCGCGCGCTCTGCATGACGCGCGCGGGGCCAACAACGCGACCGGAGCATCAGCATGGCTGAGAACGGCGGATCGCATTGCTGCGGGCCAGGTTATGCCTCGCCGGCCGAGGCAATGAAGGCCCCCCGCGAGAAGATCCTCTACACAGTCGCGCTTTATATCGGCACCGGCATCCAGAAGCCGGACTACCTGGCGACCATCGACGCGGACCCGGAGAGCCCCACCTACAGCCAGGTCATCAGCCGGCTGGAGATGCCGGGCATCGGCGACGAGTTGCATCACATGGGCTGGAACGCCTGCTCGTCGTGCCATCACGATCCGACCAAGCAACGGCGCTACCTGATCGTGCCGGGCGTCCGCTCGTCGAATCTGCACATCGTCGACTGTGGCATCGACCCGAAAGCCCCGCGCCTGCACAAGGTGATCGAGGGCGCCCAGATCAAGTCCAGGACCAATCTGTCGGCCCCGCACACTGTGCACTGCCTCGGCTCCGACATCATCATCTCGATGCTCGGCGACGCACGGGGAAACGCGCCCGGCGGCTTCCTGCACCTGAACGAGAGTTTCGACATCGTCGGGCGATGGGAGAACGACCTGGGCGGAATGAAGTTCAACTATGACTTCTGGTACCAGCCGCGCCACAACGTGATGGTCTCGTCCGAATGGGCGGCGCCGAACACCTTCATGCCGGGCTTCGACCTCGAGGAGGTCGGCCAGCTCAAGTACGGCCGCGAGATCCACTTCTGGGATTTCAAGGAGAAGCGCGTCGAGAAGACCATGTACCTGGGCGAGGACGGGCTGGTGCCGCTGGAGGTCCGTTTCCATCACAACCCGGATTCGAGCCACGGCTTCGTCGGCGCCGCCCTCTCGTCCAACATCATTCATTGGTGCAAGCGGGACGGTGAGTGGATTTGGGAAAAGGTCATCGACGTCGAGAACGTGCGCCACCCGGAATGGCCGATCCCGGTGCCGGGCCTCATCAGCGTGATCCTGATTTCGATGGACGACCGGTTCCTCTATTTCTGCAACTGGCTGCACGGCGACATCCGCCAATACGACATCTCGGATCCCTCGCATCCGAAATTCACCGGCCAAGTCTGGATCGGCGGCCTGCTGAACAAGGCCCCCGTCGTCAACGGTCGGCGCATCACCGGCGGGCCGCAGATGATCCAGCTCTCGCTCGACGGCAAGCGGCTCTACGTCACCACCTCGCTATTCTCCACGTGGGACAACCAGTTCTATCCGGATATCCGGCAGAACGGCGGCTGCATGCTGATGGTCGACTGTGACCCCGCGAGCGGGGGGATGTCGATCAACCCAGATTTCTTCGTCGATTTCGGGAAGGAGCCGAACGGCCCCGCCCGCTGTCACGAGACGCGGTATCCGGGAGGCGACTGCACCTCGGATATCTGGCTCTGAGGATGGCGGAGGTCACGATCACGCTTGCCAACCGAGGCGGCGCGTCGTTCCGGGTCGATCGGCGCAGGCCGCTGCTCGACGCGCTGGAGGCGCAGGGCCTGTCGCTGCCCTATGGCTGCCGCTACGGCGGCTGCATCTCCTGTGCCGCGAAGCTGCTGTCGGGTGAGATCGACCAGCGCGCAGGCGTTGCGCTGAACGGGCGGCAGCTCGCCGATGGCTACGTCCTCCTCTGCGTTGCTCGGCCTCTGACCGACTGCATTTTCGATGTCGGCGTCGAGAGCCATGACAGGCTCTACCGCAATCCGTTTGCCAGCCCGCTCGCGCCGCATGAGTTGAAACCGGACATCGCGAGGCCGCTGGGGGATGCGCCATGACGGCCGTCCCCCACATGGACCATAGCCAGGACTACCCGGCGGACTATCTCACTACCATCCTGAAGGAGGTGAAGACCATCGCCATGGTTGGCGCCAGTTCGGACCCCACCAAGTTCAGCTATGGCGTACTCAGAGTTCTGCACGAAACCGGCTATGACATGATCCCGGTCAATCCCAACGAGGTCGGGGGCGAAATCCGCGGGCTGCGGGTCTACGAGTCGCTGGCGGCGATCGACCGGCCGGTGGACATGGTGCAAGTGTTCCGTAGCTCCGATGCGCTGCCCGGGATCGCACGCCAGGCGATCGAGATCGGCGCAAAGGTGCTGTGGGCGCAGCTTGGCGTGCGCAACGACGAGGCGGCCCGGCTGGCGGAGGCTGCGGGCCTGAAGGTTGTCATGAACCGCTGTCCGAAGATCGAGCTGTTCCGCCCGTTCTGGAAACCCCGTCTGAACCAGGCGATTTAGCCCCTTGCCGACAGGCTCGGGCAAGCGGGACCCGGCTCATTCCGCGCCCGATCGATGCGCGGCCGGCGTATACTTTTTGCCCCTTGAACCTTCCCAGGAGGAAGCCATGGCGACAGCAAAGGACGACAAGCCCGTCAACAACGGCGTCAACGTCGAAGCGCTGTTCGGCGCACAGGAGGCGCTGAAGAACGCACCGGAAGCGGCAAGGTTCAAGTGGCGCTCGACGGTTGAGTGGATCAACGGCACCCACAGCCGCTCCACCGTCGAAGGGTTCTACGGCCTGGGCGCCGAGCATAAGCACAAGAAGAAGTTCGTCTTCGACGCCGACCATCCCGAAGTCTTCGCGGCCCAAGACAACGCGGCCACGCCGGTGGAGATCGTCCTCGCCAGTCTCGCGAGCTGCCTCACCGCCGGCGTCGCGGCCGTCGCCCAGGCGCGCAAGGTGCAGTTGCGCTCCGTGTCGGCAACGCTCGAGGCCGGGATGGACGTCCGCGGCATCCTCGGCATGGATGAGGACGTGCGCAACGGCTTCGATGGCATCAAAGTGACCTACAAGATCGACGCCGACGCGTCCCCCGCCGACATCAAGGCGATCGTCGCGCAGTCGCAGAAGCGCTCCGCGGTCTACGACATCATCACCAACCCGACCAACGTCACGGTCGAGGTGGCGTAACGCCGCTTCGCCGCACGAAGCACCGCGCCGGGTGCGCACGACTGCCGTCGTAATCGGCGCGGGCCAGGCCGGGCTCGCCATGAGTTGGTGCCTCGCCGCGCGCTCGATCGACCACGTGGTCCTCGAGCGCGGCGAGGTCGCCAACACCTGGCGCACCGAGCGCTGGGATTCGCTCACCCTGCTCACCCCGAACTGGCAAAGCCGCCTGCCGGGGCTGGGGTACGAGGGCGACGATCCGGAAGGTTTCCGGACCATGCCCGAGACCATCGCGTTCCTCGAGCGTTACGCGAAGGTCGTCGCGCCGCCTCTGCGGCCGCACTGCCCGGTCACTGCCGTGCGGCGCACGGCCGACGGCTACGAGGTCGTCGCCGGGCAGGGGACCTGGCAGTGCAAGGCGGTCGTACTCGCAACGGGCGCGTTCAACGTCGCCCAAGTGCCGAAGGTTTCGGGAGCGGTGCCGCCGAGCATCACCCAGCTCACCACCGCTCAGTACCGCAACCCGGAGCGCCTCGAGGCGGGGGGCGTGATGGTCGTCGGCGCGGCCGCGTCGGGCGCGCAGATCGCCGACGAGATCCACCGCTCCGGACGTCCCGTGACGGTGGCGGTGGGCGAGCACGTGCGCGCACCCCGGACGTACCGCGGCAGGGACATCCAGTGGTGGATGGACGCCACGGGCCTGAACGATGAGCGCTACGACCAGGTCGAGAATCTGCGGCGCGCCCGCAGCCTTTCCTCGTTCCAGATCGCGGGCTATGCCGACCGCCGGAACATCGATCTAAACGCACTCACGTCGCTCGGGGTGAAGCTCCTGGGCCGGCTGGCCGGGATCCAGGACGGCAAGGCCCAGTTCTCGGGATCGCTGCGCAATCTGTGCGAGCTGGCCGACCTCAAGCAGAATCGGCTGTTGAATACGTTCGACGAGTGGGCCGCGGAGAACGGCGCGAGCGACGCGGTCGATCCGCCGCATCGCCCCGAACCGACGCGCGTCGAGGCATCGCCGCCGCTCGGGCTCGATTTCGGTCGCGCCGGGATCAGGACGATCCTCTGGGCGACCGGGTTTCGTCCCGACTACTCCTGGCTGGACGTCCCGGTCCTCGACCGCAAGGGCAACATCCGCCACGATGGCGGCGTCGTGACGGAAGCGCCGGGCCTGTACGTCATGGGCCTGCCGTTCCTCCGGCGCCGGAAATCGAGCCTCATCGACGGCGCCGGCGACGATGCGCGTGATCTTAGCGCTCACCTCGCAGCCCATCTCGGCGCGCGGAGCGCCGGAATGAGCGCGGCGGCCGCCGACGCCTGATCGAAAAGCAACGCAGCGCCCGGCTGTATTGGTGAAAGCGAACGCAGGGAAAACGTAGAGAACTCGGCGGTTTTCCCCGTGCTTCCGCGAGTGAGGGCGGGCCGAAAACAACAACTTAGGTTTAGCGTCACCCCGCTGAGAGTCCGCGCGAAGTCGCGCCGATCACCAGGGGCGGGATGATCCTACGCTCTCCCCGGGGCGGGTCCATCGGGGCTATTGATCGGCGCATCCAATCGGCTCGGGTTGGGCCCCAGCCGACGGCAGCGTCGCCCCGGATCCCGAGAGGGGAGTATCCCTAGCTGCGTTGCGCTGCGAAATCGCCGCGCTCGAGCAGCCACGACGCCGCGAAGCCGAAGACAAGTCCCCAGAACGCCGCGCCGATGTTGAAGATCGTCACGTCCGCCACCGTGACGAGGAAGGTGACGAGCGCGCCGAGCGTGAAGCGGTCCCTGAACGAGACCGTGAACGCGGTCTGCAGGACGCGCAGCA
>Ga0315278_10005193_pt1 | contig 11826 bp, 9 predicted proteins | sample YL17G06_0_MG_FD_203880 | JGI IMG/M metagenome (GOLD analysis project Ga0315278, IMG submission 203880) | Sediment microbial communities from Yellowstone Lake, YNP, Wyoming, USA - YL17G06_0 | ecosystem: Environmental > Aquatic > Freshwater > Lake > Sediment | place: USA: Wyoming | collected... | reverse complement strand
GGACCATCATCTCCTGCTGCTGATTATTCCGTCTTGTCTGCATGACCACATACAACTACCCCCAATCACCAAAAAACACTACTTTTTCAACAGGCCCTTGAAGCGGAGCATGACAGGTTCGGACTGCGTCAGGTCACACCCTCCGACAAAGTCGGAGTGCAAGACCTGACCCAACTTTGCAGACAGAATTTGGGAAGCGGAGGCAGGGTATTCCTCCTACTTCCCCATCATCGGTATCTTGACCTTGTTCTTCTTGGCAAAAGCCTTAGCGTCTTTGTAACCGGCGTCAACATGGCGCGCGATGCCGGTCCCCGGATCATTGGTCAACACCCGATTCAATCTCTCCCCCATTTCCTTGGAGCCGTCGGCAACAATCACCATCCCGGCATGAATCGATAACCCGATGCCGACTCCCCCGCCATGATGTATTGACACCCAGCTTGCGCCCGATACCGCATTGAGCAGGCCGTTGAGCAGCGGCCAGTCGGCAATCGCGTCGGAGCCGTCAAGCATCCCCTCGGTTTCGCGATAAGGCGACGCCACCGAGCCGCAATCGAGATGATCCCGTCCGATTACCACCGGCGCGGAAATCTTGCCGTTCTTGATGTAAGTATTCAGGATGTCGCCAAACTCCGCCCGCTCACCGTAGCCGAGCCAGCACACTCGCGCAGGCAGACCCTGAAACGGAATCCGTTCGCGCGCTTTGGTAATCCAGCGCACCAGAGACTTGTTCTGTTTGAAAGTCTTCAGAATTATATCATCGGTCACGGCGATGTCTTTGGGGTCGCCCGATAGCGCTACCCACCGGAACGGGCCACGACCTTCGCAGAAGAGCGGACGCACATAAGCCGGCACGAAACCGGGATATGAAAACGCCGTTTTCAACCCACCCGTCTCCGCCTGGCCCCGAAGGTTATTGCCATAGTCGAAAACAATAGAGCCGGCGCGCAAAAACTTCACCATCGCGTCACAGTGCTTGACCATCGATTCGTATGAGCGCTGGATATACCCTTTCGGGTCATTTTTTCGCAGTTGCGCCGCCTCCTGCATGGTCAGACGTTCGGGGACATAACCGTTTAGTTCATCGTGGGCCGAAGTCTGGTCGGTGACGACATCAGGGACAACACCGCGTCGGTAGATTTCCGGGAAAACCTCGGCGCAGTTGCCTATCAAGCCGACTGAAATCGGTTCTCCTGTTTTCGTGTGCTCTTTGATGAGCTTAAGCGCCTTGTCGAGCGTCTTTACTTTGACATCGCAGAAGCCGATCTTGACTCGGCGGTCGATCCGGGCCTCATCGATTTCGACTACCAGTATCGATGCCCCCGCCATTGTTCCGGCCAGCGGCTGGGCGCCACCCATTCCGCCCATGCCGCCGGTCAGAATCCACTTGCCAGTCAGGTCGCCGTTGAAGTGCCGGTCGGCAATGGCCGCAAAGGTCTCGTAGGTACCTTGAATGATCCCCTGCGTGCCGATATATATCCAGCTTCCGGCGGTCATCTGGCCAAACATGATCAGGCCACGGTCTTCGAGATCGCGGAAATGCTCCCAGGTGGCCCATTTCGGCACCAGGTGTGAATTGGCGATCAATACGCGCGGTGCATATTCATGAGTGCGGAAAATGCCCACTGGCTTGCCGGACTGCACCAGCAGAGTCTCGTCATTGCCGAGCGACTTGAGCGATTTGACAATGGCGTCGTAGCACTCCCAATTCCGGGCGGCTTTGCCGGAACCGCCATATATAATGAGCTCTTTCGGTTTCTCGGCGACTTCGGCGTCGAGATTGTTATTGAGCATCCTGAGGGCGGCTTCCTGCGCCCAGCCCTTGCAGGAAATAGTATTACCGCGGGCAGCCTTGACAGCTTTCGGTGGCATTAACGACTCCTTTATAACCTTCGTGCCAGCGGGAATATACGGGTTTGGACGAGACTTAGTCAAACACTGGTTTGTATGCGTGGGCGGCAGACGCCTGCCCTCGACTTTGATCGGGGGTCCTCGTCTGCCCCTTTCCTGCCAAGACAGGAAGGCAGAATCGGGCAGACCGGAAGGAACTTTCCCAGAGGGCCCGAAACCAGTTGTGTCAGTTCTTGCGATCCCGCCCGGCCGTAGGTGGGCGGGATCGTGTGAACTGACACTGTTGAACATCGACAACTAACAGCGTCAGGTCACACCCTCCGACAAAGTCGGAGTGCAAGACCTGACGCAACTTTGAGAATCGGGCAGACCGGGAGGTCTGCCGCGCACGGCATTTGCACTGGTTTCAAGCTTGCCGCTCGGCACCGGGTGGCGTATGATGGACCCCATGATCGAATCAATCCAGGGACAACAGATCAATCTGCGGCAAGTCGGGCGGTCAGACGCCGCCAGTCTCGTGAGGCACATCAACGATGTGACTGTCGCCCGCAATACGTTTATTCCGCACCCGTACGGCCTTCCTGACGCGCACACGTTCATCCGCAACGCGCGCAAGCACTGGCGCAAGGGGACGGGCTATCACTTCGGCATCGAAGACCCCGCGACAGGGGATATCATTGGTGGCATTGGTATGGAGGTAATCAGCAAGAAACACCGATGTATCGAGGTCGGCTATTGGCTGAGCCGGAAGTATCGCGGCAGAGGTATTGCGTCAGAAGCGCTTCGGCTGGCGCTCTGGTTTGGTTTCAAAGAACTCAAGCAGGTCCGGGTTCAGGCTCGCGTAATGAACGGTAACGAGGCCTCGGTGCGGGTGCTGGAGAAGTGCGGATTCAAATATGAGGGGACTGAGCGCAAACGGATCAAACACCGTGGCCGCTGGCGGGACCTGATGATGTTTTCGACGCTGCGGGAGGAATGGGGGGTATAAGACAAGGCCAACACAGAGGGCAAAGCAATGTTTCGTGCGCATAACATCATCGTTGTAGCAAGTTCGGTTCTTGTAGTCATGTCGACAGCGTGTGTCGGTCCTCACTTGCATAAAATCGGTGTTTTGGGCAATATTGTACCTTCGTCTGACACTTCGACCATAGAGGCAAGCGGACTTGTAAAGGACTGGATGACCGACGCCAGCCCTTTCTCCCCTCGCTCTTGTCTGGAAATTCAAGTCGCGGAATCCCAGCACGTGATCATCATCTTGAAGGACATTCTCAAAGACACATCTTATATGATCGCAGACGATTCTCTATTACCCGGTAGATACGAAGTGTGCTGGCCATTGGACCCACCCAGTGGGTTCTACCGTCATTTCGTCACTTTAGGAACTCTCACAATTTCTTCAAAGACCTTCGTTTGGCATCATCACGGCAAGTGACAAGTAGTACCTGTGTGGAGTTTCCGCCCCTTTGGCGGGGGATTCTGCCCTACTACGAAAATTCAATCGTCAGCCGCCACCTGAGTTTTTGTTGCTCAATCGCCCCTACCACCCTATCTCTCACCGCATGGCACGAGCACAAAAACCTCCCAAAGGACGACTGATAGTCTCCATCATCTACAACTCCATGGACGGTCTCGCCGACGCGCTCAAGCTTCTGGAAAAGCAGTTCGGCCGCGTCCAATGCGAGACTATCGAGATTTCATACACTTCGAAAGAGTACACCGAAGAGATGGGCGAGCAGCTTCAACGGCGGTTCTACTCGTTCGAAAGACAGGTTGAGCGCGACCGACTGCCGGAAATCAAGGCGCTTTGCCACAAAATTGAGAAACAGTTCGGGGACCTGGTCCGCGATTACGCCTTCCGGACGGTCAATATCGACCCCGGCATTCTCACGCCGGACAGCGTGGTGATGGCGTCGCATCGGGAGTTCAACCACCGTATCTACCTCGGCGAAGGGGTATTCGGAGAACTGACCCTGGTCTATTCGCGCGGTCGGTTCGTGCGGCTGCCGTGGACACCGGCCGAGTTCTGCGAAGGTGAGGCGATAGACTTCTTCCTGAGGGTGCGGGATTCGTTCGCTATGATCGAAGAACCCGTCGCCCAGCACGCGGGGTAGGTGAATCCCAACAGGGAATTAGCGACGGCCACCAGACCGTCACACTCGCGAAAGGGCCTGTTGAAAAAGTCCTTCGGACAACGTGCTGTCAGGCGACTCTGCCTGACAGCCTTACAGTTACAGGTGTCAGCCAGAGTCGGCTGACACCACATTGCACGGCGCTGGTTGGAGCGGCAAGCTGTCCTTCACGTACGTGGACAGCCGCAGGTCACACGCCACCATTGGCGGCACAATATCTGCCGCAACATCATTCGAGGACACTTTCAACAAACCACAAAACTATCAACCCTCCAAAACTCCCCGCAAAAACAGTCAAAATATGATTCCCGCAACCAAGGCGGACTGGTATATTGGCCAATTATGAGCTACCTGGTATTCGCGCGGAAGTATCGCCCGGGCAATTTCGATGAGGTCGTGGCGCAGGAACACGTGACTCGCACGTTGCGGAACGCCCTGAAAAACAACCGGGTAGCCTCGGCCTACCTGTTCTGCGGTCCGCGCGGCACCGGCAAAACCACGGTCGCACGCCTCCTGGCCAAGTCGCTCAACTGTGTCGAGGGACCGACCGAAACCCCGTGCGGGGTCTGCTCCACCTGTAAGGAGATAACGTCCGGGGCATCGCTGGATGTTCTCGAGATCGACGCCGCCTCCAATACGGGCGTGGATGATATCCGCACCCTGCGGGAAAACGTCCGCTATCTGCCTACCGGCGGCAAGAAGCGGATATTCATCATCGACGAAGTCCACCGGCTGTCCGGCTCGGCCTTCGATGCCCTGCTCAAGACCCTCGAGGAGCCGCCCGAACACGTGGTGTTTGTGCTGGCCACTACGGAACCGATCAAAGTGCCGGACACGATTCTGTCGCGTACCCAGCGGTTTGATTTCCGACGGGTCTCCGTGGACGACCTGACGAACCACCTCCGTAATGTCGCCGGTCAAGAGAAGCTTGAATTCGAAGAAGCCGCGTTGAAACTGCTGGCCCGTAAGGCCGACGGTTCGGTGCGGGATTCATTGTCTCTGTTGGATCAAGTAGCAGCATTCGCCGGTGATCGGATTACGGAAAAAGACGTAGTCAACGCCCTCGGTCTGGTGGATCGCCGATTTCTCTTCGAGTTTGTCGAGGCCGTCGCTGCTACTGATCGCCAGAGAGTGTTGCGGCTAACCAAGTCTGTCTTTGACGGCGGAGTGGACACATCCGATTTCGTCGGAGAGCTTCTCGAACACTTCCGTCATCTGATCGTGATGAAATCCAATCCCGAAGCCGGTCAGTTGCTGGAACTGACCGACGAAGAAGCTGGTGAGTATCGAAAGCAGGCGGACTTTTTCGAAATCGGCGACCTGCTCCGCCTGGTGAAAATCGGCACGGACCTCTTTGATGACCTCCGCCGGGGGATCGATCATCGTCTGCTTCTCGAAACGGCCGGGGTCAAGATGGCCGAAATGGAATCGACTGTTTTGCTGGCGGACGTGCTCGGCTATCTCCGGGGCTCGGGAACTGCGCCGTCGGCCGCCAACAACAACTCCGAGCGGGATTTGTTCGGATCGCAACGCCGCACTTCTTCCCTGTCGGCAGCGGGGCCTCAATCTGAAGCGGCGACACCGCCGGCATCATCGCGCAGTATCAACATACCGACGATACAATCCGGCTGGGAAAACTTCCTGGCGGTGCTGAAGAAGTCCAGCCCGATGCTGGCGTCGCAGATAAGCATGGCGGAACTTCGCGCGATCAAGGACAACCGCCTGCAGATGTTTTTTCCAGCCTCGGGTGAGGCGTCGCGCCAACTGGTGACCAAGCCCGAACATCTAAAACTGGTTGAGCAGACTTTGCGCGACTGTTACAAGGCCAATTTGTCAGCGTCGTTTGAGACCGACAGTCAGAAGCAGGATTCAACGGAAGACGAAGCCAAAACTAAGGTCGATCCCAGAGAGTTGGTCGACCGTTCTCCCCGGCTGAAGAGCCTGATGGAGAGAGTCGACGGACAGATAATCGGCATAAAGAAAGCCGAAGATTGATTGTGAAATGCTCTCGTGAGAAACACAACTGAGCTGCGCCACTATGAAGGAGTGATGACATGAAAGGCGGCATGGGCAATATGATGAAACAGGTTCAGCAGATGCAGGCCAAAATGGCCCAGATGCAGGCTGAACTGGAAAACGCCGAGCTTGAAGCCAGCGCCGGCGGCGGCATGGTCAAGGTAGTGGTCAACGGGAAGAACGAGATCAAATCGATCACGATTGACCCGGAAGTAGTCAATCCCGAAGACGTAGAGATGCTTCAGGACCTGATAGTCGCCGCGCTCAACCAGGCTCGAGTGAAAACCCAGGAAATGCAGCAGCAACAGATGAGCAGTCTGACCGGTGGCTTGAGCATCCCCGGCATGAATCTGCCCTTTTGAGTGAGGCCGGGAAGCTATGTTTGGTTCGGCAGGATCAGTAGAACGGTTGGCCAACTGGCTGGCGCGATTGCCGGGAATCGGCCGCAAGACGGCGGCACGCCTGGCCTTTCACATCCTCAAACTGCCGACAGAGGAAGCGCTGGAATTCGCCGACCTGATCCGCGAGGTCAAGGAGAAAGTCAGTTTCTGTTCCATCTGTTACAATATTTCGGAGACCAATCCGTGCTCCACTTGCTGTGATCCTAAACGGCGCCGCGATGTGATATGCGTGGTCGAAGATGCGATGGACGCCGCCGCACTGGACAAAGTAGACCAATTTCGTGGCCTTTTTCACGTGCTGGGCGGACGCCTCTCACCGCTGGACGGTATCGGGCCGGACGATCTGCGGATCAAGGAGTTGTTACATCGGATCAGCCGTGACGTCAAGGAAGTGATCATCGCCACTAATCCCAACGTCGAAGGCGAAGCGACTGCGCTTTATCTGGCGAGATTGATTTCGCCGCTTGGTCCAAAGGTCACACGGATTGCTCGTGGCTTGCCGGTCGGCTCCGATCTGGAGTATGCCGACTCAGTCACCCTGTCGCGCGCTTTGGAAGGTCGACAGGAGATGGACTGGGAATAGGGCGAGTAACTTCAGAACAACGACTTTCTCCGGGGATAGCCGGATACCTTGCGGAGAGCTATCCGACTGAAAACGGATCAAAAAAACCTTGACATTCCTGCCTTTTTCCGTTAATTGAGGACAGATAGATACATCAACGCGTACTCTAAGGAGGGGCGTATGCCTCGAATGACTGTACTTCTCGTTTCACTGTTTGCCGCCACGGTAGCGCAGGCGGGGGTTCAGACATCAGACGGCTCGGTAATTAAGGGCGACTTACCGTCAGCGAATGTCACTTTTTCGCAGGTAGGAGTCAACCCTGCTAGCGGTCACAGCTATGAATTCGTCAGGCTCAGCACTGCGATAAGTTGGCATGACGCGGTGATCATGGCCGAGAACGCCGGAGGCTATCTGGCTACCGTAACTGACTCGGTTAAAGCGAGGATCGTCACTACGCTGCTTTCCGGACCGGGTGACGAGGCCTGGCTAGGAGCATCAGATGAAGCACAAGAAGGGGCATGGACTTGGATTACAGGCGAACCCTGGGGCTACACAAATTGGTATCCGGGAGAGCCGAATGCCGGTCGTGACACCGAGGATTATCTGTTGGCCACGAGTGGCCTGGGTGGCCGCTGGGTAGATGTGTGGGACAACAACTACGGACTCATAATCGAGCACGACACGGCGACGCGGAATATCATATTCAATCCTCTAAACGGCCATAGCTATGAATATGTCAAGTTGCCGGGTGACGTATTCTGGCATGACGCAGTCATCATGGCTCAGAACGCAGGCGGTTATCTTGCTACGATCACAGACTCAACCGAAGCGGCAATTGTCACGACTTTTCTTTCAATCCCCGGCAATAACGCAACCTGGCTGGGCGGTTCCGACGAAGCCCAGGAAGGTGTTTGGGCCTGGGTCACGGGCGAAGCGTGGGACTACACTAACTGGTACCCGGGTGAGCCGAATGCAGCCTATCCCAACCAGGACTATCTCGAAGCCCAACATGTTCTGGGTGGCCGCTGGGTTGATGTAGAGGACGGATGCGACGGGATAATAATTGAGAAGGATAGTACTTCCCCCAACGTTATCATCAACCCCGCCAATGGTCACAAGTATGAGTTTGTAAGACTCGAGACTGCCATCAGTTGGCATGAAGCTGTAACCATGGCCGAAAATGCCGGGGGCTATCTGACGACGGTCACTGACTCGATCGAGGCGCGAATCGTCACGACCCTGCTTTCCAATTCGGGTAGCGAAGCCTGGCTGGGAGCATCAGATGAGGCACAAGAAGGGACCTGGACCTGGATTACTGGCGAGCCCTGGGGTTACACGAACTGGTATCCGGGTGAACCGAATGCCGGTCGTGACACCGAGGATTATCTGTTGGCCACGAATGGCTTGGGTGGCCGCTGGGTAGACGTTTGGGACAACAATTACGGGCTAATAATTGAAACCGGGGGCTCTTTTGTCCACGGGCCGGCGATTGTTTCAGTTTCGCCTGCACAACACGAACTCGACGTGTCAGTCGGGAGCCCCATCCAAGTAGTCTTTGACACTGACATGGATTCCACTACAATAAACCGGAGTACTTTCTTAGTGAGTGGCCATCTCTTCGGGCGATACTCAGGAGTTGTTGAATTCGATGTTGCTACAAGAACAGCGACCTTTCAAGCGGATAGATCCTTTGCGGTCGGTGAAAGAGTGACGGTTGTGCTTACTGACGCTATTCAATCTGCAGACGGGACGCCGTTGCCTGTCGGACAGATCTGGATGTTCACGATGAGTTCGTCATGCGAAGGAGAGACAGCGCTTGTTGTGACCGGAACAGTGGCGGTCGGTTCACGTCCGAACTCCGTCGTTCTGGCGGACTTTGACAATGATGGCGATCTCGACATGGCAACTGTCAATAGAGGTAGCGGTGACGTCTCGGTCTCGCTGAATCTCGGTCATGCAAACTACGCTCCGGAAGTAAGATATCCCACTGGGCCAATTCCTCACCATCTCACTGTAGCTGATGTAGACAATGATGGCGCGATGGACCTTGTGACCGGCAACTGCGGTGAGCCGGAGGTTTCTATCTTGTGGGGGGACGGACTGGGTGGTTTCAACGAAAGATCGAACCTCAGTGTCGGCGATTGCACTGAACCAGTGTGCGCAGCCGACTTCGATGGCGATGGAGATTTGGATATAGCCGCTTCGATTTCGTATGGAAACCATATTGGTGTCTTCGAGAATCTCGGCAGTCGCAATTTTGCCAGTCCGGTATTGTTCTATGTTGGTCATCGAACTATTTTCAATTACACTGCAGATGTTAATAACGATTTCATACTTGATCTGCTCTCGGCCAACCGAGACGACAACACGGTCTCGACAGTACTCGGCAGCGGCAATCTCTCTTTCGGCTCGCCGGTTGCTTATGCCGCCGGAAACGGTACGCACGCGGTTACTACTACTGACCTGAACGGTGATAGTTACGTGGACCTTGTGGCGGTAAGCCAGTGGTCTGACGACTTTTCAGTGCTGCTCAACACCGGCAGCGGGACTTTCTCTTCGTCGGTCTCCTATCCCACCGGCCCCGCCCCGCACCGCGTATGTGCAGGGGATATCAACGGTGATGGATTCGCCGACCTGTTCACAGGAAACTACGAAGGAAGTACTATTACTATGAGGCTGGGAAATGGGGACGGTACTCTGGGTCCGAATCTTGAAGTCACAACGGGCAGCAATCCGGTCGAAGTCGCTATGGGAGATCTAGACGGTGATGGCGATCTGGACCTCGCCGTCGCGAACATGGGTGGCAACAACGTGGCGATTGTACTGAGTACCTGTGCCGATGAATCGCAAGCTCCGAGTCAACCCACGCTGCGCTATCCAACGGACGCGCAGTCCGTTCTGTACGAGATGTTACCTGCCTTTAGTTGGACGCAGGCAGTCGACCCCAATCCTGGGGATACCGTTCACTACAAGCTCGAATTGTCCATCGACCCGGACTTTTCCTTCGTCAAAACCATTGATGATATCACTGACACCGAATATCAGCTGACTGATTCGCTCGATTTCGGCACACATTATTGGTGGCGGGTCATTGCGACAGATCCGAGCGGCAACTTCAGTGTCTCCGACACGGCCGATTTCTGGACCTGGACTCTGGGTGATGTCAACCACTCCCATACTGTTACCCTGGGCGATGTGATGGTACTCGTCGACTACATGTTCATCTCCCACACCCCGATCGAACCGCCAATGGCCGGCGATATGAACGGCGACTGCAAAATCACGCTGGGCGATATCATGTGGTTGGTTGCCGACCTGTTTATTTCCCGGGTCGAGTTGCGGGTGGGGTGCGAGTAGGCGATCAGATCTAAGAAATATGAGTGGAGGAACCTGCTCAGGTTCCTCCACGTCTCGTGAACTTACAAGAACAACGGCAGGTCCTATCGGGTCTGTCTCGATTCGATTCTGTCAGCAGCAGGGTGGATAATTTGACTATGAAGATGTTCCCGAATCTCTCATTGGCCCTCAGCTCGTTCCCACTCAAATAATCGGATCGTGAGATAGGCGCCGATTGTGTGATATGGATTGACATCGCTGTACGGGGGGAGATACAGGCCGTTGATTGTCAAGAATCCTGCTGTGTAAGATACAACTGGTACAGCGGCTAAGAACGGGTCCCCGTCGCGTATAGAAGCGGTCGCATAAATAGCACCCATCGCCCCGACCCTTAGTTGCCTTACAACTCGCCACTGGTAGCCGAGCGACAGATACATCGCCTCATTCTCGAAACTGTCCTGAAAACTGCCACATTCGAGGAAAAGCACGTCGGAAGAGTCATTCCCTAAACTCAGTCTCAGACCGACACCTTCGTTGAACTCATTGAGCTTGTATGAACCGCTTGCACCTGGGGCAGCTTCGACCCTATGGTCAAGGTGATATGATACACCGTAAAGATTAAGCGCGAAGGAGTCGGCTTTGACTTGCTCACTTGAGCTAACGAAAAAGATTATCGTAACGAATCTTAAGAATGAAAAGCTAAAGAATCCCGCTCGGTACATCAAGCCCTCCCGTTTGCAGATGTTCTTCACTATCTTGCAGAAATCTGCGCGAGAAAACTGCCCCATGTTCATAGATTACGAACACAATCAAATGGAGTCAATCACAATTGTCCAACGCATTTCAGGTTGTCCATCCGGCAAACCGGACTGGAGTAGTCTCGTGTTATGGACGCTTGCTCAGGCGGGCGAGGCCGTCTAAGGCCGCTACTTTGTAGGCTTCGCCGAGTGTGGGATAGTTGAACACCGTCTCCACGAAATAATCAAGGGTGCCGCCCAGAGACATGACCGCCTGACCGACATGGATCAATTCCGTGGCCCGTTCGCCAATGATGTGCACGCCCAGAATGCGTTTTGACTCCGGCTCGAAGATGATCTTCAGCATGCCGTCGTGATCATTGATGATTTGTCCCCGGGCCAATTCGTAGTAACGGGCGGTGCCGATCTCGTAGTCCTGACCAGCAGCGGCCAGCGATTGCTCAGTCTCACCTACAATCGAAACGGCTGGAATCGTGTAGATGCCGAAAGGCAACAGGCTGTTCAGGCAGCTAATCTCACTACGACTGAAGGCGTGGACAGCCGCCAGCCGCCCCTGATCCATCGACACGGACGCCAGCGAGGGGAATCCGATAACGTCACCCACAGCGTAGATGTTCGCCACACTTGTCTGATAGTGTTCGTTTACGGTGATAAGGCCTCCGCTGGTGATTTCGATGCCGAGCGCTTCAAGACCCATGTTTCCGGTATTGCCGCAGCGTCCGGCGGCGTAGAGCAGCCGGTCGGAAACGACGCGGCGACCCGAGCGGGTGATG
>Ga0315278_10005191_pt1 | contig 11828 bp, 9 predicted proteins | sample YL17G06_0_MG_FD_203880 | JGI IMG/M metagenome (GOLD analysis project Ga0315278, IMG submission 203880) | Sediment microbial communities from Yellowstone Lake, YNP, Wyoming, USA - YL17G06_0 | ecosystem: Environmental > Aquatic > Freshwater > Lake > Sediment | place: USA: Wyoming | collected... | reverse complement strand
CGCGAGGAGAACCAGACGGTCGCCTCGATCACGTTCCAGAACTACTTCCGCATGTACGGCAAGCTGGCCGGCATGACCGGCACGGCCGACACCGAGGCCTTCGAGTTCCAGAGCATCTACGGCCTCGAGGTGGTGGTGATCCCCACGCACCAGCCGATGGTCCGCGACGACGCGGCCGACCTCGTCTACCTGACGCAGAAGGACAAGTACGAAGCGATCATCGAGGACATCCGCGACTGCGCGAAGCGCAAGCAGCCGGCGCTGGTGGGCACGACGTCGGTCGAGACCTCCGAATTCCTGTCAGGACTGCTGCAGAAGCACGGCATCGAACACGCCGTGCTGAACGCCAAGCAGCACGACCGCGAGGCGATGATCGTGGCGCAGGCGGGGCGGCCCGGCACTATCACGATCGCGACCAACATGGCGGGCCGCGGCACGGACATCGTGCTCGGCGGCAGTCTCAAGGTCGAGCTCGAGCAACTCGGCGAGGTGGATGTTGCCATCCGCGCCGCTGTCGCGACCGAATGGAAGAAGCGCCACGAGGAAGTCGTCGCGGCCGGCGGCCTGCACATCATCGGCACCGAGCGGCACGAGTCGCGACGCATCGACAACCAGTTGCGCGGACGGTCCGGCCGCCAGGGCGACCCGGGCTCGAGCCGATTCTATCTCTCGCTCGAAGACAACCTGATGCGCATCTTCGGCGACCCGGAGCGCACCAAGCGCTGGCTCACCACGGCCGGCATGAAGGAAGGCGAGGTCATCGAGAGTAAGATGCTCTCGCGCCAGATCGAGCGCGCCCAGCGCAAGGTCGAGGCCTACAACTTCGACTTGCGCAAGAACCTGCTGGAGTACGACGATGTCGCGAACGACCAGCGCAAGGTGATCTACCAGCAGCGCACCGAGCTGATGGGTGCCGAGGACATCTCGGATTCAATCACCGGCATCCGGGCCGAGGTGGTGAACAACCTCATGGACCCGTATGTGCCGCGCGAGAGCCCCGAGGAGGAGTGGAAGCTGGGTGATCTCGCCGAGGTCATCGCGCGCGATTTCCAGGTCCCGATCGATGCCAAGTCCTGGCTCGAAGCCGACAGCGGATTGACTGGGGCCGGACTGCGGGATCGCACGGTGCAGGAAGTCGAGGCGGCCTACGAGCGGAAGGTCGAGGCAGTGGGCGCGCCGGTGATGCGGCACCTCGAAAAGGCCGTCATGCTGCAGGAGCTGGACCGCCACTGGCGCGAGCACCTCGCGGCGATGGATTACCTGCGCCAGGGGATACACCTGCGCGCGTACGCGCAGAAGAACCCGAAGCAGGAGTACAAGCGCGAGGCGTTCGAACTGTTCGGGACCCTGCTCGACCGCATCAAGCACGATACCGTTTCGCTGCTGTCGCGACTGCAGGTGCGTACCGAGGCGGAAATCGAGGAGCAGGAGCGCGAGCGCGAGCGGCAACTGGCCCGCAGGCTGCAGACGCAGCATGCGGCGCCGCAGTCCGCGATCTCGGCCGATGGATCGCCGGAGCCGACCGCCGGTGCGGTGGGTCCGGGATCGGGCGGCGGCCAGGGAGCGCGTCCGGGCGGCCCGTTCGCCGCATCTCCCGAGCATCACGCGCCGGTGACGCGCGAAGGTCGCAAGGTCGGCCGCAATGAGCCGTGCCCCTGCGGTTCGGGGAAGAAATACAAGCATTGCCACGGGCAATTAGCGCGCGAGGCATAGTGCCCGCGTCGAGCGCGATCTGCGTCGTTGCCGGTGCGCTGTACGATCGCGACGGACGAATCCTGATCGCGCAGCGGCCGGCCGGCAAAGCACTCGCCGGCCGATGGGAATTTCCCGGCGGCAAGTTGCGCGACGGAGAGGATCCGTTCGCCGGCCTCGCCCGTGAGCTCCGCGAGGAACTCGGCGTCGAAGCCCGTGCCGCGATACCGTTGATGCGCTACCCGGTGGAGTCCCCGGATCGGGTCATCTGGCTCGACATGTGGATCGTCACCGAGTGGAGCGGCGAGCCGCGGGGCCTGGACGGCCAGGCGCTGAAATGGGTCGAACCCGCGAGCCTCGCGGCCGAAGATATCCTCGAGGCCGATCAACCGATTGTCGATGCGTTGATGAGAATGCCCTCACCCTCACCCTGCCCTCTCCCGCTCAGGCGGGAGAGGGCAGGGTGAGGGTTCTTGAGTTCGCGTTAAACTGCGCGGATGGAAGCGATCCAGGTCCGTAACCCGCGCACGGGGCAGTTTGATTTCCAGATCTCGATTCCCGAGCCCGGGGTGTTGGCGGCCCGGGGAGGAAAGCTGCGTGTCGCACAGCGCACGTGGGCTGCCCGTTCGGTGCTCGACCGGGTCGCGGTCCTGCAGCGCTGGAAGGAACAACTGCACGCAAATCGCGAAGCGATCGTCGAGGCGCTGACGATCGATACCGGCCGCCATTTACTCGCCGTGGCCGAGTTCAGCGGCACGGTCGGTGCCATCGAGCGCTGGTGCGCCCAGGCCCCGGCCTTGATTCACGAGGATGCCGGCCAGTCCAAGGCCCAACCGTCCATCACGTTCCGCACGCAACTGGTGCCGTACGCGCTGGTGGGCGTGATCAGCCCGTGGAATTTCCCGCTGACGTTGTCGCTGATCGACGCGATTCCCGCGTTGCTGGCGGGCTGCGCCGTGCTGATCAAGCCAAGCGAGGTTACGCCGCGGTTCGCGGTGCCGCTCAAGCGCAGCATCGAGGCGGTGCCGGAGCTGGCGGCGGTACTCGATTTCGTGGTGGGCGACGGGCGCACCGGCGCGGAACTCGTGGGCCTGGTCGATGCCGTGTGCTTCACCGGCAGCGTCAAGACCGGGCGCATCGTGGGGCAGGCGGCAGCGAAGCATTTCATCCCGGCATTCCTCGAGCTCGGCGGCAAGGATCCCGTGATCGTCACCGCGTCCGCGGACCTGGAACTCGCCACCGATGTGGTGTTGCGCGCCTCGGTGCTGGCGACCGGCCAGGCCTGCCAGTCACTCGAACGCATCTACGTGCACGACAGCCTCTACGACCGCTTCGTGCAGCGCCTCGTCGAGAAGGCGAGCGCCGTATCGATCAACTACCCCGACCTGCACAGCGGCGTGATCGGGCCGCTGATCTTCGGTCGGCAAGCCGACGTGATCGCGACCCAGCTGGACGACGCCGTGAAGCACGGCGCACGCATCCTCTGCGGTGGCATCGTCGAGATCCATGGCGGCGGCGGACGCTGGATCCGGCCGACGGTGATCGTCGATGTCGATCACTCGATGCAGCTCATGATCGAGGAGACGTTCGGCCCGGTGATGCCGGTCATGAAGTTCCACACCGTCGACGACGCGGTGCGACTCGCCAATGAAAGCGAATTCGGGTTGTCGGCCGCGGTGATCGCCGGGACCCTCGAGGAGGCCGAGGCGATAGGTGAGCGCATCGATGCCGGCGCGATCAGCCTGAACGACGGCTCCCTGACCGGCGTGATGCACGAGGCCGAGAAGAATTCCTTCAAGTGCTCGGGCCTGGGTGGGTCGCGGATGGGTGCGGCCGGCATCACCCGGTTTTTCCGCAAGAAGGCGCTGTTGCGCCAGACCGGTCGGCCGGCGACGATCGGCCAGTTCGACGAGTCGAATGCGCCTCGATGACGGGCACGGACTCGTTCGAGGTCTCGAGTACGACCGTCAACCGCCAGTGGGTCGTCGCTGACCGTCCGATCGACCGGGCCGTGCGCGAGACCGACTTTCGGCTCATCGAGGCCGCGATTGCGATGCCGGGCCCCGGCGAATTCCTGGTCCGCACGCTGTACCTGTCGCTGGCCCCGGTTATGCGCCAGTACATGATCGACGGCGCCAACATCGAGAAGCCACTGGCGATCGGCGACGTGATGCGGGGTCGCGGAGTCGGGCAGGTGGTCGTGTCGAATCATCCGGACTACCGGGCGGGCGACATCGTCCACGGCAAGCTCGGCTGGCAGGAGTACTCGGTCAGCGACGGCTCGCCGTACTACATGATGTACAAGGTCCGCCAGCGTCTCGTGCCGGTCTCGACGGCGATCGGGGTGCTCGGTATCACCGGTTTCACTTCCTACCTGGGGCTCGTCGACATCGGGCAGCCCAGGGCCGGCGAAACCGTGCTGGTGTCCGGCGCCGCCGGCGGGGTGGGATCGAACGTCGGCTGGATTGCGCACAATCTCGGCTGCCGCGTCGTCGGCATCGCCGGCACCTCGGCGAAATGCTGGCAGCTCACGCAGAAACTCGGCTACGACGCGGCGATCAACTATCGTATCGACGACGTCCCGGCGAAGATCCGCGAAGTGTGCCCCGGCGGCGTCGACATCTTCTTCGACAACGTCGGCGGCGAGATCCTCGATCACGCGCTGGGCGCGCTGAACCGCTACGGGCGGGTCATCTGCTGCGGGCGCATCGCCGAGTACCTCAAGGGACCCGGCGAGTCCTACCGGATGCGCAACTGGGACGCGATCGGCAAGTGCAACGCGACCATGCGCGGGTTCTTCATCTACGATTTCGCCGAGCACTTTCCGCGCGCCGAGCGGCAGCTGGCGCAGTGGATCGTCGACGGCCGGCTCACCTATCTCGAGGACGTGCTCGAGGGACTCGAGCAGATGCCGCGCGCGCTGATCCGCCTCTATGAGGGTCGCAACACCGGCAAGCAGGTCGTGCGCATACACCCTCTCCCGCGCGAGCGCGTGAGAGGGTCGACGAAGTCGGGGTGAGGGCTTCCGCCTCCTCTCCCGCGCCTCGTGGGAGAGGGTTGGGGTGAGGGCTCTCAGTTCTCCCTCACCTCATTGCGGATCTGCGTACCGAGCAGCATCCCGACCAGCACGAACACCAGCATGATGCTGAATGCGGCCTGATAACTTCCGTAGCGGTCGAAGATCACGCCGGTGAGCCAGATGCCGAGGCCGCCTCCCAGTGATTCCAGCATGCTGATCATGCCGTTGATCCGCCCGGCCGACTTGAGCCCGAAATTGGTCACCGACAGCACGTTATAGAGCGTGTAGACGCCGCCCCAGCCGAGGCCGATCACGGCAATCGACGGCAGTGCGAGGTCCTTGTTCAGGGTAGTGAGTCCGGCCAGGCCGGTCAGCATCACCAGCAGGCTGCCGATGAACACCATCCGCCGGTCCATTCGGTCGGCGAGCGCGCCGTTGATGAGCTTGCCGGTGAGGGCGAGCAGGGCGAGCAGCGAGATGGCGGCGCCCGCATTGACCGGCGCATACCCGAGGCCGCGCATGTGCAGGAACAAATGGCTGTACAGCGCGAGGATCGAATAGTACGTCAGCATGCCGGACAGCCCGATCGCCCAGAAGGTGCGCGTGCGCAAGGCCTCCTGCAGTGTCAGGCCCTCGAGCCGCAGGTCGCGCTTGGCAGACGCATCGGTTCCGACTGCGGTGGCGCCCACGTCGCGAGGCGAGTTCCTCACGACCAGCAGCACCACGACCATCATCACGAGCGGCAGCGCGGCCTCCATCAGGAACGTGCGCCGCCACCCGAAGTGCTCGATCAGCGCGGCGTTCAACGGCGACAGCACGATTCCGCCCAGGCTCGTGCCGACCAGCGCGATGCCGAGTGCCATTCCCCGCTGGGTGTAGAACCAGTTCGAGATCAGGATCACGCAGGTCATCGTGCTCGCGAACAGCAGGCCGAGCGCCAGCACGACGTGGATCGCGTAGAGCATGCCGAGCGAATCGAGGCGGCTGTAGAGCGCGTAGCCGACAGACAGCAGCGTGAAGCCGATCGTGATCATGCGCCGCGGCCCGAGCCGGTCGATCAGCGCGCCGCCCATCGGCGCGAGCAGCGCGATCAGCCAGAAGCTGATCAGGTCGCGGAACTTGAGCTGGCCGCGCGACCAGCCGAACTCCTGCAGGATCTTCTCGTCGTAGACCGACAGTGCCGTCGCCGTGAGGCCGTTCGAGACCAGCAACACCAGCATGCACGTGCCGGCGATGACCCACGGGAAGTACCGCGAGCGGGTAAAGGATCCTGGCAAGGCGTGACTCCCCGATCGTGCGTTTATTTTCTTTCCAGAGCGTACGCGACTTCGTGCAACGCAGGTATGCCGGCTTCTGCGAACTTCGGGCTGGCGCCGATGATATCGACGCGCTCGAGTTCGCGGACGACGAAATCGCGACCGTAGAGCCGGGTCACCTCGTCGGGTTCGACGGAGAACGGCGGGCCCGCCTTGAGGCGCTGGGGATATTCGAACGCCACCAGCAACGTGCGCGATCCCGTCGGCATCAACCTGGCGAAGGAAGCGACGTAGCGCTCACGCATCGCGGGTGGCAGCGCTACCAGCGCCGCACGATCGTAGGCGCCCTGCATGGGACCGAGCAGTTCCGGAGTCAGTGCGAACGCATCGCCCTCGAGGATCTCGAACGAACCCGAGACGTGCCGGCGGAACGGACCGACGGCTTCAATCTGCGCAGCCGTGCCGACTTCTCCGAAGAACTCCTGCACGGCGGCGCCGACCAGTTCCGTGCCGACGACCCGGTGACCGCGCACTGCCAGCCAGACCATGTCCAGGCTCTTGCCACAGAGCGGCACATAGACACGGGCCGGTTGTCCCGCGTGCAGTGTCGGCCACCAGCGCTCGAGGAACGGATGAATGCTCGATTGGTGGAACCCGATCTGGCGCGTTTGCCAGCGCTCCTGCCAGAACACGGGGTCCATGGCCGTGTCGCGCCGCAGCCGCGCGTCAGTGACGCGGCGGCGAAGGTTCGCCGTCAGGCAGATCGTCGTCCACGCCGGAAGGCACGGCCTCGCCGGGAATCGCTCGTTGTTCCTGCAGCCACGCGCCGAGGTCGAGCAACTGGCAACGGCGGCTGCAAAACGGCCGGAACGGAGAATCGTCGGACCATTCCACCTTGCGCTGGCAGTTGGGACAGGTGACGGTGGTCACGACTCGCCCGCGATCAGGTGCAGAGCGAGAGCGTGAACGGCACGTCCTCGGTCGTCTGCACGGGGCGCGTGTCGGCATCCTGCCAGATCAGGAAGCGGAGGCTCACGCGATAGTGGCTGCCGCTGATCTCGGGATAGATTTCCGTGCCTTGGGGCAGCGAGATGCGGATCAACTGGGCCGGCACGTCGCGCTCGAGCGTGAGATGAAAAATTCCCCGGGTCGCCACCTCGGGCCGGGACTTGCCCTGCTCGCGCGTCATCCACAGCAGTTCGGACACCGCATCGCCCAGCGGGCGAATCACCGCGAGCCAGTGCGCGAAGTCCGCGCCCCGCACGTCGTCCGGCTGGTTCAGCCAGTGCGCGTAGTCCGGCAGGTCGAAGTCGCACGTGCCGCCCGGAATGCTGCTGCGGTGCTTCACCGCGTTCAGGAACTCGCAGTCACGCAGCTTCTGCATGAACAGCGCGCCGACGGAGCTCAGTTCCTCACGCATGCGGTGCAGCTTCGTCAGCAGCACACGCAGGCGAGCGGAGTCGACACCCGGCCGCGAGTTGAACGCAGCGAGATGACTCATCTGCCGCTCGAGTTCCTTGAGCACTTCACCGCGCACGTCGCCGCGCTGGGTGATCGCGAGGATCTCGAGCAACGCTGAAACCGCAGCGCGTGTCGACCACGGATCGGACTTGCTGTGGTGATGGACCGCCTGCTGGTACAGGAAGTCGAGGCGCAGCAGGTTGCGCATCCGCTCGTTGAGCGGCTGCTCGTAGGCAATCATCCGGGTGGCCGCTTCCCTCGCGGTCACCGAAGCCTCGCTCGCATTCATGGGCGGTATTGTGCGTTATGCCGGATTGCCGGCACAACCCGACAGGCTGGCGGCAAGTTGCCGGTAGGTGTGATCCAGTTCCGCCACGCGGCCCTCGAGTTCGGTCGCCTGCCCGGTATTGAGGATGATGTCATCCGCCAGGGCCTGTCTCTGCGCCCGGTTGGCCTGGGCTGCAAGGGATGCTAGTGCTTGCGGACGCGAAACCCCGTCTCGCCGCATCAGGCGCTCGATCTGCAACTCTTCCGGCGCGTCGACCAGCAGCACGCGCTGGAGATGGTCCCGGCGTCCGCCCTCGGCGAGCAACGGTATGACCAGGAGCTGGTAGGGGCCGCCGGCGGCGGCGGATTGCCGCTCCATTTCGGATCGAATGGCGGGGTGGAGGATGGCTTCGAGCTTCCGCTTGGCGTCCCTGTCCGCGAAGATCAGTTCCCGCAGGCGGCGTCGGTCGAGGTTGCCGTCTGCAGCAAGAATTCCCGGGCCGAACTCGGCAACGACTCGCCCCAGCGCCGGCTGGCCGGGCTCCACGACCTGCCGCGCAATGAGGTCGGTGTCGATCACGGGCGCGCCGAGCCGGGCGAACAAGTCGGCCACCGTGCTCTTGCCGCTGGCGATGCCGCCGGTCAGGGCGATGCGCAGGACTTCCCCTGCGTTGGTCACGGCCTGAGGCCGGAGACCGAGAGGTATCCGCCTACGATCTGCGGTCCCCACATCAGCGCAATCCAGCCGGCCGCGGCGAGGTACGGACCGAAGGGAATGGGAATGTTGCGGTCCCGGCCGCGCAGCACGATGAGCATGACCCCGATCACGGCACCGGCGAACGCGGAGAACAGGATGATCAGGGGCAGCATCTGCCAACCCATCCAGGTGCCGAACGCGCCGAAGAGCTTGAAGTCACCGTAACCCATGCCTTCCTTGCCGGTGATCAGCTTGAATGCCCAGTACACGAGCCAGAGACTCAAGTAACCCGCGGCGCCACCCACGATGGCGGAGCGGGGATCCACCGGAATCGGGGGCGCCATTCCGGCGTACCACGCCAGGCTGAGCAGCAGGCCGACCCAGAGCAAGGGCAGCGTGATGACGTCGGGGAGAATCTGGTGGTCCAGGTCGATCGCGGTGAGCGCAACCAGTGACCACGTGAAGCCGAGCGCCGCGATCATCTGCCAATGAAATCCGAAGCGCCAGGCGACGCCTGCAGATAGCACGGCCGTGCCGAGTTCGACGATGGGATAGCGGGGCGAGATCCGTACGCCGCAGCTGGCGCACTTGCCGCCGAGCAGCAGGTAACTCACCACCGGGATGTTCTGGTGGGCCTTGATTTCCGCTGCGCACTTCGGGCAGCGCGAGCGGGGCACGATCAGGTTGAACCGTTCACCCGCCGCCCGCACGGGCGCGGCGCCATCGGTCGCCGGCTGCAGCATTTCCTGCGCGTGTTCCCGCCACTGGCGATCGAGCATGATCGGCAGCCGGTGGATGACCACGTTCAGGAAGCTGCCGACCAGCAGGCTCAGCAGGAAGACGCCGCCGGTGAGCAGCAGGGGCGAGGCTTGCAGTGCGTCCGCCAGCGTCATCGCATCCGGTCAGACCACGGCTCCGAGCTTGAAGATCGGCAGGTACATGGCGATCACGAGTCCGCCGACCAGCACGCCGAGGATCACCATGATCATCGGCTCGAGCAGGCTGCTCATGCCGTCGACCGCGGCGTCGACGTCGGCTTCGAAGAAGTCGGCGACCTTGGCAGCCATTTCGTCCAGCGATCCGGACTCCTCGCCGACGGCGATCATCTGCACGACCATGTTCGGGAAGAGCCCGGTGTTCTCCATGGCGCGCTGCAGCCGCATGCCGGTGGAAATCTCGTCGCGCATCTTCATCACTGCGTCCTGGTAGATAATGTTGCCGGTGGCGCCCGCGACGGACTTCATCGCTTCCACCAGCGGCACGCCGGCGCCGAACATCGTGGCGAGCGTGCGCGCGAAGCGGGCGACGGCTGCCTTCTTCAGGATCGGGCCGATCACGGGCACCTGCAGCGATGCCCGGTCGATGAACTGCCGCATCGGCCGGGAGCGCTTGTAGAAATAACCGAAAGTGAATACGCCGCCCACCACGATGATCAGCAGAATCCAGCCGTTGCTCTGCAGCCAGCGCGACAGGTTAATGACCATTTGCGTGAACGTCGGCAGGTCCGCGCCGAACCCCTTGAACAGGCTCTCGAACTGCGGGATCACGAAGATCAGCAGGATGACCGTCACGATCACGGCGACGGCGAGCACGGCCGCCGGATAGAACAGCGCCTTCTTGATCTTCTTCTTCAGTGCCTCGGTCTTTTCCTTGTAGCTTGCGATCTTCTCCAGCACCGTCTCGAGCGCGCCGGCGTGTTCACCGGCCTCGACGAGGTTCACGAACAAGTCGTCGAAATGCAGCGGATGCTTGGCGAGCGCCTGGTTGAGCGCGTTGCCGGTCTCGATGTCGCCCTTGATCGCGAGCACCAGCTTGCGCATGGCCGGCTTGTCATGGCCGACGCCGATGATCTCGAAGGCCTGCACCATCGGGATGCCGGCCGTGAGCATGGTGGCCAACTGGCGGCTGAAGATCGCGATGTCTGCGGCGTTGACCTTGCCTTCGCCGGAGAACAGCTTGCGCTCTTTGCGGACGCTCGATACCGCAATGCCCTGCCGGCGCAGGTCCATCCGCATCTCGAGTTCGTCCCGGGCCAGGCCTCGGCCGCGCATGCGGTTGCCCTTCTTGTCCCGGCCTTCCCAGAGGAAGGTAGATTGTGTTTTTGCGACCAAGTCAGCCATTAGCTTTCCTGCCTATCGTCTATCAGTCGACCGTGACCTGGTTGACCTCGTCCAGACTGGTGATGCCCTGGCGGACCTTGCTCAGGCCCGCCCGACGCAACCCCCAGACGCCCTCGCGCACGGCCTGCGCCTTGATGTCGATCGCGCTGCCGTCGGCCATGATGATGCGCCCGATCTCCTCGGTTACCGGCATCACCTCGTAGAGTCCCGTGCGGCCCTTATACCCGTCCGTGCACTGGCTGCAACCGGTGGGCGCGAAAATCTGGAGGCCGGTCTCTATTTCCTCCCTGGTAAAGCCCTCTTTCAACAGGGCCTCGTCGGGAATCTTGATCGGCGCCTTGCAGTTCTTGCACAGCCGGCGGGCGAGGCGCTGCGCGATGATCAGGCTGACCGAGGTCGCAATCGCGTAGGGCTTTACGCCCATGTCCACCAGACGGGTCAGCGTCTTGGGGGCGTCGTTGGTGTGCAGCGTCGAGAGCACGAGGTGGCCGGTCTGCGCGGCCTTGAGCGCGATCTCGGCGGTCTCGAGGTCGCGGACTTCGCCGACCATGATGATGTCCGGGTCCTGGCGCAGGAACGCGCGCAACGCCCCGGCGAAAGTGAGGCCGACCTTCGGGTTGATGTTCACCTGGTTGATGCCGGGCAACATGATTTCGACGGGGTCTTCGGCCGTCGAGATGTTGTTGTCCTCGGTATTGAGGATGCTGAGGCCGGTGTAAAGCGAAACCGTCTTGCCGCTGCCGGTCGGGCCGGTGACCAGGATCATGCCGTGCGGACGTGCCAGCGCGTCCATGTAGAGCCGCCGCTGGAACGGTTCGTAGCCCAGCGAGTCGATGCCCATCATCGCGCTCGACGGGTCGAGGATACGCATCACGATCTTCTCGCCGAACAGCGTCGGGCAGGTGCTGACGCGGAAGTCGATGGCGCGGTTCTTCGAGATCTTGAGCTTGATGCGGCCGTCCTGCGGGACGCGGCGCTCGGCGATGTCGAGCCGCGACATCACCTTGAGGCGCGCGGCCATCTTTATCGCGAGCTGCACCGGCGGCGTGGCCACTTCCTTCAGTTGCCCGTCGAGCCGGAAGCGAATGCGGTAGCTGCGCTCGTAGGGTTCGAAGTGGATGTCGGAGGCGCCGCGCTTGATGGCGTCCAGCATCACCTTGTTGACGAAACGCACGATCGGCGCGTCGTCAACTTCTGAGCGGTCCTCGCCGGCGCCCTCCGAGTCCTCGTCTCCACTGCTGGTCTCCAGACTGTCCATCTCGAAATCGTCGCCGGCCAACTCCGGCATCGACGTGTCGACCTGGTCGAGCGCACGG
>Ga0315278_10005190_pt1 | contig 11828 bp, 8 predicted proteins | sample YL17G06_0_MG_FD_203880 | JGI IMG/M metagenome (GOLD analysis project Ga0315278, IMG submission 203880) | Sediment microbial communities from Yellowstone Lake, YNP, Wyoming, USA - YL17G06_0 | ecosystem: Environmental > Aquatic > Freshwater > Lake > Sediment | place: USA: Wyoming | collected... | reverse complement strand
CCCGGCGATGGCGCCGGGGTGAAGGCATAGTCCAGCCTGTCTCGGAAGAGGCAGACCAGCTGTCCCGCCGCCTCCACCATCCGCGCCCCCGGCCGCAAGGCCGGGGGCTTTCTCCAAGCCGCGAGCGGAGCTATGGTCTACAAGGTCGCGTTGCCCGTGCGCGAGCGGGCGACCCGCTCACGCCAGATCCTTTTCAGCTCCGTCTGAAAGCGCCGCGAGGATGCCCGCGAGGATGCGGGTCGGCGACGGAGGACAACCCGGCACGACCACGTCGACCGGGATCACGTTTGAGACTGCACCGCGGCTGGCGTAGCTCTCACCGAAGATGCCGCCGCAGGCACCACAGTCGCCGACGGCAACCACCAGCTTCGGGTCCGGCGTGGCGTCGTACGTGCGACGCAGCGCGACCTCCATGTGTCGTGACACCGGACCCGTGACCAGCAACAGGTCTGCATGCCTCGGACTCGCAACGAACCGGATGCCCAGCGACTCGACGTTGTAGATGGGGTTGTTGAGCGCGTGTATTTCGAGTTCGCAACCATTGCAGGAACCCGCGTCAACTTCCCGGATGCACAGCGCGCGGCCGAGCACCTCGAGAATGCGTTGCTCCAGTGCCTCGCGCACCCGCAGGCCCTGCTCGGCGGGTGGCGGGTCCTCGGTAACGATCCCGACCCTGGCGATTTGCTTGAGCGTTTTCAGCATGGTCGCTAGAGGTCGTGGCCGCTGTAGGAAAGATTGAACGACTTATTGATGAGCGGGAAGTCGGGCACGATGTTGTCGATCACGGCGTGCTCGAGCACGGGCCAGTTGTGCCAGGAAGGGTCCTGCGGATGACAGCGCCGGATAGAGCCCTCTTCGCCGGCCGTGATGCCGACGACGACCGGACCCCGCCAACCCTCGACGAGCCCGATGCCACGACGGCCAGCCGGTGGATCGATCACCGGGACCGAATGGGGCCCGGACGGCATGTTGGCCAGGATGCGTGCCACGAGCCGGCAGGATTCCTGCAACTCATCAAAGCGGATGGTTACACGTGCCAGGACATCTCCGTCGCTGCCGGCACACTTGACGGGACCGAGGCCGCTGTAAGGCTCGCACGGCAGGTCGGCGCGCAGGTCGAAATCCTGACCGCTCGCACGCCCCGCGAGACCGATGAGACCGAGCCTCCGTGCGAGTTCCGGCACCACGGCCCCTGCAGCGGCAAAGCGATCCCTGACTCCGGCGTGCTCGTCGTAGATCTCCCGCAGCCGCATCGTCTCGCGGGCCAATGCCGTCACGCGTGCCGTCAGCGAGTCGACCGAACCGGATGCCAGATCGCGGCTGGTGCCGCCCGGCACCACGAAATCGAGCAGGTAGCGCTGGCCGAGTGCGTCCTGCATCGAACGCAGCAGCAGCTCCTTCAGGCGCGAGAACTGGGCCAGCCCGAAGGCGAATCCGGCGTCATTGCCGAGCGCGCCGAGGTCCCCGAGATGATTCGCGATGCGTTCGAGTTCCAGCGCCAGCGCACGCAGCCACGCGGCTCGCGGCGGGATGATCGCGTCCGCCATGCCCTCCAGCGCCTGGCAGTAGGCCCATGAGAACGCCACGGCGGAATCACCGGACACGCGGGCCGCGAGACGATGCGCGTCCTTCAGCTTCAGAGACAGGAAGCGCCGCTCGATACCCTTGTGCACATAGCCGAGACGCTCCTCGAGACGCAGCACCTTTTCGCCGACGATCGAGAAGCGGAAGTGGCCGGGCTCGATGATGCCCGCATGCACCGGCCCGACCGGCACCTCGTGCACGCCGTCGCCTTCGACACGCACGAAATGGTAGTCGTCCACGGCAGGGGACGATTCGGGAACCGGCGGGACACACTCCGCCGCCAACGGATGAAACTGCGCGGGCCACGCGGCGTGACGCAGCCACGGCCGCTCGTCCGGGTCTGTCGACCGCAGGCCATGCAGGTCGAAGACAGCCCGCTGCAGCCGGCCCGCTGACGGAAAGACGTCCTCGATTCCCGGATAGCGCCCCGTCGCAGTCGCCACGGGCAACTCGACGGCGAGTCCACCCGGTTGCGCGACGTAAAGCGCGTGAACGCTGCCGCGGCCCGCGAACGACGTATCGCCCCAGAGCGCAAGCAACCTGCCGCCACCGGCCGCCACATCCTGCGCCACGTTGCGCCAGGCGGATGCATCGACTTCCACAGCCCTGACGCCGGGAGCGCCGGCGACTGGTTCGCCCAGTCCAAACCAGTGCGCGAAAGGCATTTCAGCCGCCCCCGATCATTCGCGCCGCTGCGCGATACCAGTCCGCCAGGTACGGCGGGATGTACAGCCCGAGTACCAGGACGATCGCGAGGTGCGCGAATACGGGCAACAGCGCGGGCTGGTGCGGCAACCTGCGACCCCGCGTCTCGCCGAACACCATGCCCTGGACGCGGCTGAAAATGGCCGCAAACGCCACACCGAGCGCCAGCAGCAGGATGGGGGTCGCCCAGGGCTGCTGCCGCATCGCAGTCGTCAGGATCAGGAATTCGCTGGCAAATACCCCAAACGGCGGCATACCGAGGATCGCCAGCGAGCCGATCATCAGCCCCCAGCCGATTGTTGGATTCAGCGTGATGAGCCCGCGTATGTCCTCGATGCGCTGCGAGCCCGCCTTCTGGGCGGCGTGGCCGACGGCGAAGAAAATCGCGGACTTGGTGAGCGAGTGCACCGTCATGTGCAGAAGCGCCGCAAAATTCGCGACCGCGCCACCCATTCCGAAGGCGAACGTGATGATCCCCATGTGCTCGATGGATGAGTAGGCGAACAGGCGCTTGATGTCGCGCTGCCGCCAGAGAAAAAGCGCCGCCAGCACGACCGAGAGCAGGCCGAACCCCATCAGCATGTTCGACGGCAACGAGCTCTGCAGCGATCCCTCGACCAGTACCTTGCAACGCATGACCGCGTAGATCGCAACGTTCAGCAGCAGGCCGGAAAGCACCGCCGAGACCGGTGTCGGACCCTCCGCATGCGCGTCCGGCAGCCAGTTGTGCAGCGGCGCGAGGCCCACCTTGGTCCCATATCCGACCAGCAGGAATACGAAGGCGAGGCTCAGGACGCGCGGCTCGAGTTCGGTCTTAACGGCCGCGAGATGTGTCCATAGCAGCGCGTCCACGCCGTGCGCGCCCAGCACGCGCTCGGCCGCGAAGTAGAGCAGGATCGTCCCGAACAGAGCCTGCGCAATTCCGACGCCGCACAGGATGAAGTATTTCCAGCCGGCCTCGAGGCTCGCCGGCGTCCGGTACAGCGTCACCAGCAGCACGGTGGAGAGCGTGGCCGCCTCCATCGCAACCCACAGCAGGCCCAGGTTGTTGGTGGTGAGAGCGATCAGCATCGTCGCCATGAACAGCTGGTACATGCTGTGATACAGGCGCAGTCGTCGACTGCCGATGCGGCCGTGCTCCACCTCGATGCGCATGTACGGACGCGAGAAGATCGCGGTCGTGAGCCCGACGAACGCCGTCAGCACGACGAGGAACACGTTGAAGGGGTCGATGAAGAACTGCTCGCCGGCGGCGACGAGGTTGCCCTCGCGCAGGACGCGGGCCGTCAGGACGCACGCAGCCAGGAAGGTGGCGAAGCTGAACCCGACGTTGGCCTCCGCTGCCCAGCGGCGGGCCCCGAAGAGCGCGAGCACGAGGGCCCCGGCCAGCGGCGTGAACAGCAGGACGGCGAATTCCACCTACTTGTCCTCCCGCAGCGACTCAAGGTGGTGCAGGTCGAGGCTGTCGAACTGCTCGCGGATCTGGAAGAAGAACACGCCAAGCACCAGCATCGCGACGAGCACGTCGAGCGCGACGCCGAGCTCGACGATCATCGGCATGCCGTAGGTGGCGCTCATCGCGCCGAAGAAGAGACCGTTCTCCATCGACAGGAAACCGACCACCTGCGACATCGCCTTGCGGCGCGTGATCATCGTGATGAACGCGAGCAGGATCACCGCCAGCGCGATGCCGATGGCATTGCGCATGGCCGTGCTGGCCAGCGCGGCGATCGGTTGCGCGAGACCGAACGCAAAGACCACGGTGACGACCCCGGCCAGCATCGTGCCGGCGGTGTTGAGCAGCGGCTCCGTGTCCCAGTACACCTCGAGTCGCCGGATCATCCGGTGCAGCAGCCATGGCAGCAGGATGACCTTCAAGAGCAGGGTCAGCGCAGCCGACAGGTACAGGTGGCTCTGGCCGGTCCGCCAGGCGAGCAGCAGCGTGGCGATGAACAGCAGCCCTCCCTGCATGGCCAGCAGGTTCACGAGGGTCACGATCCGTCGCTGCGAAAGCATCGAAAACGAGAGCAGCAGCAGCAGCGCGGCGCATGCGTTCAGCAGTTGCAGGTCGAATGGTGTGCCGGCCATGGCGTCACGCTCCCAGCAGCAGGTGCACGAGCAGGCCGAGCACTGCGAAAAGGAACGCCGTCGCCAGGAACTCGGGGGCGCGGAAGACGCGGAGCTTGGCCGAGAGCGTCTCGATCAGCGCCAGCCAGAGCCCCGCGACGCAGAGCTTGATGGCCAGCGCAGGAACGGACAGGAGCAGCGCAGGCGGTCCCACCTCGCCCGTCGCCACGCCCCACGGGACGAAAAGCGCGAAGCCGATGCACGCGTAGTTGAAGAGCTTCAGCGCGGCGGCCCACTCCATGAGCGCGAGGTGCCGGGCCGAGTACTCGAGCAGCATGGCCTCGTGGATCATCGTGAGTTCGAGGTGGGTGGCCGGATTGTCGACCGGGATTCGGGCGTTCTCCGCGAGCAATACCATCGTGAAAGCGACTGCCGTGAACGCGAGGCTCGGGTACAGCCCGACAGTCTGCGTCGCCAGCCGCTCGGCAATCAGCGGCAGCGCCGTCGTGGCCGACAGCAGCGAGGCGACGAAGATGATCATCAGCAGTGCAGGCTCGGCGAGGAATCCGATCATCATCTCGCGGCGGGCGCCGAGGCTGCCGAAGGCGGTGCCGATGTCCATCGCAGCGAGTGACAGGAACACCCTGGCCACCGCCAGCAGACCGACCAGCGCTATCGCGTCCGCGGCGGAGGTGAACGGCAGACGCGTGCCCATCGACGGGATGATGGCGGCTGCCGCGACCATCGCGCCGAACACGATGTAGGGCGCCGCACGGAACAGCGGCGAAGCCGTCTCGGCGATCACGGCATCCTTGTGAAAGAGCTTGCGAATGCCGTGGTAAGGCAGCAGCAGGCTCGGCGCGCTGCGGTTCTGGAGCCAGGCACGGCACTTGTTGACCCAGCCGAGGAACAATGGCGCGGCGGCCAGGGCGACCAGCACCTCGAGCACCTGGGTCACCCATGAGGTAGCGTTCACAGCACCACTGCGAGTAGCACGACGAGCGTGACGAAGCTGTACAGCAAGTACGTCGAGATCCGGCCCTGCTGCAGCCAGGCCACGGAGTCAGCCAGCCGCTGCACGATCCCGCCAAGAGGCTCGTAAAGCGCGAGCCAGATCCGGTCGCTGATCGTTACCCGATAGCGCGGCGTGGCGTCGAACGGCGACGGCAACTCGCGCTCCATCTGGAAAAACGACTGGAAGATGTGGCGTATGGGCTGACCGAATCCCTCGGCCGTGTCCTGCATCCGCGCATCCACTCGCACGAATCCGCAGTCCCAGGGCGGTACTCTGCGAACCGCCCGTCGGTACGTCAGCCGGACCATGAGGAACGTGATTGCCACGACAGCGGCGATTACGAGCAGCAGCACCAGTGGCGCGTAGGACACCTCGCGATCGGGCAGCGGCGCGAGCAGCCACGACCATCCCTGCGCCGTCGCCACCGCGTGCCCGGTGAGTTGTTTCGTGACGTAGCCGAGGCCGCTTACGACCTGCCCGGGCAGCAGGCCGAGCAGCACGCATCCCACGGCGAGCCACGCGAGACCCGCCTTTTCAAGCGGTCCAGCGTCGTGCGCGCTGGCCAGGGACGGCTCGCGGGGCTGGCCAAGGAAGACGACACCGTAGAACTTCACCATCACGTACGCAGCCAGGGCGGCGGCCAGCGCGACGATCGACGCGCCAAGTGGCAGGAGCATGTTCACGAACGGGTGCGGCACCTCGTGAGCGAACAGGAACGCCTGCAGCAGCAGCCACTCCGATACGAACCCGTTCAGTGGCGGCAAACCGGCGATTGCCATCACGCCTACGAGCGTGAGCCACGCAACCCACGGCATGCGGTGGATCAGCCCGCCGAGTCGGCCGAGATTGCGCTCGCCGGTCGCGTGCAGCACTGCGCCAGTCGCGCAGAACAGCAGGCTCTTCATGAACGCGTGGTTGAGCGCGTGGTAGAGCACCGCCGTCAGGGCAAGCGCGGCCAGCGGTCGCATGCCCGCACCGTGAAAGACGATCGCGAGACCGATCCCGGTGAACAGCACCCCGATGTTCTCGATCGACGAATAGGCGAGCAGCCGCTTCATGTCCGTCTGCGCAGCCGCGAACACCACTCCAAACAGCGCCGTCGCGAGCCCCAGCGCCACCGGAATTAGGCCCCACCACCAGAGTGGATCCCCGAGCAGGTCGAACGTGACCCTCAGCACGCCATAGACCGCGGTCTTCAGCATGATGCCGCTCATCAATGCGGAAACCGGTGACGGTGCGGCAGGGTGTGCTTCGGGCAGCCAGACGTGCAGGGGCAGCAGGCCGGCCTTGGCACCAAACCCGACCAGCGCCAGGCCGAATGCCGCCGTTGCCCAGCGGGAATCGAGCTGCGCTGCCCGCATGGCGTCGAAAGTGAACTGCCAGCTGCCGCCCTGCATCACGCCGAAGCAAAGCAGGATCGCAAGGGCGCCGACGTGTGCGATCAGCAGATACAGGTAGCCGGCGCGCCGGATCTCCGGCAGTCCATGCTGGGCAGTCACGAGGAAATACGACGAAAGAGCCATCGTCTCCCAGGCGACCATGAACCCATAGGCGTCGTCCGCGACGAGCACGAAGCCCATGGCGGCCAGGAACAGGTGGTACTGCAGGCAGAGAAGCCCGGGCGCCGTGCCCTCGCCCTTGCGGAAGTAGCCTGCCGCAAACACGGAAATGCCGGTCGTCGTGGCTCCGAGCAGGAAAAGAAATGCGCCGGACAGCGCGTCGAGACGGGCGTGGATCGGCAGGTCCGGCAGTCCGATGACCAGCGTGAGACTTTCGGCTGGTGAAGCGATGCTTGCTGCCGCGACCAGGGCGAGCGCCGCACCACACACCGCGCTGAGCGGAAACAACACCCGGGCGATCAATCTGAGGTTGTCCGGGCGTATTACGCCGCAGATGCCGATGCCGAGCCACAACGCCAACAAGACGAGGCAGGCAGACAGCGGGGACTCGAAAATGGGCATGTCGGCGAATTCTACGTCATGGCCGACCGGCTCACCGCCGCGGTCTACCGAACCACGACTCCGCCCTTGACCACGTGAGCTACGTCCTGGAGCCGTCCGATGTCCTGCAGAGGGTCGCCCTTGACTGCGATGACGTCACCGTACCGACCCGGCGCGATGCTGCCGACGCGATCCGACCACCCCATGAACTTCGCGGCGACGGATGTGGCGGACTGGATCGCTTCCATCGGGGTCATGCCCCGCTCGACCATGATCGGGAATTGTCGGGCGTTGAGCCCGTGCGGGTAGATGCACGCGTCCGTGCCGTAGACGATCGGCACTCCCGCTGCGTGTGCGGCCGTGAATCCCTGGCGCTGCGCCTCGGTCGTCTCGGTGTTCTTGCGCAGGAACTCCTCGGGCCAGCCCTGCCTGCGGCCCTCGGTATCGGTGTAATCGCCGTTGTAGACGTCCATCGACAGCGCCACCTGTCGCTGCCGCGCCAGCTCGATGGTCTCGGTATCGATCAACGAGGCGTGCTCGATCGTGTCGGCGCCGGCAAGGATCGCCTCGCGAATCGAACGTGCGCCGTGCGCATGCGCCGCGAGTTTCAGGCCATGACTGTGGGCCACCTGGGCGACCGCAGCGATTTCCTCGGGCGTCATCTCCGGGTCGCCCGGAGTGCCTCCGTAGGAAAACACCGCGCCGGATGCGATCACCTTCAACAGGTCGGCCCCTCCTGCCACTGCAAGCTCGGCCTTCTGCCGAAACTGATCCGGTCCACGCGCAACGCCTACTCTCAGCCGCGCGGGAATCTCGGACTCCGGGTGGCCGGGAATCACGAGGTCCCCGCCTCCGCCCGGAATCGTCAGGTACAGACCGGCGACCTGCATGCGCGGTCCCGGCGTCTCACCTCGATTGATCTCGTCGCGAATCGCCCGATCGGCCCACGCTGCATAGCTGCCGACGTCACGCACCGTCGTGAAACCCGCGAGCAGCGTCCGGCGTGCATGCTCACGTGAGATGGCGGCCTGTTGCTCAGCAGTCCGGTGGTAGTTCTCGCTGAGGTCAACCGACTCCTCCGGTGTCATGGTCAGGTGCGTGTGCATGTCGATGAGGCCGGGCAGGCACGTGTAGCCAGACAGGTCGAGCATGTGGACACCGTCCGGAATCGTCGCGTCCGGCCCGACCGCCGCAATGCGGCCGTGTTCGATCATGACCACAGTCGGGCCCATCGCACGCGCGGACACGCCGTCGATCAGCGCGCCACAGCGAAGCGCGATGGATCCGGAATCGGGGGCGGGCACCGCAGCGACGGGCACGGCCAGCGCGGCAATGACGCATGCCCCGAGAAATTGAACCGGTCTCACCGCGCAGGCTCCTCGCAGACCGCGTGATCGCCGCGCCACCGGCTTCGAAACCGCGCGTCATGGCATTTGACAACGGGACGGTGGCAGTCTTTCATTCGTCGCAGGCACTGTCAAAGACGAGTCCGACGCATGAGCGGCGCGCAGGAGCCGGTTGGTACCCTCGACGTTGCGCTGGCACACGCCGCTAAGCTGCTGACTTCGGATCCGACGCTTGCCGCCGAACAGGCCGACGAGGTGCTCAAGGTCGCGCCGGGGCATCCCGTCGCCACGGTCATTCTCGGCGCCTCGCAGCGCGCGCGCGGCGATGCGCCTGCGGCGCTCGCGATCCTCGAGCCCCTGGCACGCGCCCATCCAGGCTGGGTGACCCCGCACTACGAACTCGGGCTCGCGCTGGGACTTGCAGGGCGCAGTAGTGACGCAGTGGCTGCGCTGCGGCGCGCGGTGGCGCTCAAGCCCGAGATGGGTGACGCCTGGCGCGCACTCGGCGATCACCTCAACGCGCTCGGCGACGTGCGGGGTGCGGATTCGGCCTACGCGCAGCACATCAAGGCCGCGACCCGGGACCCGCGCCTGCTCGCGCCGGCCGCTGCGCTCGGCGACGGCAACATCCCGGTGGCGGAGCAACTGCTGCGGCAGCACCTGAAGCGGTTCCCGACCGACGTGGTCGCGATCCGCATGCTGGCGGAGGTCGCGGCGAGGCTGGGCCGGTACCGCGACTCCGAATCGTTGCTCGCCCGTTGCCTGGAACTGGCCCCCGGCTTCACCGCGGCCCGGCACAACTATGCGCTGGTGCTGCAGCGGCAGGATCGCTTCGCCGAAGCACTGCGCGAGGTGGAGCGACTGCTGCAGGCAGACCCGACCGATACCGGCGGCCGGAACCTGAAGGCGGCATTGCTGGGAAGGCTGGGCGAGGTGCAGCAGTCGGCTGAAATCTACCGGCAGGTACTGGACCAGTTCCCGGCGCACCCGAAGGTATGGCACAGCTACGGGCACGCGCTCAGGACGGCCGGCCAGCAGGCGGAATCCGTCGCGGCCTACCGCCGCACCATCGAGTTGTTGCCCGGCTACGGCGAAGCCTACTGGAGCCTCGCGAACCTTAAGACCTTCCGCTTCCCCGCTGAAGACATTGCCCGGATGCTCGAACAGCTCGAGCGCGAGGACCTTTCGGTGGACGACCGGTTCCACTTCCACTTCGCGCTAGGCAAGGCGCTGGAAGACGCCGGCGATTACCAGCGGTCCTTCGAGCACTACGCCGAGGGCAATCGCCTCCGGCGATCCGTCATCGTGTACGACGCCGACGCGGTGTCCGAGCGTGTCCAGCAGACCAGGACCCTGTTCACCCCAGGGTTTCTCGATTCCCGCAACGGCAGCGGCGCGCAGGCGCCGGACCCGATATTCATCGTGGGACTGCCGCGGGCCGGCTCGACCCTGCTCGAGCAGATCCTGTCGAGCCACTCCGCCGTCGAGGGGACGATGGAACTGCCGGACATCGTAGCAATCGCACGGGACCTTGGCGGGCGCAAGGGCGGCAGCGAAGTCTCCGCCTATCCCGGGATCCTGGAGACGCTGGGGCGCGACGAATTGCTCGCCCTCGGCGAGCGCTACCTGGAAAACACCCGCGTGCAGCGAAAGAGCGCCGCGCCTTATTTCATCGACAAGAACCCGAACAACTGGATGCATGCGGGGCTGATCCAGCTGATCCTGCCGAACGCCAGGATCATCGACGCCCGGCGCCACCCGATGAGCTGCTGCTTCTCCGTGTTCAAGCAGCACTTCGCCCGTGGCAATCGCTTCTCATATGACCTGGGCGAACTCGGCCGCTACTACCGGGACTACGTGGAGTTGATGGCACATTTCGACCTGGTGATGCCGGGGCGCATCCACCGGGCGATCTACGAACGCGTGGTCGAGGACACCGAGGCCGAGGTCCGCCGGCTGCTCGACTACTGCGGCCTGCCGTTCGAGGAAGGCTGCCTGCGCTTCTACGAGAACGAACGGGCCGTCCGGACGGCGAGTTCCGAGCAGGTCCGCAGGCCGATCTATCGCGACGCTCTCGAGCAGTGGACCCACTACCAGCCGTGGCTGGCCCCGCTCGAGCAGTCACTGGGCCCGGTCCTGCAGACCTGGGCCGGCCCAAGTTGAGGTTGTAATCCGTTCCGCCTCGTGCACAGAATCACCAGATATTTAGCGAAGGGGGGCTGGTCATGACTCGTAGCCGCAAAAGAAAGCTGCAGCGCCTGCTGGAGAGCAAATCCGGACGCAGGATCGCATCAGGCCTCTCGCTGGCACCGCTGATGCTGGCCGGCGTTCCGTTCGCGCACGGACAGGACGCGGAGCAGGGAGCCATCCTGGAAGAAGTCGTCGTCACGGCGCAGAAACAGCAGGAGAACCTGCAGGCCGTACCGATGAGCATCCAGGCCTTTGGTGCGGCGAAGCTCGACGAGCTGCGCATCACCAACATGACGGACTACCTGAAGTTCATGCCGAGCGTGTCGTTCCAGAGTGGCGGTCCGGGATTCACCCGCGTCTTCATGCGCGGCGTGGCAAGCGGCGACAACGGCAACCACTCGGGCCCGATGCCGAGCGTCGGCCAGTACCTCGACGAGCAGCCGATCACGACCATCACGGGCGCTCTCGACATCCATATCTACGACATCGAGCGTGTCGAGATGCTGGCCGGGCCGCAGGGCACTTTATACGGCGCGAGTTCGCAAGCCGGCACCATCCGCACCATCACGAACAAGCCTGATCCGACGAAATTCAGCGCCAGCTACGATCTGCAGGGCAATTTCGTCGCAGACGGCGACTCCGGCTACATCGCCGAAGGTTATACCAACATCCCGATCACCGACTCCGCGGCGGTTCGGCTGGTCGGCTGGTACGAGCATTCGCCCGGCTACATCGACAACGTGAAGGGCACGATGACGTTTCCCGTGTCCGGCGTCACGATGGACAACTACGACCGTGCGAAGAAAAACTACAACAACGGCGATACTTACGGCGGTCGCGCACTGCTCAAGATAGATCTCAACGACAACTGGTCGGTGATGCCGGGCGTGATGGGCCAGGTCGCCAACTACGACGGCCTGAATGCCTATGACCCCAGCATCGGCGACCTCAAGCTGACCCATTTCTTCAAGGAGTCCTCGA
>Ga0315278_10005189_pt1 | contig 11828 bp, 12 predicted proteins | sample YL17G06_0_MG_FD_203880 | JGI IMG/M metagenome (GOLD analysis project Ga0315278, IMG submission 203880) | Sediment microbial communities from Yellowstone Lake, YNP, Wyoming, USA - YL17G06_0 | ecosystem: Environmental > Aquatic > Freshwater > Lake > Sediment | place: USA: Wyoming | collected... | reverse complement strand
GTACGCACAGGCCTCCTTGAACGCCGCATGGACCTCCCCCGCCGCCGACCGAGCGGCCCGCGAGCCCGTGGGCCCGACCGCGACCGCCGCGCCTGCCTCGCACGCCGTGGCTCGCCCTGCCGGCCGCAACCTCGTGACCCCGGCCGACCTCGGCCAGCGCGTCACCTTCCAGTTCGAGCTGCCGAACGGCTTCACGACCGAGGCGGTGGGCCTCTTCGAACGCTGGGACCCGGCCGCCGAGACCTATTTCGTCCGCAAGAAGGACGGCACCGAGGTACGGGTACCGGCCCGGGGCGTGCGCTTCGGCAAGGTGGTCCCGCCCCGGCCCGCCGCCCCCGTCCAGTAGCGCCGGCCCGTCCAGCTGTCCGCCCGACTCGACCAGGAGGTCCCGATGTCAGAGCTCCCCACCTCGTTGATCCGTCTCCGCCTCGGCCAGGAGGACGCGCACTACGGCGGGAACCTCGTCGCCGGTGCGACCCAGCTGAAGATCGTGGGCGACCTGATCACCGAGCTCGCGATGCGCCACGATGGCGACGAAGGCCTGTTCCGTGCGTACGAGTCGGTCGAGTTCCTCGCGCCCCTCTACGCGGGCGACTGGATCGAGGCCCGCGGGAAGATCGTGAGCGTGGGGAACACGTCGCGACGCTGCGAGTTCGAGATCCACAAGATCGGCGCCGCACTGCCCGAGATCAGCGAGAGTGCGGCCGAGTTCCTCGATGAGCCGATCCTGACGCTGAAGGCCGTAGGCACCACCGTCGTGCCGAAGGGCCACCAGCGCTTCGCCCACGACGACTAGTCCGTAACGGACTAGTCGCTGAATGCCGCACGGAGCTGCGCGTCGAGCAGCGGCACGGTCACGGTCACGCGGCCGGCGAGCTTCGCGTCGAGGTACGAGAGCAGGCCCGCCCGCGCCCGGAACACCGCGCGGTGGTACGTGCCTTCGTCGGCCGGGCCCGAGTACGAGGTGAGCACCTCGCGCACGAACGACGGACCGAGCCAGATCGCCAGTCCCGCGAGGTCGGCGGCCGGGTCGCAGAGCCGCGTGTCGGCCCAGTCGATGATCGCGGTGATCCGGGTGCCGTCCTCGCTCACGAACAGGTGCTCCCCCTTGATGTCGCCGTGGCACAGGACCACGGCTGCCTTCGTGCGCGCCTCGGCCGGCAGCGGGTCGATCAGGAACGTGTCGACCGCGTCGCCGGCGATCCGCGTGGCCCAGTCGAGGGCGCCCTCGCTCACCTCGAACCCAGGGTCGAGCTCGAGGGCGACCTTCGGAACGCCCGCCTTGCGCGCGGCGGCCGCGGGGGTCCCGTGCAGCGACGAGAGCGCTGCCGCGGCGGCCTTCGCGAGCCCCACCCGGGCCCAGGGCTTCGGAGAGAGCATCGGGCCGTCCGCCTGCTGTCCGGGGCGCCCGCGCGCGCGTTCGTAGAGCCCCGTCGGAAGAGGGAACTCGTCCGTCGGCGCGCCCAGCGCGGTCATCGCCGGCACGAGCGCCCCGAGCCGCCCGGCCACGAGCGCGTGCACGACGGGCTCACGCTCGAGTCGCGCAGCGTCTTCCTGGGAGCGCGGGAACTTCACGACATGGGAGCCGGCGCTCCAGGTGACGTACTCGTCGCCCGCGGAGAGGAGCTTCGGTGCCTTCAGCGTGATGTCGGGGAACGCGGCGGCGAGCGCGCGGCGAACGACGGGGGCCGACGTGGTGTCGGGCAGGAGCTTCACGACCGAACCGTAACAGGGTGGGGCGGTGGGAGGCCGGGCTAGCTGGCTCGGTCGAGCTCCTGCAGCACGTCGATCAGGTCCTCGACATTGAAGGGTTTCGGCACGTAGGCGTCGACGCCGAGCTCGGCTGCCCTCGCGCGATCGCGCAGGGTCGAGAGCGCCGACACGATCACGACCCTCGGACGCTCCTCGGCCGGGAGCTTCATCAGCTTCTCGAGCACGGCCCACCCGTCCATCGTCGGCATCATGATGTCGAGCACCATCAGGCGGGGGTGATGCGTCGCGATCTCGCTGAGCGCCTCCAGCCCGTTCTTGGCGGCGAACGTCGTGAAGCCCTCGGCCTCCAGGCTGAACTGCAGCACCCAGACGACCTGGGGCTCGTCGTCCACGACGAGCACGCTCGTTCCTGTTTCGCTGGGTTCGATCATCGCTGTAGGAGGTTACGACCGCGAGGTGGGGGTCCTGCATCGGCCGCGCGGCCGGTTTTTACTTGGACCGCATGGACCACGGTTGCGCCGAAGGTCCGTGGGACGGGGTGACCCGGGCCTAGTCATACCTGGGGGTACGCCCGCGACAGCGGCGGTCGCTCGGGTCGGGTCAGACGATGCGGACGCCGGCGCCCTCGACCACGTCGCCGATGCGGAACGCCGCGTGGTCGCTCCGCTCGATCACCTCGTCAGCATCGGCCGCGTCGACGACGAGCACCATCCCGAGCCCCATGTTGAAGGTCGAGAACATGTCGTCGTCCGAGACGTCGGCCTCGGCCTGGAGCAGGTCGAACACCGCGTGCTCGGGCCAGGTGTCGCGCTCGATCTCGGCGCCGAGCCCGGCCGGCAGCGCCCGCGGGACGTTCTCGTGGAAGCCGCCACCGGTGATGTGGGCCGCCGCACGCAGGAGCCCTTCTCGGGACAGCGCGAGCACGTCGAGGGCGTAGATCGCGCAGGGCTCGAGCAGCTCGTCGGAGAGCGGCCGGTCGAGGGCGCCCGGTGTCGCGTCGAGGTCGTACCTCCCGAGCAGGGAATTCCGTACCAGGGAGTAGCCGTTCGCGTGTAGGCCGCTCGAGGCGAGCCCCACCAGCACGTCGCCCTCACGCACGCGCGTGGGCCCAAGGAGGTCGGCATCGTCGACGACCCCCACGCAGAACCCCCCGAGGTCGAACTGGTCGTCGGGCATCACGCCGGGGTGCTCCGCCGTCTCGCCGCCCAGGAGGGCGCAGCCCGCGCGCCGGCAGCCCTCGGCGACGCCCTCGACGATCGAGGCCACTCGCTCGGGCACGACACGCCCCACCGCGAGGTAGTCGAGGAAGAACAGCGGCTCGGCCCCTGTGCACACGACGTCGTCGGCGCACATCGCGACCAGGTCGATGCCCACGGTATCGAGGCGGCCGACGGCGCGCGCGATCTCGAGCTTGGTGCCCACGCCGTCGCTGGCCGCCGCGAGGAGCCGGTCGTCGCCGATCCGGAAGAGGCCGGCGAACCCGCCGACCCCCTCGACCACCTCGGGGCGGCGTGCCTGCGCCGCCAGGTCGCCGATCAGGGTGACGGCCTTGGCCGCCGCCTCGATGTCGACCCCTGCGTCGCGGTAGACGCCGCTCACGAGGTGGGGAGCCGCAGTTGGTCCTCGAGCACGAACTTGCCGGCCTGCTCGGGGATGGGGATCGGATAGTCGCCGTCGAAGCACGCGGCGCAGAACTCGGACGCGGGGTGGCCGGTGGCCTCGATCATCCCGGCCTGCGAGAGGTAGCCGAGCGAGTCGGCCCCGACGTAGGCGCGGACCTCCTCGACCGAGAGGTCAGCGCCGATCAGCTCCTGTCGCGTCGGCATGTCGATCCCGTAGAAGCACGGCCACTTCACCGGCGGGCACGTGATGCGGATGTGCACCTCGGTGGCGCCGGCCTCGCGGAGGGCAGCGACCACCTGCTTCGTGGTGGTGCCGCGCACGATCGTGTCGTCGACCACGACGAGCCGCTTGCCGCGGATCGAGTCGGGCAGCGGGTTCAGCTTCAGCTTCACGCCGCGGTCCCGCAGGCTCTGGCTCGGCTGGATGAAGGTGCGTCCCACGTACTGGTTCTTGTAGAACCCGTCGCCGTACGGGATGCCGGTGACCTCGCTGTACCCCTGTGCTGCGCTATGGCCCGTCGTGGGGACCGCGATCACCATGTCGGCGTCCGCGGGCGTCTCCCGCGCCATGATGCGACCCATCTCCCGGCGGGCCTCATGCACCGACCTATCGCGAAGCCGCGAGTCCGGGCGGGCGAGGTAGACGTACTCGAAGACGCAGAGGGCCTTGCGCGGCGAGTCGGCGAACCGCACCGAGTGGAGACCGCGATCGTCGAACCGGATCAGCTCCCCAGGCTCGACGTCGCGCACGAAGACGGCGCCCACGATGTCGAGCGCGCACGTTTCCGAGGCCACCACGAACCCGTTCGGAAGCCGCCCGATGCTCAAGGGACGCACACCGTGCGGGTCGCGCGCGGCGTACACGCTCCGCTCGTCCATCATGACGAAACAGAACGCACCCTCGAGCTCCGGAAGCACGCGGAGCGCCGCGGGCTCGAGCCCGCCGGTCGCGGCCATCTCCGTCGCGAGCATCGTGGTCACGAGATCGGAGTCGGTGGTGGCGTCGCCGGTCGTGCCAACGCGCCGCGCGAGCTCGTGCGTGTTCACCAGGTTCCCGTTGTGGCCGAGTGCGAGCGAGTGCGCCCCGTCGGTCTTGAACACCGGCTGCGCGTTGTCCCAGGTGGTGGATCCTGTGGTCGAGTAGCGCGTGTGCCCGATCGCGAGATCGCCTTGCAGCGTCGTGAGGGTGGCCTCGTTGAACACCTGGCTCACGAGCCCGAGATCCTTGTAGACGAGGATGTTGTGGGCGTCGCTGACCGCGATCCCGGCGGACTCCTGACCGCGGTGCTGCTGGGCGAAGAGGCCGAAGTAGGTCAGCCGCGCGACGTCGTCACCGGGCGCCCAGACCCCGAAGAGTCCGCATTCCTCTTTCGGAGATTCCGCACCCACGAGGCCATCAGTCTAGCGGGTGACCGGAGCACTGCGGTTCAGACCGCCAGGGCGCCTTCGAGCCTCAGCAGCTGCTCCTTGCGGGGCAGGCCGCCGGCATAGCCGCCGAGGGCGCCCCCCGCGCGCAGCACGCGGTGGCAGGGCACCACGATCGGGATCGGGTTCGAACCGAGGGCGTTCCCCACGGCGCGGGCGGCGTTGGGGTGCCCGATCTTGCCGGCGAGCTCGCCGTAGGTGGTCGTGTGGCCGAACGGCACCCGGGCGGTCGCCTCGAGCACGTCCAGCGCGATCCCGTGGATCAGCCGGCGGTCGAGCCGCACCTGGAACCGCGTGCGTGCTCCCTCGAAGTACTCGTCGAGCTGGCGGCGGACTTCGTCGGCCGCCGCCGGGTGCTCGAGGATCCTCGGCGAGAGCTCGCGAGCCAGCCGCGCGAGGATCGCGTCGCGGTCCTCGTCCTCGAACGCCACGCAGGCGAGGCCGCGAGGAGTGACCGCCACGAACAGCTCACCGATCGGCGAGTCGACGGGCGCCACGGCGACGTCCAGGAGGTCCCGATCGGCGGCCGCCACGGCCAGGCGGCCCGCGGCCTCGCGCGCGCGCCGGTCTGCGTCGGCCGCCGGTGCAAGGTGCTTGAGGTGCAGGTCCGCTGGTGTCATCCGATCAGCTCCCGGAGTCGTTTCGTTCCCTGGTAGACGTTGGCGCGGGCGGTCGCTTCGCTGCAGCCCATCAGCTCGGCGATCTCGTCGTAGGGACGGTCGAGCACATGCCGGTGGACCACCGCCACCCGTTGACGGGACGGCAGGGATCGTACGGCGACCCACAGCGGGTCCTCCAAGTCGGTCGGGTCCGGCGGCTGCGCGGCGCGACCCTCTCGAGGCTCGGGCACCTCGTCGACCGGCACCGCGCGCCGGCCTCCGGCCCGGTGATGGTCGATCGCCTTGCGCGAGGCGATCGTGAGGACCCATCGGTCGAGCCTCGCCCCATCCGTCAGCCGAGGGTAGGCCCGCAGCGCCGACAGGAACGTCTCCTGGAAGCAATCGTCCGCGTCGCTCGGGCCGACCGCCACGCTCAGGAACCGGTAGACGGCCGCGCGGTGCGCCTCGAGGAAGTCTCCGAATGACGGAACCGGCGTGCGGCTCTGCGCAGACCCGCGCGAACGCGCCGTGCTCACCGATCCCCTCCGATCATCCAGCGATGCGCTCAACACCGGAACAACGACCGTGCCGCCGACGGCGTGAAACACGCCGCTCGGAGGCCCAGCATGCAGCTCAGACCGGCTCGCCCAGGAGGCGCGGGATCGCCGTCTCGTACGCCTCGCGCAGCTCGTCCACCGTGGTCTCGAACAACCCGTCGAAGAGCACGCGGGGGCCGCCGGTCTCGCCGATACGGGCGATCGGCACCCCGTGCTCGACGGCGAGCGCCGCGACGCGCTCCTCGTGCTCGGGCGCCATGCTCACGATCGCGCGCGATGCCGACTCGCTGAAGAGCGCGACGTGGCCCGGCAGGTCCCCCGGGACGGTGACCGCGAACCCGTGCGCGCCCTCGATCGCGGCCTCGGCGAGCGCGATCGCGATCCCGCCGTCGCCGCAGTCGTGTCCGCTCGCGAGCAGGGTCTCGGACGCCGCACGCTGCAGGAACCGCAGGAGCGCCGATTCGCGTCCCAGGTCGAGGCGCGGAGGGCGGCCCGCCACGACCCCGAGGACCGCCTCGGCGAACTCGGAGCCGCCGATCTCGGGGAGGGTCTCCCCCAGCAGGTAGACGGCGAGGCCGGGTCTCGGGAACCCGGTGGGCACGCGCAGCCGGTGGTCTTGGAGCAGGCCGAGCATCCCGATCACCGGGGTGGGCCAGATCGCCGAGTCGGCCGACTCGTTGTAGAAGCTCACGTTCCCGCCGGTGACCGGCGTCTCGAAGGCGAGGCAGGCGTCGCGGATCCCGCGGATCGACTCTGAGAACTGCCACATCACGACCGGTCGCTCGGGGTTCCCGAAGTTCAGGCAGTTCGTGATGGCGAGCGGCGTCGCGCCGGTGACCGCGACATTGCGGGCGGCCTCGGCCACGGCGTGCGCCGCGCCCAGGTACGGGTCCAGCGCCCCGTACCGACCCTTCCCGTCGCTCGAGAGCGCGATCGCCTTCAGCGAGTCGGGCACGCGGACGAGGGCGGCGTCGCTCCCGGCGCCCGCCACGGTCTGGCCCTGCACGATCGAGTCGTACTGCTCGAAGACCCAGCGCTTGCTCGCGACGTTCGGCGAGGTGAGCACCGCGAAGAACGCCTCGCGGAGGTCTTTGTCGAACGGCAGCAGGGCGGGGTCGTCGGAGGCGCCTCCGAGGGCGGCGTCGTCTGGCGGTGCGATCGGCCGGTCGTACTCGGGGCCCTCGTCGGCGAGGGACCGCGCGGGGACCTCGGCGACCGTCTCCCCGGCGAGCGTCACCGTGAGACCGCCGCCCTCGATGAGCTCGGCGATCACCGCGATGGTCAGCCCCCAGCGCGCACACACCGCGTCTACGTCGGCGAGCCGCGAGGGATGCACGATCGCGAGCATCCGTTCCTGGGACTCGCTCGTGAGGATCTCGAAGGCGGCCATGCCGGCCTCGCGGAGCGGGACGGCGTCGAGATCCAGACGGGCGCCCATCCCGGCGCGCGCGGCCGACTCGCTCACGGCGCACGTGATCCCGGCGCCACCCAGGTCCTGCAGCCCCTCCAAAAGTCCGAGGTCGATCAGCTCGAGCGACGCCTCGATCAGGAGCTTCTCGGCGAACGGGTCGCCGATCTGCACCGCCGGGCGGGACTCCTCGGACGACTCGTCGAGGGTCGCGCTCGCGAGCACGCTCACGCCGCCGATCCCGTCGCGCCCTGTGGCCGCGCCGTAGAGGACCATCAGCGACCCCACGTTGGCCGTGAGCGACTGGGAGGTCGCGAGCTTGTCGGCGCGCGCGAGCCCCACGCACATCACGTCGACGGTCGGATTCTGACTGTGGGGCTCGGCGAAGTGGATCTCGCCGCCCACGGTGGGGACCCCGATGCAGTTGCCGTAGCCGCCGATCCCCGCGACCACGCCCTCGAGGAGCCAGCGGTTCCGCTCGTCGGTGAGCGGGCCGAACATCAAGGGGTCGAGGAGCGCCACCGGCCGCGCGCCCATCGAGATGATGTCGCGCACGATGCCGCCCACCCCCGTCGCGGCGCCCTGGTAGGGCTCTATCGCACTCGGGTGCGAGTGGGATTCCATCTTGAAGACCACGGCGAGGCCGTCGCCGATGTCGACGGCGCCCGCGTCCTGTCCGGGGCCCACGAGCACGGCCGGGCCATCGGTCGGCAGGGTCTTCAAGTGGATCTTCGAGGACTTGTAGGAGCAATGCTCGGACCACATCGCGCCGTACATCGCGAGCTCGGCAGGGCGCGGCTCGCGCCCGAGTGTCTCGACGATCCGGTCGTACTCGTCGTCCTTCAGGCCGAGCTGCCGGTACAAGGGCTCCTCGGGGCCGGTCATGCGCCCGCCCCCGCCATCGCGGCCGCGAGCAGCGAGGCGAACAACGGCTGGCCTCCGGTCGGACCCACGTCGGGGTCGACCGCGTGCTCGGGGTGCGGCATCAGCCCCACGACGTTCCCGCGGGCGTTGCGGATCCCCGCGATGTGCTCGATCGATCCGTTCGGGTCGTGCGTGTCGTCGGTCACGCCGTCCGCCGACGAGTACCGGAACACCACGAGCCCCTCGTCATCGATCTGTCGCAGCTCGTCCTGCCGCGCCACGAACTGCCCCTCGCCGTGCTTGACCGGGATCTCGACGGTCTCGCCGGCCGTCAGCTCGGAGGTGACCACGCTCAGCGAGGTCTCGACCCGCAGGAACACGTCGCGGCACACGAACCGCAGCGACCGGTTCCGGATCAGGGCGCCGTGCAGCAAGCCCGACTCGCACAGGATCTGGAACCCGTTGCAGATGCCGAGGACGGGGCCGCCGCGCTCGGCGAAGGCACGCACCTCGTCCATCACCGCGGCGAAGCGCGCGATCGCGCCGCATCGGAGGTAGTCGCCGTAGCTGAACCCGCCGGGCAGGACCACCGCGTCCACGCCGCGAAGGTCGTGGTCGGCGTGCCACAGCGGCACGGCCTCGGCGCCCATGAAGGTCGCCGCGCGCTGGGCGTCGCGGTCGTCGAGGGAACCGGGGAACGTGATCACGCCGATCCGGGGGACGCCGTCGGTCACGCTCACGCCTCCTCGGCCTCGAGGATCCGGTACTCCTCGATCACGGGGTTCGACAGCAGCCGGGCGGCCATCTCCTCGACCTGGGCGCGCGCCGCGGCCTCGTCACTGGCCTCCACCTCGAGCGCGATGTGCTTGCCGACGCGCACCCCCGACACGTTCGTCCACCCGAGCGCGGGCAGCGCCGAGGCGACCGCCTTGCCCTGCGGGTCCGACAGTCCCGGCTTCAGCGACACCAGGACCTCGAAGCTGAACCTCATCCGTGCTCCTTCCGCAGGCGATCCAGGTTGATCGCGCAGGTCTCCCAGTCCTTCTCATCCAGGGCGCCCGCGCGCTGCAGGTACCGGTCCCACTTCTCGCCGGTGACGCGCTCGTACGCCTCGCGGTACTTCAGCGCGGTGCGCGCGATCACCTCGGCGGGAAGCTCGGGCGGCGGCGGTTCGTGGTCCCACCCGCTCATGTCGAGCCAATCGCGCACGAACTGCTTGTCGAAGCTCGGCTGCGGGCCGCCCGGCGAATAGCCATCGGCCGGCCAGAACCGGCTCGAGTCGGGCGTGCCCACCTCGTCGATCAGGATCAGCTCGCCCTCGCAGAACCCGAACTCGAACTTCGTGTCGGCCACGATCACGCCGCGCTCCAAGGCGACCGACGCGATCCGCTCGTAGATCGAGAGCGTGAGCTCCTTCAGCTTCTCGGCGAGGCCACGCCCGATCAGGTCGGCGGTCTCGTCGAGCGTGACGGGCATGTCGTGGCCCTGGGCGGCCTTCGTCGTGGGCGTGAAGATCGGCTCGGGCAGGTGGCTCGACTCCACCAGCCCGGCGGGCAGCTCCACCCCGCAGACCGAGCCCCGGTCGCGGTACTCCCGCCAGCCGGAGCCGCTCAGATAACCCCGCGCCACGCACTCGATCTGCACGACCTCGGCGCGCTTGACCAGCGTGGCCCGTCCCGACAGGAACGTCTCCTCGCCGAACGGCGCCGGGAACTCCCAGCGGTTCGCGGTGAGCAGGTGGTTGGCGACCAGATCCTTGGTCCGTTCGAACCAGAAGAGCGAGAACGCCGTGAGCACGCGGCCCTTGTCGGGGATCGGGTCCGGGAGGATCACGTCGAAGGCGCTGAGGCGGTCGGTCGCGACGAGCAGCAGCGCGCCGGGACCGGCCTCGTAGATGTCGCGGACCTTGCCCTGCGCGTGCAACCCGCCCGTGGCGCTCACGCGCTCAGGCCTCCTCGACGGGGAGCTTCTCGAGCCTCTCGAACACGCCGCCGAGGTTCCGCAGGAATCGCCGCGGGTCGAACAGCTCGGCCAGCGTGGCGTCGTCGATGCCCGCTCGCACCTCGGGGTCTCCCTCGATCGCCCCGCGGAAGCTCGCGTCATCGTCCCAGGCGGCCGCCGCGGAGCGCTGCACGACGCGGTAGGCGTCGCCGCGGGGCATCCCGGCGTCGACGAGCGCGAGCAGCACCGACTGGCTGAACGCGATCCCGCCGCGCGACCAGACGTGCGCCTCCATCTGTGCGGGGAACACGACGAGCCCGTCGAGCACCCAGGCCACGTCCTGCAGCATGAAGGCGAGCAGACCGGTCGCGTCGGGGAAGATCATGCGCTCGGCCGACGAGTGTGAGATGTCGCGCTCGTGCCACAGAGCCACGTTCTCGAACGCCGCCTGCGCGTGGCCGCGGATCACTCGGGCGAGCCCGCTTACGCGCTCGCACACGACCGGGTTCCGCTTGTGGGGCATCGCGCTCGAGCCCTTCTGGCCGGCGGCGAACGGCTCCTGGACCTCTCGGACCTCGGTGCGCGCGAGGTGCCGGATCTCGGTGGCGATCTTGTCGAGCGTGGAAGCCACGAGGGCGAGCGTCGCCATGTACTCGGCGTGACGGTCCCGCTGGATCACCTGGGTGCTCGCCTCCGCGGGCCGGAGGCCGAGCCGCGTGCAGACGAGCTCCTCGACCCGGGGGTCGAGCTGGGCGTACGTGCCCACCACGCCGCTGATCGCGCCGACGCTCACGGACTCGCGCGCGCGGCGGAGGCGTTCCCGGTCGCGGTCGAGCTCGAACGCCCACACCGCGAGCTTCTGGCCGAAGGAGATCGGCTCGGCGTGGATCCCGTGCGAACGGCCCATCATCACGGTGTCACGGTGGGCGAGCGCCTGGCGCTTCACGACCCCGAGGAGCGTCTCGAGCCGCGCGAGCAGGAGGTCGGCCGCGGCCCGCATCTGCAGCGCGAAGGCGGTGTCGAGCACGTCGCTCGAGGTCATCCCGAAGTGGATCCAGCGGCCTTCGGGACCGATCGAGCCCGCCACCACGTCGACGAACGCCGCGATGTCGTGGCGCGTGACCTGCTCACGCTCGAGAACGGCCTCGACGGTGAACGACGCCCGCTCGCGGCAGGCCACGGCGTCGGCGGCCGGGATCTTCCCCAGCTCTGCCCAGGCCTCGACCGCGAGCAGCTCGATCTCGAGCCAGTGCCCCAGCCGCGCCTCGTCGGACCAGACCGCCGAGAGCTCGGGCACGTCGTACCGCGGGATCACAGCTTGAGGCCCTCCGCCAGGTCGTCCTTGAACTTCCAGAGCGCCTGCTGCACGTCGGGGTCGCCCACTCCCACGATCTGCGCGGCGAGGACCGCCGCGTTCACGGCCGCGTCGACCCCAACCGTGGCGACGGGCACCCCGGTGGGCATCTGCGCGGTGATCGCGAGGGCCTCGTTCCCGGCCATCTGCGGGGAGCTCGCGATCGGCACACCTATCACCGGGATGATCGTGCGCGCGGCCACGGCGGCCGCGAGGTGGCCCGAGATCCCGGTCGAGCAGATGATGGCCTTCAGGCCTCGCTCGAAGGCGGTGCGCGCGTACTCGTCGACGAGGTCGGGGTTCCGCGACGACGACATGATCCGGATCTCGTGGCCGATGCCGAAC
>Ga0315278_10005188_pt1 | contig 11829 bp, 13 predicted proteins | sample YL17G06_0_MG_FD_203880 | JGI IMG/M metagenome (GOLD analysis project Ga0315278, IMG submission 203880) | Sediment microbial communities from Yellowstone Lake, YNP, Wyoming, USA - YL17G06_0 | ecosystem: Environmental > Aquatic > Freshwater > Lake > Sediment | place: USA: Wyoming | collected... | reverse complement strand
GCAGGCGGTGATGACCGCGGGCTCGGCCGTCGTCTACCTGGGCTCCGTCCTGCACGGCGCCGCCACCAACCGCAGCGCGGACGTCTGGCGCCGCGGCCTTCACCTCTCCTACGTCGTGGGCTGGCTGCGCACCGAGGAGAACAACGTCCTCGCGACGCCGCCCGCGATCGCGCGCACGCTGCCGGAGCGCGCCCAGCGCCTGCTCGGCTACGGCGTCCACGACGCGATCGCGAAGCTGGGCGGCTACTGCGGCATGGTCGGCCTGCGCGACCCGATCGACCTGCTGCGCGAGGGAAAGCTCTAGCGCCGCCGCGGTCGGCAGCGCCGCGAGCCGCCCGGCCGGCGCGCGCGAAGGCGAGAAAGCGGGGAACGCGATGAAGTTCGGGGTGATCCCCACCTTCGACCGGCGCACGACGCTCGACCCGGACTGGGTGGCGGGCTTCGCGCAGATGGTGGAGCAGGCCGGCGCCGAGTCGATCTGGACCGTCGAGCATGTCGTCGTGGCCGAGAGCTACGAGCCCCTCTACCCCTACTCTCCCGACGGCCGCATGCCGACGGGGCCCGACACGGTGATGCCGGACCCGCTCGAGTGGCTCTCGTTCGTCGCGGCCTCGACCTCGCGGCTGCGCCTCGGCACCAGCGTGATGATCGCCTCGGAGCACAGCGCGGCGATCCTCGCCAAGCGCGTCGCGACGCTCGACGCGCTCTCGCGCGGCCGCGTGCTGCTCGGCGTCGGTATCGGCTGGCAGAAGGAGGAGTACGAGGCGATCGGCGTCCCCTACCGCGACCGCGGCCGGCGCCTCGACGAGACGATCGAGGCGATGCGCGCGCTCTGGGGGCCGGGCCCCGCCAGCTATCGCGGCCGCCACGTCCGCTTCGAGAACGTGAGCTGCGACGCGAAGCCGGCGCAGGCGGGCGGCGTGCCCATCCTGATTGGCGGCAGCAGCCCCGCCGCCGCGCGGCGCGCCGGCCGCCTCGGAAACGGCTTCTACCCGTACGTGATCTCGGCGGGCGACCTCGCGCTGCGCATGGGCGAGCTGCGCGCGGCGGCCCGCGAGGCCGGGCGCGACCCGGCGGCAGTGGAGCTCACGGTCTGGCCCGGGAGCTTCCGCTTCGACGCGACCTTCGACCTCGACTTCGTGCGGCCCTACGTCGAGCTCGGCACCTCGCGCCTGATCGTCTCGGCGCTCGAGGCGCGCAGCACCTCGATGGACGACCTGCGCCGCCTCGTCCACGACTACCGCGAGAAGGTCGTCGAGAAGCTCTGAGGCGACGCCGGCCCGCGCCGCGAGCTACTCGAGCAGCAGCTCCGCCGGCGCCGCCTCGAACTTCACCTTGCGGTGCGTCCCGTCGCAGAAGGGCTTCGTCGCCGACTGCCCGCAGCGGCACAGGAAGACCGGCCCGGGCTTCGCCTCCGACGCGCCTCCCAGCTGGATCGAGACCGCCTCCTGGGTGTCGATGCAGATGGGACCGTTCGCGATGATCTTGACCTTCACGGGGGTCCTCCTGTCGGCCGTCCGGCCGGGGCTCGGGCCTCGTCCTCGCGCGGCTCGGGTCGGGTGGCAACCCAGACCCAGGCCGCGAACACGAACTGCAGCGGCAGCCGGGCGACGAGCGCCGCGGGCGAAAGATCGGGGAAGAGCTCGGGGTGGAGCGCCATGTGCACGTTCGCAGGATAGACGGCCGCGAGCAGCGCGAGGAGCCCCCAGCCCGCGAGCCGCCGGGTCGCCGCGGGGAGCACCCCGAGGCCGCCCAGGATCTCGAAGACCCCGCTCAGGTATACCAGCTCGAGGTGCGCGGGCAGGTACGGGGGCACGATCGCCACGAAGAAGGCCGCGTTCACGAAGTGGAACACACCGGCACCGACGAAGAAGAGCGCCACGCCGAAGAGCGCGATGCGCCGCGGTAGGCTCTTCGGAAACGCGAACACGCTGCTCCCCTTCCGCCCGGCTCGGCACCCGTCAGCGAGCCGCGGGAATGTACCCCGATCGGCGCGGCGCCCGCCCACGGGCTAGAGGCTCGCGAGCGCGGCGACCGCAGCGGAAGCGGCGGCGCGCGTGGCGAGCCGGGCACCGCGGGCGAGGCGCAGGAGCTGCGGAACGCGCCAGGGCCGGGTCGCGAGCAGGCGCGCGACCGCGAGCGGGTCCGGGCGGCCGTCGGGCCCCACCAGGCCCAGGATCTCCGGGTCGACCGCACCGTCGCCGGCGCGGTCGCTGATCGCGCGGAACACCGACCAGGGACAGCGCCGGCGCTCGCAGACCGCCGCAATCGCCGCGGTCTCCATGTCGATCGCGACGATGCCCTGGCGCTCGAGGCGGGCGAGCGCGTCGCGATCGACGAGCAGCGCATCGGAGGTCGCGAGCGTGCCCCGCGCCGCGATCGCTCCGAGCGGGCTGGGCCGGTGCTCGGCGCCGGTCGCGAGGTCGAGGACGCGCTCCGGGACGACGAGGTCTCCGATCGCGACGCTCGCCCCGACGCCGCCGGCGATCCCGACCACCACGACGTGATCGACCGCTGCCGCGTCGAGGAGCTGCTCCGCCACGCGGGCGGCGGCGCGGGTTCCGATCCCCGCGATCGCAGCGACGACCTCGACCCGGCCGAGCGAGCCCGACCAGAGCTCGCTGCCGCTCGATCGCTCCCTGCGCAGCGAGAGCAGTCGCAGCAGCGGGCGCAGCTCGGGCCGCATCGGCGCGAGGATCGCGACCCGACGAGCCGGGGCGGAGGGAGTCGCCATCACGATCGACCTACTCGGGCAGCGGGGATAGCTCTGCGGCGTGCGCCTCCCAGTCGGCGCCGTCGAAGCGGCGGACCACCGCGAGGCTCCGGACGCTGCTGGAATCGAGGCAGCGGGCGTTGACGCTGAAGCCGTCCGGATGGGAGCGCGGCACGTAGAACGACTTGACGCCGCAGACGGAGCAGAAGAGGTGGTTCGCCACGCCCGTGTGGAAGCGGTAGCTCGTGAGGTGCTCGCGACCCGAGAGCAGACGGAAGCGCGTCTGGGGAACGATGAGGTGCAGATAGCCGGCCTTCGAGCAGATCGAGCAGTTGCACTCGGAGACCTCGAGCTCCGCCGCCGCATCGACCTCGAACCGGACGCGCCCGCAATGACAGCCGCCGACGTGGGTGATCATGTTCCTGCCGCCCGACCGCGCCGTGCGCAGCTGCGCGCCGCCCGCGGGCCATGATGCCACGCCCGGCGGGCGGCCGCCGCGGCCACTACCCAACCGGCCGCCCGCTGGCTGGAAGCCCTCGCAATCCGAGCGGCGGCGGCCGGTCCGCTGCAGCGCCTCGTTGGGCGGCGAGCGGGGTTAGCCGCCGATCTCGGGGACGGAGAGACTTCGACAGATCTTCCGCACCAAGCGGTTCGCGATCTCTGTATGGCGCGGCACGGCTTCGATGGCACCCGTCGCCGGGTTGCACCACAGCGAGTGCGAGCCGCCCTCACGCTTTAGGAAGCAGCCGTGTCGCCTCAGGTGCCGGAGCAGGGCACCCCGGTTCACTCGATGGTGACCGTGTCTTTCTCGGCGTCGGAGGGGATGCCGCGGAGCGCGTCTTCCCTGCGGTCGACCAGGATCAGGGAGATGGCCCCGGCCAGGCTCTCCCGGGCCTCCTCACGCGTGCGCCCCTGGCCGTTCGCACCGGGAATCTCCGGGCAGTACGCGATGAACCACTCGCCGTCGCGCTCGATGATCGCGGTGAACTCGTTGTGCAAGATGTGCTCCCGGGACCGCCTGAAGAATAGCAAACCCGGATTGTCGGACCGGGGAGGCGACGAGTCGGGCTGCGCGCGTGGAGCGACGATCCGCGGCGGGCCACTGGCGCGTGCTGGCGAATGCGCCCGGTTCTGGCACCCTCAAGGGACCCTCGGCGGCGCAGGAGGACGCGAGATGAGCTCGGCCACGACGCGCGCACCGGGGGCTGCGCGCCCGGGACCCTCCGTGCAGGAGGTGCTCGCGACCGACCGCTTCGAGGTGCCGGCGGTGCTGCGCGAGACGGCCGAGGCGGCGCTCGGCGACGAGGACCTCCCGATCGAGGCCTACACCTCGCCGGAGATCCATCGCCTCGAGGTCGAGAAGGTCTGGCGGCGGACCTGGCAGGTGGCGTGCCGCGAGGAGGATCTCCCGCGCGTCGGCGATCGCGTGGTCTACGACGTCGGCGACGACTCGCTCGTCGTGGTGCGCTCGGCGCCGGAGCGGATCCGCGCCTTCCACAACGCCTGCCTGCACCGCGGCACGCGGCTCTGCGACCAGGACGGCACCGGCGGCGCGCTGCGCTGCCCCTACCACGGCTTCACCTGGCGCCTCGACGGCACGCTCGCGCACGTGCCCGCTCCGTGGGACTTCCCGCAGCTCCGCGAGCAGGCGTTCCGGCTCCCCGAGGCGCAGGTGGCCGCCTGGGGCGGCTTCGTGTTCGTGAACCTCGACCCGGCGGCCGCCCCGCTCTCCGCCTACCTCGAGGACCTGCCGCGGCACTTCGAGCGCTGGCCGCTCGAGCAGCGCGCGAAGGTCGCGCACGTCGGCAAGCGCATCGCCTGCAACTGGAAGGTCGCCGTGGAGGCCTTCATCGAGGTCTTCCACATCTCGACGGTGCACCCGGAGTCCGTGACCTTCTTCGGCGACGTCAACTCGCAGTACGACGTCTTCCCGGGCCAGCGCCACTGGAACCGCATGATCAACTGCTCCGGCATCGCGAGCCCGCTGGTCCGCGCGCGCACCAGCGAGCAGGACTCGCTCGACGCCGCGATCGGCTTCGGCATGTGCGCACCGGGCACGAAGGTGCCGCCGGGCGCCACCGCGCGGGAGGTGCTGGCCGACTCGATGCGCGCCACCTTCGCGCGCAACCTCGGCATCGACGGCTCGCGCTACTCCGACTCCGAGGTGCTCGACGTGATCGAGTACTTCCTGTTCCCGAACCTGACGCTCTTCGCCGGGCTCTCGCCGCTCTGCTACCGCGTGCGGCCCGACGGCCACGACCCGAACGCCTGCCTCTTCGAGGTGATGCTGCTCGTGCCGATTCCCGAGAGCGCGCCGCGGCCGCCGGCCGCGAAGGCGCGCTGGCTGCGCCCGGAGGAGCCCTTCTCCTCGGTGCCGGAGCTCGGCTACTTCGGCCAGGTGCTCGACCAGGACGAGGCGCTCCTGCCGAGGGTGCAGCGCGGGCTCCTCGCGTCGCGCAAGCCCGGCGTGACGCTCGCGCGCCACCAGGAGAGCCGCATCCGACACATGCGGCGCACGCTCGCCGAGTACCTGGCGCGCTGACGCGCGCCGCGCCGGGTGAGCCCCGGTGCCTCCGCCCGGCCGGGCCTCGCTCCGCGCTCCGCTCGCTCAGCCCCCGCGTGCGGCGCTGCGGCCCGCGCGGCGGCCGAAGAAGGAGCCGTCGCCGAGCGAGATGCCGCTCGAGTAGCCCTGCTTGGAGAGGCCCGACGTGGTGCGTCCGGCCGCGAAGAGGCCCGGCACGCGCAGGCCCGCCTGCGAGAGCACCGCGGCGTCGGCGTCGATCTGGAGTCCGCCGAGCGTGAAGGCCGAGTAGACGAAGCGCTCGGGGCGCAGGTCGAAGGCGGCGAAGGGCGGTCGGTCGAGCGGCCGCAGGTGCGCCCTGCCCTTGTGGAAGAGCGGATCCAAGCCTTGCGCCGCGTGCAGGTTGTAGTACTCGAGCGTGCGCTCGAGCGCGCCCTTCGGGAGCCCGATCTCGCCCTCGAGCTCCGCGATCGTCTCTCCCGTTCCGGCGAGCTCCGCGGGAAAGAGCGCGGGCCGCTCGAAGCAGCCCTCGTCGACGACGAGATAGACCTGCCCGTCCTGGCGCAGCAGCGCGAACTCTCCCGAGCGCCCGAAGTAGGCATCCTCGTTGAGGAAGCGCTGGGCCTGCGCGTTCACGAAGAGGCCCTGCTTGAGCACCACCGGCGGAAAGATCGGGAGCGTGATGTCGCCGGCGTCCATGCGGATCGCGACGCCGCCGGCCGCGACGCCCATCCAGATGCCCGAGCCGTCGTCGCTCTCGGTGCCGGTCTTCGCCCGGCAGCGGAGCAGCCACGGCGCGTGGCGGGCGACGCTCGCCTCGTCGTAGATGAAGCCGCCGCTCGCGAGCACGACGCCGCGGCGCGCGCGCACGCGCAGGGGCTCGCGCGCGACGCGCGCCTCGACGCCGCACACGCGCCCGTCGCTCTCGACCACGAGGCGCTCCGCGCGCGCGCCGGTCGCGACGCGCACCCGCGCGCGCTCCACCGAGGCAAGCAGCGCGCGCATCAGCAGCGCGCCCTTCGGGCCCACCACCTTCGGGCAGTGACCGCGCGGCGCCGGCCGCGCGATCGTGCAGAACGGGTGCACGTCCTCGCTGCCCGAGTAGGTGAGCCCGTCGTCGCCCGGCGGCTCGTGGGCGCCGGGAAAGAAACGCTCGCCGAAGGCGACGCCCTGCGCGGCGAGCCACCGGAAGTGCTCGACGCTCCCCGCGCAGTAGGGCTCGACGAGCGCGGGGTCCGGGTCGGGCCCGCAGGCCGCCATCAGGTACTTGAACATCTCCTCGGCCGAGTCCTCGAAGCCGAGCGCCCGCTGCACCGGCGTGCCGCCGCCGAGGTAGAGGAGCCCGCCCGAGGCGGCCGACGTGCCGCCGCCGCCAGAGGCGCGCTCGAGCGCGAGCACGTCGGCGCCGGCGGCCGCGGCCTCGATCGCCGCGCAGGCCCCGGCAACCCCGAGGCCGACGACGGCGACGTCGCAGACGGCGTCCCAGCTCGGGACGTCCCGCGCGGGGCGGGGAGCAAAGGGGTCGCGCTGCGCCGTCTCGGACACGGTCTTCCCCCTTCGGCGGGTGGCCGAGGATAGCCGGGCGCGCGGGCCCGGCCCGCGCGCCCGGCGCCTCGTGGCCGGTATACTGCGGGCCGCAGCTGCCGGCGACGGGAGGAAACGCGATGCAGTTCCGCTCATTCGAGGACGTCATGGTCGGGGAGACGCTCCCGCCCCTCGACTTCCCGATCACGATCAAGACGCTGGTGCTCGCGGTCTGCGGCACCCGCGACCTGATGCCTTACCACCATCACGCGGCCTACTCGAAGTCGATTGGAAACCGCGACATGTTCGTGAACACGATGTTCGAGCAGGCGCTCTTCGGCCGCTTCGTCAGCGACTGGAGCGGGCCCGAGAGCGACTTCCGCGAGACCTCGCTCCAGATGATCGGCCAGATCTGCCCCGGCGACACCGCCCGCATCGAGGGCCGCGTGCTGAGCGCCTCGACGGAGAGCGGCGAGCCGCGGGTGCAGATCGAGATGACGGCGTCGAACCACCTCGGCCTCGCGGCGCGCTCGACGGCGACGATCGCGATGCCCGCGCGCAAGAGCGGCCCCGTGCGGCCCTTCCTCGAGCTCCAGAAGCCGAGCTTCGAGGTGCACCCGGAGATCCCGGACTTCGCGAAGGCCTGGCTCGGCGAGCTCTCCGAGCCAAGCTGGGGCGGCTACACGGTGAGCGAGGCGCAGATCCTCTACTGGTGCGACATGGTCGAGGATTCGAACCCGCTTTACGTCGACGGGGACTACGCGCGGGGGAGCCGACACCAGGGAGTCATCGCCCCACCGATGGGCCTCATCACCTGGTCGATGCAGCGCGCGGGACACCAGGGCGTCGACTTCGAGGCGCCGGACTGCGATCTCCCCACGCGCCGCCCGTGGCCGCCGCGCAGCGCCGGCGCGCGTACGATCAAGACGCCGCCCGGCGCCACCGACACGATCGCCCAGGGCTCGACCCAGGCCTACGGTGTCCCGCTGCGGCCCGGCGACCGCATCTACTCCCGCTCCGAGGTCGTGAACTGCTCGCCGCTCAAGAAGACCCGGCTCGGCCCCGGCTACTTCCAGACGAACCTCGACACCTACTACAACCAGCGCCACGAGCTCGTCGGGACGAACGTCTTCGCGCTGCTCCGCTACGGGGTGAAGGACGCCGGCTGACCGCCGCGGCGGGATCCCGATCGACGACGCGGGCTACAGGTAGCCGCCGCGGCCAGGCTTCGTGGTCGGTGTCGCGTGGTCGGCGCGCCCCTTCAGCACCTCCTGGTAGGTGACGCCGCCGAACATCTGCTTCAGCCGGTCGTCCCAATGGTCGGCCGTCGAGGCCACCACCTGGATCGTGAAGCGGAGCTCCTCGTCGCTGAACTGGTCGCCGAGCAGCGTCTCGTCGAACCAGATCGAGGCGTGCTCGGCGTCGAGGGTGAAGCGGCCGAACATCAGGCCGAAGTTGAGGCGGGCGAGGAAGAGGCCGAGCTCGGGCGTCACGCTCACGCCAACGTTCGCGATCGTGAAGACGCGCACCAGGACAGGCCCGCCCGGCATCGCGCGCGGAGACACGCCGACGTGGACGTCCTGGATCGGCAGGACGTAGTCGCCGTCGGCGTCCTGCTGCGGCGTGCCTCCGACGAGCTCCGTCACGACCTTCTCGACGCGCTGCCGCGCGGCGGCGAGCTTCTGGCGCGCCTCGACCTCGGACCGGTGGTTGCCGTGCATCACGTCGAGCGTGGCGTCGGCCTTGTCTCCGAATACCTCGCGCAGGATTCGCTGGGCCAGGTCCACCGCGGTCGCGGCGTCGGCGACCGCGCACACCCAGGGCCGGGTCCGGTCGGCCGGGTCCTCGGAGGCGAAGCCGAGGCCGCGCAGCCCCCCGCGCACCGGATCCGGGAGCTCTGGGACGAAGGGCGGGCGGCCGGGGACGCGCACCTCGAGGCGGTGGTCCTCGCCGCGCGTGACCTCGATCACGTGGAGGGGCTCGCCGGCGGGGCTCGTCGCCACGAAGCCGAAGGGCTCGAGCGCCTCGATCTCGCCGAGCAGGAACGCCCGGGCGGAGACGGGATCCGTCACTTCGAGTCCTTCCAGCCGCTCGAGGCGCCCTTCAGCATCGCGAAGGGCCCCACCGGCCAGCGGTAGCAATCGACCATCAGCTGGTTCACCTGCTCGTGGGTCGCCACGCCCTCCTCGACCACGCGCGAGGCCTCGCGCAGCATCGCGAAGTAGATCCGGTTCGCGACGAAGCCCCACGCCATCGGGTTGTCCTTCACGACCACGGGGTTCTTGCCGCAGCGTGACGCCGCCACCTTGACCGTCTCGGTCGCGTCCGGGGCGGTGGAGTCCGTGACGACGATCTCCGCGAGGCGCATCACGAAGGCCGGCGAGGCCCAGTGCCAGCCGAGCACCCGCTCGGGCCGCGAGGTCGCGCCGGCCATCGCGGCGATCGGGAAGCCCGAGGTGTTGGAGGCGAGGATCGCGTGCGCCGGCGCCACGCGGTCGAGGTCGCGGAAGACGCGCAGCTTCGTCTCGAGCTTCTCGGGCACGCACTCGATCACGAGATCGCAGCCGGCGGCCGCCGCGAAGTCCTGCGTCCAGGTGATGCGCGCGCGCGCGGCGTCGGCGTCCGCGGCGGAGAGCTTCCCGCGCGCCACTGCCCCCGCCAGCCCGAAGCGCCCCTGCTCGGCCTCGCGGCGCGCCGCCTCGAGCGCCGCGGGCGCGACGTCCGTACACACCGTCGGGTAGCCCGCCGCCGCGGTGCACTGGGCGATGCCTCCGCCCATCACCCCAGCGCCGATGACTCCGATGCGAAGATTCCCCATGGCTCGGTCTCCCTGGCGTGGCGGCCCGCGACGGGACCGCGCCGTGGCTAGGCGACGGGCTCGAGCAGGTGCCGGACCAGCCAGGCGCAGCCCTCGCGCGCCAGCATCTCGAGGCGCGAGAGGTTGCTGTAGAGCGTCATGTGGCTGGTGTCGCGACAGACGAAGAGCTTCTTCTCGGGCGTCGCGATCTGGTTGAAGACGCGGATCTCCTGGTCCCAGAGCGTGATGTCGTCGTTCTCCGCGACGCTCATCAGGGTCGGAGGCAGCAGGATTCGCTTCGCGTAGGGGCTCACGTCGTAGCTCATCAGCAGCTCGACCGACGCGATCGTGTTCCGGTGCTCGTGGGCGGGCGCGACCGTCTGCTGGAAGTGCAGGAAGGCGCTCTTCACCTCGGGGAAGGGCCAGGTGGAGAGCTCCTCGTGGGGGCGATCCGTCGACATCGGGAGGTAGCCGGAGGGGGCGCCGGCGAGGCGCTTGCGCCGATCCTCCAGCACGGCCGCCTGAAGCCTGCGGAACGAGAGCGAGCCGTGCACCTGCTTCATCGTGAGCAGGCCGTCGACCACGGGGATGTTCGAGACGATGCAGCGGACGCGCGGGTCCGTGGCGCCCACGACGAGCACGTGCCCGCCGCTGTACGAGATGCCCCAGATCGCGATCCGCTCGGGGTCGAGCTCGGCGCGCGTCTCGACCCACGAGATTGCGTTCTTGTAGTCCTCGATCTGCGCCCACGGGTCGAGGTGCTGGCGGGGCTCGCCGTCGCTCGCGCCGAACGAGCGGTAGTCGAAGACGAGCGCCGCGATGCCAGCGTCGGCGAAGACCCGCGCGTACTCGGGCTGCACCAGCTCCTTCACGTAGCACCAGCCGCCCGCCATCACGACGACCGGATGCCGGCGCGAGCCGCCCTCCGGCAGGTAGAGGTGGCCGCGCACGGTCGTGCCTTGGCTCTGGAACTCGACCTCCTGTCGCGCCCGGGCCATCGGGCCTCCGTCCGCGGGGGCAGCCAGCATCCCCCGCCGCGGCGGCGCTTGTCAATGGGCCGGCCGCGTGCGAGCGTGGAGGCACCGCTCGACGGAGGTCGCCGTGGCCGTGCTGGGTGAGATCGACGCTGCGGAGGCCGCGATCGGCCTGGGCGGACGCTTCCCCCGCTGCCTCTTCGCCGCGTTCTCGAACGTCTCGCCGGGCGTCGAATTCGAGCGCTTCCAGCGCTGGTACTACGACGTGCACCGCCCCGACAGCCTCGAACTCGGCCTCTTCACGCGCTCGCTGCGCTTCGAGGCCGCGAGCCCGTCGAAGGTGCGATACCTGACGCTGTGGGAGGCGGAGTACGCGGATCTCGACGCGGCGCTCGCGCGGGTCCGGCCCGCCGCGCTCTCCCTGCGCGAGCAGGGCCGCGTCTGGCCGGTGCAGGAGGTCGTCTTCGCGCAGTTCCTGTTCCTCGAGGCCGCCGAGGCGACGGGGGCCGCGCCCGCGGACGCCGTGCCGGCAACGCTCACCACGCTGCAGAACGACTGGCGCGCGCCGCTTCCGGGCGTGGGCTTCGCGAGCTGGCGCGCGGCGGCGCTGCCCGCTCCCGCCGCGCTCGCCGCGACGTACCCGTCGAGCGCCGGCTACGCGGCGGCTCCGGACGACGCGCCCACGGCGCGCCGCTGCCTGTGGCTCGGCGCGAGCCCGCGCGACACGCGCGAGCTCGACGTGCTCTGGCCCGCTCGCGTCGAGCGTGCGCTCGCGCCCCTGGGCGCGCCCACGCCGATCTTCCCGCGTCCGCCCGGCGCGGCGAGCGAGCCCGCGCCCCCGCTGCCGCCGAGCCCGTCCAATGCCGCGTGGCTGGTGCATTGGCGCCCGGTGCCGGTGCCGGGGAGTTCAGGGCAACGGTATTAGTGGACTCCGCTCGGCTGCGCCTCGCTGCGCGCTCCGCTTGCATCAGGCCCGCGCCGCGACGCCGGGCGGAAGCGCGATCGCCTTGCACTCGGTGTACTCGGCGAGGCCCTCCGGGCCGAACTCGCGCCCGATCCCCGACTGCTTGCAGCCTCCGAAGGGCAGCGAGAAGTCGAGCGCGTAGCCGTTCACGCCGAAGCTGCCGACGCGGATCCGCGAGCCGATCGCGATGCCGCGCTCGACGTCCGCCGTGAAGACCGCGCCCGAGAGGCCGAAGGGCGTGTCGTTCGCGATCGCGACGGCCTCCTGCTCGTCGCGGTAGGAGAGCACGCAGAGCACCGGGCCGAAGATCTCCTCGCGGGCGATGCGCATCGAGCT
>Ga0315278_10005185_pt1 | contig 11831 bp, 12 predicted proteins | sample YL17G06_0_MG_FD_203880 | JGI IMG/M metagenome (GOLD analysis project Ga0315278, IMG submission 203880) | Sediment microbial communities from Yellowstone Lake, YNP, Wyoming, USA - YL17G06_0 | ecosystem: Environmental > Aquatic > Freshwater > Lake > Sediment | place: USA: Wyoming | collected... | reverse complement strand
GCCCGGATCGAGGAAGAGCTCCACACGCTCGCGGGCCGTGAGACGGCCGTCGGCGTGCAGCTTGGCGATCCGCTCCTCGCCGCCCCCCTGGAGGACGGCTTCGCGGCGCCGGCGCAGCTCTTCGATGGCGGGTCGACGTGGCAAGGTCGAAACTCCCAGCGTTGGAGTGAGAAGCGCCCGGAAACCGTTGAATCGTAGCGGGAAAGCCCCGGCGGCGCAATCGGATGCTCCCGGGGCGGGGACGCGCTAGAATGGCGCGCGATCCGATACTTTCGTATCCCCAGGAGGACTCCCATGGCCCGCCCGCACGTCGATCTCCCGGCCGAGCGCCGGATTTCTCATCTCAACTGGATGGAATTCGCCGAGTGGGTTCCCGATCCCATCTCGACGGTTCTCGTCCCGGTCGGCACGCTCGAGGCGCACGGCATCACGAGCCTCGGCACCGACAACGAAATCCCCACCCGTCTCGCCGAGACGCTGGCGGAGCGGCTGAACGCCTTCGTGGCGCCCACGATCCCGTACGGCGTCACGGCCGGGCTCGGCGCGCTGGCCGGGGGGACGCACGTGAAGAGCGCGGCTTTCACGGAATATGTCGCGGCCGTCCTCACCACCCTCACGCACCAGGGATTCCGGAATCTCGTCGTCATGAACGGGCACGGCGGGAACACCGACGCCCTCCGCGACGTCCTCCGGCGCGTCCACGAAGAGACCGGCGCCTACCTGGCGACGTACCAGTGGTGGACCGAGTGCTATTCGATCGCCGAAGAGGTCTTCGGCGTCCCCGGCGGCCACGCCGGCGTCGACGAGACGGCCGCGATGATGACGATCGCCCCCGATCAGGTCTTCGCCGACCGCTGGGATCCGTCGCTCGCGTTCGAGGCCCGGAACTCGCTCGTCACCTTCCCCGCGCCGGGCTCGCTCATCCACTACGGCGGCAAGCGGAGCGATCCCGTGCTCGATTCGATGAAGGCGCGCGTCTTCTGGACGCGCGTCGTGGAGCACTCGGGGGAGCTCCTCGAGGACTTGGTCGTCCGGTGGGAGCGCGAGGGCTTCCCGGCGCCGCGTCCCCGGCGGGGCGCGGGCCGCGGACACGTGGGGCACAGCGGCCCGGGCGCGGGCGGCGGCGGGGGCGGGAACGGCCACGACAAGAGCGGCAGCGGGGCCTCGAAGAAGAAAGGGTCCTCGTAGCGTGCCCGAGATCGTCCTCGACGACGACGCCTACTGCTTCTGCTGCGGTCGGGAGAATCCGATCGGGCTCAAGTTGGTGTTCGAGGAGACGCCGGAGGGGCGGATGCGCACCCTCTGGACGCCGGGCAGGGAGCACCAGGGCTTCAAGGACATCGTCCACGGCGGGCTCGTCGCCACGGTGCTCGACGAGGTCATGGTGCGATTTCTCTACCTCCGCGACATCCACGCCGTCACGGCGGGGATGGAGACGAAGCTGATTCAGCCGTTGCGGTGGGGAAGGACGTACCGTTTCGAGGGGTGGATCGAGCAGGACCGCGGAAAGGCCGTGATCACGGAGGCCGAGGCATTCGACGACGAGACGGGCGAACGCGTGGCGTGGGGGCGCGCGACCTGCATCCGGGTGCGGCGCCCATAGCCTGCCCGTAACGAAAACGGCGACGCCGAGGAAGTCGGCGCCGCCGTCGGTTGGCACGGACGCTACGGCACGGCGACCTTGTGCCGGAGGTCCTCCATCTGCATCTTCACGTGTTCGAGGAGTCGGAGCGTCTCCTGGACCGTCTCCGCGACGTGCCGCATCTGCTCGTAGGTTTCCTGGTCGGCTGTGCCGACCTTCCGCGCCGCGAGCTCCCGAAAGTACTTCTCGGCTTTCGCCATCCGTTCATCGCCCGACATTTTCATGGGTGGGCCCTCCTCCTCGACGGAAGCGTGCGAATTCCGTGCCGCGCCGGCGTGCTGAAGTGTCGGGCCCGGACCTCGCTGGAGCGCAATCGTTGCCGGGCGCGGGCGCCGCTCAGCCGGAGCCCGCGATGCTGCGGGAATCCGCCCGAGCGTGACAAGTTGACACCAAGACTGTCAGGCTGGCAGGGGAGTGGGCTGGGCTCGATTCGAAACGCGGAGGGGATTCAGCGAGGGCGGCGAGCCACGACCGCGATGTTGTTCGCGTGGTCGCAGCCGAGGATCTTCTCTTTCACGTAGGCGCTGATCCCGCGTTTCGCGCGGCGCACGAGCCCCGGCGCCGGCTCGTCGAGCACCACACGGTAGCCTGCCACCTCGAAGCCTTCGCACGTCAGGTGGGCGTGGAGGTCGGGCAGGTTGTAGAGGTGAACGTGCGTCATGTCCCAGGAGCGTGGATCGGGGATGTACGCCGCGTTCGGGGTCTGGAGCACCAGCGCGCCCCCCGGCTCGAGGATCGCGATCAGTCGATCGAGAAGCGTGAGGCCGTCGATCAGGGGGAGATGCTCGAGAACGTCGAGGCAGAGGATCGCGCCGTAGCGGCGGTTCACTTCCGCCACGTCGCGGTAGGTGTGAACACCTTCCGCGCCGATGTCCTGCGTGTGGTACTCACCGGCGTAGCCGGCCTTCTGGATCTTCCGCATCACCCGGAGGTCGCCGGCGCCGACGTCGAGGAGGCTCGGCGCGCTTCGCACCGCGTCGAAGTAGACCTGCTCGATCTCGCAGAGGCCGTCGGTCTCCCACCAGCGCCTGAGCGGGAACCTCGGATGCCCGCGCCTCAGCATCTCCTTCCGCTTCCAGTACGTGCGGTAGGCGGGATGCTCCGACAAGCGCCGGCCTAGTCCTTCAGCACCCGCGCCAGCTCTGCCGTCAGCGCGGGAACCACCTGGTAGAGATCGCCGACCACGCCGTAGGTCGCCATCTTGAAGATCGGGGCGTCCTTGTCCTTGTTGATCGCGACGATCGTGCGCGAGGAGGACATCCCCGCGATGTGCTGGATGGCGCCGGAGATCCCCACCGCGAAGTAGAGCGTCGGATTCACCACCTTGCCGGTCTGGCCGACCTGATAGGAGTGGTCGATCCACCCGGCGTCGACGGCCGCGCGCGAGGCGCCGAGCGTCGCGCCGAGGACCGCGCAGAGTTTGCGCAGGATTTCAAAGTTCTCGGGTCCCTGCATGGCGCGCCCGCCGCTCACGATGATGTTGGCCTCGGTGAGATCGAGGGTCTCGCCGGCCGATTTCTCGTGCCCGGTCACGCGCGCGCGGACCGGCACGTCGGCGAGCGCGATCGGCTCGATCGCCGCGTTCCGAGACGCGTCGGGCGCGAGGGGCGTGAAAGTGTTGGGGCGAATCGACGCGATCATCGGCCGCGCCGCGTTCCAGGCCACCTTCGCGAATGCCTTGCCGGCGTAGATGGGCCTCTTCGCCGTGAGGGCGCCGTTCTCCCAGGCGAACCCGACGCAGTCGGCCGCGAGGCCGACGCGAAGGCGCGCCGCCACGCGGGGGGCGAGATCCTTCCCCTGGGCCGTGGCGCTGAAGAAGAGGACGTCGGGCTTCAGTATCGCCACGGCGGACTTCACCGCTTCGGCGTACGCCTCGGGGGCGTAGGCCGAGAGAGCCGCGCCCTCGACGTGGACGACGCGATCGGCACCGTGCTGGGCCAGCCGCGCGGCCTCACCCGCTCCGGCCGCGCCGAGGAGAATGGCCGCGACGCTTCCGCCCGCCTCGCCGGCGAGGCGCTTCGCCTCGGCCAGCGCTTCCAGCGACGCCTTCCGGACGACGCCGTCCTTCGTTTCCGCGACGACCGCGATCATTCCCACGACTCCTGAGTTGGGGCTCATCAGATCACCTTCGCTTCTTCGCGGAGGAGCCTCACCAGCTCCTTCGCGGTATCGGCCGGATCGCCCTCGAGGATCTTCCCCGCGGCGCGGGCCGGGGGAAGCGTCGCCTCGAGCGTGCGGATCGCCGCGCCCGCGGGGGCGACGGAGGCCCCGTCGACGCCGAGATCGGCGAGCGTCCACTCCGGAACGACCTTCTTCTTCACCGCCATGATTCCCTTGAGCGAGGCGTAGCGCGGCTCGTTCAGCCCCTTCTGCGCCGTCACGACGGCGGGAAGTTCGAACGAGACGATCTCGACGCCCCCTTCGATCTCGCGCTTCGCCGTGCCGCGCTTCGCGGCCGCGTCGATATCGAGACCGACGACCACCGAGACGTGGGGGATGTCGAGGAGCTCGGCCAGCATCACGCCGGTGACCCCGGAGTCCTGGTCGACCGCGTGCTTCCCGGCGAGGATGAGGTCGAAGCCCACCTTCTTCGCCGCCGCCGCGAGGACCGTGGCCACGGAGAGGGGATCGTCGAGGGCGATGCCGTCGCCCTTCACATGAACGCCCTCGTCCGCGCCGAGCGAGAGGGCGTACTTGATGGCGTCCTTCACGCGGTCGGGGCCGAGGCTCACCACGGTGACCTTCCCCGCGCCGAGGCGTTCCCTGATGCGGAGCGCTTCCTCGATGGCGAACTCGTCGTACGGGTTCGCCACCCACTTCACCGACGCCGTGTCGACGGCGCCGTTCTGGATCTGGATTCGGGTCTCGGTGTCCGGGACCTGCTTGACGAAGACGAGGATGTTCACGGAGTTCTCCCGGGTGAAAAGCGCTTCGATAGTTGGCCGAGCAGTATAGTACGATGACCCCCATGGTGGAAGCCCACGGGACCAACGTCTCTGCCCGGTCGAAGCCGGCGCATCCTTTCGTCGAACGCCTCGCGCGCGGTCCCGTCGTGGCCGACGGGGCGATGGGCACGTTCCTGTACGACAAGGGGATTCCCTTCGACCGCTCGTTCGACGCGATGAACCTCCTCGATCCCGCCCTCATCCAGTCGGTCCATCGCGAATATCTCCGGGCCGGGGCCGAGGTGATCGAAACCAACACGTTCGGCGCGAACCGATTCCGCCTCGGCGCCCACGGCGTGACCGACTCGGCGCGGATCGTGGCGCGCGAAGGGGCGCGCATCGCCCGGAACGCGCGCGAGGAAGTGGGCGAGCCCGCGTTCGTCGCCGGCGCCATGGGGCCGCTCGGAAAGCCGGTGGCGCCGCTCGGGACGATCGAGCGCGAGGAGGCGTACGACGCCTATCGCGAGCAGGCCGAGGGACTGGTGGAGGGTGGCGTCGACCTCCTGATCGTGGAGACGCAGAGCGATCTCACCGAGGCCACGATCGCGGTCGAGGCGATCCGGAACGTCACCGACCTGCCGCTCGCCGTTCTCTTCACCTTCACGGAAGACCTCCGCACGCTGCACGGCGCCTATCCCGAGGACGTGGTGCGGACGCTGGCGTCGCTTCCGGTCGATCTCGTGGGGGCGAACTGCAGCGTCGGCCCGCAGGGCGTGCTCGACGTGATCGAGCGGATGCGCCGCCGCACAGACCGGCCGCTCGCGGCGATGCCGAATGCCGGGCTTCCGCGCTATCACGACGGACGCTTCGTCTATCTCTCCTCGCCCGAGTACCTCGGGACGATGGCCGCGCGCTTCGCCGACGCGGGGGCGCTCCTCATTGGCGGATGCTGCGGCACGACGCCGCTTCACGTTCGGAAGATGCGGGAGGCGCTCCGGGCGCGGGAGCGAGCGGGGGCCGCGGCGGCGGATTCGTCCGGGGCGGGAGTCTCCGCCGCCGAGCGCGCGCCCGCGCCCGCGATGCCGATCGTGATCGAGGAGTCAGTCGCGCCGGCGGCGCCCTCCGAGCGGAGCGTGCTCGCGCGGAAGCTTGCCGCGCGCGAGTTCGTGGTGAGCGTGGAGATCGATCCGCCCCGCGGCGTGCGCCCGAAGAAGATGATCGAGGGGGCCGAGCTCCTGAAGCGCGCGGGCGTCGACACGATCAACGTGGCCGATTCGCCGATGGCGCGCATCCGGATGTCGTCGATCGCACTCGCCTCGATGATCTCGACCCAGGTGGGGATTGAGACGATCCTCCATTTCACCTGCCGCGACCGGAATCTCATGGGGATCCAGTCGGATCTCATGGGCGCCCACGCGCTCGGCATCCGGAATGTTCTCGCGCTCACCGGCGATCCGCCGCGGGCAGGGGATTATCCGAACGCCACGGCGGTCTTCGACACCGACTCGATCGGGTTGTTGCGCATCCTTCGTCGCATGAACGAGGGGGCCGACCTCCACGGCAACTCGATCGGCGAGGCGACGCAGTTCCATCTCGGCTGCGCCGTGAATCCGACCGCGGAGAACTTCGACCGGGAACTGGAGCGCTTTGCGAGGAAGGTGGAGGCGGGCGCCGAATTCGCCATGACGCAGCCGGTCTACGAACTGGAGACGCTGGCGCGCTTCCTGAAGGCCGTGGGTTCGCCGCGGATCCCGATTCTTCTCGGGTTGTTGCCGCTCCAGTCGCACCGGCATGCCGAGTTCCTCCACAACGAGGTCCCCGGGATTCTCGTTCCGGAGGAAGCCCGTGCCGCGATGAAGGCGGCCGGAGAGCGGGGGATTGAAGTCGGCGTGGAGATGTGCCGAAATCTTCTGCTCGAGGCGCGGGATCTCGTGGAGGGGGCCTATCTGATGCCCTCGTTTGGAAGGTACGAAGTCGTGGCTCGCGTGGCCCAAGCGGTTCTCCCTGGGGCTTCCGCGAGCAAGTAATCTTCGGTGGTTCGCTCTGCAATCCCGACGTGCGAGAGTGGCGGAACTGGCAGACGCGCGGGACTTAGGATCCCGTGGGGAAACTCGTGGGGGTTCGACTCCCCCCTCTCGCACCAACGACCTGGGCCGCGTCAGGAAGCTGGTCAGCAATCTCTGAAAGGACGACACGCCCGCCGCGGTGCGGCCTGGAGCGGTGAAGTGAGACCATGAGCCAAGAGTCGCAGAAGGTGGTCCGAGTCGCCAAGAATGTACACGCGTGGATTCTCGGACTCACGTTCGTGGCGGGAATCGTGATCGTCGGGGCCGGCGGACTGATGCTCCTCGCGGCCGTCGTAGGCGTCTCAGCCTGGGCGGCGGTGATCGTCGCGCATCGCTGGAAGGGATCGGTGAAGGCCCCGCGCATCGTCGAGGTCTCGCTGTGGGCGGCCGCCCCGGTCGGCGCCCTGGCGGCTGTCGGCGTGATGTACCTGGCTGCTTTCGGGAACATGGAATTGCGGACATCGCTGCCCATCTACGCGCTTGGAGTCACTCTCGGATTCGTGAGCCTACTGGCCGGGCTCACGTTCGATCCGTTCCCCTGAAGGGCCCCGCAGCCTCCCTCCAAGGTCTACCTTCACCAGCTTCGCAACGAATGGTACTGTCCGCGCGACCTAAATTGACCGAGGCTGCGACTCGCCATCCGGGAGGATCCATGCAGACGAAATCTCAGTTGCTCGCCATCGCAATCACCGCCCTCGTGGCCGCGGCGCTCTTCATCCCCGCGCCCCCGGCCTCCGCCGGCCCTGGCCACGTCAACTTCACCATCGGCCAGAAGATGTTCAGCGACGACTGGAAGCCGATCGAAAAGCAGACCAGCTTCGGCGCGGAAGGTGCATTCGGGCCTGCGACGTGGCCGGTGCAGATGGCCACCTATCTCTTGCGCGCGTCGAACGAGACGACGACCGAGGAAGACTTCGGTGCGGGCGGCGCGGGCCTCACCACGGTCGACGGATCGACGACCGAATTCGGCTTCGGGCTGAACAAGACGCTCGGCACGTCGAAGATCCGGCCCTACATTGGCGCGGGCGGCGTCTACGTGAAGACCGACATCTCGCTCCTTCGGTCGGGAACGAGCTGGAACGCGAGCGCCAACGGATTCGGTTTTTGGGGCGGCGCGGGCGCCTTCTATCGGCTCGGGCCGAGCTTCAATTTCGGCGCCGGCGTTCGATACAGCAGCGCCTCGGTCGACTACAGCGAGTTCAACGGCACGACCATCAGCTACCCCGCCACCAACGTGGAAGCGGGGGGCACGGCAGTCCACGTTCTCATCGGGTGGTCCTGGCCCAAGATGGCGAAGTAGGCCTCTCAGGCATCCTCGAAACCCCGCGGGGCCGCCCAATTCCGGGTGGCCTCGTCGTTTTGGGCCCCCACAAGTCCCCTGAAACCCACCCTCGGCCCGGCGGCCGGATTCTGGTAGAATCCCCCGACCATCAGACTGGATAGTGACTGGCAGGCACGGGGTTAGCCGATGGCGCCCCCTCACTCCAAACCGACGACGAGGAGACGCTTGTGAAGGTTGAAGTTCGCGACGCGGGCGCCTGGCGAAAGGTGCTCTCGATCGAGGTAGCGCCGGAGGAGTTGCAGCAGGACTACGACGCCGCTCTCGAGGAATACCGCCGCAAGGCCGTGATCCCGGGATTCCGGAAGGGGAAGGTCCCTAAGACCATGCTCGAGTCGCAGTTCGGCCATTCGCTCGATCACGATGTCATGGAGAAGGCCGTCCGGCGCTCCTATCAGGAAGCCGTGCGCCAGGAGGGGCTCGAGCCGGTCGAGTATCCGGCGATCGACAAGATCTCCTACGAAAAGGGGCAGCCGCTGAGCTACGAGGCGGCGGTGGACGTCCGACCGGTCGTCGCGCCCAGGGACTACAACGACCTGGAACTCGAATCGCGCGACACGGCCGTCCCGGACGCCGACATCGACAAGGCGCTGGACGATCTTCGCCAGCGGGCCGCTTCCTGGGAAAAGGTGGAGCGGGACGCGGGCGACAATGACGCGGTGACGGTCGACTACGTCCGGCTGAACGCCAAGGGGAAGCCGGTCCACAAGACCGAGCAGATCGACGCGCTCGTGGAGTTGGGTGCCTCGGGCCTTCTGCCCGAGTTCAAGACGAACCTCGTGGGCCGGAAGGCGGGTGACGCGGTCCGCTTCGAGGTGGCCTACCCGACCGACTTCGGAAACGCAGAACTTCAGGGCAAATCGGCCACGTTCAGTGTTCAAGTGAAAGAGGTGAGGGAGCGCCGCGTCCGGGAAATGGACGACCAGTTCGCCGTCGACGTGGCGGGGCTCCGGGACATGGGGGAATTGAGGGCACGGATTCGGCTCAATCTGGAGGGGGAAGCCCGGATGCGCCTCCAGCGGGACCAGGAAGACGCGCTGGTCAGCCAGTTGATCGAGCGGAATCCCATGGAATTGCCCGAAAGCATGATCACCGAGTATCTCGCGGAGGTGTCGCAGCGTCTAAGGGGCGAAGGGGAAGAATGGAACGAGGAGCAGCAGGCCCAGTTCCTGACCGAGTACCGCCCGCACGCCGAACGCCGCCTGAAGCGGGATCTCCTGGTGGACGCCATCGCCAAGGCCGAGGGGATCACGGTCCCCGAGGAGGAAGTGGACGAGACGCTCCGAGGGGCCGCCGAGGGGTCCCTGCCGCCGCCCGAAATGGAGCGGATGGTCCGGAACGCGGCCCAGCGGGACCGGGCCCGGGTCCACCTCGCGGAACGGAAGGTATTCGCGCACCTGCGTGAGAAAGCAAAGGTTAAGATGGCCGTCTGGACGCCCGATTCTTGACGGAGACGTTGGACGGCTTGCAGTTGGGTAGAGGCACAGGGAGGCCTACAGACATGGCGCTCGTACCATTCGTCGTCGAGCAGAGCGGGCGCGGAGAACGCGCGTACGACATCTTCTCGCGGCTCCTCAAGGATCGGATCGTCTTCATCGGCACGCCGATCGACGACTCCATCGCGAACCTGGTCATCGCGCAACTCCTTTTCTTGGAGGCCGAGGACCCGGACCGAGACATCAATCTCTACATCAACTCGCCGGGCGGCGTCGTGACGGCCGGGCTGGCGATCTACGACACGATGCAGTTCATCAAGCCCGACGTGGCGACGATCTGCATGGGACAGGCGGCCAGCATGGGCGCGCTTCTCCTCTGCGCCGGCGCGGCGGGGAAGCGCTCGGCGCTCCCGCACTCCCGCGTCATGATCCACCAGCCGCTGGGCGGATCGCAGGGCCAGGCGACCGACATCGAGATCTACACGAAGGAGATCCTGGTCATCCGCACCGAGCTGAACAAGATTCTCGTGCGCCACACCGGCCAGCCGCTCGAGAAGATCGAGCGCGACACCGATCGCAATTACTTCCTCTCGGCTGAGGAAGCGCAAGCGTATCGTATCGTCGACAAGGTGATCACGAAGCCCGAGCTCACGGCGAAGCCGGCCCCAGTCCCGGTCCCGGTACCAGCCGCCTAGGAGGCCATTCGGCGAACCCGACATGAAAAAGCGCGTCCAGTCTCCCCATCCGATTCGTTGCAGCTTCTGCGGCCGCGGCCAGGACGAAGTCTCGCGACTCGTTTCCGGCCCGTCGGTCTACATCTGCTCCGAATGCGTGAAGCTCTGCAACGACATCCTCGAGGGTGAGACCGAGCACGCGCCCGGTATTCCCAAGGGTTCGCTGCCGAAGCCGGCCGAGATCAAGAAGGTCCTCGACGATTACGTCGTGGGCCAGGACCGCGCCAAGAAGACCCTGTCGGTCGCCGTCTACAATCACTACAAGCGCATCTACTCGGGCGGCGCCGTCGAGGACGTCGAGCTGGAGAAGTCGAACATCCTCCTCATCGGCCCGACGGGCACCGGGAAGACCCTCCTCGCCCGGACGCTGGCGCGCATCCTCAAGGTGCCGTTCGCCATCGTCGACGCCACCTGCCTCACCGAGGCGGGCTACGTCGGGGAAGACGTCGAGAACATCCTGGTTCGCCTTCTCCAGGCGACCGACTTCAACGTCGTGAACGCCGAGCACGGCATCGTCTACATCGACGAGCTGGACAAGATCTCCCGCAAGTCGGAGAACCCGTCCATCACGCGCGACGTCTCGGGCGAGGGCGTGCAGCAGGCGCTCTTGAAGATCCTCGAGGGGACGATCGCCAACGTCCCGCCCCAGGGCGGGCGGAAGCATCCGCAGCAGAAGTACATCGAGGTGAACACGAAGGACATCCTCTTCATCTGCGGCGGCGCCTTCGAGGGGCTGGACAAGATCGTGGAGCGCCGCGTCAGCAACAAGTCGATGGGCTTCGGCGCCGAGATCAAGAGCCGCAAGGAGCGGAACCAGGGCGAGCTCCTCGCGCTCGTCGAGCCGGACGATTTGCTCCGGTTCGGGCTCATTCCGGAGTTGGTGGGCCGTCTCCCCGTGACGGCGTCGCTCGATTCGCTTCAGAAGGACTCGCTCGTCGAGATCCTGACGAAGCCGAAGAACGCGATCTCCCGTCAGTACCAGAAGTCCTTCGACATGGAAGGCGTGAAGCTGGAGTTCACCGACGACGCCCTCGAGGCGGTGGCCGAGCTGGCGATCAAGCGCGGCACCGGCGCCCGGGGACTCCGCTCGGTTCTCGAGGAGGCGATGCTCGATCTCATGTACGAGATCCCGTCGCGTCTCGAGGTGGTCGGCTGCACCATCACGCGCGACGTCGTCGAGAAGAAGGCCGAACCGATCCTCACGTATCGCGGAGACCGCCGTCGCAAGGAAGCGTAATCGGTCCGGAGCCGAAGGCTCCGGGGAATCGTCTCCGGCTCCGATCCAAGTCCCCAACCCCCCCCGAGAAGAAAAACTATGATCCGCGTCGAACGAGACGGAGAAGTCTTCGAGATCCGGGAGCGCATTCCGTTGCTGCCGCTCCGGGACATCGTCATCTACCCATACATGACCATTCCGCTCCTGGTCGGCCGCGCCGCCTCGGTGAACGCGATCGAACAGGCCGTCCAGAAGGACCGCATCGTCTTCGTCCTGGCCCAGAAGAAGCCCGAGGTGGCCGATCCCGGCTCGAAGGACCTCTATCGCGTCGGGGCGGTCGTCCGCGTGCTCCAGCTCTTCCGCCTCCCGGACGGCACCATGCGCGTCCTGGTCGAGGGTATCTGCCGTGGCAAGGTGAAGAAGTTCTTCCCGGGCGCCGATTCCATGTCGGCCGCGGTGACGGTCATCACCGACGCCGACGCCCAGGGCCCCGAGATCGAGGCGCTGCAGCGG
>Ga0315278_10005184_pt1 | contig 11832 bp, 9 predicted proteins | sample YL17G06_0_MG_FD_203880 | JGI IMG/M metagenome (GOLD analysis project Ga0315278, IMG submission 203880) | Sediment microbial communities from Yellowstone Lake, YNP, Wyoming, USA - YL17G06_0 | ecosystem: Environmental > Aquatic > Freshwater > Lake > Sediment | place: USA: Wyoming | collected... | reverse complement strand
CTTCCAGCGGAACTCTCATCCGCCGGGCACCTGCGCCCTCGTGGCGCACTCTCGGATCGAGGTTAGTCCATGGCGAGCAGTCGCCTCGAAGTCAGCCATGACAGCAGTTTCATCGGGCGCATCATCGCCGGATACAGCTTCGTCGCTGTCAAGGCGAGGATCGAACAGCGCGCGCGTCAGGCATCATGAGCACACATGCGGATCTGATGGCGCGGCGTGCGCGCCTGCTCGGCGCCAGGGCGCCGCTCTTTTACGACGAACCGCTGCACATCGTGCGCGGCGAGGGCGTGTGGCTGTATGACGCCGCCGGCCGCGCGTACCTCGATGTCTATAATAACGTGCCGCTGGTCGGGCATTGTCACCCCGACGTGGTCGCTGCGCTGGCCCACCAGGCGGCGACGCTGAACATACATACGCGGTATCTGCACGAAACCATACTCGACTACGGGGAACGCCTCGTAGCCCGGCTCGACCCGTCGCTGTCGATGGTCATGTTCGTGTGCACTGGCAGCGAGGCCAACGATCAGGCCCTGCGCATCGCGCGCCTGCACACCGGTGGCGAAGGTGTGATCTGTACGAATCTGACGTATCACGGCAATACCACCGCGGTCGACGAAATCTCACCGCTCTTCCACGGCCGGGTAAAGCCGAGCCCGCGCGTGCGTGCGATCCCGTTCCCGGACAGCTATCGACCGCTCGGCGGGCTCGCAGGCGAAGCGCTGGCCGACGCCTACGTCGCCGAAGTCGACCGCGCCATCGCCAGCCTCGCAGAGGCCGGCGTTGGTTTTGCCGGCATGCTTCTGTGTTCGGTGTTCGCCAACGAAGGATTACCGGACGTGCCACCGGGCTTCATGCGGAAGGCCGTCGCGCGCGTACGCGCCGCCGGTGGTCTGTTCATCGCGGACGAAGTTCAGGCCGGATTCGGCCGCACCGGGCGCATGTGGGGTTACGAACTGGCCGGCGTCGTGCCCGATATCGTGACGATGGGGAAACCGATGGGCAATGGGCACCCGCTGGCAGCGGTCGTCGCACGCGCCGATCTGATCAACGAGTTTCGCGACCGGGTCATGTACTTCAACACCTTTGGCGGCAACCCGGTGTCATGCGCGGTCGGCAACGCCGTGCTTGACGTGCTTGACCGTGAACGCCTGGTCGACAACGCGCGCGAAGTCGGCGCCTATGTCCGCGCCGGCCTCGCCCGCCTGCAACAGCGGCATACGATGATTGGTGACATCCGCGGGCATGGCCTATGGATCGGCGTCGAACTGGTGCGCGATCGCACGACCAAGGAACCGGCCACCGAAGAGAGTCACCGCGCCATCAATCTCATGAAGGAGCGCGGCGTACTCATGGGCCGCATCGGCCAATTCGACAATGTGCTCAAGATGCGCCCGCCGCTGCCGTTCTCGCGCGCCAACGCCGACCTCCTGCTTGCCACCCTGGATGACGTGCTCGGCCTGCTCTGAGCGCGGCGTGCCCCGCCGGCCTTCCTGCTGCGGCGGATCAGGTTATCGAGTGACTGTGGCTGGGCTCGATAGCGGGGGACGAGCCCTGCCGTGACCGAGACCGGGCTCACACCGCGCCGGCGATGCCCAGGCGGCTGAGCCCCTCCTGACTGGAGCCGCCCGCGCGCAGGGCCTCCGCCGCGTGTTCGTGCGCGACGCCGGGCAAAGTCTCAGCCGGCCTGCGGCAGCCCGATTGCCTGAAGATCTTCCTGGGTGTGAATCCAGCCTTCCCTGCCGTCAATCTGGACCTTCAGCCACACGTCGTCCGCGACGCCGAGGCTGACACTGTCGGCGTGCTCCTTCCACACGACCTCGGTCTCGGCGGACAGGAACGCGACCTTCGAGTCTTTCTTCACCACCACGTGCTGGGCGACGCCCGTGTCATCGCCGGCTTCCGGGTGCAGCCGCACGAAGGTCATGTCCTCGTCGGCGGGATGCCGCTCGGCCTCGACCTTCACCTCGCAGACCGGCCGCGGCCCGCGCGCTGTCATCTTGACGCAACGCCACGCCGGTCCGATCGTGTTCTGGAACCAGAGGATCCGCAGCGGGATGATCACGAAGAAATTTCCCGCCCAGACGCGAAAGTGCAGCACGTCCCCCTGGAGCTTCGGTTCCTGGGATGTCTCTACGACCTTATTCCCCGGCTTGCCGTTGATGAGCTGCCCCTCGGCGAAGATCGGCTTGCTGAAGGGCACGAGCCTGCCGGCGAGGGGCGCCGAGGGCGGGCCGGCGAAGAGACCGAACACCTGCCAGGACTCGCCTCCGAGCGGGGTGGACGGCAGGGTCCCGTAGGTGATGAGCAGCCAGCGGCCTTGCCTGCCCCGCAGGAGCTGTGCCGAGGCTTCCGTCGTCTCGACGAATCGGTCTCCTGACACCTCGTAGGGAAAGCTCTTGTGGTAGTGAACCTTTTCCAGCGCGTCCTTGATCTCCATCCCGGCGAGGGTTTCCTGGAAATCCGAGGCCGCCGCCGGGCCCTGGCCCGCGAGGCGTTTCATGTGCAGGACGACCGCAAACCGCTGTCTCCCGAGATCGAACGGCCCCTCTTCCTTGCGGACGTCTTCGACTACGGGCGCGGGTATTCCTGCCCCGGTCGAGACGAGGCACGCGACGACAACGAGCCAGGCGCGAAGCCGGCCCGGAGGCGAGGAGAGCGGCGCGATCGCCGTAGTCGATCCTGGCTCCGCCGGGACGGCGGTCGCGAAACCAGGAAGCGAGAGTCTCCAGCCCCGGATACCGCCGCTGCTGTTCACGTCGGTACGCCAGACCTCACTTCGGAGGAAATTGCATCGGCGGCGCCCAGTTCGCTCCCATCCCGCCCGCGACGCTGTGGGGCATGCCTGTGATGTAAGCTGAATCGTCCGAGGCGAGAAACGCGACCGTGCGTGCTATTTCGTCCGGGCGCGCGTACCGGCCCATCGGGACTGCCTCCGCGAAGCCCGCTCGAGCGCTTTCAGGGTCCTGCGGGGCTAGCGTATCGTGCACGTGTTTCATCATGTCAGTATCGGTTGTTCCGGGGTTCACGGCGTTTACGCGGATATTATGGCGCGCATACTCAAGAGCGGCTGTGCGCACCATGCCCATCACGGCATGCTTCGAGGCGGTATACGCGATCGTGTAGCCGCAGGCCTGTAGACCCTGCACGGAAGAGGTGCAGATGATCGAGCCGCCGCTGCCGGCCAACATCGCTCGGATCGCGTGTTTCAGTCCGAAGAAAACCGCGGTCGAATTCACGCGCATCACGCGATCGAAGACCTCGGTCGGATACTCGTGCGTGGGCGCGAGCTCGCCGACGATGCCGGCATTGAGGAAGGCGACATCCAGCCGGCCGAAGCGGTCAAGCGCCGTGTCCACGAGTCGCGAATTGGCCGCCTCCTCGGTCACGTCCGCGGCCAGCGTGACCACACGCCCGTGGCGCAGGCCGGCCGCCATCGCGTCGAGCGGCCCCGCATCTTTGTCGCAAGCGATCACCGTCGCGCCTCGTTCGACAAACAAACTGACCGTCGCCGCACCTATGCCGCGTGCCGCCCCCGTAATGATCGCGATCTTGCCGTCGAGTGACATCTCGCCCCTTCCTTTCTTTCGCGCAGCGCGAATCTTGGAACCGTTTCACCCCGCGACGTCATGCGTCGGCCCGAGGGTGCCTAGCTATTACTTGAGCTGCGTCCCCTTCCTCCCTTCGGCTTCGCGGGCCGGCCCTGTAGACGCCGCGGTGGTCACGTACTCGCACGCCTGGACGAGCGCCGGGACGAACTTGTCTGCGGCTCGCACGCAGGCGAGGTGATCGCCGTCCACCTCGAAGATCCTGGCGCCGGGAATGGCGGCGGCGAGACGGTACTGGCGCGGAGTCGGCACCAGGCGGTCCCGCATGGTGACGACGACGGCGGTGGGCACGTCGATGCGTGACACCCAGTCGCGCGACGAGAAGCGAATCACCGCCCGCGCCGCCTGAAAGACGGTGGCTGCGTCCGTCCCTAGCATCTCGCGCCGGACGAGCTCGCGCCGCGGCCCGGCGGGGAGGTCGCGCAACATGCCGTCGACGATGCGGTCGCGAAAGAACCCGGGGAGAAGCCGCGCGCCAACTACCATGCCCGGAATCACGGCGTTCGCGACTCCGCGCGCCTCGGGGCGCACGAAATGCTTGGCCGTGGCGCACAGGACCAGGCCGCGAACCCGGCCGGGGTGACGGCTCCAGCAGAGCTTCGCGATTGGCCCGCCCATCGAGTAGCCGACGGCCACGAACGACGCGATGCCCAGCGCGTCGGCGAGCGCGATGACGTCGTCGGCGCAATCGACCAGCCGAAAGTGGCGCGTGCGGATGCCGTGACCGTGGCCGCGGTGGTCGACCACCACGACGTTGAAGTGTCGGGCAAGGGCGGGGACGGAGGTTGCCCAGTTGAGCCGACCGGTGGCCGCGAGCCCATGGAGCAGGACCAGCGTGGGCGCCCCCTCGGGGCCCCGGACTTCACGCACGGGCATGCGACCGCGACCGGGCAGCTCCACGGTGCGGTCCATCCAGGGCACGGTTTCGAGTGCCGGCTCGCTCATTGCGCCGTGTGTACCATGCGGAGGCTTCCTTTTCGCGTCGTTCTCCCATGCCTCGAGTAGAGCGGGAATGGCCGCCTCGGTGACTTGGAAACATTGATGAGGACGACCGGCGAACCGTCGGCGCCGAGTCGCTGGAATATCGGAACGCTGGGATCGAGAGGGCGAAACTGGCGCATCGAGATCTCCTTGCGCACGAGCCGGCTGCGACAACTCGCTCGCGCTAACTTCGCAGAAGCTCCGGCGCGACGCTCTCGAACAACGGCAGGAACTTACGCGTCGCTTCTGCGACGGTCGCGACCGCCTGGTCGATCTCGGCCTCGCTCATCGGCGCCGAGACGGCCCAGATGAAGGCGTCAGCGGGCGTGAAGAGCCCCCGGTTCAAGAGCTCGAGACCGAAGAGCCGCTTCACTTCGGCGGCCGGCCCCTCTTCGGGCGCACCGTAGCGTAGCCCCAGCGTCCCGAGCCGGAGCAGAAGCAGCGAGGCCTCTGCGCGCATACCGACGCGGACGCCGTGCCGCTCGAAGGTTTGGCGAAAGCCGTTGCGGAGCCGCTCCCCGAGCGTATTGAGTCTGGCAAAAAGCTCAGGGGTCGCGTGTCGAAGCGCGGCGATGCCAGCGGCTACGGTGATCGGGTTGGCCGCGAACGTGCCGGAGTGGTGGACGGGGGATGGGTTGTCGAGCGGCGAGAAGAGCCGCAGAATCGCCTCCCGTCCGCCGAAGGCGCCCACCGCGAGGCCGCCGCCGCCGATCGATTTCCCGAAGACCGTTATGTCCGCGTCGAAGCCGAAGTACTCCTGCCCGCCTCCCATGGCGTAGCGAAAGCTCATGACCTCGTCGGCGATCACCAGGACGCCCTGCTTTCGGGCGAGACCGGCGAGCGCGGGAAGGAGCCCGCTCTCGCGCGAGAACCAGATCGGGTTCAAGAGCATCCCGGCGAGCTCGTCCCGGTGCTCGCGCAGCAGTCTTTCGCATTCCTCGAGATCCCAGAAGTCCGCATAGATCATGTCCGACGCCGCGTGTGGAGCAATGCCGCCCTGCGAAGTCGGCATGTCTGCTTCCATCGCGTCCGTCGTCCCATGATACGAGCCGCGATGCTTCAGAATCTTACCGCGTCCGGATGCAGCACGCGCGGCGCGGCAGCCGAACATCACCGCCTCGGTCCCCGAGCAGCAGAAGCGGACGAGATCGACGGCCGGATATCGATCGCGGAGAAGGCGAGCCCATTCCCCGATGCTCGCGGTCGCGGCGCCGGCCGCCAGCAGCCGAGACGCCGCTTCACGGATCGCTTCGACGAGGAACGGCGGATCGTTTCCCCACAGCGCCGCGGTGAAGTTCCCGTTGAAGTCCACATAGCGGTTCCCGTCGGCGTCGATCAGGTAACAGCCCTCGCCTCGCTCCACGAAGATCGGGTAGGGCCGCCAGAAGCTCGTGCCCCTCGTGACGCCGCCGGCGATCGCATCGCGTGCCTCATCGAACAGCGTGCGAGAGCGTGCGGTGCGAGCGCGGTATTCGTCCTCCACGGACTGCCGAAAGCGTTCGAGGATCGCCTCGTTCATGCGATTTTCCTCCGCAGCCGCTGCGATCGGCTTACTTGCGACGCCGCTCGCTCGGCTCCGAGCGGCATCACCTTGCCGGATGCCGGCTCCTCCGCCGCGCAGCGCTCGACCAGACGCCACACCTCGTATGCGTGCTCGGGCGTAAGGCGCGCCAGGGGATCTCGATCGCCATCGGCCAGCTTGGCTTCACTCTCCATCTGTGATCACAGATATCAGCCCAGGCGGTTCGAACGTAAGAGGCGAACAGAGGATCAATGGATCGCTCTTCTCACCTGCGCATCGGCGCTGACACCGGGGGCACCTTCACCGATGCGGTGGTCGCCGACAGTTCCGGCCGGTTCACCGGCCGGCGAAGCCGAAGCGAGGAAGGGGAGCCCGCCATCGTCCGATGATCTCAGATTACGACGACTCAGCCGCTCTATGCTTCCTCGATTGCCGCGTGCTGTCGATTCTCATATGCTCTCGCCGCATGGAAATTACCGGCGAACGTGTTCTCGCGGCATTCGCAGCGAGCCCGCGGCGTGTGATGGAGTTGATCTTCGGAAAGTGGATGTGCGTCCGTGACTGGAGTCGCAGCGGAGGCGGACAAGCGCAGCGTCGACCGTCAGCTCTGAAGGCGAATGCGTCGCGCTTCCTCAGCACCGAAAGGAGAATACCATGAGCAAAATTACCGGCGGTGAGCTGCTGGCGCGGTGCCTCGCCAATGAAGGGGTGAAGTTCGTGTTCGGGCTACCGTCTCCGGAGGTGGACCCGCTGCTCGCCCAGCTTGCCCCGTACGGCATCCGACTGTTTCCCGTGCGGCACGAAGCGGCGGGTGTGCACATGGCGGAGGGACTCTACAAGACAACGGGTCAGGTCGCCGCGGTCCTCGGGAATCCGGGTCCCGGCTCCGCCAATCTCCTACCGGGAGTGATTACGGCCCGCCACGAGGGCGTTCCAGTCGTTGCGATCACGTCGCAGCACCGCCTCGGCATCGTCTATCCGTCGCCGCCGTCCACGTTCCAGGGACAGGATCAACTCGATGTCTTCAAGCCCGTGGTCAAATGGGGTGGCCCCATCTTGTCGTGGGAGCGTATCCCCGAGGTCGTGCGATTGGCCTTCCGCGAAATGTGGACGGGACGGCCCGGGCCGGTACATATCGAGCTGCCAGGCCCGGTGCTGTATGCGACGGGCGACGAGCACAGCGCCCCGGTATGGCCGCCGGCGGCGTACCGCCCGCCGCGGCCGCAAGCCTCCGACGCCCAGCTACGACTGGCCTCCGAGCTGCTCGCCACAGCGCAGCGGCCGCTCGTGGTCTCCGGGGCCGGTGTGGACCGGGGGGATGCCAATGCCGCACTGCTGGAACTTGTCGCGCTGCTGAACTGTCCGGTAGTCTCGACGATGGCGGGGCGTTCGTCGGTTCCGCTCGACCACCCCAACTACATCTTCGGGTTTGGTGGCGGCGGCGATGCGGTGAAGCGGGAAGCCGACGTTATCCTCGTCGCAGGATCGCGGCTCGGCAATCTCGAGATTCCGTACGACAAGTACTGGGGAGATCCTGCGGGCCAGAAGCTCATCCAGATCGATGTCGATCCGCGCAATATGGGCGTCACCCGGCCGCTGACGCTGGGCATTGTTGCGGACGTCAAGAACGCGCTCGAGGGGCTTATCCTCGCGCTACGGACGAGGCGGGTGGCTCGCCGCGATGGCGCAGACCTCGCACGCTACCGCCAGGGGGCGCAAGCGTGGTGGGACGAACAGCTGTCGGCGGTTGCGAGCTGGACGGGCGCGGGCATGCACCCAGCGCACGCGCTGCGCGCGGTGGGCGCCGTCTTCGGCAGAAATGGGGTCTACGTTGCCGACGGGGGCAACACCTCGTTGTGGGCACATGCGTGCCTCCCCTCGACGCCGCCGCGCTCGTACCACAACATCCTCGAGCTCGGCATGCTCGGCACCGGCATCCCGTCCGCCATTGGAGCGAAGCTGGGTGCACCGGAGCGCGAGGTGGTGTGCGTGACCGGCGACGGCGCGGCCGGGTTCAATTTCATGGAGATGCAATCGGCCGCACGCGACGGCGTGAAGATCACGACGATCGTCTTTGCCGAAGGCTCGTGGACGATGGAGGAGCCCAACGAGCGCATGCTCTATGGACGGACGTTTGGCACCGACCAGGGTACGGTGCGCTGGGATCGGGTAGCCGAGGGCTTCGGGTGCCACGGCGAGTACGCCGAGCGGATCGAAGACGTCGAACCCGCGCTGAAGCGCGCCAAGGCAGCGAAGGCGCCGGCAGTGGTGTGCCTACGCACCGATCGCGACGCCAATCTGGCGATCCCGCGGGATCTGTTCCAGCGCTTCGTCGAGGTGTATCAGGGGCCGATGGGCTGATCTCGGAGGTGCGGCTCATCTGGCGCTCGCGACGCGTTCCAGGACGAATGCCTTGTGCTCCTTCCGCACCCGCGAGAAGGTCCGGCACGGCTCGCGGATGGAAAACACGCAGACGAGCCCCTCGCCGATGCGGTCGCGCTCGGCGGCGGCCGCTCACTGCGGAGCGCGCGCGGCCAGCCGATCCGGCGTCGCCTCGAGCCGAAGGAGGACGCCCGTCCGCGCGGGGTGCCACCACGGCCCGAGACGCAGATGCCGGTGGTCGGACGGCGACCAAACGCCGACCTCCGCCACGTAGCGTCCCGCCGGCGCGTCCGCGGGAACCCTTACGCGCTCCGTCTGCTTCACGATCTCACCGGGCTGCCACGTTTGCGTCGGATGAGCCGGATCGCCGAGGACGTAGTCGCTCTGGAATCGCGCCGGGCCGTCGAAATGCACCGATGCAGCGTAATCTTGGTCCATGCGTCGCTTTGTTTTCCAATAGTACGTGAGCTCGAGCTCGCGACCGTTGAGGGCACGCGCGTCGTAGCCGACGAGCTCGAGCGCGTCGCCGAAGCGCCAGCCGAGGCGAATCGCCGGCGAGAAGCCCTCGGTCTCGACGTGCTCGACCTCGGCGAGGCGGTCGGCGGCGTCGTGTGTCCTATAGAGCTCGCCGAGGGCGAGGAGCGCGGCATTACTCTCGGGGTGGCGATCCGCCTCGCGACGGAGGCGTCGCTCGGCGACGGCAAACGAGCTCGGGTCGGAGAACACGGGAGGTTGGAAGATGGGGCCGCGCGAGGCTCGTCCGAAGACGTCGAGCTCGGCGACGGTCCAGCTCTGCCCGGGGAATGGTTCGACGAGCGTCAGGCGGAGCCAGCGCGCCGGGTGTGGCGGAAAGAGGATCATTTGCACGTCGTCCGGCAGCACCGACGCCTGGCCGTCGCTCCGGAAGCTGATCGGAAAATCCCAGCGTGCCTCCTTCGTGAGCTCCCAGGTCCGGCCGTCGATCGAAGCCTCTACGCGGAGCCAATGGAACGCTTCCCTCGGGCGCCCGCCGAGAGCGAGGTAGACGCCGGTGATCGTCTCGGTGCGGCCGAGATCCACGGTGAGCGCAGGGCGCGAGGCCGCCGGCGGAACCGACCAAGCCGTCTCGGGATCGCCGTCGAGGACGAGGTCGGCGTCGTCGGGGGCCGTGTTGGCGGAGATCTTCCAGCGGTCGCGGGAGAGCGGGGCGCGCGGCACGCCGTCGTAGCGGATCGGCCAGTAGATGCGATAGCCCCGGACATCCGCCACCGTGAAGTCCGCGTCTAGCGATGCGAGCGTGGTCTCGGCGCCGCTGCCCGAATCGTCGTGCAGGATGACCGCCGGATTCTCGATCCTCTCCTCGTCGATCGGATAGCGGCGGTTCTGGTAGTCCGTGACGATCACCCGGTCGCGGGTGAGAAACGTCGTGATCATCGCATCGCCGTAGTCGGCGTACGCGAAGCGGATCGGGCTCTGCAGCAGGTACTTGCTGAGCTCCTCGACCGGCCCGGCGAAGAACCGCGCCGGCATCTTCACGAAGTCGCGGTGAAGCTCCAAGACCTCGCGGCCGTAGAGCGCGAGGGCGAGACCGAGGACGGAGAGGCCGAGCGCTCGCTTGCGCTCGAGGAGCCACTCCACGGCGAGCGCCGAGAGCGGGATCGTCGCGGTCGCGAACGGCACGAGGTAGCGCTCGAGCCGAAGCGTCGTCGGCCGGCACTCGGTGTAAACGACGACCGTCACAAGCGCGAAGAGGAAGAGGCTCGCGACCGGGCTCATTCGCGCGACACGGCCGCGCACAAGGTCGAGCCAGGACCCGCGCAGCGCGACGAGAGCGGCGCCCGCGCCGGCGGCGGCGAGCGTTGCGAGCGCCAGGCCGGGCGCGCCCGCCGAGAACTCGCCCGTCAGCTCGCGTACACCGAGCACGTTGGGCAAGCCGCGCGTCAGCACCCAGTAGAGATCGGCTCCCCGTCCCGTTGCCCCCGCCAGCGCGGCCTCGTGGGTCAGCAGGTGGAACGTGCCAAACCCGTGCCGGAGGTTGTAGGCCCAGAAGGGAAGGCTCGCGACGAAGAACGCGGTGATCGCCAGCCACGTCGCGGGGCGGCGCAGCATCCGCCAATCCCAGAGCACGAGGTAGAGGCCGGCGACGACGAAGTACGGGAGCACCAGCCAGTTGGTCCAGAACGCGAAGCCGGCGATCGCGCCGATTGCAACCCGGTGAGCGGCCTGCGCGCGCTCCGCGAGCGGACGGTAGACCAGCGCGAGCGTCAGCACGAGGAGCCACGTGCCGAGCGCGAGCGTCTCGGGATACCCCCCGAGCGGCATCATCTCGTGATACTCGAGATATGCGGGCGCGACGGCCGAGAGCAGCGCGGCGATGACGGCGGCGCGCTCTCCGCCGCAGAGGCGCGTCAGCTTGTAGACCGCGACCGTGAACAGCACGAACCACGGGACGAGGCCGATCGACAACGCGAATTCGTTCACGCCGAAGAGCGCGAAGAACGGCGCGATCGACAGCGACTCGGTCGATCCCATGTACGACTGACCCCAGTAGAAGGCGTAGAAGCGGCCGGCGAGCTCGTGCATCGCCATCAGCCCGACGATCGCCGTGTCGTTAAAGGCCTTGCCGTCGAGCGCAGACGCGACGTAGAGCCGCACCACGATGCCGAGGACGACCGCTCCCGCGAGCAACCATCCGGAGCTCCGCTTCAGCCAGCCCGGCGCAGGCTTCGGTCCGCAGGGCGACTGGTCCGGGTCCAGGTTGCCCAATCGATCGATCTCGGCTGGGCTCTCGTTCCGGGGCATGGAAATGGAGGGTTAGCGATGAATTTCTACGTTGAAACTGAAGTCGAGAGGCGATGCTACGTAGGAAGTGAAGTGACCGCAAGGACCTATGGTCGAGACCGCTGGCTTGGCGACTAGGCGAACAAGGATCGGAACATGCCGCAGCTCGGGCCGCCTCTCGCGCGGCCCCTCAGGGTGCTCATGTAGCTCTGGCCTCAGGGAAAGAGGCATAGAACCGGCCGTGGAGGGCGTGGCTCGCCTCGCGCGCGACGATGGCGTTGTCGCTGTGCGCGTGGCCGACGAAGGCACGGGCAAGCCAGAGCCGGGCCGCGACGCCGGCCAGCAGGCCAAGCACGGCGCCGAGGGCTCGAAGAGCACGGGTCGCGCCTCCGCTTGGCGGGGCGGAACCCGAAGTGGTAAGGAATCGGAGCGACGAGGGTAGTCGACGCCCAGACCGGACGGCATTCTAGTTCTTGCGTTAAAACCGGATTCCGTAGAAGCGAAAATGTCTGCAAGTAGTAGGGCGCACGCCGGTGGTCGGCCGCCGAAGTTCGACGAGCCGCGCCGTCCTGTGACGGTGAC
>Ga0315278_10005183_pt1 | contig 11832 bp, 8 predicted proteins | sample YL17G06_0_MG_FD_203880 | JGI IMG/M metagenome (GOLD analysis project Ga0315278, IMG submission 203880) | Sediment microbial communities from Yellowstone Lake, YNP, Wyoming, USA - YL17G06_0 | ecosystem: Environmental > Aquatic > Freshwater > Lake > Sediment | place: USA: Wyoming | collected... | reverse complement strand
GCCGCCGCGTACGCGGCCGCCCGCTCAGCCGCGTCTGCGGCGGACGACGCCGCCCGGGCCGCCATGGATGCCCGGTGGCGCAGCGCGGAGGAGGTAGAAGTGGAGGGCGCGGGCGGGTCGGCCTCCTGGGCCGCGTCCGCGCTCAGCGCTCGGGCGGGTGCCAGGACTGCGGGCGGGAGTAAAGGCACGTCCGGCCAGGCGTCGGCCGGCTTGGTGGCGTCACCCGCGGCAGGGGTGGAGGCGGCGGGCGTATCACCCGCGCCGACTGGGGTGGAGGCGGTGGCGGGCGCACCGCCCGCACCACCGCCATCGCTAGCCTGCCCACCCTCGCCCACCCCGCCGCCGCCGCTCCCCTCCAGCGTCTCCACGGGCTGGCCCAGCAGCCTGTCCGCAGCCGCCAAGGCGTCGGGGACCGCGTCGGCCAGGCGGGCTGCGGCGGCCGAGACCTCCGGATCGTCTTCCTCCTCCAGGATGGCCCGGGCGCGGGCCCGGGCGGCGGCGGTGCGGTCGGCGGCCGCCTCGGCCCGGGTGGCGCGCTTCTGGAGGAGCGAGGGCGGGCGCCACCGGGCGGCGGCGGTGGGCCGCCCACCCTCCACCGCGGTCGGCGCCAAGGGCGCAGCAAAGGAGCCGCCACCCTCACCCATGCCGGTGCGCGCCAGCCCGCGCCCAAAGACCGCGCCCGCCAGTGCGTGCGTGGCCCAGCCGAGGCCGAGGGCGATGCCGACCATCAGGAGGCAGCCAACCGGGTCGCGGCGTGGGCGCCGGCCATTTTCGTTTTCGGCGCCCCACGCCTCCAGGGGCGGCGCGTCCGCCGCCCAGGCCTGGACAGACTGTGACGGTGCGGGGGATTGCACGGTCGGCGGTGGCGCAATCCCATTGGCCTCCGCGGCGGCCGCCTCGTCCGCCCAGTCCGAGGCGGGTGTGGAAGGGGTGGTGGCGGCGTCATCTGGTGGTGGGAGAGAGGGTGCGAAGGTGAGATTTTGTGGGTGGTAGGTGCCTCCTTCTGGTCAAACCGGGACCACAGCGGGGTGGTGCATCCCTCAGGCGAGCCAAGGGTGGTGGTGGTGGAAAGGATGCACGCCGCCCCCCCTCGCTGGAAAGTGATGTCAGGCGATGGGGGGACGCGAGCGTCTCGCGAGCCGCGCTGGCGCCGCTGATGCCGACTCTTTGCTCTCTCCTATCTACCTATCCACTCACTCGTCCGCCTCTTTTTACCCAGCCAGGCATCCGGAATCAACCCACTCACGATCACAAGCGATCGGGGTGGCAGGTGCGGGCGGGTCGAGCTGGCGAGGGCGCCGCGACAGGCGAGGGTGCGCCTGCCTGTCGTCGTCGTGGGGATGGCCATCATCCTTTTTTCAGCTGCGTACGCGTGTCCGTGTGTGCGTGTTTGCGGCGCAGTGACCGGAGGGGAAAATCAGGCCTCTGTCTCGCAAACGCACGGTGTTGTCGAGATGAGAGAGTGACGGACGGGCATTACAAAAGTCCGTCGCCTCTCTTTTTCTCTCAACCCATGGAACAGTCGGCAAACAAGCGCGCACGTCAACACCAACACCATCTCTCTCCCACACACAAAATCACGCACACACACACACACACACACACACAATCACGCGCGCACACACACACAAACACGCACACCCACCATTCTCTCTCTCTCTCTCTCTCTGACCACAATTTTTATTGTTTGTGTCGTTCAAATGAATCGCCCTCTCCCACCCTCATTTTTACCCTCAATTTTTTTCACTCACTGTGCCTCGCCCGCGACCGCCATCCGCTCGTTGTCCAACAAGCATTTGGACAGGTCCACTCCCTCCAGGACGGTGGAAGCCTTGGTCTTGGACACCTCGCCGGGTGTGGACGGCAGGCCAGCAGCGACCTCCCTGCCACCCGCGGAGAAGGTCCGCTTGAACCAGCCCGCCTTGGCGGGGGTGGCGTCGACAGGCGTGCCGTCGTCGGTCAGGCTGCGGGGCGGGGTGCCGGGGCCCGCCGAGTCAGCGGGCTGGATGGGCCGGATGACGGGCTCGTCGTCCATCCAGGCGAGGGGGCCGATGGCGGCCCGGGCGGCCGCGGCGGCCGCCTCGCGGCGGGTCACCTCGGCCGCGCACGCGCGCACGTTCGCCTCCATCTTGGCCTCGTTGACGCCCTCGTCGCCCCAAATCCCTTCCTCCCAGCACGGGTGGCGTTCCTTGATGGCCCGGGTTGCCTTCCAGACGGCGGACGTGCATTTGAACCCGCCACCGAGGCCCAGCTGCCACAGGCGGTCGCCCGGCTTGATGCCTGCAAAGTGTTCAGCGTATGCCATCGTGTACCAGGTGGACGCGGCGGACGTGTTGCCGAACCGTTCTAGGGTCTTGCGGGAGGCCTCAAGCTGGGAGGGGGCAAGGCCAAGTGCCTTGTCAATGGCGCCCAGGACGGCGGGCCCGCCCGTGTGCAGGAGGAAGTGGTCAAAGACGTCCCCAAACTTAGGCTTGAAGTTGGCCGGGTCGGCGGCTGCCCGGCGCAGCTCCGAGAAGGGTAGCACGTGCGGGGCGAGGCGGGTGATGTTGACCCGCATCGCGTCCGCCGCCACGTGCAGCAGGGCCCGCTCCAGGAAGACGCCCCGGTTACCCAGCGCGTCCTGGGTGTTGCCCATGCACGTGAAAGCCTCGTCCTTGGCGGCTGCGTGAGTGCGCTCGGCATGGACTAGCTCATACTTGGAGTGCCGCTTGTCGTTGGTCATCAGGACGGCGGCGCCGCCCGCCCGGAAGAGGCAGTTGACGATCAGCATGGTCTTGTCCTCGCCGAGGTACCTAGGAATGGATGGAGGGCGAGAGAAGGGAGTGAGGGAGACGGAGGAGGTGAGAGCGCTGGGGTGCCTGGAGAAGCGCCAGCCTGGAAGCTCTTGGAAGCTTTCCGCTCACCCCCCCCGTTCGTCCATTTCTCCTCTTTCCTCCAATTTCCTCACTACACCGCCCCCACAAACAAAAACTCACCAGGAGTTGGTCAGGTTCTCCGTGTTGAAGATCAGGACCTTGGCGCCCGGCTTCATCGTGCGCAGCAGGCGGGCCGCCAGGTCGGCGCAGACGACCGAGGTCGCGCACCCCATGCCGCCCAGCGAGAAGGTCAGGCAGTCCGAGCGCAGGCGGAACTTGTTGACGATCTGGGACGCGATGGAGGGCGTGGGCGAGAAGCAGGAGCAGGCGGTGATGACCACGTCGATCTCCTCGGGCTTGACCCCCGTCTTCTTGAAGAGGTCGCCGCAGACGGCCTCCGCGATGTCGCCCGTCTCGTCGATCGCTTCCTGGACGGACGGCTTGTAGCCGGGCACCTTCATGTTGATGATCGTCTTGGTCAGCGCGGTTTTCTCGGCCAGGCCCGCGTTTTTGAGGACTTTCTCCATAAACAGGACGGCCGACTCGGAGAACATGCCGGACTTGCGGATGCCCCAGATCAGGCGGTCGATGGGCACAAAGTCCTCGGGCGGGGGCAGGTAGAGCGCAAAGTCCTGGATGTAGGCGCGGTTGCCGGCGGGGACAAAGGGCCGGGTCAGGCGGCCGAGGACGGCGGCCCGGGCGGCGGCCGCGTCGGCGGCCCGGGCGGCGCGTTCGGCGGGGGTCGAGCGGGGGCGCGGGGCTGTGGGGAAAGGAGAGGAGAAGAGGGCGGGAGAAAAGGGTGAGAGGCGTGGGTTGATGGATGCGAGGAGAAGGTGCGCGTGCCACCCTGGCGGAGGTCAGAGGGACCGAAAACAAAACGAGGCGCGCGCTGGTCTAAAACTCAGGCCGCCCGCCCGCCCGTCCTCAAGTATAATCACAAGTACATGGCTTGTCAGGTTTTGGGGTGATCAAGCGGGAGGGCTGGCGGCTAGGGCCGCGCTAGCGGCCGCGCTCTATTAAAAGGTGCACTTTCGCATCAGTCTGCTCACGCTGTCGTAGACCTAGCTACGACTTCCGGCCCGCGCCCCCCCGCCCCCCGCCCCCCGCAGTTTATACTTAGACATGCATGGCTTAATCCCCCCCTGCCCCCCGCCACCTCTGCTCGCCGATCTCGACCTCCAGGATTGCGTGCAAAGACATGCGTGTTGAGGCGTGAAAAGTGGGGCGTATCACGGGCGGGACGCTCCCGATAAAGGGCAAAAAAAAAACAGGCAGTGCTCCGACCGAGCGTTGGGGTTGGCTCTCCACAGGCCCAGGGCTTCGCATGGCCGGCGCGACTCGCGCTGTCACTCCCATCATTGGGTAGATTGTGCTTATATAATTATGAGAAGGCACGCAGCGGGGAGGTCGCCTGGGCAGTTCGGGCCGGCAGGGCGCCCGCAAGGACGGGACCCCGTTGCGGCTGCTACTGCGCGTCGTGCGCAACGATTCTGGCAACTTTTTTCCGTGGTCCACCACGCATCCATTTGGCGGCCACGCACACCCCACCCTCCCACCAGAGCACTCACTCATAATCGCGTCAGCCATTGCGTGGGGAAGTATGGGTGGGTAGGTCCTGGGAAGGGTGTCACGAGAACGGAAAGAGTGAGAGCGGGGCCGACGCAGGCGTTGCTGGCCTAAGCCGTCAACAATTCACTCTCGGATCCGAGTTGGGGCCCGTCAACCAACCCGGGCGACTAAACGTCCAGCGAATAGCTCGCACAATAGCATTTGTTCATCAGTGCGGGCGGTCTGCAGTTGTGAGGCTCACCTTGGTGGCGGTGCGGAAGGATTTGATGGAGAGGCTGCGAAAATTGAGTCTATGCGTCGCGACGCAAGGCCAAGCCGTGCTCACCACACTCGCCGCAGAAACTTTTTTGTCAAACAAACATGCAACACTGCCTCCTCGGCCCCCGCCCCATCCACACGCTCCTCCTAGACCTAGATGACTGCCTGTACAGAGATGAACGTGCACCCGCCCTGGTCCGCGCCAACATAGAACGTGAGAGAGAGAGAGAGAAGACAGAAGACTTTTTCTCCATCGCCCCCAACTCACAACCTCCTCCTTCGGAAAGAGATAAAAAGGAGGCCCCGTCGGTTGCACCGACCTATGACCATCGACCAGGTCTGCCCCGGGCTCCCTGGCAAGCAGCCTTCCTACGGTCTGCACCCAGGTCGCCGGGTGGACATGCGGCGAGCAGCCTTCCTACCCTCACACCGTGCCCTTACTCTCTCCCAGACTACATGCAGCACGCCCTCGCCATCCCGCCCCCCGCCGTCCCTGGCCTGTGCCTCCACTTTTACACGCACCACGGGACGACGTATGCGGGCCTGGTCGCGTCGGGCGACCACGGCTCCCCGCGCAGCACGCCCGCCCTGGACGCGGCCGCCTGGCACGCGGCCGTCCACGGCACCCTGCCCTATGGTGAGCTCTTCCCAGTGCCGGACGCCACCCTGCGCGCCATCCTTGCGTCTCTACCTCAGCGCCTGTTTGTGTTTACCAACGCCGACGAAGCGCACGCGGAGGTGTGCCTGGCCCGCCTGGGTATCCGCGACCTGCTCCAGGGCGTCCTCTGTTACGAGTCCATCATGCGGGACGGGGTGGCGGCCGGGCTGACCGATGGGCGCCGCCCCGTCGTCTGCAAGCCCCAGGCCGCGGCCTTCAAACTTGCGTTGGCTGCGGTCGGCTGCGCAGGCAACCCGGCCTCCGTCGCCTTTTTCGACGACTCGGTGCGCAACGTGGACGCCGGCGCGGACGCGGGCGTCTTCTCGGTCCTGGTCGGGCGAGTCGGGGTGCCCGGCACGCGGGCGGCCGCCCAGATTGCGTCCATGCATGACCTGCCCGCTTGCATGCCAGGGTTGTGGGGTGACGTGGGCGGCGTGCCGGCCAGCCTGCTCACGACGCTCCCGGCTCCCCTGCTGGCAGCGGAGCGGGTGGCGGCCCAGGCGGACGCGGCCGACACGGCAGCCAACGTTCCGTCGTACAGCGCCATTCGCAATGCCGCTGTCTCGCCCAGTGGCGCCGCAGCGGCAGCGGCAGCTCACCATGGCCCAGCCTCGCCACGGGTGGCGGCCGCGGCGGCCGCGGCGGCGGCTGCGGCGGGCGGTTGGGGTGAGGAAGGAGGAAGGAAGAGAGAGTGATGAAGTTCATAAAGTTGATGAAGTTGAAGGAGGGGGGTCGTTGGTTTTGGAAAGAAGTCTTTAGCCTTACACGTGCCACACCCCGCCATCGCGAAGCTCGACACATGGGCACGTCTCTGCGTGCTCGGGGCGCGCCCGCTTGTTGTTTATTGTTTCAGTCGGACGAAGAAAACAGGCATGAGGAAGAAACCTCGCCTCATAACACTTCCCCAACCGCCACCCCCCCCTCTTCGATCACTCTCTTCCATCTCTCTCTCCAGTTCCTCCTTTTTATTTGGGCACCCGCCTCAGCTTGGCCGCAGTCCGCAGCATGCGGGCCGCCACCATGGCCGCCCCGAACCCGGAATCAATGTTGACAACCGTGACACCCGGCGAGGAGGCAACCAAGCACGCGAGGAGGGGGGCGAGGCCGTTGAGCGCGGCGCCATACCCGACGCTCGTGGGCACGGCGATAACGGGGGCCTCAACCAGGCCCGCCACGACGGAGGCGAGGGCGCCGTCCGTGCCCGTCACAACGATGACCACGTCCGCCGCCCGGACGGCGGGCAGATTGTGGAGGACGCGGTGGAGGCCGTCGACGGCCAGGTCGGCCAGGCGGTACGCGTAGCAGCCCATCGCGTCCGCAATCGCCCGGCACTCCTCGGCCACGCCCGCGTCGGCCATGCCGGCGGACAGGACGACGACCGTGCCGGGTAGGCGGGGCTGCTTCTTGCCCGTCGCGGGGCGGAGGGTGAGCAGGCGGGCGGCCGCGTTGTAGCCCAGGCGGGCTGCTTCCTCCGGTGCGAGGGCCGCGCCCACCGCGGCCGCAGTCGCCGGGTCCACCCGGGACGCCAGGGCGGGACCCGCACCCACGGCGCCCGCCTGCCTGCTCAGGATCGCGCCCAGCTGGTCAGGCGTCTTACCGGGCGCCATGACCACTTCCGGGAAACCAGTCCGCCCCGCCCGCCACGCGTCGACCGCCGCAAAGTCGCCAACCTGCTCATACCCTGCCGCCAGGGACCGGGTGGACCGGGCAGCCGCCTCGGGGGAGATCTGGCCGGCCGCGACGGCGGTCATGATGTCCAGGAGCTTGGGGTCGACCAGGTCCCCTGAGAGCGGGGCGCCGGTGTCGGCGGCCGCAGAGAATGGTGATGGGGATGGGGGAGGAGGGACGGCGCCGTTGGAGGGGAGGGAGGCTAGGGGAATGGGTCGAGAAGAGAGCAGGTCGAGGGCGCGGTTTGGCTCGATTGAAGCAGCCGCCTAGGCGGCTGTTTGAGCATGATCACGCGCAGTGATCGCCCCTTTTCTCCACCCACTATGCAGTTGAGTACGGGCAACAGCTTGAGGTGGATGCGGAAGGATGCAGATGGTGCCCCGCTCGCTCGCACTGGGCCCTGCAAAAAAGTGAGACAAAGTGCAGACACTGCTTGCGCGGTCAGTCTCTTCAATCAAAAGCTTTTTTTTGACGCACCTGCGGCCACTGACCTACTTCCCACCACCGGTCCCACCACCCGCCCAGTAGGAGTCAGGGCAATGTTTGGCCTGAGGGTGAGCATATTTCGGGCGTGAGGAGTTGCGTGGCCTTGCCTGGATTGACGGAGAGAAAGGCTGGCACGACCAGGCTCGGCTAGCCGTTCTGAGTGGGTGGGGCTCCACTATTCTTTTCTCCTCTCTTCACATCCGCTTTCTTCACGCACAGCCATGACTGACCCGGCCCCCAAAATGCGGATCTTGCTCCTCCCAGTCGACGACTCAGGTGCGCGCGCGTGGGCGTCGTATGAAATGAAGAAGGGTGCCTCAGCGGACGAAACCTGGAGGAGAGCGCGCGTTTTCCGACCTCGCCGCCCTCTTTTTCATCACCCATGCACAGACGACTCCTCCCGCGCCCTCGCATTTGTCCTCGCCCAGCTCGCCCGCCCCGGCGACGAGCTCTGCTTGGTTGCCGTCATCAGCGGCCTGCATACGGCTGTCATTCCCGGCGTGGACGACGCGCCCATCGACGTCCCGGACGGCCCGGGTGAGCGGGCTGCCCGAGAGAAAGCCGCGGAATCGTTCATGACTACCCGCTTTGGCCCGCCCCTTGCGGCGTCACCCACCGGCGTCACCCACCGGTTTGAGGTGCTGCGGTTCCTGACCGACACCGGCTCCGTCGCGGATGCGGTCGGCGCCCGGGCGGTCGAGACGGGCGCGGTCCTGGTTGCTGTCGCCTCCCACAACAAGAGCCGGCTGGCGAAGCTGTTCACGGGGAGTGTGTCTGAGCGTTTGGCGTCGACGTGTCCCGTTCCGCTTGTGCTCATCAATTGAGACGAGGCGGAGGGCAGATAGGGGAGAAGAAGGATAATTATTGAAGCATGGAGAGAGCGAGGAAGGTTGAGTTGTGTGTCCATTCATCCATCCATCCGCCCATCCATCCATCTGCATCCATCCTTCCATCCTCTTCCTTCTCACACGCCCGCCCCCCCCTCTCTCTCTCTCTCTACATCAGGCTGGGGTTAGAAATAAGGGGGTTGACGTACACCTCCGGCTCCTCCGCCACGGCCGGCGCGGCGGCGGTGGTCGCCGCGCCACCTCCCTTCCTCGTCACGCTCAAGCTTTTCGCCCGCCGCGCCCGGGCCGCCGCTTCGGCCGCCGCGGCCGCCGCGTCGTCCTCCTCCATCTCCGCCGCGATCTCCTTGACCAGGGACTCCCGGTAATCCTCGAAGTCGCCCTCCGTCGCCATGACTTTGCCGTCCTCGACCACCCACACCTGCGCCTTCGTTTCATCCGCGCACACACGCTCCAGCAGCTGGGCGTCGTGCGAGATGACGACCACCCCGCCCTCAAAGGCCTCCACCGCGTCGCCCAGCGCGTCGATGGACTGCATGTCCAGGTGGTTGGTGGGCTCGTCCAGGAGGAGGATGTGCGGGTTGGCCAGGGAGATGGAGGTGAAGACGACGCGCGCCTTTTGGCCACCGCTCAGCTTGCAAATGGGTTGGAGGTGGTGGTGCCCGGCTAGCCCAAACCGCCCCAGCTGGGCCCGCATCTGCTCCGGCCGCAGGCCCGCCGTCGGGAACTTGCGCATCAGGTACTCGACGGGCGTGTCATCCATTTGCAGGGCATCCACAAAGTGTTGGGCGTACCGGCCGACGCGCAGTGCGTGGGAGCGGCGCTGTTCGCCGCTGGTCGGGGCGAGGTCGCCCGCCAGGAGGTTCATGAGCGTCGTCTTGCCGGCCCCGTTGGGCCCCACGATCGCGACGCGGGTGCCCATGTCCACGCCGATGTTGAGGCCGGACAGCGCGAAATCCGCGCGGCCGGGGTACTGGAAGTCGGCGTCCACGAGTTGGAGCAGGGAGGCGGAGGGCAGGTCGGTGGGGGGCGGGAAGGTGAAGGTGACTGTGTAATCGGTCCACCGCCGGGGCAGGGCCGGCCCGCCACCGGGGCCGGCCGCCTCCTCCTCCTCCTCCACGCCGCGCCCCCGGCCTTTGGCCTTCGATTTGGCTTGGGAGGCCGCCCCCTTGACCACCTTCTCCTGGGCGGCCTTGCCACCGGACCGCTTCGCCGCGCGCATGGCCTTATCGAATTTGTCGGCGACCTTGTTCACCTCCCGCCGGCGCTGGTCGTACATCTCCTCAAACTGCTCGAAATTGCCGCGGTAGTAGTGGAGGCGCTCGTCGTGCAGGTGGATGATGTCGGTGGTGATGGCGTTAAGGAAGCCCCGGTCGTGGGAGACGACGACGAGCGTTTTCTTCCACCGGGTCAGGTACTCCTCCAGCCAGAGCACGGCCCGCAGGTCGAGGTGGTTGGTGGGCTCGTCCAGCAGGAGGAGGGTCGGCGCGATGTAGAGCGCCCGGGCGAGCGAGATCCGCATGCGCCAGCCGCCGGAAAAGTCGGCGGTCGCCCGGCCTTGCATGGCCTGGGTGAAGCCGAGGCCGTGCAGGATCTTGGAGGCCCGGGCGTCGGCGGAGCCGGCGGCCTTGTCCTCCAGCCGTTCATACACGTCCGCCAGGCGCGCGCCGGCCGCATCGGCTTCGGGCCCTTCACCCGCCGCCGCCGCCGTCAGTTCCTCCTCCTCCTTCCGCAGGGCGACCAGCTCGACATCCGCAGCGACGACGGCCTGCAGGGCGGGCGTAGCGTCGCCAACGACCTCCTGCTCCACCAGCAGGACGTCCAGGCCGTCCGGGATGGGGACCTGGCGGCGGGCGACCATGCGGAGGAGCGTCGATTTCCCCTTGCCGTTGGGGCCAACCAGGCCGTACCGCCGCCCGGCCGTGACAGCCAGGGACGCGCCTTCCAGTAAGATCTTGCCTTTGGCCCGGATCGTCAGGTTGTGGACTTTGATGTCCGTCGCGGAGACGGCCCCACCGACTGCGTCCCCATCCAGCGGGGCCGACGCGCCGCCTCCCCCGCCGCCCTCGAAGGACACGTCAAAGACGTTGTCATCATCGGCCAGGGCGGCAGCCTTCTCGCGGGCAGCCCGCTCGCCGGCCTTGCGCTCCCGCTCCGCGATGCGTTTGTTGTCGCGCTCGGTGGCCTGGTAGAGAGAGCGAGAGAGAGCGAGAGGAAGTGATGCGAGAGGAAAATGGGGAGGGTCGGCGGGCTGGGCGCAGCGCTCGGCGCGCTCTTTTCTCTTTGTCCGCCTCACTGCCTCACCAGGCTGATGTTGGCCTTCTCGTCCCGTTTGAAGCCACCCCCCTCGCCACCAGAATCAGACTCAGACTCGGAGGAGGGCAGGTCCAGGTCGCCCAGGTAGGAATCGGAGGGCGCTTTCTTGGGCTCTTTGGGAGGGGGCCGGCCCTTTGGCGCGGCAGCCGGCGGGGCAGCCTTGTCGCCGCCACCGCCCTTCTTCCCACCCTTTCCGCCACGCAGGTCGTTCAAGCTGAGAGCCGCACCGGAGGCGACCTTGTCCTTGTCCACGGCGGCCTGTGCGAAGAGCGATGAGAGATGAAGACGAGAGGAAGCAATTGGCGCACCGTCGGGCCATCGTCGCAGGGCACGCCGCATCCCTCTCTCCCCACCAAAGCACTCACCCGGTCCTTCTTCTTGTCCGTGCCGGACGCCTTGAGCTTGGCGTCCTTGGCCTCCTTGACCTTGCGCTTGTCCATGGCTGGTGTGTGATGTGATGCGTGAGTGTGGTGCGATGGGGCGCGGCGCACCGCAAAGAGAGTTCTGAACCTGACTCACTGGTGTTTCTTTTTTTTCACTGCCCAAACGCGCCCCGCCTCAACCTCGGCTTGTCCACCTTGCCCAGCGCGTTCCGGGGCAAGGCCGTCATGAACACCACATGCTCTGCCCTAGGCACCGCTGCGGGCGGCAGGCGGCCAGCCACCCAGGCAGACAGGGCTTCGCGGCTCACGCTGGCCTCTGAGCTGCCGGCCCGTACGACGACCGCTGCGGCGACTGCGTCCCCGCGCGCCCCGCCGGGCACGCCCACGACCGCCGCCTCCGCCACGCCCGGGTGGGACAGCAGGGCGTCCTCCACCTGGAGAGCGGAGACCTTGAAGCCGCCGACCTTCAGGATGTCGGTGGACGCCCGGCCCAGGATGGTGAAGAGAGGGGCGGTGTTGTGTGAGGCGGCGGCAGCCGCGGCAGCCCCTCCCCCCCTCCCTCCGCCGCCCGCCGCCTCCTCCTCCACCGCCACCACGTCGCCCGTCCTGAACCAGCCGCCGGGGGTGAAGGCGGCCGCCGTCGCGTCCGGCCTGCGCCAGTACCCCGCAAATAGGCCGGGCCACCGGACCAGGAGCTCGCCAGTCGCCGCGGCCGTGGGCGTGGGGGTGGCCCAGGAGGAGGCCCCCGCCTCGGCGGGCAGGGCGGCGGTGGGCACCACGCCCACGCCCACGCC
>Ga0315278_10005180_pt1 | contig 11833 bp, 13 predicted proteins | sample YL17G06_0_MG_FD_203880 | JGI IMG/M metagenome (GOLD analysis project Ga0315278, IMG submission 203880) | Sediment microbial communities from Yellowstone Lake, YNP, Wyoming, USA - YL17G06_0 | ecosystem: Environmental > Aquatic > Freshwater > Lake > Sediment | place: USA: Wyoming | collected... | reverse complement strand
GCCCGGGCCGCGGAGCCGCTCGGCCGCGAGCTCGGCCTGGGTCAGCGCGAGGCGGCTACCGCGCGAGCCGACGCGTACCAGCACAGCGGTGCCGACCGGGCTTCGACATCCCGCAGCTCGCCTTCGAGCGCGGACGGATCCGGACGAACGCCGTCGGTGCCTGCACCGGGAGCGGCCGCCCGGTCAGCGACCGGGTCGCAGGGCTCACTCCTGTTCCTCCCCGAGTCCGAACAGGTGGCGCACCGCGTCAGCATAGACCAGCCCGTCGGACGCTGCGGCGGCCTCCTTCATCCGCACCGTGGGCAGGTGCAGCAGCTTGTTGAGGATCTGCGCGGTGATCGAGTCGACCGCCTCCAGCTCGCTCGCCGACAGGCGCGTGCGCGCCTTGGCCAGCTCGCGCGCGCGGATCTCCTCGGCCCGGGCGCGCAGCGAAGCGATCGCCGGCACGACGTCGAGCGAGGCCTGCCACGCGCGGAACTCCTCGGCCTCTGCCAGCACGATCGCCTCGGCGCGCTCGGCCTCGCCGCGGCGGGCGGCCATCGTCTCGGCGACGACCGACTCGAGGTCGTCGATGTCGTACAGGTAGCAGTCGTCGAGCGAGTGGATCGCCGGGTCGAGGTCGCGCGGCACGGCGAGGTCGATCAGGAGCAGCGGCCGTCCCTTGCGCGCCGGAAGCGCGGCGGCGACGTCGGCGGCGCCGAGCACGAAGCCGGACGCGCTCGTCGAGGAGACGACCACGTCGGCGCGGGCGAGCTCCTCGCCGATCCGCTCGAGCGGCAGCGCCTCCGCGCCGAGACGGCGGGCGAGCTCGGCGCCGTGGTCGAGCGAGCGGTTGGCGACGAAGCCGATCGCCGCGCCGCGTGAGATCAGGTTGCGGGCGGCCTGCTCGCTCACCTTGCCGGCGCCGACGACGAGGATGCGGCGGCCGGCGAGCTCGCCGAAGACCTGCTGCGCGAGCGCCGCGGCCGCGGCCGAGACCGAGGCGGGGCTCTCCTGGATCGCGGTCTGCGCCCGCACCTTCTTGCCCGCGTGCAGCGCCTGGCGGAAGAGCCGGTCGAGCAGCGGCCCGGGCGCGCCGGCCTCGTAGGCCGCGCGCACCTGGCCGAGGATCTCGCCCTCCCCGGGGACGAGCGAGTCGAGCCCGGCGGCGACCCGGAACAGGTGCAGCGCCGCCGCCTCGTCGCCGAGCCGGTAGGCGTGCGCGTGCGTCTCGGCGGCGAGCGCGGCGAGCGCGCGCGCCTCCGCGTCCTCGCCGACGACGTAGAGCTCGGTGCGGTTGCAGGTCGAGAGGCAGACCGCCTCGCCGCCGGCTCCGGACAGCTCGCCCGAGAGCGCCGCGGCCTGGCCGCCCGTGAGCGCGACCTGCTCGCGGAGCTCGACGGGCGTGCGGTGGTGCGAGATGCCGACGAGCACGAGCCGCATCAGAAGTGCACCGCCGAGAGGCCGAGCTGGAGGACGACGACGAGCGCGAAGCCGGCGAGCGCGAGGTACGCGGCGCGGCGGCCCCGCCACTCGAGCCCGTAGCGGAGCACGACGAACGTCGCGTACACGCCCCAGGTGAGCAGCGTCGCGGCCATCAGCGCGTCCACGTGCCCGCCCCGGTCGCGCAGGCGCAGCAGACCGACGGCGATCCCGAGCGAGAGCGCGGGCAGGGCGACGAGGATCGTCCGCGCCGCCAGCTCGTCCAGGGCCGAGAGCGGGGGGATCGTGACCTTGAGGATCCCCGGCTCGCGGCGCTTGAGGCGCCGCTCCTGCCAGAGGTAGAGGGCCGAGAGCGCAGCCGCGAGCGTGAAGCCGGCGAAGGCGGCGAGCACGAGCCCGACGTGGAGGACGAGGAAGAGGTTCGGCAGGGTGCTCGCGGCGCCGGTCGAGGTCCCGCCCGTGACGTGGGAGAGCGCGAACAGCACCGCCGCCAGCGGCAGCACCGCGAGGCCGAGGAGGCGGAAGCGCGAGTTGCAGCCCCAGACGAGGTAGATCCCGACCACGAGCCAGACGAAGAGGTTGAGCGAGCCCGCCCAGCTCCCCCACGGGAAGCCGTCCGCGCTCACCGCCTGCACGACGAGCAGCGCCGTCTGCAGCAGCCAGCCGATCCGGACGCCCCAGGTCGCGGCGCGGCCGGCCCACCCCGGGTGGCGCGCCTCGCCGAGGTACGCGGCGGCCGCCTCGCCGTAGGCCAACAGGGCGGGCCAGAACAGCAGCTCAGCCATCGAGCTTCCGCCGCGCCAGCTCGGTCAGCTCGGCGACCTCCCGCTCCAGCCGGCCGAGCTTGGCCCCGATGATCAGCACGTAGGCGAGCACCGTCACGAGCACGACGAGGTAGGCGGCGGCAACGTATTGCTCGGCAGCGGTCACGGCGCGAGCAGCTCCCGGAGCTCGCGGAGCCGCGCGTCGAGCCGCTTGCCGGCGAGCTCGATCCCGTAGAAGGCGGCCGCGAGCGCCAGCATCGCCGCCCAGCAGACGACGAACGTCGCAAACATCGAGCCCGCCATCTGCGGCCCCTGGCTCGTGAACACGGTGGGGTGGATGAAGTCGTTCGCGAGCCGGATCGCGAGGAACCCGATCGGGATCAGCACCACCCCGAACAGCGCGTAGACGGCCGAGAGGTTCGCCCGCATCGGCCCGTCCTCGACCGAGAAGCGGAGCATGAAGTACGCCGAGTAGAACAGGAAGAGGACGAGGAAGAGGACGAGCTGGTTCGAGCTCCAGGCCCACCACACGCCCCACGAGATCTTCGCCCAGATCATCCCGGTCACGAGCGTCATCGCGCCGAAGATGACGCCGAGGTGGATCGCGACGTACGACTCCAGGTCGTAGCGCGGGTCGCGCCGCCAGAGATAGAGCAGCGCCTTCAGCGCCCCCCACCCGAAGCATGCGTAGGCGGTGAGGGCGATCGGGACGTGGAAGTAGAAGATCTTCTGCGAGAGCCCCTGGTCGGCATCCTCGGGCACGTAGAAGGCGACCATCGCCACGGCCGCACCCATCAGCGCGAGCGCCAGCACCACCGGCGCCTCGAGGCGCCTATTCCGCGACGACATACTCAAAGGAGGCCCAGGAGATGATCGCAAAAACGAGGTCGTAGACGGCGAGGAAGCCCAGGTAGCGGCCCCCGTCCTCCGCCACGCTCGCGCCCACGCCGCCGACGACGATCGGCAGCGCGAGGGGGAGGAAGAGGAGCGGGAGGAGCAGCTCCCGCGTCCGGCTCGTGACGGCCATCGCGGCGAGCAGCGTCCCGACCGTGCACAGGCCGACGTCGGCGAGCGCGACCGCGGCGACCGTGCGCAGGCTCACCGCCGAGAAGAAGAGGCCGAAGGCCGGCAGCGCGATCGCCTCCACGATCACGAGGAACGACAGCACCGAGAGCGTCTTCGCAAGCCAGATCGCGCTGCGGTCGCAGGGGGCGAGCACGAGCCCGTCGAGGACGCCCTGCTCCCGCTCGGACACGAACGCCCGCGAGAGCCCGAGCAGCGCCGTGAAGAGGATCGCGATCCAGAGCAGGCCCTGGGCGGCGAGGTCGGACGAGCCGGCCGGCAGCGCGAAGTGGAACACGGTCAGCGCCGCGATCACGAAGAGCGCCATCGCCGGCAGGGTTTCCCGCGCGCGGAGCTCGAGCAGCAGGTCCTTGCGCAGCAGCGCCGCAACGTCGCCGGCGTAGTTCACGCGAGCACGAGCCGCGCGGTCGCGAGATGCGCGACGCGGTCCGGGTCGTGGGTGGCGACGATCGCCGTCGCGCGCCGCTCGGCGAGCTCGCGCTCGAGCAGCTCGGCCCCGGCCGCGTCGAGCGCGTTGAAGGGCTCGTCGAGGAGCAGCAGCCGCGGGTCGTGCAGGAGGGCGCGGCAGAGCGAGAGCCGCTGCAGCATCCCGCGCGAGTAGGAGCCGACCCGCTCGTTCCGCGCCTCCCAGAGCCCGAAGCGCTCGAGCAGCATCCCGCTCCGCTCGCGGCGCTCGGGCACGCGGTAGAGGCGGCCGTAGAGCTCGAGGTTCTCGCGCGCGGTGAGGCCCCGGTAGACGAGCGGGTCGTGGCCGAGGAAGCCGATCTCGCCCCGCTCCGCGCCCACCTCGAGCACGCCGCCCGTCGGGACGAGCAGGCCGGCGCAGAGCCGCAGGAGCGTCGTCTTCCCCGATCCGTTCGGCCCCGTGACGAGCAGGAATCCCCCCTCCGGCAGGTCGAGGTCGACGCGGTCGAGCGCGCGCTTGCGCCCGAAGCGCCGCGAGAGCCCGCGCGCGTGGATCATCACGCCACCTCGGCGAGCACGAAGGCGAGGAAGACCGAGCTGATCACGCCGTTCATGGTGAAGAAGGCGGCGTTCAGGCGCCGCAGGTCGTCCGGGCGGATCACGAGGTGCTCGACGAGCAGCAGGGCCGCGACCGCCGCGACCCCGAGCCAGTAGCCGAGGGTGAGGTGGAGCCCGAGGCCGACCGCGACGAGGAGCCCGACGGTCGCCGCGTGGAGGAAGCGCGCGCCGTGGAAGGTGCCCTGCGCGCCGAAGCGGGCCGGGATCGACCGCAGTCCCTGGGCCCGGTCGACGTCCACGTCGAACAGCGCGTAGAAGAGGTCGAAGCCCGCCACCCAGCACGCGACCGCGCCGCCGAGCGCCCACGACTGCCACGGCATCTTGCCGGTGATCGCGACCCAGCCTCCGACCGGCGCGAGCCCGTCCACGGCGCCGAGCCAGAGGTGCGAGAGCCAGGTGAGGCGCTTCAGGTACGGGTAGATCACGAACCCGGCGACGGGGATCGGCCAGAGCAGGCGCACGATCGGGTCGAGCTGCCAGGCGGCCACGAGGAACACGGCCAGCGAGAGCGCGCAGAAGATCCACACCTGCGCCTTCGAGAGCTGGCCGCTCGGCAGCTCCCGCGTCGCGGTGCGCGGGTTGCGCGCGTCGATCTCGGCGTCCACCAGCCGGTTCAGGGCCATCGCGAGCGAGCGGGCGCCGACCATCGCGACGGTGATCCAGGCGAGGTCGCCGGCCGAGGGGACCTTCTGCTGGCAGAGCAGCGCCCCGACGTAGGCGAACGGCAGCGCGAAGAGCGTGTGCTCGACCTTGACGAGCCGCGCGAAGCGCGCGGGGAGGGCGAAGCTGCTCATGTCTGGCGGTGCTCGGTCGGCTCGCCCGCGATCAGTTCGAGCGCGTGGCGCAGCGCGGGTTGCAGCACCGCGAAGCCGTCGCTGCAGCCGCCCGGCGAGCCGGGCAGGTTGACGACGAGCGCCCGCCCCCGGATCCCCGCGGTGCCGCGCGTGAGCAGGCCGTGCGGCGTCCTGGCGATCGCGTCGGCGCGGATCGCCTGCGCGATCCCCGGCGCCTCCCGGTCGAGCACGGACGCGGTCGCCTCGGGCGTCACGTCGCGCGGCGCCAGCCCGGTCCCTCCGGTCGTGAGCACGAGCGTTGCCCGACTGGACAACTCCGCGATCGCGGCCTCGATCTCGTCGAGCTCGTCCGGCACGACCCGCCGCTCCACCTCGAACCCCTCCTCTGCGAGCAGCCCCGCGAGGAGGTCGCCGCTGCGGTCGTCCCGGACGCCCCGCGCGACCCCGTCCGAGACCGTCAGCACCGCGGCGTTCAGACCGGCTCCTTCGTCTTCTCGACCAGCCGCACCTCGGCGATCACCATCCCCTTGTCGATCGCCTTCGCCATGTCGTAGAGGGTGAGTGCGGCGACGGACGCCGCGGTGAGCGCCTCCATCTCGACCCCGGTCTGCGCGGTCGTCTCGGCCGAGGCGACGATCGCGACCGAGTCGTCGCCGACCTCGAGCGTGACCTCGACGTGCGAGAGCGGCAGGGGGTGACAGAGCGGGATCAGCTCGGCGGTGCGCTTGGCGGCCATGATCCCGGCGAGCTGCGCGGTCGCGAGCGCGTCTCCCTTCGGCAGCTCGCGCAAGCGGCGCGCTGTCTCGGGCGCCATCCGCACGGTCGCGGCCGCGACGGCCCGCCGTCGCTGGAGCGGCTTGCCGCCGACGTCCACCATCTTCACGTCGCCCGCCTCGCTCACGTGCGAGAGGTCGCTCATCGCAGGTACCGGCGGCCGAGCTGGACGAGCCCGCGGCGATGCCGCCATGCGGCGCCCGCGCGCGCGCCGAGCCCCTGGCCGTAGAGCGTGCCGAGCACGCCCTTGAAGCCGTCCACCGCCAGCTCGTCGTACGGGAACCACCAGGGCACGCCGAGGCGACCCGAGTCCTCCTCGACGAACCGGACCTGCGTGCACGCGTAGAAGCCGTGCTTCGAGTGGGTCCGGCCGAGACCCGAATCCTTGAAGCCGCCCCACGGCGACTGGCCGGCCGCGTAGGAGTAGGCGACGTCGTTCGTCCAGACCGAGCCCGCCTCGAGCCGGCCGGCGACGCGCCTCGCCCGGTCCAGGTCCCGCGTCCAGATGCTCGCGCCGAGGCCGTAACGGGTGTCGTTTGCGAGCCGCACCGCCTCCTCCTCGCTCCCGAAGGGCTCGACCGTGACGACGGGGCCGAAGATCTCCTCGCCGCGGAGCTCGTCGCTCGAGCCGGCGATCACGGTCGGCTCGTAGAACCACCCGGGCAGGCCGGTCTCGGGGCGGCGGCCGCCGGTGACGACACGCTCGCGGGCGGTCTCGACGAGCGCCTCCACCTTGGCGCGCTGCTCCTCCGAGATGAGCGGGCCCAGGTCGCTGCCGAAGTCGTCGCCGCGGCCGATCCGGAGCGCCTGCGCCCGCTCGGCGAGCCCGGCCACGAAGCGGTCGTAGAGCGGCTCCTCGACGAAGATGCGCTCGACCCCCGAGCAGACCTGGCCGCAGTTGAAGAACGAGCCCCACGCGGCGCCGTCGAGCGCGCGCTCGAGAGCCGCGTCGGCGAAGACGAGCATCGGGTCCTTGCCACCGAGCTCGAGCGTGACCGGGCAGAGCCGCTCGGCGGCAACGGCCGCAACCGACCGGCCGACCTCGACCGAGCCGGTGAAGAACACCTTGGCGACGCCGCGCGCGCGCACGAGCGCGGCGCCGACCTCGCCGTCCCCCTGGACGACGCGGACGAGGCCCTTCGGGGCGCCGGCCTCCTCGAACACGCGCTCGACCCACGCGCCCGAGAGGGGCGTCAGCTCCGAGGGCTTCACGAGCACGGCATTGCCGGCCGCCACCGCCATCGCGGTCTCGGTGTAGGGGATCGCGAACGGGAAGTTCCACGGGGCGATCACCGCCACCGCGCCGAGCGGCACGTGCTCGATCCGGCCCCGCTTGTGCTTGAGGTAGAGCTGCGGGTAGCGAAGGCGCTCCGGGCGCAGGGTCTGCTCGACGTTGTCGGCGATCCAGACGGTGTTGTCCACCGCGACCATCACGTCGGAGAGGAAGGCCTCGACGAGCGGCTTCGCAGTCTCGGCGGTGACCGTCGCCGCGATCTCGTCCATCCGCTCGAGCAGGACCTGCGCAACCGCCCCGAGCAGGCGGCGGCGCTCTGCGAACGAGGTGCGCGCCCACTGCTGCTGGGCCAGTCGCGCCTCGGCGACCGTCTCGGAGACGGCCTCGAGCGGCGTCACGGCGACCGCGCCGACGACCTCGAGCGTCGCGGGGTTGACCGAGCGCAGCTCTCCCTCGACGAGCGTCGCGTCCATGGGGGAGGGATCTTAGCCGCGCCGCAGCCGCGCCAGCGGGCGGCGCCGTGGCCCGGGCTCCAGGCCGGCGAGCTGGGCCGCGATCCAGGCGGCGAGGTCGTGCTCCCGCACCTGGGCGCGGATCGCCTCGAGTCGCCGCCTCCGCTCGTCCTCGGACAGCTCGAGCGCGGTGTGGATCGCCTCCGCCTGGCCGGCGACGTCGAACGGGTTGACCGTCACGGCCCACTCGCCGAGCTCCTCGTGAGCGCCCGTGTTCTCGGAGAGGACGAGCACCCCGTTGCGGGTGTTCACGAGCGGCGCCTCCTTGGCGACGAGGTTGAGCCCGTCGAAGATCGCGTTCACGAGCAGGACGTCGTACTGCTTGTAGGCGGCGACCGACTGGTGGAAGTTGTCGGCGATCTGCAGGTCGATCGCGGTCCAGCCCTCGTGCTGGAAGCGATCGTTGACCCGGCGGGCCTCCCGCTGGATCGCGCCGAGGTACTCGGCGTACTCGGGAATGTCCTGCCGGGACGGGTCGAGCAGGGCCAGCATGCCGACGCGCCGGTGCATCTCCGGATGCGCGTCGAGGTAGAGCTCGAAGGCGCGGAAGCCGCGGACGATGTTCTTCGACGGGTCGCTGCGGTCGACGCGCAGCACGAGCTTCTCGGGCCGGTGCGCGACGATCTCGCGCTCCTGGGCGAGCACGCCCGGATGCGTGGCCAGCTCGTCGAACTCGCCGGGGTCGGGCGCGATCGGATGCGCGGTGACGCGCACCACGCGGCCCCGGTAGCGGGCGAGCCCTCGCTCGTTGTCGGCCTCGGCACCGACGATGTCCTGGCTCGAGCGCAGGAAGCTCCGCCGCCAGCGGGTCGTGTGGAAGCCGACCACGTCGTTGGCCAGGATCCCGTCGTGGACGGCCTCCCGGATCGGCTCGGGCAGCACGCGCCAGTAGTCGGGCTGGGCCCACGGGATGTGGACGAAGTGGGCGAGCACCGCCTCGGGGACCGCGTCGCGCACCAGGCGCGGCGCCAGGTACAGGTGGTAGTCGTGGAAGAAGACGGTCGCACCGGGCTCGAGCTCGAGCTCCGCGAGCACCGCGTCGGCGAACCCGCGGTTGACCGGCACGTACCCCTCGTGCCACGCGCGATGGAGGCCGTAGTCCCATTCCGGCGAGGACTTCAGGTCCCAGAGGTAGTGCTGGAGGAACCAGAGCGTCGGGTTCGAGACGACGTTGTAGTACCAGTCGTAGGCCCGCCGCTCGTGCGCGACGAGCCGCAGCCGGTAGGGGGAGCCGTCGCGGGCCGTCTCCTCGAGCGGGCCCTCCGCGGCGACGACCCGATCCTCCGCGGTGATCGCACTCGCGATCCAGGTCACGTCGTGGTGCGAGACGAGGCTGCGCAGCGCGGTGACGAGGCCGCCCCCGCCGCGCCTGGCCGTGCGTGCACCGTCCGCTCCCCGGTGGAACGAGGCAGGGCCGCGGTTCGACACCACGATCAGCTTGCGTCGGTCGGCGCTCACGCCCGACGAAGCGTAGTGGGTCTAGACGGGCGCGACGCTCACTAGCTCGGCGCCGCCGGCGTCGTTGCCGAGCAGCCGGTTGAAGAGCACGAGCCAGTCGCGGAGCAGGCGCGGGGTGAGGAAGTGGCTCCGGACGTGCTCCTTGCCTGCCAGCGCGCGCCGCCTGGCCTCCCCGGGGTCGTCGAGGATCGCGAGGCAGGCCTCCGCGCAGGCAGCGGCCGAGTCGACGAGCCAGCCCGTCTCCCCGTCGTCGATCTGCGTGCGGATCCCGCCCACGTTGCCGGCCACCGTGGGACACGCCTTCCAGAGCGCCTCGCTCACCGTGAGCCCGAAGCCCTCCTTGATCGACTTCTGGATCACGGCGTCCGCGTGCACCTGGAACGCGTTCACCTCGACGGAGCCGACGTTGTTGAGGTTGGAGAGGATGTGGATGTCCGGGTCGTCGGCCGCGTAGGCGACGGTCTGGTTGTAGAAGTCCCAGCCCTCCGGGTCGTCGTGCGCCATCGAGCCGACGAGCGCGAGTTGCAGGTCCGGCACCTCCGCCTTCACGAGCCGGTAGGCGTCGATCACGCCGAGCGGGTCTTTCCAGGGGTCGAAGCGCGAGATCTGCGTGAGCATCGGCCGCGCGACGTCGATCCCGAACTGCGCCACGATGTAGGCCGCATCCTCGGCCGACAGAGCCATGTTCTTGGGCGCGAGCGGGTCGATCGCCGGCGGCCAGATGAAGCACTCCGGCAGCCCGGGGACGCTCGGCACGTACTCGCGCAGGTGGAAGATCGCCGCGTCGTAGCGGCAGATCGACGGCAGCAGGAACTCGAGCACCGCCTCGTTGGGAGTCGAGAAATCGATGTGACCGCGCCAGACCCAGCGCGCAGCCGAGCCCGGGAAGTGGTCGATCATCGCCAGCGGCTGCGGGTCGTGGACGACCACGACGTCGTAGTCGTCCACGAAGGCGCCCGCGTTCTGCGCGTTGTAGCGAGAGAAGATCTCCTGCTGCTGGCGCGTCAGGCCCTGCGGATTGCCCTGGATCGCGTTGTGGATCGTCTTCGTGACGTCGAAGAACTCGTCGGCGCCCGCGATCACGCGCCACTCGACCTCGAGGCCGGCGTCGGCCATCAGCGGCACGAGCGTGTAGTTGATCTCGGCCACGCCGCCGCCGAACGCCGTCGCCGAGAGGTGGACGACCCGCTTGCCCTGGAGCGGCTCGGCGAGCCGCCTGATCTCGTCCATCAGCCCGCGCGCCGCGATCGACCCGTAGTCCGCGAGCGACTTCCGGCCGACGTTGACGAGCTGCAGCATCAGACCGGGAGACTCCCCGACGCGCCGGACGGAGCGGCCGAGAGCGCGGCTGGGCTCACGCGGACGGGCGCTCGGTCAGGGTCACCGGGAGCTTGAGCCGCCGGCTGCCCCGCTGGACCGTGAACAGGACCGTCTGCCCGGGCAGGAGGCGCTCGCTCACGATCCGGACCACGTCGTCGGCGCTCCGCACCGGCTGGCCGTCGATCGCGACGATCACGTCGCCGCCTCGGGTGAACGGCGTGTCGTTGACCTGCACGTCGCTCGTGCCGCCCCTGATCCCGGCCTGCGCGCCCGGCCCGCCGGCCCGCACGGAGTCGACGACCGCGCCACGCAAGACGGCGTAGCCGAAATGCCGCGCGAGCGTGGGGGTGAGATCCTCGGACGTGATCCCCACGTACGCGTACGCGACGCGACCGCGCTCGAGCAGTTGCCGCATCGAGCGGCGGGCGGAGTCGATCGGCACGGCGAAGCCGACCCCGTCCGTCGCCCCGCTCGTCTCGGTGCGGATCTGCGCGTTGATGCCGATCACGGCGCCGCGCGCGTCGAACAGGGGCCCGCCCGAGTTGCCGTGGTTGATCGGCGCATCGGTCTGGATCGCGTCGATCAACTGGTAGTCGGAGGTGAGGGACGAGATCGAGCGCCGCACGGCTGAGACGACGCCAACCGCAAGCGAGTTCTCGTTGCCGAACGGGCTCCCGATCGCGGCGACCGGCTCGCCGACCGCGACGCGGGCGGAGTCGCCGAGCGGCACCGGCGCGAGCGCGTGCGCCTTCGGGTCGACCCGGATCACGCCCACGTCGTCGTAGACATCCCAGCCGACCACCCGCGCCGGAACCCGGTCGTGGTCGCTGAACTCGACGTAGAGGCGCTCGGCGGCGGCGACGGGGCGCCCCTCGCCGGCGTTCGTGATCACGTGGGAGTTCGTGAGGATCGTGCCGTTGCGGTCGACGATGAAGCCCGAGCCCTGGGCGGCCTGGGCCCCGGCCGAGCCGGCCTTGCCGAAGTAGGCGAAGATCGTCACGACCCCAGGGGAGCGGCGGGCGTAGATGCCCGCGGCGTCGAAGACCCCGGCGCGGGCGGCCAGCGCCGCCGAGGCCGGTGCGGGGACGCCCGCCGTGGTCGCGGCGGGGAGCACCACCGTCTCCGTCCGCCCGCCGGCCAGGCCGAACGCAAGCGTGACCGCTAGCGCAGTCGCGGCACCGACCGCTGCCGCGAGCAGCGCAACGGGCACAAGGGCGGCGCGACGCATCGTCGGCTCACTGTAGCGACGCGGCCGCGGGTGCGTTTTCACGTGGAAACGGCGCTGCGCCGGGCGCGGGATCGAGCACGAGCCCGAACGCGGTGCGCCCCGGGCGCGACTCGACCTCGATCCGGCCGCCCATCAGCGTCGCCAGCTCGCGCGCGATCGCCAGCCCGAGGCCGCTGCCCGTCGCCCGCGGCCCCTCGGCACGGTAGAAGCGCTCGAACACC
>Ga0315278_10005179_pt1 | contig 11834 bp, 5 predicted proteins | sample YL17G06_0_MG_FD_203880 | JGI IMG/M metagenome (GOLD analysis project Ga0315278, IMG submission 203880) | Sediment microbial communities from Yellowstone Lake, YNP, Wyoming, USA - YL17G06_0 | ecosystem: Environmental > Aquatic > Freshwater > Lake > Sediment | place: USA: Wyoming | collected... | reverse complement strand
CCGACACCGTCCGCCGGACCACCACCCGCCGACGGATGGACCTCCGTGCACGTGCCCGGACGCACGGCAGCCCTGCTCACCGCAGCGGGGCTCGACGCGGGCCGGCCCCGCACGACGGCCATGATCGACATCATCCGTGTGGTCTACGAGGTCGCCGAGGGACTCGACCCGGCCGCCGACCAGCGGCGCGCCCGCTTTCTCGGCTACCTCGAGGCGATCTCGGAATTCGAGCGGATACGCACGGCGTTCCGTGGAGCTCCCGTCCGGCTCGCCCTCGCCGAGAACAAGGGCGCCCGCAAGCTCGGGATCGAGAATCTGGCCGACGTCCTCGGAGCGTCTCTGGAGCGCGAGGACCGCGTGTACCGGCTCCAGCCGCGCTCGGGTGACCGCGAACAGCAACGACGCGTGTGGCTGCTGGCGGCCGGATTCGACGTCGCGAAGGCCGAAGCCGCGCTCAACAGCGGGGGGGCGCTGACGCTGGGCCTGCCAGGCGACGACGTGCCGCTCCCCCTGCCGGACGCGTTCTGGCGGGCGGTGGCGGCGCCGGCGCCGGCTGAGCGGCTGGGCGGCACGCTGCTCACCTCGATCCTCGGCGATCGGAAGGCGTCGTTGCTCTACTACGGCCTCTGCTCCCTTGACGTGAGCACCCGTCAGTTCATTGCGGCGAACGACGACCTCGTCAAGGATCTGTATAACTCCGATCGTCCGGGCGTGTTTGCTCTGTACGGGCGAAGCCTGCGCGTCAGCGGGGGACGCGTCGAGCCGCCCGGCGGGCCGCCCGCCGTCCCGCTCTGGGAGGCCGTCGTCGACGAGCGCGTGACCAGACCCGATCGGTTCGTGCTGAAGCTGCTCGGAAGGGACGGCGGACGCCTGGCGCTGCTGTACGACGCGGTTGCCCACTTGAGTCCGCCGGCGCAGACCTTCGCCCTCGGCCTGTGGATGGCCGACCCGGAACAGCGCACCGAGCGGTTCAAGCGGCTGCACTCGGCCTCGGCGGAACTCATGACGGGATGGGATCCGATCGCGCGGCCGTTCGCCCGCGGGCTGTACGACGCCGCGCAACTCCTCCTGCTGACGCAGGTCACGCCGGACGGGCGCGCGGCGCCGCCCGTCTGGAGAAAACTCTGGGAGAAGATTCTCGACGGCGACGCGCTGCCCGACAAGCCGGAGAACGATCTGAAGAACCTCGAGAAAGACGGCATCGTCGACGCGGCGTGGCTTGTCGACACGCTCCTCCTTCAGAACTCCAGACTGCGGCGGAGTCGTGCCGAGACCTGGTTTTTCGCGCAACGCGTCTTCGGCGGCGCCCCGGACACCAGCCTGCCCCAGGTCCTGGTGGCCATGCGGGGGTATTCGCGGTTCCGGACCCTCGCCGACACGCTCGAACGCCTCGGCATCACCGATCCATCGGTGTACACCGGCGCCTTCCGGCAGGCTCAGCGCGTGGCGGTGATCGGCGACCGCGAGCGCGGCCGGACGGCTCTGGCGCTCTACCAGGGCGGACTGGTGCTGATCGAGCGCGCCCGCATCAGCCGCGTGCTCGACGCCGGGGCGGCCGGACGGCTCGTGGCGTCACTGAGCCAGGTGCCGATCTCGGAGGACGGCGACTTTCTGGGCGGAATCGCGTCCTGGATCGACGCCGCCTACCTGCCGGCCATTGGCCGAGCGGTCGTCCCGCCCGCGGGAGTCGGCCAGCCCTCCTCGATGGAGGCCGATGTGATCGGAGCGCTTGCGGGCCGGCGGCCGGACCGGCCGGCGGCGGCGGGGCCGACCTTCGAGTACGAAGGCGTGCAGTACCGGATCGATCCCGCGCGGCCGGAAGTGACGCGCATGGAGGCTATCCGGGGCAAGCAGGGCGGGCCGTCGCTCGACGCGGTGATGGGATTTGCCCGGGAGGTGCTGGCCATCGCCGCCGGCATCGGCACGCTTGCCCGGGTGTCCGGGCACGTCACCGCGCTCAAGTCGGCGGTGGCGCCTCTGGTCCAGGCGCCGGCTGCCGGCGCCGCCGCGGATCCCGAGGCCGCCGACCTGGCCGAAGCCGTCAACGACGCCGCCGACGCGCTCGGCAAGATCCGCAAGGCGAAGGATCTCAACAAGGTCGAGCGCATTGCCGTGCCGCTCCGCCGACGCGTCGACACCCAGCTTGCCGGCGTGCTGATGTCGGTGGCCTACGCCTGCAACATCGGGGATCCCGAGAGCACCGCACTGGTCGCCGGCGATCCCTCCCGGCAACACGACTGGGACCTGCTCGAGCCGGATGAGGGGAACCGCGTCCGCGCCGCCTGGACGATCGCCGACGAGACTCGCGACGAGCGGAACCGCTGGCGCGTGACCGGGTCCATTCTGGCGCTGGACGCCGGGCTTCCGGAACAGTCGCTGCGCCGCATCTCCTCCGACGCGCCGCCCGATCCTCCGACCATCACCGACAATGATCGGCAGGCGTTTACCGAGGCGGTCGTCTTCGCCAACACGTTCGACTACCGGGACCAGGACATGGCGGTCATCGTGGACGCCATCCGGCGCGGCCGTGCCCGCATCGCCGTGCTGGCGTCGGTGCCCGACCTGCTGCCCGAGGTGGCCGAGGCCGCCTCGCTCGACGAGGCGAGGTCGCACCTGCTCGCGTGGGCTCTGGTGCAGGAGCGCGATCGGGTTCCGGACTTCTTTTCGCTCGGGGAGTTGCTGCGGCTCGGCCAGGTGGCGCCAGGGGCGGTCGTCTCGCTGGACGCGTGGGGCACGTCGGGGCTGTCACGGGAGGGGAGCCTGTGCCTCCGGTACCCGGACTCGCAGCCGTGGAGCACGTTCTCGGGCCGGCGTGGCAAGGGTCTGACGCCGACCTTCGTGCCGGATCTTGCGCTGCTGGTGGCCGAGACGCTGAGCGATCATCGGCTGCCGGCGGCGCTGACCCGTTCGATGTTGGCTGTCGCCACGCAGGACTACCTCGATCGGGTCAGGCCCGCGTTCGAGGACGACTGGATGGAGATGGTTTCGGCGGTCCAGCGGATCGTGGCCGCACGGATGGACGACTACCTGGCGTCCGTCATGACAGCGGGTCCGCTCGTGCCAGTCGAGAAGGGTGGGGAAGATGGACGTCAGCACTAGCAGCCCGTGGTGGAAGTCTGTCGTCGCATCGAGACCAACGATGCGCCCGGATCGCAAGGCGCGAGACGCGAGAATATGGCCTATATTTGAGCGTCGAGCAACGCCGCAAGGCGGGATGCAGCGTTGGTCGAATGCAGACCGACTTCCACCACGGGCTGCCAGGTGCGCGGCGCTGGCGATCGTCGGCGCGCTGCTCGCCGGGACAGGCTCCTCCGGTCCCGCGCGCGCACAGTCGACCGATCCCGTCATCGTGTTCGAGTCGCCGGAGGAGGACGGCTACGCGAGCGGACCGATGCCGATCCGCATCCACGTCGAACCCCGAACCACCGGGGTGCAGAGCGTCAGCCTGTCCGCGGACGGCCGGCTTGTCTGCACGCTCGAAAGCCCTCCGTGGGAATGCCAGTGGGACGCTGGTCCGAAGGTCGTCGAGCACGCAGTTCGGGCGTCGGTGCTGCTCAAGGACGGCCGGCGGATCGCGCGGACGATCCGGACCAAAGCCGTGGCCTACGCGGAGACGGTCGACGTGGACGTTGTCCAGGTGACGGCGACGGTGACCGACGGGAAGGGGCGATTCGTCCGCAGCCTGCCGCGCGAAGCGTTCCGCATCTATGAGGACGACGCGCTGCAGCCGATTACGAACTTCATGTCCGAGAACGTCCCGCTCGAGATCATCGTCGCGGCCGACGTCAGCGGGAGCATGAAGGCCGCAATGCCGGCCGTGAAGCAGGCCGTGAAAAAGTTCCTGTCGGCGCTCAGGCCCGCCGACAGCGTCACTCTGGTGTCGTTCAACGACAACGTGTTCACGCTGGCGCGGCCGAACGTGGACTTGGCCACGCGCCTCAAGGCCGTGGACCGCCTGTCGTCGTGGGGCGGCACGGCGCTCTACGACGTCATCGTCAAGTCGCTCGACCAACTGGGGCGGCAGACCGGCCGGCGCGCGCTCGTGGTCTTCACCGACGGCGAAGATCTCAACAGCCGTGTGCCCGCGGAAGCCGCCGAACGGCGGATCGAGTCGAGCGATGCGGTGCTTTACTCGATCGGCCTCGGCCGGGCGCCGAAGGTCGACACGCTCCGCAAGGTGCTCGAGCGGCTCGCGAAGAAGAGCGGCGGACGGGCATTTTTCGAGGAGCTCCAGGACCTCGACGACGTGTTCGGACGAATCGTCGACGAGTTGTCGAACCAGTACCTGCTCGGCTACGCCCGGCCGGACTCAGCCAGGGACGGGCGCTGGCGCAAGATCAGGGTCGACGTGGTCGACCGCGACGTGAAGATTCGCACGCGCCAGGGTTATCGGGTCGCTGAGAAGTGACGCGCCGGAAGGTGGCGGGAAGGCTCCTCGTGAGACGTCGATCGCATCGGATGTGCGGCCTGATGCTGGCGGTGGCAGTGGCCGTCGCAGGGGGCCTCGGCCGGCCCGATGCGGCATCGCCGCAAACGGCACAGGCCCCGGTGTTCCGATCCGGCATCGAACTCATCTCGATCGACGTCAGCGTTGTCGACAAGAGCGGCAATCCGATCCGCCAGTTGCGCCCGGATCAGTTCGAGGTGACGGTCGACGGCAAGCCCCGGCGCGTGGTGACAGCAGAGTTCGTGGACTTCGTGCCGGCCCCGCCGGTCTCGGTGGCGCCCGGGGCCGCACCAGGGATTCCGGCTCCTGCCTACAGTTCGAACGAGACGCCAGGCGCTGGCGCCCCGCCCGGCCGGCTGGTCGTCATCGCCGTCGATCAGGGCAGCTTCAGGCCGCTCGGGGCGCGCGCCGCGGCCGAAGCCGCGCGGCGCTTCATCGATCGGCTTCAGCCGCAGGACCGCGTGGGGCTGGTGGCGTTTCCGGCGCCGGGACCAGCCATTTCGCCGTCGAAGAACCACGCCGCCGTGCGCGACGCCCTCGTGCGAATCATCGGGTCGGCCGACGCGCCGGGCTCATCGATGTCCGCGCGCAGGATGAGCCTGAGTCTGGCCGAAAGTATCGACATCGAGGCGCGTGACAATTTCACGACCGAGATCGTCGTCGGCCGGGAATGTGCAGGACTCAGAGGCGCCGATCTCCAGACCTGCCGGGATCAGATCCTCTTCGAGGCGCACAGCGTCGCCATTTCGATGGAGCGCCAGGCGACCCGCTCGGTCAGGGGACTGCGTGGGGTCGTCGACGCTTTGGGAAGCATTCCCGAGCGAAAGACCCTGGTGCTCATCAGCGCCGGTATGCCGTCCGCCGACCGGTTCGGCGGCGGCCTGGACATGACTGCGGAGATCGCGGCGATCGGCCGATCGGCGGCGCTGGCCAACGCCAACATCTATGTCCTTCACGTCGACAATACGTTCCTCCAAGCGTTCTCAGCGGAAACCGGGTCGTTCAACAACACCCTCGGCCGCGACCAGGCCACGTTCAGGAGCGGCCTGGAGACCATGGCGGGCGCCAGCGGCGGGTCGCTATTCACCATCGTTGCCGCGGCGGATTTCGCGTTCGAGCGGGTGCTCAAGGAAACAGCCGCCGCCTATCTGCTCGGTGTCGAGCCGACTGACGGCGATCGCAACGGCAAGCCTCACGCGATTGCGGTAAGAGTGCCCGTGCCAGGGGTCCAGGTCCGCAGCCGCCGGGAGTTCGTGCTGAACGCGGTTCCGGCCGGACCGGAGGCCGCGGAGAACCGCCTCACCGGCGCGCTGAAATCACCCCGGCTCGCCGTGGATCTCCCGCTGGGTGTGTCGACGCATACGCTCGGTATGGCGGAGTCCGGCGGCGTCCGCGTCCTCATCACGGCAAACGTCGGGCGGGGTCTCGCGGCTCCGATTGACGCCAAGGTCGGATACGTCATCACCGACGCCACCGGGCGCGTGGTCAGCAATGGCGTCGAGAAGCAGCGCCTTCCTGTGAGCCGCGCCAGCCCGGCGGGCTCGGTCTCGTACATCGCAGTCGTGGAGCTCACACCGGGCGAGTATCACCTGCGTCTGGCGGTGGAGGACTCGGCGGGGCGCGTTGGCAGCGTCGATCACCCGTTTGCTCCGGCGCTGGCCGACGGCGAGGGTGTCCGGATGAGCGACCTGCTGCTGGTCGACCCGGCGCGGTCTGCCGAAGACGTCCTCGCGCCGGTCGCCGACGGGCGTCTGGGCGGAGGCGCCATCAACGCCTACCTGGAGATCTATCCCCGCAAGGCGGCGGCCGCGGTCCCGACCGTCGTGTTCCGCGTGGCCGACAAGCCTGACGGTCAGTCGCTCCTGCAGGCGCGGGCGATGGTCGATCGGAAGGATGGCGGCGGGCGCCTGGTCGCCGAGGCGCTGCTCGATCTCCGCTTGCTGCCGCCGGGCGACTACGTAGCGGTCGTCGACGTCCGGGACGGCAGCCGCCTGCTGGGACGCCGGTATCAACCCCTCCGTCTCGAGCGATCGACGCCGGCGGCCGGCGCCTCGTCAGAACCGGCACCCGAGGTGCGCGTGCGGTTCGTCGCCGGGGACGCGTCGAGCCTGGTGAAGACCTTCTCGCGTCGAGACGTGCTGGGGACCGAGGCGCTGGCCTTCTTCATCGGCCGCATGCGGCGCGCGGATCGGGCGATCGCCGCGGCCGGTGTGACGTCTTCCGCCGAGGCGGTCGAAGCCGGACAGTTCGACGCCGCGCTGGCGGCGCTCAAGGACCAGCCGTCAGACAGCCTGTCGGTGGCGTTCCTGAGGGGGCTTGCGCTGCTTGGCAGAAACGAACTGGAGCCGGCGGCCAGAGAGTTTCGCGAGGCGGTGCGCATCGCTGACGACTTCCTGCCGGCGGCCTTCTACCTCGGCGCCTGCTACGCGGCCGGCGGGCGCGACGGCGAAGCCGTCGGCGCGTGGCAGACGGCGCTCATCACCGAGAGCGACGCGCGGATCGTCTATGACGTGCTCGTCGATGCGCTCCTGAGGACGGAAGACGCCGATCAGGCGATCGAGATCCTCGGCGAGGCCCGCCAGCGGTGGCCTGACGACGCCACGTTCGTGCCGCGCCTGGCCGCCGCCCAGGCCATGCGCCAGAACCGGAGCGAGGCCCTGGCCACGCTCGAGGGCTATCTCGACGCCCATCGGTCCGACACCGAGGCGCTGGCGCTCGCGATACGCCTGCTCTACGAAGCGCACGCGGCAGGGCGCGCCGTGAAGTCGGCTGCCGCGGACCGCGAACTCGCAACGGCCTACGCGACGTGGTACAAGACGGCCGGCGGGTCGAACGCGGCGCTCATCGATCGGTGGGTGGGGTTCATTCTGAAGAGTTGAACGGAGCACATCATGAGGATTCTCGTCAGCGCGGCGGTCGTCGTGGTCGTCCTCCTTGGGCTGGCTCACCCGTCGGCTGGCCAGCAGTCGCCGTTTCTCAAGGACGACGTGTACCGTGCGCTTGTCAACGAGATCTCCGGGGACATTGCCTTCGAACACGTGCGATGGCTCACCCACTACCATCGGCCGATGGGCGGCGGCGAAGGGTTCGAGGCCGCCGTCCGCTACGTCGAGCAGAAGGCAAAGGAATACGGCCTCGAGGACGTCCGCATCCTGAAGCTCCCCGGCGCCGCGCCAAGCTGGACCCCGAAGCTGGGCGAGCTGTGGCTGATCGAGCCCGTGGAGCGCCGGCTGGCCTTCACTCCGGAGGTGGCCCTTTCGCTGGCCGACTACAGCCGGACCTCCGACGTGGCCTCTGCCGACCTGATCGACGTCGGCGAAGGCGTGAGCGAGCGAGACTACCAGGGCAAGACACTCACGGGGAAGGTGGTGCTCGCGTCGGGGCCGATCGCGCGTGTGATGGACGAAGCGGTGTGGAAGCGCGGCGCCGCGGGCGTCGTCTACTTCTCGATGAGACGGACCGACCACCCGGACCAGGTGCCGTGGGCCGCGATTCCGGTCGAGAGCGAGGACAAGGTCAAGAAGGGGACGTTCGGCTTCGTGCTCTCGCAGCGCGACGGGCTCTTGCTCAGGGCCGAACTCGCGATGGCGAAGGCGCCCATGAAGGTCCGCGTGAAGGTGAACGCCGCGTTCAGCGATCCGCCCGTTCAGTCGATCGTGGAGGCCGTGATCCGAGGCACCGACATCCACGACCAGGACATCGTCGTCACGGCGCACCTGCAGGAAGAGCGCTTCTCCGCGAACGACAACGGGAGCGGCTCGGCCAACGTGCTCGAAATCGCCAGGGCCCTGAAGAAGGCCATCGACGAGCGCCGCCTGCCACGGCCCAGGCGCGACATCCGGTTCTGGTGGACCGACGAGATCAGGGGTGAGGAAGCCTTCTTCGCGGCGAACCCGGAGGAGCGTCGCCAGATGATCGCAAACGTGAACCAGGACATGGTGGGGGCCCGCCAGTCGGCGGGCGGCCGTGTCCAGTTCGTCACGCGCCCGCCGTCCTCGCGGGCCAGTTTCCTCGGCGACGTGATCGAGTCGATCGTGACCGCGCTGGGGCAGGGCAATACGGCGTACCTCGCCGCCGGACAGGCCCGCGACCTGCTCCGCGCCGCGGGCGGCGCCTCCGCGCCGCCCGACGACGCGCTGCCCTTCAGCCGGCCGATTCTGGCGCGGCTCGGCACGCGCGAGCCGTACGACGTCAGGATCATCCCGTTCCACAACAACACGGATCACCAGGTGTTCAACCTCGGCGTCATCGGCGTACCCGGGGTGACCTTCACCAACTGGCCCGACGACTATATCCACTCGACCGACGACGACCTGTGGCAGATTGACGCGACGCAACTTAAACGCAACGCGGTGGCGGTGGCGGCCGCCGCGTACTATCTCGCAGCCCTCGGCGACGACGGGGTGTCGGCCCTGGTCACCCAGATGTACGGCGCGGGACTGGCGCGGATCGCCTCCGACACCACGATCGCGTGCCGGCTCATCGCCGACGCGGATCAGGCCGCCCGCACGCCTGCCTACATCCGCGCTGTCGCGTTGGTCCGGGAAGCCGTCCGGCGCGAGCGCCGGGCGCTGGAGACCGCCCGGCTGTTTGCCGCGAAAGCGAGTCCGACCGAGCGCATGCTGAATGCGGTCATGGCGCAGTTGCCGACCGATGCCGCGGCCGAGGCGCCCATCGTCGTGTTCTACACGGCGTTGACCGGTGAAAAGGTCGCGCCGGCGGTGGTGTTGACGGCGGATGAGAAGGCGCTCGCCGCCCGCGTGCCCGTGATGACGGAGGACATCAAGACGTTCTTCGAGGGCCGCCGCAAGGTCGACCGGCCAGCGGCCCTGCACGCTCTGATGGCGTACGAGGCGCTGAATTTCGTGGACGGCAACCGCAGCGTGCTCGACATCTACCGCGCGGTGTCGGCGGAGGCGGAGTTCGCCGGGCACTGGTACTACGGGACCGTATCGGTGGACGACGTCGTGGCGTTGCTGGAGTCGGCCGCGAAGGCGGGTATCGTCTCGTTCAGGGACGGACCCCCGCCGAGGCGGTAGTTCGGGATTCGGGGCGCCGTGACAGTGTGACAGTCGTGGGATCCGGCTTTAGCCGGATCTTTGCTCGTGCTGGCTGACCGCCTCCGCCAAGGCTACGGCGCGTCTCGCCGAAGCGCTTCGCGCGGAGGCGGAAGCCAGCACCCACGTCTGTCACCGCAGCCAGCGCTGCGTGACTCCAAACCACTGCTTGAAGTACGGGTCCGTCAGTTCCGCGCGGAGGAAGTCCACCAACTCTCTCGTCGGCGCGCCGTTGCTTCGTCGGAGGCGCGTGACGATGCCGTCGATGACCTTGTAGTAGGCCGAATCGCGGTTCTCAACGAGGAACCGGTCGTAGCTCGACTTGAGCCGCGGATCGATGCGCATCGTCCAGGCTCGTGCGCCGGGGGGTGGCACGCCGCCGACGCGCACGTCGTATACGGGCGTTTCGCCGGAGCGCGTGTCATAGGCGCGCGTATTGGAGATACCGAACACGTACATCGCGATCAGATTGGCCACGTGCGGCAGCGCGTCGACCTGCGTTTCGGGCAGCGTCGGATGCGCGCGCGCGAACGCTTCCCAGCGGGCAAGCCGGCGCCGCACACCCTCCCAGCCGACGAGGATGCCGGCGTCCTCGGCGACGCGTTCCGGTGCTTCCGCCGCCCAGAACCTCACCCACTCGCCGAGTTCGCCGAGCGGGAGCCTGGCGGCGACGGCGGAGATGAACGCCGGTTCTGGCGCCGCGTACCAGTCGCCTTCGCCCCAGAAGAACCAGATGCCGGCAGACCGGTACTGCGTCAACGCCGCGACAGCCGGCTGGCTGACTGCTCGGCGCCGGACGTCGTCGGACCTGTTCGAGGCCAGGAAGGCGTCGGCCGTCGCCGCGCGGCAGCGCAGTCCTTGCCCGGCGCAGAGTTCGTTCAGCAGGTCGTTGAGCGGCGTCCTCAGCTGGATGTACGGCGTCTTTACCAGCACACTTTCGTAGAACGCCTGGAACTGCCGGAACACGGCGTCGGCATCGGCACTGACGGACTTCGCGTACGTCCTGAGTGCGGCGTCGCCCGCCTGGATGATGGATTCGGGCTTCGTGGGATCGAGCGCATCGAGTACGGCGGCGTACTCCGGCACGACGGATGCCGCCTGAACCCGTGGATAGGTAGGCGCGCCGCGCCGGGCCCCTGCCGGAACTGGCGCGGCGAAGGCGACCGCCAGAACCGCCGCAAGCCACGCCGACGGGTGTGATCGTGCCGTCATGGCGGGTCGCCGCGGTCAGTCCTCCCGGCGGGCGATGACCATCATGGTGACGTCGTCGGCCGCCGGCCCCGATCTGAATCGATCGATCGCAGCGAGGCTGTCCGACACGACCGCATCCGGAGGTTTCCCGGCCTGCGCGGCGCACGCCTCGGCTACCCGGTCGAGGCCGAACTCCTCGCCGGCGGCGTTCTCGGTCTCCGACAGGCCGTCGGTGTAGAGCGCCAGCGTGTCGCCCGCGGCCATCGTGACCGTCGTGGTCGTGTAGTCGGCGCTGCAGAACATGCCCACTGGCAGCCCGCGCGCCTCAATCCGCGTGGCGCGCCCCTCGTGCACGAGTACGGGCGGCAGGTGCCCGGCGCTGCAGACCTCCACGGCCCCGCCCGGTTGCGCGCGCAGGCTCAGGAGGGTGGCATAGTGCGTGGGCAGCGTGCTCTCGCAGAAAATCGTGCTGGCGCGCGCGACCAGTGCCGGCAGCGGCAGCCCGAGCGGCACGAGGGCTCGGAACATGGCATGCAACTGCGTCATGAGCATGGAGGCGGCCACGCCCTTTCCTGCGACGTCGCCGAGCAGGAAGTACCACTCGTCGTTCCCCCCGCGCAGCACGTCGCAGTAGTCGCCGCTCACGAGATGCGCGGGGCGATACTCGTAGGCCATCGTCCACGGGCCGGCCTGGAACGGCCGCGCCGGCAGGAGGCCCTGCTGGATGCGGACCGCCAGCTCGAGGTCGCGCTCGAGCCTGGTCTGCTGGGACGGGGTCAGGTGGTCGAGGCACAGGCGCACCAGTGGGTCCGCCAGCAGCCGCCCGGGCTCGATCGGGTCGTGGCAGGTCTCGCAGAGCCCGAACGTGCCGTCATTCATGCGCGCCAGGGCGGCATCCACGTCGCCGAGCAGCGACCGCAGTTGTGCCGCGGCGTCGGCCTCGTGCATGGCGACGACGAGCCGCTGCCGGCGCCCGATGAGTTGCTCGCGCAGAAGGCCGACTGCCGCGTCCGCCATAGGTTGTCCTCGTGCGGGTGCATCATGGCCCGTGGGTCACGCCGGGTCACGCGCGGCGAGGTGGCCCGCCATCCACTTCTCGGGATGCGGCACGGGCAGGGCCATAACGATGCCGAACACCA
>Ga0315278_10005176_pt1 | contig 11838 bp, 7 predicted proteins | sample YL17G06_0_MG_FD_203880 | JGI IMG/M metagenome (GOLD analysis project Ga0315278, IMG submission 203880) | Sediment microbial communities from Yellowstone Lake, YNP, Wyoming, USA - YL17G06_0 | ecosystem: Environmental > Aquatic > Freshwater > Lake > Sediment | place: USA: Wyoming | collected... | reverse complement strand
CGAGGATGATCGAGACTCCAATCGCCGCCGTGGCCACCAGTGACGCTTCGAAACCAAACTCGCCGCCCGTGAGCAGTTCGCTTCCTACAACCTCGGTCTGCAGGATACTCGGCGTGGGAACACCGCTGACTTGAGAACCGAAGACCGCCCCTTGAAAGAAATTCCATGAAAAGTGCAGGCCGATCGGAAACCAGAGGTTTCTCCGGTGCACGAAATATATCCCCAGAAGAAGACCTGCCAGAATGATGTTGGCCAGCCCGATCAAGGTCCAATTGGGATTGAAGATGTGGCTGACGGAGAAGATCAGACTGGTTATCAGCAGCGCGACATACTTGTTGGTCGATTCCATAAAATTGGTCAAGAGGTAGCCGCGCACATATAACTCTTCGTTGATTCCCACCAAGATCATGATAATAATCAGCGTGGCTAGCGTACCCCAGGGGAACTGTACACCGGTGATCGTCACGCCTCCAGCTGCATAGATGATCAGAAAGATTGACGACAACAGGGCTATTCCCCAGAGGGTACCGACCGCCAGGTCTCTGGCATAGCGTCCATTCAGGGCCAGCCCGAGTGAGATCAGTGATCGTCGGTCAATAAATCGGCGAAATACAAACACCACCAGAACGGTTCCCGCGAAGAAAACGAACTGGTTCAAGATTCCTATCGGGGTGAACGTTACACTCTCCAAAGTCGGATCCTGCCGGTACCCCCAGGGAAGTACGCCAAAATAAATAATAAAGGTGCTGACAATATACATTCCAAAGCAGGCAGGCAGAGAAAGCGCCGCCCGGAGCCAGCCACGACCAATGGCGGGACTTATCTCTACTTGTGAGCCTGCTGTCTGAGGCAGTACAATCGACGTGTTTTCATCCATCTCTCAAACTCCTTGCTGATTGCACGGACGGCGTCCTATGATTGTTGCTCCGCCAGTCTTTCGGCGAATCGGTCGGTCATGCCGGCAATATAGTCAGCCGCAACGATTTGGACCGGCTGGTCTCGCAGCATGGTCTGGAATCGAAGCGGCATTTGTTGGGGGTCGTTGGTCAATTTCGTAAAGATGCGGCGGATCACTCGGTGCGCCTGATCGGCCATGAGTAGCAGACGCGGATGACGATAGAGATGTGTACGCAACGCCTGCTTGAGCTCCGCCACCTGAGACTTCATGGCGGTGGAATAGCCGCACACCGGATGTGGCGTCCCCCGCAGCGAAACGAGGTCGGCTACGCCGTATTCGTTGAGCCGGGTACTTGTGGCCTCCAGAAGATCAGTGGCCATGCGATTAATGAGATAGCGTGCCAGCCTGCGACGGAACAAGTCTCCATCAGAATCACACGGTCCGGCGTCCAACGAGTGAAACGGGCCGGTTTCATCATTCCAAATGCTCAAAGGACGGAGATCATCGATCGTGATGAGACCGGAACTGAGTCCGTCGTCGACGTCGTGGGCGCTATAGGCAAGCTCATCGGCTTTGTCCACCAGAGCGGCTTCTAAAGTCGGGCGTTCGTCCGGATGAAACTCCGGCCCCACCACGCTTCCGTGAGTCTCGTGCTTGGCTATCCCCTCTCTTACTTCGTAGGTCAGATTGAGACCGGGATGATCGGGATAGCGCTCTTCCAAAAGGTCCACCACCCGCAACGATTGCCGGTTGTGGTTGAATCCGCCGAAATCGGCAAGTAGTTCATTCAAGACGTCTTCACCGGAGTGCCCGAACGGCGTATGTCCCAGATCGTGCACGAGCGCAATCGCTTCGGTCAGGTCTTCATTGACGCGAAGGTTGCGCGCCAGCGTGCGGGCAATCTGAGCGACTTCGATGGTGTGGGTCAACCGGGTGCGGAAGTGATCAGCCAGATGCGGGATGAACACCTGGGTCTTGTACTCCATCCGGCGAAATGCTGACGAGTGGACGATCCGGTCGCGATCGCGCTGGTAGGCCGTGCGCAGCGGGTGTTCCTCCTGCGGGTAGACACGGCCGCGCGATTCGGCGGACAATGCCGCATAGCCAGCCAGGGTCTGCCGTTCACGTTCCTCAATCTTCAGGCGGTCGATCAAAAGTCGTCCCCTCCTTTGTGGTCACGCCGGGACTTCCAAACGAGTGTCACCGTATGCGAGAGTCCCAGCACCGGGTGGATGTTGGCGGCATAGGTCACGGCCCCGAAGGGAATGTCGATCTCGATTCCGCCACCATATTCCACCGGAGCGGTGCCGACACCCCAGAAGAATGCGCTGCGATTGAAAAGTCTGATTGACTGCCCCAGACCGAATTGCGGTTTCTGGTGATTCTCGACGCGAACGCGGCCTGTGAACGAGAAAGCCTCGACCCCATGATACTCTACCAAAAGAGTATGAGTCGGCTCGTACGGGACACCGCCTTCGATCAGTCGCGGGCGGGTCAAATTGTCCGAGCTTAGGGCTGCCGTAAACTTCGCTGCCGACAATCCGCCCGCCAAACCAACCGTGGCTGTTCTGAGGTTGCCGTACCCATTACCGAACTGCACCTGCATGGCCGATAGTGTCATCCCCAATGAAAGACGATGATAATGAAACGCCACCGCACCCTTAAGCAATTGTTCGGCATATAAGTCAGTCTTGCCAAACTGCGACGCCGCTACAGCTACGGTCATCTGTCGATATCGCCAGGCTCCGGCCAGAAAAAGGTAATCAAGATCGGCCAGTTCGTAGCGTCGGTAGTATCCCGCTTCGAACATTCCCGTACTACGTGACAGACCGTCAGTCGTCGTATTAACCAGGTTTACTGCTGTAGGATGTGACAATAGCACTCCTCTACCCAGACCTCCCGCCCGACTGTCAATAACATCGAACGCCCAAACGACGGACGGGAGAGTTGACAGCAGCAGGATTTTGAGAGTAAGTCGCATCGCCTATCTCGCTACGACAATTGTCTTTCGGCCCGACTCCACACCGACGGCTTCGAAATAAAGCACGTAGATGCCTATCGGAAGTCTTTCGCCTGAGTCGGTTTCCCCCCGCCAGACGTATTCCTGAAGCAGGTCGGCGGCTTCGTCTTGAAGTGTGCGCACGAGTCGCCCGTGGCAATCGTACAGCTTGAGAATGTACGCCGGCGCATCGGATACCTGAATGCGAATGACCGTAGAATCATCACGCCCGTCGCCATCAGGGGAGATGATCCGTGGCTCCACTGTAATCTGTAACGATTGAGTTCCTTCGGGAACGAAACGCACCAGATTGGCTGCACCAGGCGTACCGCCGGAATCCTCGGAACGTCCCCAGCGGCCTTCGTACTCGCCCGACTCGGCCCGACTCCAGGTATGATTTTCAGAGTACGTATTGGCATAGTAAAAACCGTCGGCCTGGATGCCGAATCCGTCCACCAGACGCACGCTGTCGGAGCCATTGTTGAACTCTCGCCATGATGGCGGCTGATAGCATTTGCCTGTGAACAGAGGATACTGTGTGACAAATGCTGCGCTGTCCTGCGCCAGAATCAGATATTCATTCGACTCGATGGGCGGCGCAGCTGTCAGTGTGACCAGCCTGGTCGAATCGCCGAGTTGCCAGGAGGCCAAATCGAAACTGCTGTCGCTGACATTCTTCAGTTCCACCCACTCGCTGCCCGTGCTCGGATCAGGATTGGCCAGAACCTCAGAAAGAATTATTGGAGGGTATGCCTCTCCCGGCGCCGTGAATACGAGGCGGTTGTTGTTTGGGCGGTTGTCTCCAAAGACTACCAGATTCCCGACCAAACGTTGATAATAGCCGGGGAGTTGATACTGACCGACAAGTAGTACGGCATAACCGGAATCCACGGCGCCGACCGCTTCACCGGCGACCAAATCCCCCAGACTGTCTACAGCCTCGGAATCGAACTCATACAGTTCCAGTATAGCGTCGGTCACCGTAGTAAGTCCGCGATTGACGATGCGAAAGCCTATCAGGGTCATGCCGCTATCGGAACTGGGAAGCGCTTCTTCAAGAGCGAGATCTCTTGGCAACGGGGTGATCGAGTTTATCGCTCCGGGCGTGGAACCGGAAGGATCGACTGACTGGCCGATAGTGTTGCCTGACCAGTGCACTCTCTCCCATGAATAACCATCCTGCACCGATTCGGGCCAGACCAGTTCAGAAATCAGGGATGGGGGCACCGTAGTGAGGTCATACAATGCGGCGCGTCCCCCCGAATTGGAGAGCCTGATCGGAATCTCATATGTGTCGTAGCTCTCCAGAGGGAGGCTATCCGACCAAACTCCGGAACTGTCACCCCAGTGTTCTTCAAATCGAACCTCGTCGCGACAGAAAACCAAATACTCTCCCCCACCTACTATCAAAGAGGGCCGAAACACTGTGTCCTGAGTGCCCGAGGTCACCCGCAACTCATAGTAGACGAAATTGGACAGGGCGGAGGATGTATTGTATAGTTCGATCCACTCCAGCGAAGTTTCACCGCCCGGCTCGTTGGCCAGCACTTCGCTGACTACCAAATCAGCAGACGCCGTGCATGTGAGACACAGCACCAGTGCGAACATGCTTAATACGGTGGTCTTCATAGATTGATTGCCAGTTCCATCGAAAACTGAGTTGTGTTCTGCTCGGCAGCTCCACGCCGATACGAGTTGCTCAACTTGGCCGCAGTGGTCACGCGCCTCCCCAAAGTCCACTCGCCACGCGCAAACAAGTACCAGTAGACAATTCCGTCCTGACTGATCTCGCCCATGTTTGACCACGCCTGATAGCGACCGCCACTGTTAGTTTCATACCGCACGGAAGCAAACAGGCTGGCGCGATCATTTTTCTCGTTGTCAGTCTCATATCCAATATAACATCGGACACGCAGCTTCGCAGCGTCATATCTACTCTCCAGACGCCATTGATGATCGGCTTTCGAAGCCGGTACCTGCTGGGTCTGATCCTCCCACTTGCCTAAATACTCCAACTTGACCTGCCAATTACGGTCAACATTATGAATCAGAGAGCCGGAAAACTGCTGCCGATCTCGGCCTTTGCCGGCATCGGCGTACAAGAGCGAACCAGTGCAGGAGAAATCGCACAACAGCGGCACAACGGTCTTCATCATTAATCCAGCCTGACCGGTACGTCGACTGTTGAACCCGAAGCTGACCGTTTCGAGAGAATCTCGCATGTAGATCGGTACTGACTTGCTGCCGGAGGTCAGATCGACAAAGTCATCTCCATAGTGCCAACCGGCATAGCGCATTTCGACGGATTCAAATCGATGGCGTCCTTCAACCACCGCGCTCGTCGCGTTTGAGAACTTGCCGGCCTGATGGCCGAGTTCGGCCGCGAGCGATCCCCCGTTGTACTTCATCTGCGACGTTAAGGCCGCCATAGGAATTGTAACCGAGGCGCCGGTAGTTCGCTCTTCAACTCTATTTATGCCGACAATGACACCGGGACGAAACGAACCGCGCCCATCCTCGATAAACAGTCCTCCTGAAGAGATGCGGTGTCGGTCGTCGCGGGTTATTGAACCGAGAGCATGAAGGGCTAACGAACCTGCCTGCATATCCGCCAGGATCCCGTTGTAGCCGCCGTAGTCGGGGAACAGAAACGAGTCGCCATCAATCCTTTCTGAGAAATCCAGCAGCTTTCCTCGGTGACCATACAAGGTTCCCAAACCAAACCGCGTCGTGAAACTTCCTATCTCCACCCGGCGGACAAGCCCCGTACGATTTCGGTAGCCAGCCGATCTAGCGGTCACACGCTCGATTCCGCTCGCTTCGCGGTTGACGTGCATCCGCAGGCGCCAGCGTGCAACCGGCGCGAAATCGATGGCGCCGCGATACCATGAGCGGTTGTCTTCCTCAAGAAGCGTGGTGTAGCGCCAGGTAGCTGAACCTCTGGAATGAGTGGCCTTTGATCGAGATTCAAAACCAGTGGTTTGATCCTGCTCCGTCAAATCAGTGAGCGTCGTATCGGTGTCCAGCAGATACATCAGATTGGGTATCTCATCCAACAGGTACTGGCTCACTGAGTCAATTCCGTACTGCATTATCTCCTTGAGATTCTGGTACTGTTCGTAAGTAAGTTCACCATTCCGGAGCGCCTCGTCCAACTCATCCTCAGAGAGAAACACCGCAGAAGACAGATCCTGCGCCCGAACCATACCGCAGAGCAGGACAATTACGATCAATGCTGTCCCCCGGAGGAGCCCCATCAAAGTTACCTCAGGTTGTACTTGGACAGTTTGCGGTAGAGGGTGCGCTCGCCGATACCAAGCCTGTGGGCGGTCTCCTTGCGGTTGCCGCCAACTTCCGTCAGCACATGCCGGATCAGCGCTTCTTCCATCTCTTCCATAGTGGAGCTTGAATCGAGGCCCGAACTCGCCACTGGTTCGGCCGCACCGTCGACCTGTTCGCCCGGGAGATTCGCGGTAATCAGATTGCGCAGCAATTTGATTTCATTGCCCAAGGACAGAATGGCGCGATAGATCAGTTCCTGGCCGGCGGTCTCGACGGTGCGACCGGTCGAAACCGGAAGATGCTGCGCCGTGGCGTGTTGTTCGGCAAGGAACTTGTCAACGTCGTCAGTCTCAACCAGACCGGCTGGTTTGAGCGCCGCCATCCGCGCAGCGAAGTTGCGAAGCTGCCGCACGTTTCCCGGCCAGTCGTATTTCATCAGACGCTCAAGCGCGCCGCCGGAGTAATCAAGTCCCTTCTCGCTGCGCCAGAAGTATTGCAGAAGCGGCTGAAGATCGGCCCGGCGTTCCATTAACGGCGGCACGATCAGCTTGACCGCCGAGATGCGGAAATACAGATCCTCGCGGAACTGGCGCTCGGAGATCGCTTCGCTGAGGTCACGATTGGTCGCTGCCACTACCCGCACGTTAGCCCGCTCCGGTACCGATGAACCCACGGGATAGAACGTGCCGTCCTCAAGCACGCGCAGCAGTTTCACCTGCATGTCAGGCTTGGTCTCGCCGATTTCGTCGAGGAAAATCGTCCCCCCCTCGGCCTTGCGAAACAACCCCTCGCGCTTGCCCACCGAGCCGGTGAAGGCGCCCTTCTCGTGACCGAACAACTCCGATTCCAGCAAGCCCTCGGAGATCGCGCCGCAGTTGATCGTGACAAACGGCCCATCGCCGCGCGGCGAATCGAGATGCAAAGCTCGGGCGACCAGTTCCTTGCCAGAGCCGGAGGGACCGACAATCAGCACCGATACATCCGTCGGAGCGATTCGGTCAATCGTGCGTGCCAGCGCCCGCATTGTGCGCGACCGGCCCACAATGCCGTAGCGCGCGAGCAACTTCTTATCGGCAATCACCTGAGTGATGCGCTTGCTGATCCCCTCGTGGCCGAGGTCGATAGGCATGCGGCCGTCGAAAAACGGCTCGACGTCAAGCGGCGTCGCGTCGTTCGCAACCAGCTTCCAGATATCGGTCAGTCCATTGGGGCGGCGAATCTTGATTGCCACCGCCTGATTGACATCGTGACGGTTCACATCCACCAGCACCAAGTTGACATCCTGTTCGCGCACAATCTGGTAAAGCTGCGCGACAGTTGTAACCACCGTGCCGATCTGCGGCCAATTGATTCCAGTCGATGGCGGCTGTTTCTCGTCGGTCAGGATAAAGACACCGGATAACATATGTTTAGCTAACTCCTTCTATTGTGGGCGGCACACGATGACCGAGATCGCCACGTCTCGTCCGTGAAGCGCAGCCGAGACTCGCGATGACGTTCATGGGGCTTTTTCAACAGATCCAACAACATGGAATCACTCTCAACGTGACTTGCCCCGGCGTTTCTTCTCGCGGGTTTTCTTCTTCGGCTGCTTCTTCGGTTTCGCCGGTTCTTTTTCCGGTCGAACCAGAAACAGATCGATCTCATTGCGCGTTCTGTCGACTTTCATCACTCCAACCCGGACCGCGTCGCCCAGTCGATAGATCCTCTTCGTGCGGCTGCCGACTAATCTATAGTTGGGTTCGTCATACCGGTAAAAATCATCATCAATAGATGACACCCGCACAAGTCCTTCGACTCCCAGGCGATCCAGGCGCACAAAGAATCCGAACGGCATCACTCCGCTGATCACGCCCGTATGTTCGTCGCCGAGATGCTCCGCCATGTAGGCGACCTGTTTGACCCGGACCGCCTCACGTTCGGCGGTTTCGGCCATGCGCTCCGTCTCCGAGCAGTGCTTGCCGACACTATCGATCACACTCTCGACCCGTTTGGCGAAACTCACGGGATAGTGGCCACCTTCCAGCTTGCGGAGCAGTCGATGCACGAGCAGGTCGGGATAGCGGCGAATCGGCGACGTGAAATGCGTGTAATGCGAAAACGCCAGGCCGAAATGGCCGATATTCTCGCGCTGATACACCGCTTTCGCCATAGAGCGCAATAGCAGTTCATTGATCAGATCAGCTTCCGGGGCCTTCTGGACCCGATCGAGAAAGCGGGCGAACTGGATCGGTCGCATCGTCTTGGACACCGGAAATTTGTATCCCAGTCGCTCCATCATATAAGAGAAGGCCTCGAGTTTTTCCAGGTCGGGTTTGTCGTGCACGCGATACAAAAACGGCTGCGCCTTGCGGAACACTTCCAGCGCCACCGCCTTATTGGCTGCGAGCATGAATTCTTCAACCAGACGGTGCGATTCCAGCCGCACCCGGCTGCCTAACTCTATCACCTCGCCGTCCTTGCCCAGGATGATCTTCGCTTCCGGCAGATCGAAATCGAGCGAGCCTTCGGCGAAACGGCGCTCGCTCAGGATCTTCGCCAGCCGTTGCGCCAAACGAAGACTGTCCGCCACTCGTGACACCTGGTCTGAGACAGGCTTGCCGTCGAATAGGTCCTGGACTTCTTCGTATGAAAGCTTCGCCTTCGAGTTGATAATCGTGTCGGCCAGTTCCCACTTCAGCATCTTGCCGTGACGGTCGAAGTCCATGAACACCGAATGGGCCAGACGCTTTCGGTGCGGCTTGAGCGAGCAGATGTCATTGGACAGCACTTCCGGCAGCATCGGGACAACCATCCCCGGCAGATACACCGAGTTACCCCGATTGAACGCCTCGACATCGAGCGCCGAGCCGGCATCTACATAGAAGGAGACATCGGCGATATGCACGCCGAGCCGGAAACCGTTCGCGGTCTCCTGCACGCCGACCGCATCATCGTGATCTTTGGCGTCGAATGGGTCGATCGTGTAGATACACTCGCGGCTGAGATCAATCCGGTGCGACTGAGGATCATCGGCCAGCTTCGCGGCGGCGCGCTCCGCTTCGTCAATTACTTCTGGCGGAAACGCTTCCGGAAAACCGTAGCTCTTGATAATCGTGAGCATGTCCACACCCGGGTCATTCGGGAAACCGATCCGCTCAACAATGCGCCCTTCGGGATTGAGATGCGGGTCATCCCACACCGTCAGTTTGGCGACTACTTTTTCGCCGTCAAGAGCACCCTCGGTGGCTTCGGTGGGGATGTAGATATCGCGATGGATGCGCGGATTGTCGGGGACGACACGGGCGAACTGCCGCTCAGTGCGAAAGATACCGACTATGTTCCGATCCGCCCGTTTGACGATCCGAATAACCGAACCGGCTTCACGCCCATCGACTTTCCCCTTGAGACGGACCATCGCCTGGTCGCCGTCGAGCGCGGTGTGAATGTCCCACGACGGGATGAGGATGTCCTGCTCGACACCCTCGCGCATGAGGAAGCCGATTCCCTTGCGCGTGATCGACATGGTGCCAACCACGACACCCAATTGATCCGGCACGCCCACGCGCCCGCGTTTGATGTTGATGAGTTCCGCGCTGTCGATCAGTTGCTTGACCGCCCGGCGGAAGGCGGGATAATCCGAGGTCGGAATATGCATGGCGGCCGCCAGTTCTTTGATTTTCATCGGGCGGTCGGCCTGGGTGCGGACGAATTCGAGAATAGTGTTCTTGTTTTGGGACATGGGCTTAAGCTATGGAGTCACTTTCTGGCGGTCAAGCGAAAATCTGCCATTATGGCAGGGTGACAGGAATTGACATTTATAGGTGACCAATGACCACGTGTGACAAGGGACGGGGCGCCGTCTGAATCCCCCCGCGGACATCATACTGAATTCCCCCAAACATCGTCCTGAGCTCCCCAAAACGTCATGCTGAGCCTGTCGAAGCATGACGACAGCGGTAATGTAAGTCACACTTCGATAAGCTCTGTGTGACTTGGGGCGTCTCAATCTGACATGCGAGAATCGAGAGCGAATTCGGCGAAGAAGTGCATGAAAGGAAGATGTCGAAACCGCCCGCCTGCGGCGGACTGGTTTCGACCACGCTGTGGGCTACCGGCTTTTCAGCAAATCAATCGCCCCCTCAAAATCCCCCGGCATCTTGGTCTCAAACTCCAGCTTCGCCCCTGTTACCGGGTGCGGGAACTCGATCTTCGCGGCATGCAGAGCCTGACGCGGAAGGATTTCGAGAAGGCGGCGGGCCAACGGGCGCTCGGGGCCAAACATCGCGTTTACCCATTTCTCCCGTCCTCCGTAGTCGGGATCGCCAAACACCGGATGCCCCAAATGCGAGAAATGCACCCGAATCTGATGCGTGCGCCCGGTTTCGAGCGACGCTTCCAGCAAATCATAGGAGTTGTAGCGTTCCAACAGGCGATAATGAGTGACCGCTTCGCGGGAATTGTCGCCATTGACCGCCATCAGCGTGCGAATCGTGCGATGCCGCCCAATTGGCAAGTTGATCTCCCCCGTTTCCTCTTTCATATGTCCGCACACCAGCGCCAGATAGGTACGTTTCAACTCGCGCGTCTTGATCAGCCCCTGCAGCGCCAGATGCGTATCGTCATCCTTGGCGACCACCAGGAGACCGGAAGTGTCTCTATCCAGTCGATGCACTATTCCCGGCCGGTGGCGGCCTGATTCGTGCGAGAGTTTCTCGAAATGATACACCAGCGCGTTGGCCAGCGTGCCGCTCCGGTTGCCGACTCCAGGATGAGTGACCATGCCGGCCGGTTTGTTGACGACCACGAGGTAGTTGTCTTCGTACACTATGTCGAACGGGATGTTCTCGCCCTTGATACCCTCTACGGGTAGAGGCGGAATGGTCAGTTGAATGATCTCGCCGCCGGTCAAAACGTGCTTGGCCAGCACTTTTTCGCCGTTGACGATAATCAGCCCCTGAAATATCAGTTTCTGGGCGCGAGATCGGGTCAGCCCGATTTCCGGATTGCTGCCAATGTACTTGTCCAGCCGCTCCGCGCCGATGTCATGGGGCACGGCGTGCGTGGTCGTCTCGCCGAGAAGCTCGTCATCGACATCCGACAAAGTAGCTATCCCTGACGCGTGTCGGTGCGGATCACCGCCAGCATTTCAGCCACCGCAGCGGTCATACCGGTCAGCACCGCCCGCGATATAATCGAGTGCCCGACAAAGTACTCGTCGAACAACCCCAGTTCATGCAGGGCGGGCACGTTCTTGCTGCTGATTCCACGTCCGGCGTAGACCGACAATCCGGCTTTGGAGGCCGCCTGCGCAGCAGCGTCGATCCGGTCGAGTTCCTGCTGGGCTTCGTCGAGCGTGACCGCGCAGGTAAACCCGCCGCAGTTGATCAACACGGCGTCGGCGCCGATTTTGGACGCACCCTTAATTGCGTCAGGCTCAGGTTCGACAAAGTAGCAGACCCCGATCCCGACCCCTTTGAAACGCCCGGCCACATCGGAGAAATCCACCGGCCCGGCGTTGAAGTCGATCCCAGAGACCGGGCTGTCGGAATCGGCGTGGTCGGCCACAATGGTAACCATCGCCGGCTTAACTTCAAGCGCGCGCTCGATGAGTTCATCGGTGGGCGGCATTTCGATAGTCAGGCGAGTCTTAACTACTTCACGCAGGACAAAAAGATCA
>Ga0315278_10005175_pt1 | contig 11840 bp, 4 predicted proteins | sample YL17G06_0_MG_FD_203880 | JGI IMG/M metagenome (GOLD analysis project Ga0315278, IMG submission 203880) | Sediment microbial communities from Yellowstone Lake, YNP, Wyoming, USA - YL17G06_0 | ecosystem: Environmental > Aquatic > Freshwater > Lake > Sediment | place: USA: Wyoming | collected... | reverse complement strand
TCGCGGCCGACTGGACGCCTAACACGCGCTCATGCCATTGGTAGGCGATCGGTGTGAACCAGGCATTGCCGTCGAAATCGGAGAAGCGAGGAGGCTGCAGCTTGTTGAGAAGGTCAGGGGAAATATCAAAAGCATCGGCGGCGAATATTCTGTCGGACAGAAACTGTATCGCTCGGCGCTGTTCAGCAGCCGGAACTGGCGTAAAGGGAATCTGTCCGTTGGGATCGCCGATATGAGTCTTGCTGTGATACAAACCACCAATGTAGTGAGCCAGGTTACGTGCCGTTTCAGTGTAAGCTCGCCAGCCATTACCGAAGACCAGTCTCAACTTCTCGTAGCTGGTACCAGGCTTCTCGAACTCCTTGATGGCGTTATCCCACAGTTCACGGGACAGGTTTATCTTATGGTCGCAGAAAGCTATTGGGTCGTTGCCCATGTCATGGCGCTCCACCAGCGGATCGACCGCATACGGGCCTAAGTCGAAATCGGTGGCGAAAGTCAGTTCGGGGGCACCGGTGCGTGAGGCAATCTCGGCCAGACGACTGCGCTCTTCCTCAGGTGTGATATTCCCGTAATCGCTGTAGCCATATTCGATCAGAAGATCGTCATAAGGCCCGGGAACAGAAGCGAAGAACTCGCCCTGAGTCTGTCCTTTGGCTGAGATCAGCGGGGGATTGTAATCCATGATCGTTCCCGAAGTGCTGTGCTCGCGGGTGAAGTTGCGGTCGCGTAGCTGCTCCAGCGAGTAAACTGACGAAGCTTTGAAGTTGTGCATGAAGCCAAGAGTGTGCCCCACTTCGTGGGCGACAAACTCGACCAACACGCTGTAGACGTATTCCCTGGTAAGGGAGTCTTTGTTGGCAAATGTACCAGCCGTGCTAAGCAGATACTCCAGGCCGAACGACACATCCTCTGCGGCTTCCTCAGCGTAAGTACACCGGCGATAGTTGGATGGGTTCATGGCCTCGTTCTTCTCCGGTTGGACGATCTTATCATCGATAATCTGTCCGTCCGGTCCGACCGGTTTCACGAATTTCTCCACCAGGTTAAACCAGTATCGCATCGCGTCAGCGGAGAAGCTGATGTCGGCATCGTATATCTGGCCGGTGAATGGATTGGATCGGTGCGGACCGATAGCAGCATACCCGGCACCCGGTGAAACCATCCAGCGAATAGTGTTGTAGCGAACATCGAGCGGATCCCAGTCGGCTGTGTCCGGTCTTTGTTTGGCTATGACGGCGCTGCGAAACCCGATCTTCTCAAAGGCCGGGTTCCAGAACTCGATCCCTTCGGCGAGGGCATCGCGGTACTCGAGCGGCACGGCGTTGTCGATCCAGAAGACGATTGGCTCAACCGGCTCGGAAATGCGGGCATCCGGATTCTTCTTCTTTAGATTCCAGCGGTCGATATAGCGAACGTAGGGGGATTCGGTGTCAAGGCTGGTGTAATCCTGATACTCAGTCATGAAATAGCCCACCCGGTCGTCGGCAACCCTCGGCACATAGTCAGTCTGCGGCAGGGAAGACAGGGAGTAGTGATAAGTGTGGAAGAAGCTCTGCCCGTTTTGCAGAGTGATCCCGGGTAGTCTTTGGCCGGCTGAGAAATGCAGCTTTACTTCTATTTCAGAGTTCTGGGGAAAAGACTTGATCGTATCGTAAAAGCTGTTGGCCTCGTCGAAGCTGATTCCCAACCGAAGCTGCTGACCGAGATAGTAGCCGATATTGTCGGCGTCGCGAATGAACAGGTCATTTGGATCAACTAAAATGGCCTTGGTTGAATCCTGCGGTTCGGATTTGATCGGCAGCGTCGCAAACAGGTGATCGGAAATCCCTTTCTCGACAGCACCTTTCATGGTACTGGTGCTGTCGGCCCGGAAGAAAAGGTTCTTTTCGACCATCTGAATGTTCTTACCAATTCGCCTGAAGAAAAAGGGGAAAGAGCGACCCAGCGGCCCGGTGTCATAGAGCGAGCCGTCCGCAGTGGATTTAGCCATGTTGCACAGGAAATACGGTCCCAATTGATCCGGCTTGATTGCCATCAGGACACTGTTGTCAGTAGTATCGCGATAGAAGGTGAATAATCCCTCTGTGACGATCTTGTCTTTGATCAGTTCCTTGAACGGTTTGAAACCGTTCGATCTGGGTTTGGTTTCATCAACCGCCTTTGGCTTGCCGCTGGCGGAAGAATGGTCTCGAATCTGCGCATTGCCAGCAGAAATCATGAACACGGCCAGCAGCACGGTTGCGAGGGTTAAGCGAACCATGGACATCAGGTCCTCCATAAGTAAGATATTAGTGAAATGTCTCGTCGGAAAGATCATACGAATCTTAGACGGGTAAGGGATGATTTTGTTACACCGTAACAACCGGTGCCCTGGCGATTTCTCACAGAGTATCTATCCGCGATCATGGCTGAGGTGAAAATCAAGATAACGCACTCCTTTGTCGGTCAATCGATAATATGTGTGGTTGCGATGCTTGATCCACTTTCCCGGTGCGATGTTCTTCCGGTAGCGAACCATTACCGCGTTAACCCGTTCCAGTAGCCCAAGGTTCCTGAGCTTGTCGTGCCGCTCGAAAGCCTCCTGTCCGGGTATGCGAAGCATATTTGCTACCATGAGTGAGTAGTCGATGTCGTACTCGCGATGGTGTTTGAGAACCTTGAAATCGACGTCATCCAATTGATGGTAGTCGTCGTCAGGCGGTGTCGGTTCACCGGCTACAATTTCTTTACAATCCAGACTGATCAGACGTTCAGGGTCGGTCTTGTTTAGATTGGGACAGTCATGCCGGTGGACCTTGATGACGTCGGCGTAGCTGAAATAGCCGACTATGGGATCGTTCGGCCCGGGTCGGCAACACTTAGCCAAAGTGTACTTATCTTTCAACCGCGGGACATCCATGTCAGTTCAGGTCGGAAGTTCGCAAAGGGACAAACCTGACCCCATAGAGTTCGTCGACTGTTGTCTTGGCGCCCTTCTTCTCAATTAGCATGAGTTGCTGGCTGAAAAGATGCTCACCGACTGGTATGACCATTCGACCCGGATCGGCCAGTTGTTCCATCAACACCGGCGGGATGTTTCTCGCCGCCGCCGCGACGAGTATGCCGTCAAAGGGAGCATACTCCGCCCATCCGAGAGAACCGTCGCCCTCACGAAACGTAACATTGCAATACCCCAGCCTCCTGAGTCGGTCTGAGGCGCCAGTCAGGAGTTCCGAAACCCATTCGACCGTGTAGACATGTTCGCAGATCTTGGCCAGCACCGCCGTCTGGTAGCCACAACCGGTGCCGATCTCGAGAATCCGAGATTTTCCAGTGATTCGCAATTCCTGGGTCATGGAAGCGACAATGTACGGCTGAGAGATGGTCTGCTCATGCCCGATCGACAGGGGATGATCGCCGTAGGCCTGACCAAGGTCTTCCGGGAGCACAAACTCATGGCGAGGCACGGTCCGCATGGCCGCCAGCACGGCGCTATCGTAGATACCACGGCGCTGCAACTGCTGATCGACCATGCGCAAGCGGGCGGGTAGGAAATCAGTTCGGGACTGATGGTCAGCATCATCCATATTGTTACAGGATATGCAATTCGGTCGAAGGGGGAAAGTTTTTTTTTGAGGACGCCCTTGTGAGTTATTTCAAAAGGACCACTTTGCGGACGAGGCGCTGGTTTTCCGAAACAAGACGGTAGAAATAGACACCACTCGCTACTTCGGTCCCGGATTCATCCGTACCATCCCATATGATTTCGTGATCACCTGCCGAGAGAACATCTCCGACCAGGGTTCTGACGTGTTGGCCCAGAACGTTGTAAACCGCAAGCGCAGCCTCTGCTTTGCGAGGGAGCGAAAGAACGATCCGGGTCGTTGCGTTGAATGGGTTAGGGTAGTTTTGAGAAAGAGCAAAGTCAAACGGCAAGGGGGCTTCAGAATCTTCAACAAGAAGCGCGTCAGGTGAATAAGCGTTAGCAGAGAACTCGGAGGAGTTGCCCTCGGCATCTGTTGATACTGCGGCCAGAATGATGGGCATTGGCGGTGCCGAAGGGAGATAGAACTCGAACCTGCCGTTGGAACCGGGGAAAGTATATCCAAGCAGCACGTAGCCCTCTCCGGCACCGGAAGGATCGGGCGAAACGACCCGATAAATATCAATCCGAGCCGATAAAGGGGCGTCGACCCCGGAAACAAGCCGCGGTCCATAAGCAGCCAGCCGCCCCACCCGCGTGAGGACTGGGGGTAATATGTTGTTCTGGGCAGAATCCTTTAGAGCAATGCCGAGACCGGCATTATCCATCATCATATTGTAACGAATCAAGTTATTCTGTGTGTCACGACCGGTGATAAAGATACCCGCGCCCTCATTGCCGAAAACAACATTTCCCTGGGTGTAAGAATCTCCACCAATAGTGTTGTGATGGGCCCCGGAGTATATGCCAATACCATGTCCTCGATTGCCGATCATGCTATCGAGCTCCTGGTCCATGCCGATAATGTTTCCTTCGATTCGGTTCCAGGCGGTTGAAGCTCCGAAGATATGAATGCCTCCGGCTCGGCCTTCAATAGGCTCATCGACCCCGTTACCTGAGATGATATTGCCGTTCGAAAGAAAGGTACCTCCGACAGTGTTGTATTGTGCACCTCCGCCGATTATGACGCCGCAGCTTCCGTTTCGGCGCGAACGCAAACCATCCTTATCAAGACCTATGATATTAGCCTTTACGTAATTCAAACTCGTGCCGGGCCCATATATCAGGACACCAGCGCCATAAGGGAAGTCTGCGGAACGGTTGCCCGAGATGACATTGCCAAAAGTCGGACCCGATCCGCCTATGAGGTTGGACTGAGCCGAACCACTGATGCCAACTCCCACTGAGTTGCCGAGAGAACTGGTTCCAGTCGAGTTCAGACCGATGTAATTTCCCTGAATGAGATTGTCGATGGTGCCTACACCGTCAATAAGAACACCAAAGCCGTAGTTGGCTGATATAACGTTTCTTGCGACTGGCACAGCCCCGCCAATAGTATTAACGCTGGCTCCGGAATCAATGAGAATACCTGAGCCCCCGAACAAACAATTACCGATACCCCCAAAACCGTAAAGGTCGATCCCTATCCAATTGGCGGTCACGATATTTCTCGAAACACCCCCACCGGAAAGACGAATTCCGCTATAAGCATTCCCCGAGATCAAATTGCCTGAGTTCGGTGTGGAGGTCCCAAGCGTGTTGCTGTGAGCACCATCAGTTACGAGAATGCCGTCTCCAACATTCGCCAGCGGCATCTCTCCTGAGGCCGTCGTACCGATCCGGTTGCCATCGATACAATTGTTATAGACCTCCTGACCAGACAGTTCCACTCCTGGCCCACGGTTGGCAGAAATCACGTTGCCCGTGCCGATGTCATGGCTGCCAATGAGATTGTCTGTCGCGTAAGTACCCAGGAGCACCCCGCCGGAACCATTGCCCGGTCCGAAATCACCGGTAGCGTCGACTCCTATAAAGTTACCGGCTACTTCATTGTGCTTCGACCCTCCGGTAATTATGACTCCCCAACCGGTGTTGCCTGAAATGATATTGCGACTGGATGGGGTATCTCCGCCAATGAGATTGAAGGCCGCTCCATGATCAAGCAAGACACCCTGAGAGTTGCTCCATGCGGTCTGACCGTCAATGAGAAGACCAACATAGCTCCCTTCAAGCGTGTTATGAGTGGCCCCAATTCCGGAAATCTTCACGGCGGCGCCGGACGCATCATCCAGGTTGTTTCCAACAATAAGGAGTCCCTCTCCGGGTTCCGAACCGCCTACCTTGTTAGCCGAACCGAGAATAACGATAGCACTGCCCCGGGATCGCTGAATGATAAAACGGGCTATCTTACATGAATCCGAAGCAACAATAAACGTAGCATGGTTTGTCGGGTTGCCCACAGCATCAAGAGTGGGACGTCCGTTGTGCCCGGTGATAACGGTCCCGTTGTCCTGGAGCAACAGCGAGCCAAGCCCAAGCCGGATGAGTCCGAGACTATCCGGAACAAGAACCGTGTCAGGGCCAGTCAGGGCGTTGGCTTCCTCTACTGAGGCCCGCAGCGAGCAGGACGAGGTGTCCTGCCCGGAGTCGTCGGCAGCGACACCGTCGCCGGGATTCACGTCGTGGCTGTCCCGACCGGAATTGACCACGAAGGTTTCTGCCTGTGCAAATCCTGTCAGAATCAGGCAAAGTGCGACTATTGCTCGTGTAAACAACATCTGACTTAGCTCAACCTGGTGCCCGCTGGTAAGCTATTTGAGGTGTACCATCTTTTTGGTCTCGCTGGTCCCGTCGGCCGTGAGACGGTAGAAATATACTCCACTGGCGACCTTGTCCCCGGTATCGTCTATCCCTGTCCATTCTATTGAGTGCAGTCCGGGGGGAAGCTCGCGGTTCAGAAGCGACGCTACCTGGCGCCCGAGCACGTCGTAAACGGCCAATTCAACGTGCATTGTTCTGGGCAGATCAAAAGCGATTATCGTTTGCGGGTTGAAAGGGTTGGGATAGTTCTGATGCAAGAACCCCTCAGGCAGAACCGAAACGGTCTCACCCTGAGTCACATCTGTTGTTCCAGGGATGCCAGGTATTTGACAGAGGTGAATGGCTGTCCCATCGGAGGTAGCCAGGATAGAATCATGGACGGCAATCAAACTACCACCATATCCTCCAAAAGCGGTCATTCTGGGTATTTCGTAGCTCAGATCCATAAAGCCGCAGCTCCCCGGCCCGATCGTATAAAGAGCATTGTAGCCAAGAGCCGAGTTGGATACTTCAACAGGCAAAGCTGAACGGAAATAGATTCCCGGATAGCCCTGAGACAGGATGATGATCTCGTACATGTCATGACCACTGAAAGCCAGATTGACGCTGTGATGCGACCAACCTCCGAACACACCGCGTGGACCTGTTACAACCATGTGATCGAATTGCGCATTAACTGTCGTGCTTACTGTCCAAAGTCTGGCAATGCGCAAGCTGTTCCAGATTAAGAAATTATGGAGCTGATGGTCAACAGTCGAAACCAGCATGAAGGTATCGACGACAATGGCGTCCAGGACTCCGCTTAGCATCCCGGTGTTGCTCACCCAACGCATCCCCCAGTTTCCCGACACGGCGAACACGTCAATGGAATTCTCACCTACGGCTAGAAGGAAGGGAGTAGTGTTTGTCATCAAATGATCGTAAAAGATCAGCTTGCGTACAGGACGATTGAAAGCACCAATGGTGCTGACGGTCTTGATGGAGCCTTCCTGAAACCGTATGGCCGAAATCACACCGTTACTTGAATTGTAGCTGAACAGGACTTCTCCGCCGTCCGTCGCAGTACCAACCTGAGTCACATTGAAGTAGGTCGTGTCGGAAATCGGCAGATTCTGCGAACTCACGTTGAACAACTCAATAGGATTGCGGACGCCGCCGGTTGCCAAACGACCCTTGTGAAAAGTCAAGGCCGTGATTGGGCCGGGACGCGCATATGCCATTCTCGGAGACGAGTCGTACCACAGATCGGCAAGATTGAAACTCAGGAGTCCGCGACTCTGCGAAATGAGCAGCAGGCAGGGATCGTCGTCGAAATAGTAAATATCGCCGTATGCTGTAAGGCCCAACCCTGACTCGAGAGACGCCAGCGTGTTTCTTCCGGTAACGGTTGACACTGTCTCCAGAAGACCATTCTTAAGGTTGAGAGCAACAAGCAGAGTATCAGTGGAAAAAACACAGTCGGGAGTTATCACAAACGATATCGAATCAAGCAGCGCGCCAGGCGGGTTGAACGATGCCCGATACACAAGAGGTCGACTACCGACCAATGACATTGTCGCGGTATCCCCGTTGACGAAGAAGATGTCAACTGGTCTCGGTACCCGGATAATTGACTCGACCAGACCAATGCTGGTTGAGCTCGGTTGGTAGCGGAGCAGGCCATTGTAGTCGTCGAGAGCTATCAAGTATGGACCGTCGGATTCGACCTGAACGCAATGAACCGGCGCCAGACTTGAGTCAACAAATTCAAGCGAATTAGCTCCCCCAAGAGTGTAGTGACGCAGTCCTTGAAATCCGCACGCCATATAAATATCCGTACCGACGATCACGATGTCATAGACAGCAGGGCCAACGTCGATTTCGCCTATCAGGCTAAGTCGAGGCAAAAGAGACAGATCAAAGAGGCTGACGATACCTGCAGAGGTTCTGACTACCGCCAAATTATCGGCCACCTTGATCGAGAGGGCTTGATTCGAGAGCAGCACCGTAGTGTCGGTGTCGAATAGACCGGTCTCCGGATTCAGTCTGAGGAGGGCGACTCCGAAGTCGGAAGTAGCCAGGGCGAAGGTATCCAGAATGGTGACGGAATTGAACTGGTTCCACAGAAAAGACGTCCTGGGTCCTGAGACAAGGTCGGCCTTGATTGATGAGACCGGGAATAGAGCGAGGATGATCAACGGGATGATTTTCTTCATTTCACCAATACCATCTTCTGTGTTGCCTCATTGTGATCGGTTTGCAGACGGTAGAGATATACGCCGGAAGCCAGGTGGGAGCCGTCAAACCCGATGGTGTGGCTGCCGCCGGGGAGAGACTGGTCAGCCAGCAACCCCACTCGCTGTCCCAATACGTTGAAAACTTCAAGCCGTACGTGTGCTCGTGAAGGCAGCTCGAACGTGATTGATGTGGATGGGTTAAACGGATTGGGGTAGTTCTGGTGCAGCTTGAATTGTCTTGGTAATGGGCTGGGGCTTCCTTCATCCGCGTCGGTTATGATTCCCGTGCCACGGTAAATTGATGAATTCAGATTATCTCCGAAAATTCGCGCGCGGTTCTTTCCGTCAAGGTATGAGGCCTCGAAATCCCAGACAAAGACGTTCAGCCCTTCACCTATCAGGATCAGTTCAACCAGACCATCACCGTCCACATCATCCACCATAGGTGCAAAAGGAGTCGAGAACACTCTGTTTGGATCGGTGGGGGTATCGATGAGCCAACCCGGTATCAGGTTGGCTGAGTTGTCCAGAATATGAACGCGTTCGCGGCCCGATCCAGGGAAAATATGGCCGGACCGGATGACGATTTCCGGATACTGATCGCCAAGGAGATTAGCAACGACCGGCACACCAAAGGTAGCGCCATACCGATACGCTTCACCCGCAGGTCGGCCTTCTACGGTTCGATAGGGTGTGCCATCTGCCCGGAAAATGTACAGCGCTCCAATATCAAACTCGTAGAACGTGGTGAGAATCTCCGGGATTCCGTCCAAGTCCAGGTCCGCAGCCATGGGATATGATCCCAACCAGTCCTTGACCTCGGGTAGTCGCCGTGGCCAGCCCGTGAGGTTCGAGATACCGTGCGTTTTTACCCAGATCGTAGGTACGCCGACCGAATCATAAGCAGAGGTGACAATTTCCTGAAGTTCGTCACCGTTGAGATCCGCAAGAAGCGTTCCGAAGATTCCCGAAGCCTTGATTACGTAAGGAAGAGTCTCACCAAACGCTGGTTGCCCGTTAGAGGCCTGAAACACCGCTACCCCGGCTTTGATTTCGTTGGCGGAATAGGAGACAATCAACTCGTTCCAACCGTCGCCGTCAAGATCAGAGCCGCTTACACCGTTCCCATTGAAATAGAGTGATGGCTGATGTTGATTGTTGCGGTCATAGGGGGCAAACCAGCCTCCCCGTGAGGCGAAATGCGGGAGACCGTCGAACGTATAGGCAAGCACATAGCCATTTTGATCCAGTGTAACGATTGCCGAATCCTTATTTATGCCGAGTCCGGTAATCATTGGATTCGGCGTGCCGTAGCCCCAGCTACCGAGGTCCAGAGGCTCAAGCTCCCAGTCGTCCTCAGGATCCAGGTACGTACAGATGGGCCACCCTGAAGCATAGGTACCGTCATAGTTAAACACATGGATACAACTGTCACTGGTGCAGATGATCTCGTCGAAGCCGTCGCGGTCCGTATCGTATACGGCGGGGATACAGCGTGCCGTCGAGCCGAACAATGCGGGAAACCCCTCGAATTGTCTGCCGTCGGAGTGGAACACGTTAAGTCCGTATGTCGTACCGACAATCAACTCCTTAGTACCATCCCTGTCCAGGTCGGAGGTTGTGGCACTCAGAGCACCGCGCCCGCCAATGGCCTGAGGCCAGCCTTCAGCGAAAGCCGATGTCAGGAAGAAGGTCACACTGTCTACCAGGGTACCGGACTGAAAGTGACCTTCAAGGTAGACCGTGCACGGCCCGAGGCTCACGCCGGAAGCATTCCAACTGTAAATCAGAGAGTCGAAAAACTCGCCTCCGGTTTCGAACAACAATTCGCGCGAACCACCGACTGTCCGAAAAGATACGGTTGCGCTCAAATAGTCGGGACCGTACACGTGACCGGCAACGGGGATGTTGTAGTCATACCGTGTATCAGGTATGGGTGACGAGAGCTCCAACCGGGTTGCCGTCACCAGAACAGCCTTGGCATAACGGGAGGTTCCAAAGTTGTCGACCAGCTTCAGGGTAAGAGGACCGTTGTATTGCGGTCCGGAGATCACGTACAATATCGAATCACTGGGCAGAGCAGTCCCCGAGGTCAGCAGTTGCCAGTTTTGAGGTTGCCGGGAAGTAGCACAGTAAAGCGTCCAACCGCCGGTGTAACCTCCCACAGCCGCAACTTTGACCGGCATCTGGCCGACGTAGCGAGTGTGCTGCTCAGGGTTAACAAAGTACAGGCCCCCCAGATGTGCAATCTGCAGAGACCTGCCGACATCCAGATATCCGTATCCGCTCACGGAGTCAAACCCCGGCAGGGAATCGCCGGCAGCAAAAGGATCAACGATGTCGCGCGCGCCTGCAATCAGGTCGGCCTCAAGCTGTGCGAGGGTCAGTTGCGGCTTGATGGACCAAAGGACGGCTGCCGCCCCGGCAACCATTGGGGCAGCCATAGAGGTTCCGTCAGCCAGATAATAAAGAGAATCCTCGCCGATTATGTGCACCCGAGGTTCGTCGAAACTGGCATACATGTCGGTCCCGGAGGCGCGCAGTGACAAGATGTTCTGGCCCGGAGCACAGAGATCAATATGCGGACCGTAGGTGCTGAATGATGTGACGTATCCACGGGAATCCCCCGCTGCAACGGTAATGGCCTCCGGAACAGCGGCCGGATACATGTAGCGCAGATCGCCGGTGTTGCCGGCCGCCACCGCTACCAACACGCCATTGGCGTGGGCGAATTCAACAGCGTCTTTCAAAAGCAAGCTCTCAAAAGGTGTGCCCCAACTGAGGTTGATAATATCGGCGCCGGCATTGACGGCGTATACGATGCCTGTGGCGCCAACAGGAGTGGTGGCATTCGGGCGAATCTTGACAGCCATGATCTCAGCCGTCGAAGAGAACCCGGCAATGCCTTCCTGATCATGAGCGGCCGCAATTATGCCTGCGATGTGAGTGCCGTGTCCAATCTCGTCGGTGGGATCATTGTCTCCAACGATTTCGAACGTGGAAATAGTGTCCCCGGATATGTCGTAACCGACAATATCATCTATGTACCCATTGTGATCGTCATCGATCCCATTGTCCGGAATCTCGTCAGGATTTTGCCATAATTGACCCTGTAAGCTGGGGTGAGTTGGGTCCACGCCGGTGTCTACAACCGCCACAACCACCCGAGTCGAGGCAGGCATCGGATGCTCATACAAGAACGACATTCCCGCGTCGTTCCCCGCAGTTCCCTCTATGAAAGCAAGTGTGTCGTTATTAGGGCCGACGAGACGGTCTATCGCCATGTAGGATTGTCCGGTGTTCCGAAGGTACCATTGGTTTGGGAATAGGGGGTCCGC
>Ga0315278_10005174_pt1 | contig 11841 bp, 10 predicted proteins | sample YL17G06_0_MG_FD_203880 | JGI IMG/M metagenome (GOLD analysis project Ga0315278, IMG submission 203880) | Sediment microbial communities from Yellowstone Lake, YNP, Wyoming, USA - YL17G06_0 | ecosystem: Environmental > Aquatic > Freshwater > Lake > Sediment | place: USA: Wyoming | collected... | reverse complement strand
CGCCCTTGCGGCGTGGGTCGTTCCCTGCCAGCACCGATGCGCCTGCGAAGGCGCATCGGTGTTCTGCCGCCGGATTTGGGGTGGTGGTTCCTGAAAATCCGATATAAGGGTTTGAGACCCCCACGAGCTTGCCTCGTGGGTGAATCAGAGTGAGGCAGCAGAGCCAGCCGCACCCTCTTTTTCCCCCGCCCTCTTCGCATCAGCCTGGCGAGGGGGGGCGGGGGTTGTTTCCCCTCCCCTTTGCGAGCTGCGGATCAGTTTGGCTGGTGTGGGGCATGGCTTTCCTGTTGAAATGGCGGAAAGAGAAACAACCCCCTGCTTCCCCCTGTTTCCAAGGGGGATTTTGAGGGAGAACGCATCTGCATCGCAGTGCCCAGCGGCGTCAATCCTCGCTTCCGGCGAACCCGCCTCGGCGGGATCGAGGATATAGAAGACCCCGCGAACCCGCCTCGGCGGCGAAAGGGGCGTCCATATGTAGGGGTTGCCGAAGTCCAAACCGCACACAGTTCGGATTGTGGCGCCGGGCCGGCTGTGGTATAGTGGTGGTGTAGCCAGAATCGCAGGGCGCCTATGCAGGCGAGCTCACCCGGCGTTGTGGCAATAACAGTACTTGATGGATGACCACAATGAAGACACGTACGAAGAGAATGTCGGCACACAGGACGCCGACGGAGGCCTGTGTGCGCCCCACCGTGCGGCACCTGGTTCCGAGGCGCGGGATCCTTCCCCTCCTGTACCTGCATTGCGCCTGTAACGCCTTCCCGCGCCTCCCTCTTTTCCTGCCCTGGGAGGAACAGTCATGACCACCACGTTTCCACACACAATCACCAAGCCATGGAACGGCGCGACGGTCGAGGTGTGCCGCGAGTTCACCTGGAAGGCAACGGCGCACGAGGACATGGCCTGTCGGATACTCGTCAGCACCCGGGCCGTGCATGACCTTTGCTGCGCCCACCTCCATCCTGCCAGCTTGAGCAACCATCTTGCCGCCATGATGGCGCGCCATCCGTTCATGCTGGCCGAACCGTTTGACACGGTGGCAGTCCATTACCACCATCTCTCGGTGTTCGCATCCATGCCGGAACAACGTGTGCTGGTGATCGAGCGTGCAGTTGCCACTACATCGCTCGACGCGGCATGTCTGACATGGATCGAGCTGCTGTCCCTGTACCGGACTGCCGCCGCGCTCACCTTCCAGGCCGAGCAGGCGGAGTTGCTTGCAGCCGCCGCGGGCGAGAAGACCATGGTGGTGTTCCGTCAGCTTGTGGGCGTGGCGATGCACTTTGCAGCCGAATATCTGGGCGCCTTTCCCGAAGCGGGCCCACATTGGAACGCGGGAGACGCCGCCCGGACAATGGTCAAATGCAGCAGTTGCCTCGATGAGCACCGGTGCGGCACCTGCAGGGGGGGCATGGAGATGCTTCTGGCGGATGTCCGGTGTCTCCTTGTCTCCTGTATCCCTGTCTTCGGCCTGAAGCTGGCTGTCTGCGGAGCCACAGGCGCCACCCTCGAGTCATGCCCTGCCGCGCCGCTCGTTGCGCTTGTTGCAGACGACGACCTCGCGGTCCGTCATGTGGTCGCCCGCATGCTGGAGAAGCTGGGGTATGCCGTCATCGAGGCTGAAGACGGCGAGAAAGCCCTGGGCATCATTGCCACCCATCATGTCGGCGCGGCAGTGCTGGATGTCGCCATGCCCCTCTTCAGCGGCCTATGGCTGAACGACGCATGCGGCCTCCTGCACGCCGCAGACGCACTGGTGTGCATCTCCGGCTTCAACTTCGCAGAGGAGGCGGCGGCCCATGCGGTTGCCTATCTGCAAAAGCCTTTTCATCTCGCTCAACTCGAATCGGAGATTGCCAAGGCACATCGCCGTTCGGCCAACTGACATGGTGTGCGGCAGCTATGAGCCCTGGCCGTCACTGTAAGGAAAAGCGAAGCCCATTACGCCAATTCCACCACTATCAAGCCGCAATTCCTCGTGCTATACTATGCGCACAACTGCAGGATAACGTCATAGCAAGAGGGACACCATGTACGCGAGCGCCACTGCCAGCATCGAGGAAGTCGCCGTCCACGACGACATACGGCCAGCCGTAGTGTTGCCAACGCCTGTAACGGTGCGGACCGTCGGATGCAGGCCGGAACTCCTTCCCGCGAACTCCCGCGACAACCCGGTGTTCGATCGCATGAGCAGCGCGCTTGACCGCGATGTGCCACGCGACATCGCGCTGGCGATCATTGTGTTCCCCCTGACCCTTTATCTGCTGGCGGGCACCAGCCTGCTGTACATCGCCTACCGTATGGAAAGAACCGCCCGCAGTCTCGCCGACTATCATAACTTCACCGATCTGCTGGACCAGGTAAGCGCGAAAGGGCCGAGGCCAAACGCGGTCATGGCCATCCACGTCCTTGGGTTCGTGTGGCGACCGCTTATATTGGCCGACCCGCTCTGCACCTGCAAATGGCATCTGAACATTCCCATGATCGTGTTCTTCCCCGCAACCTTCCCCTTCCTGCTGCTGGGCATCGCCTATGTGCTTGCGCTGAATGCGTGCGCGGCCTTGGTCAAAGTCGTATGTGTCTTCTCGAAGAGGGTGTTGAATGTGGTCAGAGCCGCCTGGGATCCACAGGCGTATGGTCATCGGCAGCACAGAAAGCTCTCCAAGGCCTCTCGCCGTTCACTCGCTCAGTTCGCCAAGCGGTGCGAACAGGTCATCGTCCATCGGTGGGATCCCCACGGAAGCAACTGAGGCGAACCGCATGCCGCCCGAGTTCAGACTTGAACGCAGCACGTCAACGCGTGCTGCAACGAACAACTAACCGACCGAGGAATTCACACCATGAAAACCACATGTGCCGCTGCGGTAGCGGTGAGCATCGCAGTCCTGTCATCGCAGGCCACGCCCGGATGGGTGATCGACCAGCAGTTTACCAACAGCACGCCACCTGCCGGCTGGATCTTCCAAGGGTTCAGCAACCTTGCCAGCCAATACGACGAGGGAGGCGTTCCGGCACACGAGTTTCTGACCGGTGGATTCCTTCGTCTTACCACAACGGAGGGCGGCTACCAGCGCTCCAGCGGGTTCTACACCTCGGACTGGACCTGGTCGCACGACTGGAGCATGGAGGGCGAATTCCGTTGCATTCCGGGCGCGGACGGCCTTGCGTTCTCCTGGGTGTGCATTGATGGCGGGATGGTGGCCTCCAACACGGCCTACAAGCTGCTGGGCGGCCCGGGCGGCTTCCTTGGCGTGCCCCGCAACAGCCTGGCAGTGCCGCTTTACGGCTGTGGCGCCTACGCGGGCGTGTCCGGCTATTCCCTCCAGTTCGACACGTACAGGGACGACTTTGGCGGCGGCAAGATGCCCCAGGACACCAATTACGCCACCGTTCGGTTCAGGAATCTCTCGTGGTGGACGGACGTTCCCGGCAGCACCAGCAATTTCCTCGGGGAGCCAACCTTCTTTGTCAACTGCGGCTGGGTAAACTTCCGGCTGGTTCAGGAGATGATCGGCCCGACAGCCCATTTCACCTTCCTCTGGGGCACCAACCTCGAGAACAGCTATGCCTGGGACGACCACAGCTACAGCGGCAATCTCCCCGCCCTGTTCGGCGTCAGTGCCGGCTGCGGCGGCTACCAGGCCACCCATGATGTCCGCATGTTCCGTGTGTACGCCGACATCGTGCCTGAACCCGGGATGGCTGCGGCGGCGATCCTTGGCTTCGGCCTCCTGGTGACGAAGCGGAAGAACAGGCGGGCTCTTGCCCAGTGTGGACATCGGCGCTCAAGGCCCTGACGTGACGCGTATGCGCCGGGGCGGCCTGCCGTCGTTGCCTATGCACGACAGTCAGGCCGTCCCGGCGCGGGAGTTAACCGTTCCGGAAGACTAGTACGGTTGTGTTACCGTCCACACATTCGTGCCCATGCGCGACGTGGAGAAGAAGATCAGGTAGGCTTTCCCGGGCTCCAGCACGTCGGAGCCTGTAACGCTTGGGAAGAAGCCGGTCGTCCCTGAACCCCAGTCGTTAATGAAGTACTCGGCGTACCAGGACGAGCCGCCAAGCCGCTCCTGCGACATGACATAATCGTAGTTGAACGTGCTGTACCGCGCTGGCGGCACAAAGATCGGGGCCATACCGCTTATGTCCATGCAAAGGGCGGCGGGATACGGGAGACCAACCCACGGGACGGCCTGGCAGGGCAATTGAAGGCTCACCGTGTTGGTCGGGACCACGCCCACGCAGGTCAGACGCACCCCGGCGTGGTTCCCGGGGAGAACAAGGATGTACCCGCTGTTCCCCGCCACAAGATCGTTCGGGAACCAGTTCGTTGCCTTCGTGCCCATGTCGTCAATGTAATAGTCGCTCGCGGACACACGACCGCCCAGTGGGTGCTGCTTGTACAGGATTGGAAACGAGAACGAGCTGTAGGCGCTTGGAGTGAGCGCAGTGCCGAACCAGTCGCTCAGCCTGTATCCCTCCTGGATGGCGAAGGGGAAGCTGATCCATGCAATGCTGTCCGGCGCGACATCGATGTCGAATCTGCCGACGTCGTACGCGCTTGTGTGCGTTCCACTCGCAATCCGGTAGTAGGTTGCCCGCAGGTGCTCCGACGCCGTGTGCGTCCACGGGGACGGGACACCGGTGGCCACTGCCGTCCATGAGGCCGCTTTCGTCGAGTACCAGCGGTCGGTGCAGGCAAGCACCGTCACGGTGTTGTTGCTCCATGACAGGACCACCTGGCCGTGCTCCGTGCTGCGCCTGATGGAGAACACTGCGACATCGGAAGCCGAAGGCACACTGCCGGCGGCAAACTGCACGGCAACCGAATGGCAGGACGTCACGGCGTTGAACGAATACGTCTCCGGCGCTCCCCGCGCCACATTGTCCACGGTGACGGTGGCGATATGGCAGCCAACCTGGGGCAGGTTGCTGAACGACAGGGGGCATCCATACATCACCTCCTTGTCGCCACTGGGCAAGACGATGCCCGGGCCGCTTGCGGATGAGACAACCAGGCAGGGCGTCCATGCCTGGGTCGTCTTGGGACCGCACGGCTTCGACATGCAGCAGGTTGCATTCGATGCACATACCCTTATTAACTGCGCGTAGGACATCCGCCCTGTCCGCCACGTCAGAAGACAACTGTTCGTTGTCAGGAGCGTGACGGCAGCCGGATTCGGAGCGAGCGAGCCCCGGCCGTCGCCCGATACTGTGTAGTTGGTCGCTGCAAGTGCGCCTGCCGCCAGCCTGCCACCGTAGCGCACGACGAGGGCGCTGCTGTTGGTGGCAACGGCCGACATCGTGCAGCCGCAGCCGCAGCCGCAGGCGAGGGGCTTTGCCGTGCGTGTTGAGACTTCTCCCGTTGTGCACAGCGCGATCGTGAGCGCGGCAACCATGAGGAGGGCGGGTGTTGTGTGTGTCTTCATCTGGGTCTCCTTACTGTCGGTTAATCGGCTGTCCCCTTCCGGCCGCCATCGGCGGAGCGGGGTGACAAGCGTGGTTCCATACAGGGACTCACCCTTGTCACGCCTTACTATACGATATATGGAGGGCGTGTCAAAGTCGAGCTTCCCCGCCCAAGGCATTCGCATTCGCCTACAGTGCCGGCCAAAGCGGCGCGTGCCGGCGCGGATATCCGCGGTCAACCCGACGCGTGTCCGGCAAACCGAAGCACGCATCATCCAAACTCCCTATTGTCGCGGCCGCGCCGATGCTGTATACTGTGGTATGAACAATGAACCCCGTAGTCAGGAAGCCCTATGATGACGCAGAACACCAGCGGTACCACATGGCATCTGCTTGAATGCACCGACGCGGCGATCGTGCTGTTGGACAACGAGCTGCGGGTGCTCAGGTTCACCGCGCACGCAGCGGCCATCCTCCATCTCCTTCCAGCCGACACGGGACGTCCGTTGTCCGAGGTGTCGGCAATGCAACAATGCGTTCGTCTCGCCGACGACGCCCGTCAGACGTTGCGGACAAGTCTCACCCGCAGCCGGTTGTTCGAGTTCCCCGGGGGATGCCGCTGGGTTGCGCGCTGCGCGCCGTGGCCGGCGTACCGCCACGGAACCGTCGGCGTGGTCCTTATCCTGACGGATGCCGTGTAGGGAAAGGCGAAGCGGCGATGCGGAACAACACGGATTGCGCCGCCTGTCCGCCGATGGTATACTGGTGCGTTGTGAGAATGGTTGTTGTCCATGCACAGCGCGCACGCGGTCGTTTTGCCGATCTTTCTCGTGATGCACCTACAAGGGGCGCGGTTTCTTCCAGTCCACATCCACCCCCCACCCAAAACAGCCAGAACACCACGAACCGCGCCCCTTCTTCCCTCCCTCCGAATCCCGAGGCGGAAGCCCGCACCCGCAGGATGCTGCCGTGTAGGGAAAAACGAAGCGCCGATGGGGAACAACGCCGATTGCAGCACCTGCCTTTTCGTCGTATACTGGTGTGACACGTGAACGGATGTGTTGCGATGGTTGTGCGACGGTGCGGGATGTCCCATGATGCACAGCACACAGCCGTTGGCCTGTAACAGGAACGTGAGGAGCGATGATGAAACACCTTATATGGAAACCGCCGACGGTTCTCGGCGTTCTTGCGGCCACAACGCGCTATCCAACATGAGACTTGAAGCCGCTGATTTGCCGGAGCCGGCAAGCGATCGCGACAGCGCCCCGTTCCCTGTCATCCGCGTTGCGCCTGACGGTTTCATCCTGTACGCGAACCCGGCCAGCGGGCCCGTGCTTGCCGCCTGGCACAGCCAGGTCGGGGACCGGTTGCCCGAGAACTGGAGGAACCATGTCGGGAAAGCGATCGAGTCCGGCCTTCCCGTGTGCCGCGAGATGGTATGCGACACATGGGCGATGGACTTGACGTTCCTGGCCGCGAAACATGGGGCCGGCGTGGACGTGTACGGAAAGGACATCACCGAGCGCAAGCAGAACGAAGGACGGATCGCGAGCCAACTGGAGGAGCTCCAACGCTGGCAGGATGTCATGCTGGGGCGCGAGGACCGTGTGCGGGAACTCAAGCGCGAGGTGAACGAGGCATTGGCCAGGCTCGACCAGCCGCCGCGCTATGGCAGCGTCGTGGAGGAAGGCGGAACGGTGAACGTGGAAGGTGAAGGGGGTGCGCAATGAACTCAGCCGCCGCAGCGCGTCCCGGCGTCGGGGTTGGGACTCTGCGTTCGGCGTTCCGACTTTCAACGTCCTGTCTTGCCGGCGTGGTCACCGCCTCCGCCGGCAGTGCGGTGCTGGTGGGCTGGTGGTTGGACATCACGAGCCTGAAAAGCGTCTTGCCGGGGATCGCGACAATGAAGGCGAACACTGCCGTCGGCTTCGTCCTGGCCGGGGTGTCACTGGTGGTGGCGGGCCACGTGGCTCGCCTCGCCTGGGTACGGCGGGTGGCGCAGGCATGCGCTGGCGCCATGGCGCTGCTGGGGTTGCTGACACTGAGCCAGTATCTTTTGGGCCTGGATTTCGGCATTGACCAACTGCTGTTCCGGGAACCGGTTGGCGCAGTGGGCACGCTCTCCCCGGGCCGCATGCCGCCCATGACGGCAGTGAGCTTTCTCGTGTTGGGCTGCGCGCTCGTGCTGTCGGGGTATCGCCCCACCATCCTGGCCGCACAGGGATGTGCCCTGCTGACGGTGTTGACTGGTGTGCTGCCTCTGATCGGGTACCTGTACGGTGCGGCCATGCTTATTGGCTTCGGCCACCACACGCAGATGGCGGTCCACACGGCTGAGTTGTTTGTCGTCATGGGTGTGGGTGTCCTTTTCCTGCATTCGGCAGAGGGCCTTATGAAGATGCCCACCAGCCGGACGCATGGTGGCTGGCTGGTGAGGAACGCGGTGCCATTCGTGATCGGGATGCCACTCATGCTCGGGTGGCTGCGGGTAGAGGGCGAACAGCACGGCTACTTCGATACAAGGCTTGGGGTCGCCATCGTGATGACGATCCTGATGGTGCTTCTGACGGGCCTGGTCTGGTGGGCGGCCCGGGCATTGAACCGGCTCGACGCCATCCGCCGCCAGGCCGAGGCGGCGCTCCGGACAAGCGAGACCCGGTACCGGCGGATCTTCGAGTGCGCCAAGGACGGCATCCTGATCCTGGACGCGGACACGGGCATGATCGCGGACGTCAATCCGTCCCTGACCGACTTGCTGGGGTACACCCATGCGGAATTTTTGGGCAGGCACCTCTGGGAGATCGGCTTGTTCAAGGACGTTGAGGCGTTGAAGGATGCGTTCCTCGAACTGCAGGCGAAGGACTCCGTTCGCCGCGAAAGCTTGCCGCTGGAAACCAGGAACGGGCGGCGTATCGAGGTGGAATTTGTCAGCAACGTCTATCCGGTGGACACCTGCATGATGGTTCAGTGCAACATCCGCGATGTCACCGATCACTGGCGGGCGAAGGAACTTGAGGAGGCCGCACACGTTGAAACGAGGAGGCGGCTCGCGGCCGTCGAGCAATCGCGCCGGGCGATGCTGAGCACCTTGGAGGACCGGAAGCAGGCAGAAAAGCATGAGGCGCGGCTCAAACAGCAGCAGGAACTCATCCTGAGTTCGGTCGCGGAAGGGATTCTGGAGATGGATATGCAGGGCAACCACACGTTCACCAACCAGGCCGCGGCACGGATGCTGGGCTACAAAGCAGAAGAACTTGTCGGCCGCAGCTGTCACAGCACCTGGCACTACCTCAAACGTGACGGAAGTCCCTGCCCCGAGGACGAGTGCCAGATCTACGCCACCTGTCGGGACGCCTTGGCGCATCATGTGGCCGACGATATGTTCTCGCGGAAGGATGGCAGCACCTTCCCCGTCGAGTACACGAGCACGCCCATCTGTGAAGAGGGGCGGCTGACGGGCGTGGTGGTTGCGTTCGCCGACATCACCGGGCGCAAGCAGGATGAGGCGGCGTTGAGGGCGTCGGAGGGAAGATACCGCACGCTGTTTGAACACAGCGCGGATGGCATCCTGATCGTCGACCTTGAAACGAAAGCTCTCACGCACGCAAACCCGGCCATGTGTCGAATGCTCGGGTACACCGGCGAGGAACTGGAAACGCTGGGTGTGGCAGACATTCACCCGAAAGATGCCTGGCCGCATGTCATGCCCCAGTTCGAAGCCCAGGCGCGGGGAGACAAGTCGCTCGCCACGAATCTTCCCTGCCTCAGGAAGGACGGAACCGTTTTCCCCGCGGATGTCAACGCAACCACGGTTGCCATTGACCGCAGGCAATGTATGGTTGGTTTCTTCCGCGACATCACCGACCATGTGCGGGAACAAAAGGCGCTCGAGCTGGCCAATGACACCCTGAGCCGTCGCAACGCCGAGCTGCGGGGCTTCTACCACACGGTCTCCCATGAACTGAAAACGCCGCTGACCTCCGCGCGCGAGTTTGCCTCCATCCTGCTGGACGGCATCGCCGGCCCGCTCACGGACAGCCAGAAACGCTATCTGCTGTTGATCCGCGAAAGCTGTGACCTGCTTCAGTTCTGTGTCAGCGACCTGACGGAAGCCACGCGCCTGGATACAGGCAAGCTGGAACTGCAGTCGGCCGATGCGTCGGTGGAAGCACTCGTAGCCAATGTTGTGGCCGCCATGACGTCGGCAATGCAGGCCAAGGGGATTGACCTTCGGCGCGAGATCGAGCCCGCGCTGGCGAACGTGCTGTTGGACGCGCGACGGATAACGCAAGTATGTATGAACCTGTTGGGCAACGCGCTGAAGTTTACTGCCGCAGGCGGGGCCGTAACCGTGCGGGCAGGCACCGATCCGGACACCCCGGACTCGATCCGGTTCTCGGTCAGCGACACGGGACGCGGCATTGCCCCGGAACATCTGGACCGCATCTTCGACAAGCTGTACCAGGTGAAAGAGACCGACACGACCATCGTCGGGGGCATGGGGCTGGGCCTCTACATCGCCAGCGGGATCGTGCGCCTGCACGGTGGCCGGATGTGGGTGGAAAGCACGGTGGGCCATGGCAGCACCTTCTTCTTCTCGATACCAACACACGCGCGCGCGCCGCGCCAGCATGTCCTCTTTGTGGACGACGACCTGTCCGCGCAGAAGATGGTGGGCGCCGTGCTGGAAAACGCGGGCATCACGTTCAGCTTCGCCAGCGACGGAGAGACGGCACTGAAGATGGTGGAGGGGCACTCCGTTGATCTGGCCATCGTGGACCTTTGCCTGCCGGGCATGCCTGGTCCGGTCCTGATGCGGGAACTGCGGGACAGATGGAGCGGCCTGCCCCTTCTGCTCTACACGGCGTATCCGGACAGTCAGTTGATGGCCCAGGCCCTGGAAGTCACGCCTCTGACCGTGCTCATCAAGACGTGTCCGGTCGAGAAGCTGCTCGCAACAGTCCGCGGGCTGTTGGAAGCAAGGGCCTCGTCGTCACTCATGACGCGCGACCACGATCGCAACGTCATATCTTTAAAAGGAGAAGCGAATGAAGAAAATACTGATTGTTGAGGACGATCTGAAGATCGCCCTTGCCGTGGGCGTCCGCCTCAAGGCGAATGGCTACGAAGTCCTCACCGCCTTCGATGCCATGGCCGGCGTGGCGATGGCGGTGAAACACGTGCCCGACTTGGTGATCCTGGACATTTCCATTCCGGCCGGCAGCGGGTTCCTTGTTGCGGAAAGGCTCCAGAGCATGACACCGACGTTCGGGACACCGATCATCTTCATGACCGGCAGCCGCAATCCGGAGTTCCAGGCCAAGGCAATGAAACTGGGTGCAGTGGCTTTTATGGAGAAGCCGTTCCAGAATGGCGAGCTGATCGCGCAGGTCCGGAAGGCACTGGGCGAAGAGCCGGCGCCACCCATGTCGGCGCCACCCATGTCGGCGCCACCCATGTCGGCGCCACCCATGCCGGCAGCAGTCCTTGCGCCGGGCGAATCGGAGGCCCTGAAACTCGGTGCGTGAAGTCCCGGCAGGACATGACGGGCGCCACAGTACGGCGTGCGGACTTCTCATGGCATCTCCTTGTTCGCTGTTGACCGCAATCGAATGCGGGTGCCGGTACGGCGTCCGCACTCCGGTATAATCATGGAACATGCACCACAGGTGACGTATGGCAGACTTTCAGACACTGGATGGATACCTTGGCAGGATGCTCGGCCTTGGCGCGTCGGACGTCTTCCTTGGCGCCGGCTCTCCGCCCGCGTACCGCGTGAGCGGCAGTGTGGTCAGGAGCGACGATGCGGCGCCTGATGAAGCGGCGATGGAGCGGTTTGTCCGGCTGTGCAAGGGCGGCGTGATCGATCCAGCCGAGGCGCTCCGCTACAGCAACAACCCCGACGAATTCAGGCTGAACATGGAAGGAATGTACACGGGCACAGACTCGATAGACCTTGGAACCGAGAACCAAAGGAAGGAATAATGGACACCGACACCCCGCTCCCGATCGTTCCCACGACACCTCCGTGTGCGTGTGCTCCCGGCCAGCCGCTGAGCATGAAGCTCTGCTTCGATTACGCGGCGCACATGAACGCCAGCGACCTGCTGATCACTGCCGGCTCGCCGCCGATGGTCCGCGTCATTGGCGACCTTGCCGCGATGGCCGACGTGCCGCTTGCGGCCCGAGGACACGCGCCGCCTTATCTTCAGCGTCCTCAACGAGACGCAGCAGGAGGTGTTCGAGCGGAAGAAGGAACTCGATTTCTCGCTGGCCGTGACGGGCAACCTCCGGTTCCGCGCCAACATCTACTACCAGAAGGGAGCGGTCAGCGCCGCCTTCCGCCTCATCCCCACCACCATTCCCTCGCTCGATCAGCTTGGCCTGCCGCCCGAGCTCACGACGCTCGCCATGAGGAACAACGGGCTC
>Ga0315278_10005173_pt1 | contig 11841 bp, 4 predicted proteins | sample YL17G06_0_MG_FD_203880 | JGI IMG/M metagenome (GOLD analysis project Ga0315278, IMG submission 203880) | Sediment microbial communities from Yellowstone Lake, YNP, Wyoming, USA - YL17G06_0 | ecosystem: Environmental > Aquatic > Freshwater > Lake > Sediment | place: USA: Wyoming | collected... | reverse complement strand
CCTGACAAACATTATGACTGCATTCATCGCCAACGGCTCTCTGGACCAATATGCAATAGATTGGTCCGATCCAGTGCGAATTGCCAATGGGTATCTGGCCCACCTCCTGTTCAGCAATGACGGTGGCATTCCCGAAACCACCATTGACGCGCCGACGAACCTGCTGTATCAGGCCGTTGCGGTCGGCCTGGCCCAGCCGGACGGGATGGCGCGGGAATATCTTGCTGATTTCATGCTCAACAGGTTGACGTGGACGAACGTCCAAATGCTGGCACCGAACCTTGTCCAATGCGCGGCGGAGAGGGCACCGGCGGATCGGATGTTCGCAAACGCGCCCTACGTGAACGCGATCCTCACGCTCGCAAAGTATAAGGTCGAAGAGGGCATTCCCTTGGCGGTCAGGTATTTGGACAAAGGCATATATGGATATTGGGCCGACTCTCTTGATGAAGGCGGCAGTTATCACGTTAATATATTATGCTGCCTGTCCAACACGTATCGCGGGTCAGCCCGGGAAGCGTTGCCCGCGCTCAATCAGTACAAGCCATACGTGGATGCAACAACGCTTACCACCCTCGAGAAGACCATTGGTGCAATCGAGAAGCTTGCGGGGCCCACACTTAGTTATTTCAAGAAGATAACAACCGCTGCGGCAACGCCGTCTGTACTCGCGTTGCCGATGTCCAACGTCACCCTAAGTTGTTCCGTGACGGACATGGACAATGGCACTCAGTTCTATGTCTGGAGCAAGACGCAAGGAGTGGGGAACGTCACGTTCACGCCCAACAGCTCCACCGCCGCATCGAACTGTACCGCCACGTTCAGCACCCCGGGCACCTATGTCATTCGAGTGGCGTGCGTGGACAAATCCATCCTGGGCACCTCCACCTGGAAATGGAGCGAGAGCGAAGGTTGGCAGGACTTCCAGACGTACACCAACATCATCGGCGCCGTGTACACCAATCTCACCGTTGTAGTAAACCCGTCGTGCGTGGACATCACCAACGTCGGCAGCACTGTCGTCGTTCCCAGTGCCACGGCCACCCAGTACATCGCCGGCACGAACAGCTCAACCGTGGTGGGCGGGATGTGGTGGACCAATTCGCTCGGCGGCGGCGGCACGTTTGCCGCGACGGCCTCCTGGAACTTCACCGCCACGCTGTACCCCGGCAACAACGTGATCTGCGTCTATGGCACCAATGCCCTTGGCACAACGTTCAGCGACGCGGTCACCGTTGTCGCCGCCTCTATCTTCTCATGGACAAGTGCCGTGGGCACCTGGAGCGGAGCGGGCAACTGGACCACCGAGACGGGCGTGGCCGTCGCGCCGTACAGTTCCGGTGCAGCGGGGTACATTCTCAACTTCAACAAGGCAGGCACCTATACCGCGACCCATGACCTGAACACCGGCTTCCTGCTCAACCAGCTCACTTTCGGCGGGGCAACCGTGACGCTCGCGGGCAACAGCATGGCCTTCACCAACAGCGGCTCAACCATGCCGCAGGTCAACCAGAACAGCGCGGTTCCCGTCATGGTCAACAACAACGTTGTCCTTGGCACCAATGTGACCTTTGGCGGCTCGGGGAGCGGGACGGTGACGGTCGGCGGCGTGATCTCGGGCGCAGGCGGACTGACCAAGGCCGGCTCCGGCACGCTGACGCTGAGAGGGAGAGGCGCCACAGGCGGCACGATTACGTATTCAGGTGGGTATACCATCCATGCGTTTACCAATTCCGGTACATTCACGCCCAGTGGAGCCGGGAATGTCGAGGTGCTGGTGGTCGGTGGCGGCGGAGCAGGCGGTGGCAGACACGGTGGAGGAGGAGCAGGTGGTGGATTGGTCTACCATGCTGCGTATGCGGTCACCGCACAAGGCTATACTGTTACTGTTGGCAATGGTGGGCAGCCCACGCAGACAGATCCGGACACTCAAAGCGTTGGAGGCAATGGTGGGAACAGTGTGTGTGGCACTATTACGGCGCTCGGTGGTGGTGGTGGTGGAAGTATAACCGCACCAGTGCCAACAGGTGGTGGGTCAGGCGGCGGTGGCGGTGGTGGAAATCCGCCAGGGGGATTGAAAAACCAAGGCGATAGCGGTGGCGGAACTGGCTATGGAAACGATGGAGGAGCTGGGGGCTCAGGAACTGGCGGTGGCGGCGGCGGTGGAGCCGGTGCTGTTGGCAGCAATGCTGCCGGGGCAGATTCCGGGGGCAATGGCGGGGCGGGATTAGCCTTTTCACTATCCGGCAGTTCTGTGTATTATGCCGGCGGTGGAGGCGGAGGCGGAAACACTGCTGGTGGAACAGGCGGAACTGGCGGAGGCGGAGATGGCGGCCAGAATACAGGAACTGCAGGGACTGCAAACACTGGTGGAGGCGGTGGAGGAGTGAGAAGCGCCGACATAACAGCACAAGGGAAAGCCGGCGGTTCAGGTGTCGTAATCGTGCGGTATCTGACCGGCAGTCTGGCAGCCCCCCTCGTGAACACCTACTACGGCAACACTATCGTCAGCGCAGGCACGCTGGCCCTGGGCAAGGATGCTTCGATCAGCAACACCCCCGTGATCAGCATTGCGGGCGGAGCGACCTTTGACGTTTCGGCCGCCACGGCCGCGATGATGGGTGCCGGAACACTGGGCTCCGGCAAAACGATCCAGGCCGGCGGCAGTACGAACAGCGGCATACTGGCAACGGCGGCAAGCCATGGCCTCACCCTGGGCGCCAGCAGCCCGCTCATGTTCACGGCGTTTAAGCCGACTGGCTCGGGCGGAGCAGTACCCCTGACGTTGTCGGGCGCAGGCACGCTGACACTGGGGGCAACCACGCCGGTGACGATTACCGTAGCGAATGGAGGAGTTCCCTTGTCCGTTGCGGGCCCTCCCTACAAGCTGATTGGAAAAGGAGCGGGCGGAACCGTCTCGAATTGCCCTGGCGGCACCCTCACGATAAACGGTGACGGGCTGAGCGGGAACGGGAGTGCTTCGCTTCAGGTTTCCAACGCGGAACTGTATCTGGTGGTTGTCCAGAAACCGCTCTGCGTCTACATCACCAACAGCACCGGCGCCCTTATCGTTCCCAGCGCCACGGCAAGCCGGTACTTCGCCGGCACCAACAGCGCAAATGTGGTGGGGGGGATGAAGTGGACAAACTCGCTCGGCGGTGGCGGCACGCTCAATCCCGCACCGCTCAACTGGAACTTCACCTCCACCCTTTACTATGGCAACAACGTCATCACCGTCAGCGGCACCAATGCCGCGGGCAATGCAGCAAGCGACATGGTTGCCATCTTCCGGGCCACACTGCCGGCCGTGGACATCACCAACGCCAACTTCTCCGTTGCCATGGGTGCCGTCACGGCGGCAATCGGCGGAACGAACAACGCCGCGCCCGTGGGCGGCATGCGGCTGGTGAGCGTGGCGAGCGGGGCAACGAACTATTCCGCCAGCGTCACTGCCGCAACACCGTGGTCCGTCATGGTCAGCAACCTCATTGATGCCGCCACGAACTTTGTCACGATGACCGTGACGAACATCGCGGGCGAGGCGATGAGCGATACGGTCCAGATATACCGATCCCCCCTGGCGTTCGTTGACATCACCAACGTCACCGGCACCATCATCGTGCCGACCACCACGATGTCACAGGACATCGCCGGCACCAACAATGCAAACGTGGTCGGGCTGACGTGGGCGAACTCGCTGGGTGGCGGCGGCACGCTCAATGCTGTCTCAGGCAACTGGAGCTTCACGGCTACACTTGCCATGGGCACCAACGTCATCACCGTCAGTGGAACCAATGTCGCCGGAGAGGTTGCCAACGACACAGTCACCGTCATCCGCGCCATACCGCCGTTCGTTGACATCACGAACGTCACCGGCACCGTCAGCGTGCCCTGCACAACGATCAACCAGTTGATAACCGGTACCAACATCCCCTCCGTGGTGGGAATGACCTGGGTCAATTCGCTCGGCGGCAGCGGCGCGATTAATCCTGCCCCAGGCAATTGGAATTTCTTGGTCAACCTCGGTGTTGGCAGCAATGTCATCACCGTCACCGGCACCAATTTATTGGGCGTTGCGTCCAGCGACACGGTCACCGTTGTCCGCGCCGATGTCATCATCTTCTCCTGGACCAATACCCTGTCCGGCGCATGGAGCGGTGCGGGCAACTGGACGACCGAGACGGGCGTGGCCGTCGCGCCGGTCAGTTCCGGTGCATCGGGGTACATTCTCAACTTCAACAAGGCAGGCACCTATACCGCGATCCATGACCTGAGCAACGGCTTCCTGCTCAACCAGCTCAATCTTGGCGGGGCAACCGTAGCGCTCGCGGGCAACAGCATGGCCTTCACCAACAGCGGTGCAACCATGCCGCAGATCAACCAGAACAGTGCGCTCCCCATCTCGGTCTACAACAACATTGGCCTTGGCACCAATGTGACATTTGGCGGCACAGGGAGCGGGACGGTGACGGTCTATGGCACAGTCTCTGGCGCCGGCGGACTGACCAAGTCCGGTGCCGGCACGCTGGTACTGGGTGAAGCCTCCGCAACAGGCGGAACAATTACCAATATCGGGGGGTATGCCATCCATACGTTCACCAGTTCCGGGACATTTACGCCAAAGGCAGCCATGAATGTCGAGGTGTTGGTAGTGGCGGGCGGCGGCGGCGGCGGCAGATTTGGAGGAGGCGGTGGAGCCGGCGGCTTGAGGTATACCAATTCCATTGCCGTGGCTGCCCAAGCATATACCGTAACGGTTGGTGCTGGTGGTGCCGGCAGTGGATCTGACGCCGTTAATGGAAGCAATGGCGGGACGTCACTCTTCAGTACTATCACCGCACTAGGCGGCGGAGGTGGAGGATCTAGACTGACTAACAGCAAGGGCCAAAATGGAAATGGTGGTGGAAGCGGTGGTGGTGCAAGCGCAGCGGACTTTAATCCAAAGCCTGCCGGTGGAGCCGGAACTGCCGGTCAGGGCAACGCCGGAGGAAATGAAACAACGCTTGGGTGGGGAGGTTCAGGTGGTGGCGGTGCGGGTGCGGCAGGTGGCAATGCGAGCATGCATGTTGCCGGAGCGGGTGGAGGTGGTGTGTGGTATACCATATCCGGTGTCAATACTGCATATGCAGGCGGTGGTGGCGGTGGTTCGCATGGTGATGGTACAATCGGGGCGGGCGGAGCAGGTGGTGGTGGTGCGGGCGGCAAAGGCGCCAATGGAACCGATGGCACACCAAACACAGGCGGCGGCGGCGGCGGCAGTGATCTTGCGCCGTACAACGGCGGGAACGGAGGTTCGGGTATCGTGATCGTGCGGTATCTATCGGGTTCAACTGCAACCCACACCTACCGTGGCGCCACCATTATCAGCGCCGGCACGCTGGCGTTGGCCGGCGGTAGTTCGCTGACCAACACCTCCGTGATCAGCATTGCGGGCGGAGCGACCTACAACGTGTCGAACGCCACGGCCGCGAGTCTTGGCTCCGGTCAAGCGCTCGAAGCCAGCGGCAGCGTCTCAGGCGGCATACTGGCAACGGCGGCAAGCCATGGGCTCACCCTGGGTGCCAGCAGCCCGCTCACGTTCACGGCGTTCAAGCCCGCTGGCTCGGGCGGAGCAGTGCCACTGATCCTGTCGGGCGCAGGCACGCTGACACTCGGGGCAAGCTCGCCGGTGACGATTACCGTAACGAATGGAGGAGTTCCCTTGTCCGTTGCGGGCTCTCCGTACAAGCTGATTGCAAAAGGAGCGGGCGGAACCGTCTCGAATCTCCCGGGCGGCGCGCTCACGGTGAACGGCGACGGAGCAGCCGGAATTTCTTCGCTCCAGATTTCCAACGCGGAACTGTATCTGGTGGTCAGCCCGAGTCAAAGCAATCCGTCCATGGTGCTCAATCTGGAGGCGGGCCGCGGCGCGACCTATGGCCAGGTGGCGCTCTCGTGGAGCAATGGGGCGGTTACGGTGCTCGCCTGCACGAATAGGACCTATGTGACCAATGCGACGTATTGGTTTGTGCTGACGAACGGCGTGAGCACGCCCTGGACGCACACAGCCGCGTCGAACTACCCGTCGGTGTACTACCGGATCGTGAGCGGCGGCTATACCAGCAGCTATGACGTGGGCAAGTTCGATGTGACGATCGCGGCGGGCAGCATTGCGTGGATGTCGTTCCCGTTCAGTGTCCAGGCTGGCTGCGACGTGCTAAGCGAGTGGTTTGGCACGCAGCTCGAGGCACGACCACAGAGCGGCTGGAACTATCCAATACTCCAGAGGCAGAACGGAGTGGGCGGCACGGTCGACAGCCACAACTATTACATTGACAACAACGGTGGTGGCAGCACTAACTGGTGGCCGACAAACACGACTGCCGCGGTGGTGGCGAACGCGGGGTACATCCTGTTCCTGCCCGAGAACCATCCGGGCGCGAAGCTGACGGGCATCGGCATGGTCCAGACGAACAATGCCTCGATGGGGTGGGTGCCGTACTCGAGCGTGCCATGGGCCGGGCTGTCGTTCGACGTCACCCTCGACATGCGGGCGAGCGGTGTGACGAACCTGTTTGCGCCGCCGCAGAAGTACAGCCTGTTCAACTACGACTACATCATGGCGCAGGAGCCGCTGGGCGGGTCGCCCTGGTATTCGGAATACTTCATAGACAACTGGGGTGGCCAGACAACCAACTTCTTCCCGAGCGTGACGGGCGCGGACACGTTCGAGCCGGGCAAGGGCTACCTCGTCTTCTTCAGCACGACCCGGTCAGGCTCGCAGACATGGACGTGCGTGAAGCCGTACTAAAGGGTGAAGCAACGGCTTCGTCGTCCAGGATCCGGCGGCGTACACAGTGCCACACGAGTTCCGAACGATAAATTCCCCGGCTTCGGCCGGGGAATCTTATTCTGGCGGCTAGTGGGCAGCTGAACGCAAGCGGCCGGGAGAGTTCGAATGTCCCCATGTGGGCCGGGTTCATGCCCCGGTGCTTTCCCGCCCGGGAAACCACCCGGACTAGGAGACCAGATGCTCGACCAGGATTTTTGTGCCTATGCCGATCAGGACCACGCCAGCCACTATTTCCGCCCAGGCCTCGAAGAAATGGCCGACGGTCTTGCCGACATAGACGCCAACGAAACAGATGACGAAGGTGACCGCACCTATGATCGCCGCAGGCAGGACAATCCCCACGTTCAGCAGCGGGAGGGTGATGCCGACGGCGAGGGCGTCAATGCTTGTCGCGACGGCGAGGACGACCAATGTCCGCGCGCTGCGGAGAGCCGGGCTGGCGGCGACTTCGGCCTCAACATCCGCGCAGCCGGTTTCCGGGCAGGTTGCCTCGATCACCCGCTCGGCTTTCCTGATCACAAACGACTCGCAGATCATCTTGCCGCCGACAATGGCAAGCAGCACAAAGGCGATCCAATGATCCCACGAGGTGATGAACGTTTTCAGGCTTGCAGCGGCGAGGAAGCCGATGGCCGGCATGACTGCCTGTGCGAACCCGAACGCGAAGGCGAGCCTGAAGGCATGGCGGATGCGGACGCGGGTCAGCGCAAGGCCGTTCGAGACCGAGATCGCGAACGCGTCCATCGAAAGGCTGACAGCCAGCAGGAGGACGGTAACGAGGACGTTCGTGTGGTGGTTCACGCCGCGAAGGGATTCTCGCCCGGATAGGGGATGTCCTTGGGAAGAGGCGTATGGATTTCGGCGATGCCGAGGAGTTTCATTGCGTCAAACAGGATGCCGCCGCAATGAGCGAATGCAGCGGCAGTGTGGTGATGGAACCTGCCGAGCAGGGCATGGCGGTACAGGCGTGCAAAGCCGGGCAGATAGGCTGTGCCGACGCCGCCGAAGGTTTTGGGGTCGAGGTTGAGGAACTCGCCTTCGGCCAGATAGGCGCGGAGCGAGTCGCCTGCGCCGCCCACCTGGACAAGCGTCAGGGGGGATGGGGCAATCGTGCCCTCGATGGTGCCGCGGGTGATGTCGGGCTCGCCCTCGGGCTCCATGAGCCGTTTCATGATCACCTGGTGCTTCATGCATGCATCGAGCAGGCGGCCGGGATGGGTGTTGCCGCAATGGAACAAGCCGACCACATCATCGAGGGGATACTTCTCGAGGCTCTTGTCGAGGTTGGCTGGGATGGTGTGGTTGATGTCGAGGATGGTGACGCCTTCGTCCGATGCATACTGGCCCATCAGCTCGGCGAGGAGCGAGTAGGCATCGTTCTCGCAGGCGATCGGGAAGCCCTTGGCCGCCATGCGGGCGTTGATATAGCAGGGCACATGCTTGAGGGAGAACTCCTGCTCGGACCAGCATTGGCTGGTCATGCCCGAGAGCTTGAGGCGCTCGTGGAAGTTGCGGACGGCCTTCTCGTACGTGGCGAGCCGGACGCCGAAGTCGTCCGGCGGTATGCTTGACATCTCCTTCCGCATGGAGGAGAGGATGCCGCGGTATTCGCCGCGGTCATGGACTGCGCGGATTTCGTTGACGAGGTCGAAGAAGCCGAGTTCCTCGATCTCGGCGCCGACCGAGGCGAGGCATGCAACGTTGTAGTTGCAGGTCTCGAAGTCGCGCGGCCGTGGGCCGAAGAGGCCAAGGGTGGCGTTGGCAACGCCCTTGTACACCTTCATCACCTTGACGAACCGGACCATGTGGGCGGCGCCGGCCTTCGCATCGAGCAGCGGCTGCTGCGGGATGAACACGCGGCGGGCAATACCGCGCTTGGTCACGGCCAGGACGGCCGAGAGGAGGCCGCAGAGGGCGTCGCCACGGTCGGTCATGAGGGTGTCGGCGGATTCCTCGGCCGCGGCGATCATCATGACGGGGCCGCGGAATGCCTTGACGAACACGGCATCCTCGATCTCGGGGGAGAAGTTGCCGAGATAGAGGACGGCCGCATCGCAGCCCGCGGCGTTCAACTGGTCGGCGGCGCCATGTGCGTCGTCCTTGGATTCGATGATGGCGCAGCGGCCCGAGGGCACGGCTGGCCTCAGCTTCAGGGCGCTGCATTCCTTGAGGAGCGCAACGGTTCGTTTCTCGGACAGGGAGCGGGGAAAGCAGTTCCGGGATGCGGAAACGAGCCCGAGCTTTACATCGGGCGAGAAGGTGCCGAGGGGGAGGTGCATGGCGTCTCCTTACGATTCCTGCATGAAGGGGTAGCGGTAGTCGGCAGGAGGCAGGAAGTTCTCCTTGACCGTCCGCATGGACGTCCAGCGCTGGAGGTTGATGAGCGAGCCGGCCTTGTCGTTGGTGCCCGAGCCGCGGGTGCCGCCAAAGGGCTGCTGGCCGACGACTGCGCCCGTGGGCTTGTCATTGATGTAGAAGTTGCCCGCGGCGTGGCGCAAGGCATCGAACACCTTGAGCACCGCCGCACGGTCCTGGGCAAACACGGCGCCCGTGAGCGCGTAGGGCGACGTCGTGTCGCACAAGGCGAGCGCATCGTCAAGCTGGGCGTCGGGGTAGACGTACACGGTCAGAACTGGGGCAAAGATTTCCTCGACCATGGTCTTGTAGCGCGGAGCGCGGGCCTGGATGACGGTGGGCTCGATGAAGAAGCCCGTGCGGTTGTCGCCCTTGCCGCCACACACGATTTCCGCATCGGGCGATTTCCTGGCGTGGGCGATATAGTCCATGGTGTTCTCGAAGCTGGATGTGTCAATGACGGCGTTCATGAAGTTGGAGAAATCCTGGACAGGGCCCATCGTGACGGACTTCAGGGTGCTGACAAGCTGGTCCTTGATCGCGGGCCACAGGCTCGAGGGGATGTAGGCGCGGGACACTGCCGAGCATTTCTGGCCCTGGTACTCGAACGAGCCGCGGACAAGCGCCGTGACCGTGGCGGGAACATCCGCGGACGCATGGACAAAAACGAAGTCCTTGCCGCCCGTTTCACCGACGATGCGGGGATAGGAAGCATACGAGGCGATATGAGAGCCGATGGTCTTCCAGAGGTCATGGAAGACGCCGGTGCTGCCGGTGAAATGGATGCCGGCGAGCTGGGGCGAGGCGAGGACAGGATCGCCCACCTCGCGGCCGGAGCCGGGAAGGAAATTGATCACGCCGTCGGGCAGGCCGGCCTCCTGGAGCAGTTTCATGATGAACCAGCCGGAGTAGACTGCAGTTGATGCGGGTTTCCACAGCACCGTGTTTCCCATCATCGCCGGGGCAGTGGGCAGGTTGCCGCCTATCGAGGTGAAGTTGAAGGGCGTGATTGCGAACACGAACCCCTCGAGCGCGCGCCATTCGGCGCTGTTGAGGGTGCCCGTGGGCGACCAGTCGGGCTGCTGCCTGTACAGCTCCTGCATGTAGAACGGGTTGAACCGCCAGAAATCAACCAGCTCGCATGCGCTGTCAATCTCGGCCTGGAAGGGGTTCTTGCTCTGGTTGAGCATGGTGGCTGCGTTCAAGGTGAACCGGTATTTCCTTGCCAGGAGCTCGGCGGCCTTGATGAAGATTGCCGCGCGCATCTGCCATGGCATCGCCTCCCAGTCCCGCTTCGCCGCGCGTGCAGCGGCGATCGCCCGCTCGACTTCGGCTGCACCGGCCTTGTGGTACGTGGCCAGGACATGGCCGTGGTTGTGCGGCTCGATGCACGTTGCGGTCTTGCCCGTGCGGACTTCCTTTCCGCCGATCAGGAGGGGAATATCGAGCTGCGTCGAGCCGAGCCGGGCAAGCTCGCTCTTGAGTGCCGTCCGCTCGGGGGAACCGGGGGCATAGGTGAGCACCGGCTCGTTTGCCGGTTTGGGTATGGCGACGAGGGAGTTCTGCATGAGGGGAACCCGTGGGTGAAGATTAGCCGCGGTTTCGCGCGTAGAGCTCGTCCGCCTTGCGGGCGGCGGTGACAATCCCTTTGATCACGGCCGAGCTGAAGCCTTCGTGCTCCATCTGGTTGAGGCCGGAGATAGTGCAGCCGCGCGGAGTGGTCACCCGGTCAATCTCTGACTCGGGATGGCGGTCCTGCGACTGGAGGAGGCAGGCAGCCCCCTTTGCAGTCTGAATGGCGATGGTGAGGGCCGCATGGGACGAGAAGCCGATCTCGATGCCACCCTGGGACGCCGCGCGGATTGCCCGGAGGAAGAAGGCGATGCCGCATGCCCCCAGCGCTGTTGCGGGCGTCATCTGCTCCTCGGTGATGATGAGGGTCTGGCCAACCGTGTCGAAGATGGCGCGCGCCTCGTCCAGCGGCCCTTTGTCCGGCTTGTCCGACGCGAGGCAGGTCATGGACTCGCCAATGGCAATGGCCGTGTTCGGCATCGCGCGGATGATGGAGAGTTTGGCTCCCAGATGCTTCCGCAACTGGCTGATGGCAACGCCGGCCATCACGGAAATCACCATGTGGAGGCCGGGCTTGAGCGCCGGGCCGATCCCGGCCAGCACCTCGTCGGCGTGGTGCGGCTCGACCGAGACGAGCACCGTGCATGGCGTGGCCAGCGGGGCGGTGTTGCTGGTGCTGACAGCGAAGCCGCGCTGCTTCAGCGCCTCGAGCCGCTGCGGCTGGACGTCGCACATGGTGATTTGGGCAGGCGCAAGATGCTTCGCGCGGACGAGTCCGGTGGCGATTGCGCCGCCGATGTTGCCCGAGCCGATGATGACAAGACGGCTTTTGTTCTTCATGACAAGACCACCGTGGTGGTTATGGACAATTCAAGCCTCTCTATCGTACCGAAAAAACGGGAGTTCGTCAAGAGCAGGCACATTTCCCCAGAAATTCCGATATAAGAATTCCGCCCGTAGCACGACCCACACGAGCTTGTCCCGTGGGTGAATAAGATTGGCGAACCAAGCCAGCCGCGCTCCCTTTTCCATCTGAGACCCCCACGAGCTTGCCTCGTGGGTGAATAAGAGTGGCGAACCAA
>Ga0315278_10005169_pt1 | contig 11846 bp, 9 predicted proteins | sample YL17G06_0_MG_FD_203880 | JGI IMG/M metagenome (GOLD analysis project Ga0315278, IMG submission 203880) | Sediment microbial communities from Yellowstone Lake, YNP, Wyoming, USA - YL17G06_0 | ecosystem: Environmental > Aquatic > Freshwater > Lake > Sediment | place: USA: Wyoming | collected... | reverse complement strand
TGTTCGAAACAGTGACGAACCACGGCATGAGCCGTCCCTGCGCGTCACGCACCGGGAAGTAGCGCTGGTGGTCCTGCATCGTCGCGATCAGGACTTCCGGCGGCAGGTCGAGGAACTTCGCGTCGAAGCGTCCGGCCAGCGGGACCGGCCATTCGACCAGCGCTGTGACTTCGTCAAGCAGCGATTCGTCGATGACCGCCTCGCCGTCGAGGCGTGCGGCCGTGGCAGCCACGCCCTGGCGGATGGACTCGCGCCGCTCATGGAGGTCGGCGACGACGCGGCCTCGCCGATGCAGTGTCGCCAGGTAGGTCGCCGGGCTCGCGATGTGCAGCGCCTTCGGGGCCATGAAGCGATGTCCGTAGGTCACGCTGCCGGCCGGCACGCCGAGGATTTCGCACGGCACTTCCTCGCGGCCGAAGAGCATCAGTACCCAGTGCACCGGGCGCACGAACTCGGTTTCGCCGGCGCCCCAGCGCATGCGCCTTGCGATCGGCAACGCATCGAGCGAGGCCTGGACGATGCCTGGCAGCAGGCCGAGCGTCTGCGCGCCGGTCTCGGTGCCGCGATGCACCAGCCATACGCCCTTCGGTGTCTCGAGCCTCTCGAGCGCAGCGGCCTCGGTTCCGCAGCCGCGGGCAAATGCCAGGGCCGCCTGCGTGGGCGCGCCCTGGGCGTCGAATGCAGCCTTGACGGGCGGACCACGCCGCTCGACGGCCCGGTCCGGCTGTTGCTCGATCAGACGCCGGACGCGCACGGCGAGGCGCCGCGGCGTTGCGAAACGCTCGACTGCGCCGTGCTGCAGTCCGGCATTGTTCAGGCCCTTCTCGATGCCGTCCGCAAACGCCTTCGCGAGGGTGAGCAGCGACTTGGGCGGCAGCTCCTCGGTACCGATCTCGACCAGGAAATCGCGCTTGGCAGCCATCATGAGGGGACATTCTCCTTTTCCGTGGCTGCGGAAAAGGAGAATGTCCCCTTTTCCAGCATCGGGAAGCCGAGCGCCTCGCGGCTGGCGAAATACGCCTCGGCTACGCCGCGCGCCAGCGTGCGCACGCGCAGGATGTACCGCTGGCGCTCCGTCACCGAAATCGCCTTGCGCGCATCGAGCAGGTTGAACGTGTGCGAGCACTTGAGCATGCGTTCGTAGGCCGGGAGCGCGAGCTTCACCTCGAGCAGCCGCAGGCACTCCTTCTCATGCGCGTCGAACTGCCGGAACAGCTCGTCCACGTCGGCGAATTCGAAGTTGTACTTCGACTGTTCCACCTCGTTCTGGTGGTACACGTCGCCGTAGGTTACGCGACCGAGCGGACCGTCGGTCCACACGAGGTCGAACACGCTCTCGACGCCCTGCAGGTACATCGCGAGCCTTTCGAGGCCGTAAGTGATCTCGCCCATCACCGGCCGGCAGTCGATGCCACCCACCTGCTGGAAGTACGTGAACTGCGTGACCTCCATGCCGTTCAGCCAGATCTCCCATCCGAGCCCCCAGGCGCCGAGCGTCGGCGATTCCCAGTTGTCCTCGACGAGGCGGATGTCGTGCACCAGCGGGTCGATGCCGACGCGCCGAAGTGAATCGAGATAGAGCTCGATGATGTCCGGCGGCGACGGCTTGATGACGACCTGGTACTGATAGTAGTGCTGCAGGCGGAACGGGTTGTCGCCGTAACGTCCGTCGGTCGGCCGGCGCGACGGTTGCACGTAGGCAGCGCTCCACGGCTCGGGGCCCAGCGCGCGCAGGAAGGTCGCCGTGTGAAACGTGCCGGCGCCCATCTCCATGTCGTAGGGCTGCAGGATCACGCAGCCGCGGTCGGCCCAGTAACGCTGGAGCGTCAGGATCAGGTCCTGGAAAGTCCGCGGGGGCTTTGCCACCGTCTTGGCCATGGGATGTCCGCCGATCGCTTGCTGCAAGGCGGCGAAGTATAGCGAAGGGCCGGGACGCACCCGGGTCCGCAGGGTTCGCGGTTCGGGTCGGCAGGCTGGACCGGTTGGTGGAGAATGGCGCGATGAGTACCCCTGAAGATGCGATCGCGCGTTTCCTCGCGTCGCCGGCCTATGGAGTCGTCGGCGCCTCGTCGCGCCGTCACAAGTACGGCAACAAGGTGCTGCGCTGCTACCAGCAGAACGGCCGGCGGGCGATCCCGGTGAATCCGCGCGAGCAGGTCATCGAGGGCGCCGATTGCGTGTCGAGCGTCCTCGACCTGCCGGACGACGTGCGCAGCATCTCGGTGATCACGCCACCCGTGGTGACCGAACGGATCGTCCAGCAGGCCATCAGCAAGGGCATCGAGAACGTCTGGATGCAGCCCGGGGCGGAGAGCGAGGCGTCGGTCGAGGCGTGCCGCAGGGCCAGCATCAACGTGATCGCCGATGGCAGCTGCTTGCTGGTCGTGCTCGGCTATCGCGAGCGGTAGTCGCCAACGGCGGGATTCAAAATGGCGTCCTGGCGTCGCAGCCTATTCACTCTTTGCAATGAATAATAGCTTTGGCGACGTTAAGGTTGTCGCCATGTTTGACAAGAATTACTGATTAGTTAGATCGACGCATTGAGCGCGATTGCATTGCGCATCCGGGTGGCCCCGCGTAGAGGGCCGCCCCTGTCCAACCAGTCACTTGGCCGCGACGTTGCTTTCAATCGAGCCCGTCCGCTGGTTACTCTAGGCGGAACGCTCGCGTGAGGCACGAACCCTGGTCCTGACCCGCAAATCGCTAATCGCTTTCCTGGCCCTGCTTGCGCTCGTCATCGGGCAGTCGGCGGCCGGGCTGCACGCGCTCACGCACGTCGGGTCGAAGGGAGACTCGGCCGGTGCACCCGGACAACATGCCCCGCTATGTCTCGAGTGCGTCTCGTTCGCCCCGCTAGCCGGAGCGCACGGTGGGTCCGCCATCGTGCCTGTGGTCGCCTTCGTAGCGACCGACGGCGTCGTGCCCGTGGTCGAGGTCCGGTCCTTCTCCAGGCGGCTCCAGTCACCGTCACAGGCGCGCGCTCCCCCTCGCTGATCGAAGTCGTTTTCGACACCTGCCGGCCCGCGAGGGTCGGCCGTTCACGATCATCGAGGAGATTTCCCATGGGCAAGGTCCCATTCCATCTTTCAGTGGCCGCTTGCGCCGCGGCATTGCTTCCATCCGTCACGCTCGCCGCAAGCGATGCCGAGGTTGCGGCGCTGCGTGCAGAGATCGCCCGCGTCAAGGCGGAATACGCCGAGCGCATCTCGAAGCTGGAGGCCATGGCCGACCAGCTGCAGACGAGCGGCGACACCGGTGCGACAGCTGCGGTGGACGCTTCGCTCGCGGCTGCGGCACCGAGTGAGTCGGCCGCACCAGCCGTTGCGGAGCCCGTCGCCGCGCCGCCGGTCGAGCCGACCAGTCCACCGGCACAGGGCCAGGGCAGCGCCTCGGCGTTCAACCCGGCCATCTCGCTGATCCTCGCGGGCAACTACGCAAACCTGTCGAACAACCCCGGCGACTACGCGATCCAGGGGTTCATGCCGGCCGGTGACGAGACCGGGCCGGGAGATCGCAGCTTCAACCTCGGCGAGTCCGAGATCACGATCGCGGCGAGCATCGATCCCTATTTCATGGGCAGCCTCACGGCGGCGATTAGTGCCGAGAACGAAATCGGTGTCGAGGAAGCCTTCTTCCGCACGACCGCGCTGCCGGTCGGGTTTACGATCAAGGGCGGCCAGTTCTTTTCGAGCATCGGTTACCTGAACGAGATGCACGCCCACAACTGGGACTTCATCGACCAGCCACTCGTGTACCAGGCGTTCTTCGACAACCAGATGGCCGTGCAGGGAATGCAGGTCAAGTGGATCGCCCCGCTCGACCTGTTGCTCGAACTCGGCGTGGAGTCCGGCAACGGTAATTACTACCCGGGGACCCGGCTCGACCGGAATGGCCTCAACGGGATCAATGCATACGGCCATGTCGGTGGCGACATCGGCGACTCGATCGCGTGGCGGTCGGGGCTCTCGTACGTGTATCTCGACGCCGAGGACTACGAGTTCGACGATCCCAATGCCGCGGGCGAGGACGTGACCAATGCGTTCGGCGGAACGACGAAGACCTGGATCGCGGACGCCGAGTTCAAGTGGACCGCCCAGGGCGACCCCAACCGGCGTTACCTCAAGGTGCAGGGCGAGTACATGCGGCGCAGCCAGGACGGCCAGCTGGGCTACCTCGACTCGGTTGCCTCGCTCGACGGGAGCTATTCGAGCGACCAGTCCGGCTGGTACGTGCAGGGCGTGTACCGGTTCCTGCCGCGCTGGCGGTTCGGCGCACGCTACGATTCGCTCGATTCCGGCGACCCGAAGATCGGCCTCGTGCAACAGGGAATCCTCGCGCCGGACGACTTCTCGCTGCTCATGCCCGGCACGCCGTCGCGGACCAGCCTGATGTTCGACTGGAATCCAAGCGAGTTCTCGCGGATCCGCGCGCAGTACTCGTGGGACGACGCCAGCGTCGGCCCGACCGACGAGCAGTTCTTCCTGCAGTACATCTATGCCATCGGCGCCCACGGCGCCCACAAGTTCTAGGAGCCTGATCATGATCCGCACACTCATTCACGCATGCGCATTGCTGCTGCTCGGTGCGACGCTGCCGGCGCACGCGGAACTCAAGGTACTTGCGACCACGGCCGACTGGGGCTCGCTCGCGAAGGAGCTCGGTGGCGACAAGGTCAATGTCTACGTGGCGACCAACGCGCTGCAGGACGTGCACCAGGTGGACGCGAAGCCGAGCCTCGTTGCCCGCGCACGAACTGCCGACCTCGTCGTCGCGAACGGGGGCGACCTCGAGATCGGCTGGCTGCCGGTCCTCGTGCAGGAGTCGGGCAATCCGAAGATCAGGCCGGGCTCGCCGGGTTACTTCGAGGCCACCTCGGCAGTACGGCTGCTCGATATCCCGACCGCGGTCGATCGCTCGATGGGCGACATCCATCCGCTGGGAAATCCACACATCCAGCTCGACCCGCACAACGTCGCGGCCGTGGCAAAGGCGCTCAGCGCGCGCCTGGCGGCAATCGATGCTGCCAATGCCCAGTACTACCAGGCGCGCGCTGCGGATTTCCTGGGACGATGGCAGCAGGCGATCACCCGCTGGGAGGCCCAGGCCGTGCCTCTCAAGGGCATGACCGTGGTAGCCATCCACACGGATCAGCGCTACCTCTGCCACTGGGTCGGCCTGAACCAGGTCGCGACCATCGAGCCCAAGCCCGGCGTGCCGCCGAGTGCCGGTTACCTGCTGGAGCTGGTGACGAGGTTGTCGGCGAACAAGCCGAAACTGATCCTGCGCAACGCCTACAACGACGCGAAGGCGGCCGACTCGCTGTCGCAGAAGATCGGCGTGCCGGTGGTAGTGCTGCCGTTCTCGGTCGGTGGAACGCCGCAGGCCAAAGACCTGTTCGGACTCTTCGACGACACCATCAATCGCCTGCTGGCGGCCAGCAAGTGAACGACATCGCCGGCGCCTTCGGCATCCTGTGGCCGGCGCTCGTCGCCGGCGTCCTCGTCTCGTTGTCGCATGTGCCGCTCGGCCAGCAGGTGCTGCGGCGTGGCATCGTGTTCATCGATCTCGCGATCGCACAGGTCGCCGCGCTGGGCGTGATCGCGGCGGAGACCGCGGGGCTGGAACTCCACGGCTGGATGACGCAGATTGCGGCGGTCGCGGCCGCGCTGCTAGGTGCGCTGCTCCTCACCTGGACGGAGCGCAAGCGCCCGGAGGTGCAGGAGGCGCTGATCGGCGTGTTGTTCGTGCTCGCCTCCACGGCACAGATCCTGCTGCTCGCAAACAACCCACACGGCGGAGAGGAGCTCAAGGACCTGCTGGCGGGACAGATCCTCTGGGTGTCCGCGGAGCAACTCGTGCGTGCCGCGGTCCTGACAGCGATTTTCCTCGCGGTGTGGACACGGTGGCGTGGGCGCCTTGGTCACGCGGGCTTCTACGTGCTGTTCGCGTTGATGGTGACGATGTCGGTGCAGCTCGTGGGCGTGTACCTGGTGTTCACCACGCTCATCGTGCCTGCCCTTGCGACCTACCGCCACGCGGCGAACCGGCAGCTCGCGCTTGGCTACGGGCTCGCGATCGCAAGCTACCTCGTGGGCCTCGCGGCGTCGGTGGTGACCGACCTGCCGTCGAGCGCGGTGATCGTGTGGGCGATGGCGGTGCTCGCGATCCTGCTGCACCTGACCGGGCGCGCGAAGGCGGCGCCCGATCTCGAGGAAAGCTGAGAGCGGGCTCGACGACCGGGTGTCGGCGGACGGTTTAGCGTCGGGAACGGACCACGACCGTCCCGGCCAGCTTGTCGTGCCAGCCCTGCTTGCGCTTGTCCCAGCCGACCCAGAAGAAGCCGAAGCCGAGACCGAGAATAGAGACGTAGTAGCCCAGGTAGCGGCCGATTGCCTGCGCGCGCGTCATCGGCGCGCCGGTGACGGCGTCGACGATCTTCGCGTGGATCGCCATCTTGCCGGGCGTGGCCTGCCGCGCGATCCAGAACACGATGATCGCGACTGCCGGCAGCACCCACTGCAGCAGGAAATCCGCGGGCCCCTTGATCAGCGAGCTGGAACTGAAGTACTCGCGGCCGTAGATCATCGTGAGCACCGGATAGACGATGACGCACACCAGCACGCTGTCGATCACCGATGCCCAGGCACGGGCCCAGAAGCCCACGTATTCGTAATGCGTCTCGTCGATCGACATCTATGGTCTCCGGTACTGCGCAGTCCGCCTCGCACCGGTGCGCCAGAAACCCGCACCCGTGCCAGATATCTACTACGTATACGCCTTGTACTTGTCGAGGTAACGCACGGGCTTCGACAGCGCATCGCGCCGGAAAGGATCGCCGAGCTCGCGCGTGACCATCATCTCGAGAATCGTGGTCCTGCCCTCGGATTGCGCCTGCACGGACGCCTGCAGGGCCGGCCCGACATCGGAGAGCTTGTCCACGGTCACGCCCTCGCAGCCGAAGGCCTTCGCAACACCGGCCCAGCTCGGGCTCACGAGGTCCACGGCCTGGAAGCGCTGCGAATAGAAGTCCACGTGGTTCTTCTTCTCCGCACCCCACTGGCCGTTGTTGAACACGACCACCGTCACGCCGATCTTCTCGCGCGCGCAGGTGAGCAGCTCGTTCAGGCTGATACCCCAGGCGCCGTCGCCCACGTAGGCGATCATCGGTCGATCGGGAGCCGCGACTTTCGCGCCGCAGGCGACCGGGAACGCATAGCCGCAGTTGCCGAAGCTCATGGCCGCGAACATCGAGCGCGGCTCGTCGAAACGCAGGTACGAGTTGGAGATCGAGCAGATGTTGCCGATGTCGGTCGAGACCATGGCGTGCCTCGGTATCGCCTTCTCGAGTTCGTGCAGCATCTGGCGCGGGTGCATGAGCTTCGAGCCCTTCGCGACTTCGAGCGAATACGCGTCACGCTCGTGAGTCCACGCGGTGAGCTCCTGCTCCCAGGCGCCTTTCTCCGCCGCGATCTTCGCCTGCCTCTCCGCCTTGTTCGCGATGCAGGCCAGCGAACGCCCGGTCAGGCGCTCGATCAGCGCCGCCGCCGCCGCGCGGGCATCTCCGTGGATGCCAACGGAAATGCCCTTCACGAGCCCGAGCACCCTGGCGTCCGCGTCGACCTGGATGATCTTCGCGTTCGCCGGCCAGTAGTCCATCCCGTACTGCGGCAGCGTGCCGAACGGCCCGAGCCGCGTGCCGAGCGCAAGCACCACGTCCGCCTGCGAGATGAGCTTCATCGCGGCTTTTGATCCCTGGTAGCCGAGCGGTCCGCACCAGAGCGGGTGCGAGGCGGGGAACGTGTCGTTGTGCAGGTAGCTGTTGCACACCGGCGCCTGCATGAGATCCGCGAGCTGCACGGCTTCGGCCGAGCCTCCCGCCATGATCACGCCGCCGCCGGCGAGGATGACCGGAAATTTCGCGGCAGCGAGCAACGTGGTGGCTTCGTCGAGAGCAGCTGCGTCTCCCGGCCCGCGGCCGATGCGCATCGGCGGGCTGATCGCGGCCTGGATGTCGCCGTAGAAATGATCCCGGGGGATGTTGAGCTGGCACGGCCCCATCTCGAGCATCGCGCGGTCGAAGCATCGCGCGGCGATCTCTGCCATGCGCTTCGGACTCGAGACGTGGCCCTGGTACTTCGTGATCTTCGAGAAGATCGGCAGCTGCTCGGTCTCCTGGAAGCCCCCGAGCCCCATCGTCGTCGAGCCTGTTTCCGGCGTGATGAACACGACCGGTGAGTGAGCCCAGTAGGCCGCCGCGATGGCCGTGACGAAATTCGTGACGCCGGGGCCGTTCTGCGCAATGCAGACACCGTGGCGGCCGGATGCGCGGGCGTAACCGTCCGCCATGTGTGCCGCGCCCTGCTCGTGCGCGACGGGAATGAATCGGATGCCCGCCGCGGGGAAGATGTCGAGCGCATCCATGTACGCCGATCCCACGATGCCGAAGACCTCGGTCACGCCGTTGGCGGCAAGGGTCTCGACCAGCGCTTCGGACGGGGTCATTCGCTGCGGCGTAACGATGCTCATGTCGTGTCTCCATCCTGGCGGCGCGCACGAGGATCCGTGCTGGTGTCGCCGAGTGCCCGACACAGTAGCCCTCGCGCCGCGGCGTGGAATCAGGGGCTCCCGAAACGAACGTGGCCGGCGCGGTCCACTGTATGTGAACCGGGCCGGCCACGGATTCGACTTCCCTCGGTCGGTCAGCCTGCCGCTTCGAGGTCCTGCGGCACCACTGCGGTCCAGGAGCTGTCCGGGTCGAACTTCATGATGCTCTCGACCGCGGTTGCGGTGTCTTCGCCCAGATCCTTCTGGAACACCACGCCGTCCTGGTTGACGATGAAGGTCTGCACGCCACTCGCGCCGTAATCTGCCGGCCAGGCGACCAGCGCAAAGCCCTGTGTCAACACGCCGTTCTCGAAATATTCCTTCGCGCCGCCGTTCGCGTTCGACCCTTGTGCGTAGAGCAAGCGGTAGTAGTAGCCGTGATACGGCGTGCGGTCGGCACCTTTCTGGTAGCCCTCGCCAGCCGCGGCCGCCACGAACGGGCCGGCCGGGCTCGGGGGCTCGCCCTCAGCCGTGGGCCAGTAAAGGCCGTTCTGCATCCCTTCGTCGCTGATGAGCTTGAGCGCGTAGACGCCGGCCGGATCGCCGTCATGACCTGCAGCCGCGTACTCGTTCTGTGCATCGACGAACCCGAGGCTGACCCCGATCGCGCCAAGTTCATTTCCACCGACGCGCCGATAGACGATCTCATCGGCCCCCGCCGCGCCATCGAATCGCCACTTATCTTCCTTCTTCACGATCGGGATCGGCATCGGCCAGTCGTTGTCGCCGACGATGAGCGTCATCGCATCGGCGCCATCCGGCTCGAGCGAGTGCTTCTGCTGGTAGCGCGCGACGAAGTCCTCGCGGTCGGTGTTGTCCTGTACGGCGTCCCCCGACGAGAGCAGGTCATCTGTCCCCGGGCCTAGCAGCTTCCTCAGCGCAGGCGTGTCGTCCTTCTGCAGCGCGGTCACCAAGGCGTCGACCGCGGCTTCCGGCGTCTTGAAAGAGTTGTGATCCTCGACCTTGGCGCATGCAGCGAGCGCAACGGCGGAACCGAGAACCATGCAGCAACGCAGGGCAGTAAATGGCGTCTTGATGATGTTCATGTGCTTCTCCTAGCGCTTGCCCTTCTTGCCGCCACCGCCGCCGCCACCACCCTTGCTGTGGGCGCCCTGCGGCATGCTCTGCTTGCCGCGCTGGCTTGCAGCGTTGTTGGCCTTGCCGCCGCCACCCGAGCCCGACATGGCCGATGGCTTGCTCGGCCTGGCGCCACCGCCCGCCTGCTGGCCGCCGCGGTTCGCTGGCATCTGCGCCGGCCGTGACTCCGGTTTCGCGGAAGGCTGCGGCTTTGGCATCGAAGCCGGCTTGGAATAACCGCGATCACCGCCACCTGATGAAGGAGGTTTCACCTTGCTGGTGTTCGGACGGTTGGCAGCAGGTGCCTGCGCCGGTCGCGACGCGGGCTTTGCCATGTCCTTGGCGGCTCCCTTGTAGCCGCTATCGGCAACCTTGCTGCCGCCGGTCGGCGCGCCCTTGTAGGAGCCCTGCACCTTGGGAGTGGGTCGCGCATCCGGGCGAGTCGCAGCCGTGGCGCCCGCGGCGCCCTTGGCAGCGCCCTTGTAGCCGCCATCCTTCGCGCCGGCATAGTTCTGGTTGCCCTTGTACTGCTTGGGCGCGGCGTCCTTGTTAGGGCGCTGCACGTTCGAAGGCATCGGTCGCGCCTGCCGATTGTTCAGGTCGCTCAACTCAGGGCGATTGGGCTTGGCCGAGCTGATCGGGCTCCTGTACCCGCCGTCCGCTCTGTTGACGCCGCCCGGCCGGTTGTTGTCGTACCGGTCCCAGTAACCGTTGCCACCACCACCACCGGGATTGGTGACGATGATATTGCCGCTGTTGTGGAAGCCACCACCACCGTAGCCCGGAGGCGGCCGATAACCGTTGCTCGGGTAGTAGCCGTTGCCGTAGCTCGGGCGGTACGGATACGGTGGGTAGTACGGCATGCCGCCATAACCGTAGTTCGGGTAGTAGTACTTGTTGTTGTGGTTGTGGTCGTCGTCGTCGAAGAGCTCGCTGACGAGCATGCCCGCGCCGAACGAGAGCAGCCCCGTCGTGATCATTGCGCCCGTGCTGTAGCCGCTCTTCGTCTCGGTTGTCGTGGTCGTAGTCGTCGCCGGTGCAACAGCAGCCGGGGCGACCTCGGTCGTGGCGGGAGCCGGCGCATAGACGGCGACCGGATCGTACTGCGGTACGTAGACCGTGTTCGTGCTGGCCGGAGGCTCGAGGACGATGACATCCTTGCCGGCCTGCTGCTGCGTGGCCACCGTCATCTGCGGCGAGCTCTGCAGGTTGCCGACGTCCTTGGCCTGCCTTCGCAGCCGCTGCACGGCGTCGAGCACGCCGGCCTGGTCGGCGATGAACGCCTCGCCAAGCTCGGTGGTCCAGCCGAGCTCGCGGCACATCATGTCGAGCGTGTCCGGGAACTGCAGCAGCGCGCGGACCGGCGGCGTGAAGCCGATCGCGGCAGCCGCGTCATCCAGCGCCTTGTCCTTGAGGCCCTGGTTCTCGAGGATCCAGTTGCCGGCGTCGAGCACTTCCTGCGGATTCGCGGAAGCCATCAGCACCTGCGAGAGCACCGGGTCCGGATAAAGCGCAATCGGAGCCAGCAGGTCCTCGAGTGCCTCGGCGCTCCAGGAGGTAGGCGCCTGCGCCGCGGCCTGCTGGGCCACGGGCGCCGGGGCCGCTTGCTCTACGACAGCTGGCGGCGGAGCGGCCACTGTTGTCGCCTGCGGCGGCGGTTCCTTGGACCCGCAGCCGGCAATCGCGGCTGCAAGGGCAAACGCGATCGCAATGGACAGCGATCGACGAGACGTCGAGGTGAATTTCATCTTAGGTGCGCTCCAACCGTTGAAACCGCGGTTTTTGATTGATCTTTCAAAGTGTCGCGAATAGCACGCCTTTGGCACAAGGCGTACGTCCTCGACCAACAGCACCCCCGGGAAAAATGTAGCACGGGCGAACGGTGCGGGCGCGTCTGTTTGCTGGCCGTCGGTGCGCGAATGCGGCTGCAGATCTGGCAGCATCGATCAGTCGCGGGATGCTCCATTACGGGGCATATCGAATCTACTCTGCACCAAGATGAATCACATTCGGGCTTTCCGCTGGGGGCGCACCGAGTATCGGCCAGGCTTTGCGCCACTCCGGTGCGCTGGCATACAATGTGCATTCCTTCTGGTCCCCAAAGTCCAACTCCGAGGCTGTCGCGGCGAGCGGCCCCGGGCACCCGATTTCGCTGCATCCGTGAG
>Ga0315278_10005167_pt1 | contig 11847 bp, 10 predicted proteins | sample YL17G06_0_MG_FD_203880 | JGI IMG/M metagenome (GOLD analysis project Ga0315278, IMG submission 203880) | Sediment microbial communities from Yellowstone Lake, YNP, Wyoming, USA - YL17G06_0 | ecosystem: Environmental > Aquatic > Freshwater > Lake > Sediment | place: USA: Wyoming | collected... | reverse complement strand
CCGGCAAAAACCTATGAGCACTGACTGGAACATTCTCGACCTGCTGTTTATCACCATCTTTTTTTTCTCGGTCGTGTTCGGCATCATTCGCGGCCTGGTTCGGGAATTGCTGTCCCTCTGCTTTTTAATCGCTGCCCTGGTCATCGCCTTTGTTTATTACCAGGAAATGGGGCTGTTGCTGAACGGAATACTGAAAAAACGCGATTTGGCCGATTTGGCCGGCTTTCTGCTGTTGCTGCTGCTGGTGGCCGGCGTCGGCTCACTCAGCTCACGCCTGCTCAGCAAATACCTGGTCATCGGTCCATTGAAGGGCCTTGATCGCCTGCTGGGAGCAGTTTTTGGATTTGTTCGTGCCATTCTGCTGGCCGGAATTGTGATTTACAGTTTTATGACTTTTCCCCTGAATGATGATCTGCTCAGACAATCGCAATTGGCGCCTTACCTGATCAAAGGCCTGGTGACGGGAATAAAAATACTGCCTGCCGTTGTACAGGACAAATTAAAGTCAATCAAAATTTATGACCACCAAAAAGATAACCGAAATAGCCGAACAATTTGAAGCCCTGACCATCAAGAATCAAATGAAGATTCTGGCTGGCAAGGCCGTCAATTCCCGCTATCTTTTTTATAAGGAAATCACCGAGGAATTTGAAAAGACACTGATGCAGGCCCTGCTGGAAAAGTATGATTACAATGTTCTGAAGATGTCGCTGAGCATCAAGCTGCACCGCAATTCCATCGCCAAAAAAATGAAAAAAATGAAGATCAAGGATAAAAAAGTTAAAATCAAGTAAAAATCACCGCAGTCTTGCTGCAATTATTCAAAAAAAATATTTCCGACTGGCGCATTGGAATGCAACTTTAAAAGAAAACCGTTCTGTGCTATAAATAATCGTTAAAAAAATCAAGGGAGGACGCTCATGCTTTTACATCAGGAATTCATAAAAATCGCCAGGAAATTCCCGGGCAAGCTGGCCATCATTGATCGTACCACTGAAAAAAACGTGACCTATTCCAAGGCCTTGATCGCTTCCCTGATACTGGCCAGGAAATTCAGCAGGTATGCTGACGGCTTTATCGGCATCATGATTCCCACTTCGGCAGGCTGCATGCTTTCCATCCTGGGAGTACTCATGGCCGGGAAAGTTCCGGTGATGGTCAACTATTCCACCGGGGCGGCCGGCAACGCCGAATATGCTCAAAAAAAATGCGGCTTCAAAACGATCATCACTTCCAAAGCCCTGCTGGAAAAGATCAGCTGCCGGGTGATACCGGGAATGGTTTTCATCGAGGACATCATGGAAGGCCTGGGGGCTGCGGACAAGATCGCGGCGTTGTTGAAATCCAAACTGCCGCTCGGTTTGCTGCTTAAAAATATTCATCAGGGTGAAGCCGATGACAATGTGGTGATTTTGTTTACTTCAGGCAGTGAAAAAGACCCCAAAGCCGTGCAGCTGACCCATCGCAATATCGGTTCCAATGTCAGTGATATCGGGAAAATACTTTATGTCTCGAGTGCCGATATCATGCTGGCCAACCTGCCGCTTTTTCATGTTTTCGGGCACAATATCGATTTCTGGCTGCCGCTGCTTAACGGCATGACCATTGTTTCATTTGCCAATCCTCTGGATTATAAAAAAATCTGCTCGATTGTCCGCGAAGAAAAGGTGTCGCTGATGGTGGGCACACCCAGTTTTTTTTCCGGTTACCTGCGCCAGTCCGATCCCGGCGATTTTTCATCCCTGCGCGTTGCCGTGGCCGGAGCCGACAAAACTCCCGATTCCCTGCGCCAGGGATTCATGGAAAAACACGGCTTGGAACTTTGTGAGGGCTACGGCGCCACCGAAACGAGCCCGGTGGTTTCTTCCAATGTACCGGAAGCCAACAAACCGGGGAGCGTGGGCCGGGTGCTGCCATCGGTCCGGGTGAAAATCGTCGATATCAACAGCGGGGAAGAAGTGCCGACCGGCAATGAGGGCAAAATACTGGTCAAAGGCGACCTGGTCATGAAGGGCTATTTTGATGACATCGAAGAGACGTCGCTGCGCATCAAGGACGGCTGGTATGAAACCGGCGACATGGGTATCATCGACGAAGAAGGCTATCTGTGGCACCGCGGCCGGCTGAAGCGTTTTGTCAAGATCGGGGGCGAAATGGTTTCCCTGGTCCGGATTGAAACTGTTTTGCTGTCCTTATTGCCCGCCGGTGACGATTGCTGCGTGGTCGAGGTCCCGGACTCGCTGAAAGGAGCCAGGATCGTTGTCGCCCTGAACAAGCCCGTCAATGAAAAAAAACTGCTGAAAGCCTTGGCCGAACACCTGCCCAATATCGCCCTGCCCAAGCAATTTGTGGTTTTGGATGATTTTCCCAAGATGGGCAGCGGCAAGATCGATTTTCGCACCATCACCGAACTGGTGCGCCAGCGCCTGCATGGGAGTTCCTGAAACACCGGGGTTAATGGCTCGGCGGCAATCTTAAAGGAACAACAGGGTCAATATTCCCGCCGCCAGCAGGTATATTGCGAAGCAGTGGAATTTTTCGCGGACCAGTATTTTTTTCAGCAGTCCCAGCGCCAGGTAACCGAAACAGGCCGCCGAAAAAACGGCCAGCAGCAAACCGGGCCAATGGCCTCCCTGCCAGGGGATTTTGCCGGACTCGAGCAGCACAGCGCCCAGGACCGCCGGAATGGAAAGCAAAAAGGAAAAACGGAAGGCAAACTCGAAACCCAGCCCCAGGATCAGGGCCGCCGCGATGGTCATGCCGGAGCGGGAAACTCCGGGCAGGATGGCGATGCCCTGGCAGATGCCGATGATGAAGGCGGCCGGGAACATCGGGGGTTTTTTTACGTGCAGATATTTGGCTGCCAAAAGCACGATGGCCGTAAATAAAAAGCAAAATCCCAGATAGGTCGTTTTCTCAAAAAGTTTTTCAAAAGAATCCTTGAAAATGAAACCGATGAATGCCGTGGGCAGGGAAGCGGTTGCCAGCAGCAGCAGCATGCGGAAATTTTCTTTTTCGTAAAAACGCAGCGCCAGAGGCTTCAAATCCTTTAAAAAATAGACCACCACCGCCAGCAGCGTACCCAGGTGGAAAAAAATGTCATAGACCAGGGGAATGCTTGTAAAACTCAACAGCTTCTGGAAAACCAGCAAATGGCCGCTGGAACTGACCGGAAAAAATTCAGCAAGCCCCTGCACCAGGGCCAGCAGGATGATCTTGATCATGAACGGCATTTCAGCCGCCGATTTGCGTCTGGACGCGGCGGATGACTTCGTCGACCTGACTCTGGATCTTCTGCAGTTCTTCGGCCGAATCGGCTTCGAAGCGGACCACCAGCGATGGCTGGGTGTTGGAAGCACGGACAAGGGCCCAGCCATGCGCGAAATTGATCCGGGCGCCGTCGATATCGATCACCGGCAATATTTTTTTGTAATGGTCGCGGATGGCGTCGACGATGCGGAATTTGACATCATCAGCGGCATCGATGCGGATCTCGGGGGTATTGAAAACCTGGGGGATCGAGTCATATATTTGGGCCAGGCTGGAGCTGGAATTTGCCAAAATTTCCAGCAGCCGTGCGCCGGCGTATACAGCGTCGTCAAAGCCGAACCACTTGTCATTGAAAAAAATGTGGCCGCTGACTTCGCCGGCAGCCAAAGCGTTTTCCTCGAAAATTTTCTTTTTGATCAGCGAATGGCCGGCTTTCCACATGATGGGCACGCCGCCGTATTTTTTTATTTCGGCATAAAGGACTTCGGAGGCCTTGACCTCGGAAATGATCGTGGCGCCCGGATGGTCTTTCAGGATGTCGCGGGCGTAAATGATCAGCAGCTGGTCGCCCCAGAGAATTCGCCCCTGGCCGTCGACCACTCCGAGACGGTCGGCATCGCCGTCAAAACCGATGCCCAGGTCGGCGCCCGTCTCCTTTACTTTGGCGATCAGGTCCTGCAGGTTCTTGGCCACGGTGGGGTCGGGGTGGTGGTTGGGAAAGCGGCCGTCCACGTCGCAGTAGAGCGCTGTGACTTCGGCGCCCAGCCTGCGGTAAAGTTCGGGAGCGGTGATGCCGCCGGTGCCGTTGCCGCCGTCGATGACCACGCGGATCTTTTTCTTAAGTTTGATATTGTTTTCGATATAGGCCAGGTATTCGGGCAGGATATCCTTTTGCTTGATGCCGCCTTTTTTTTCGGCCGGGAAGGGGCCATTGACGGCCAGGCTGTATATCTCCTTGATCTGCTCGCCGTAGAGCGCCGCCGTGCCCAGCAGGATCTTGAAACCGTTGTATTCGCTGGGGTTGTGCGAGGCGGTAATAATAACCGCGCCGCCCATTTTATGCTGAAAAGCGGCGAAATAGACCACCGGCGTCGGCACCAGCCCGAGGTCGGTCACCTGCAGTCCGTAACGGGCCAACGTTCGGCTGAAAAGGTCTTTGATATGCTGCGAACTGGGCCGGCCGTCCATGCCCATGGCAATTTCCATTTTCCCTGCGCGCACGTAGACGGCGGCCACGGCCATGGCGATGCGCTCCACCGCCGGGTCAGCCAATTCAGTGTCGGCCAGGCCGCGGATATCATATTCTCTGAAAATCGCTTCGTTGATCATTCTGCTTTACCTCCGGGAAGTCGCCATTATACCTTAGAAGAGCAGCCTAATCAATTCTACGTGACGCGTAACGCGTGACGCGTAACGAGGAAGAGAAATCCCAAATCACAAATTCCAATGAACCAAACAAATTCATTTTCAATCTAGTTCGATCTATTGTGTAGGACTAAAATTCCAAGCACCAAGCACCAAATTCCAAATAATTTCCAAATTCCAAATTCCAAATTCCAATGACCCGACCGAAGGCAATTTATTGAAATCGATACTAACCTCCGTCACGAAAGTTCGTTTGACTACCCCGGATGCTTCTGATATATTCGATTTTATCAAATTGAAGGTGTATGGAATGAATGATCGCATATATGACGTAGCCATCATCGGCGGGGGTATTGTCGGCCTGGCTACGGCCATGGCCCTGGTCAATTCCGGGGTAACTTCAGTGGCCGTTCTCGAAGCCGAGGACACGCTGGCCGCACACCAGACCGGCAACAACAGCGGCGTCATTCATTCGGGGCTGTATTACAAGCCCGGTTCGCTCAAAGCTTTGAATTGCGCGGCCGGGCGCGAGGCCATGTACCGTTTCTGCCTGGAGAACGGCATCGCCCATCAGGTTTGCGGCAAACTGGTTGTGGCCACCAATCCAGCCGAATTACCGGCTCTGGCCGAATTGGAAAAGAAAGGTGCAGCCAATGGCCTTAAAGGGTTGCGCCGCCTTGGCGCCGCCGAGTTGCGGGAATATGAACCCCATGTGGCCGGGATTGCCGGATTATGGGTGGCTGAAACCGGCATCGTCGATTATCGCCAGGTTTGTGAAAAGTATGCGGAAATTATCACGGCTGGCGGCGGCGCCATCCAGTTGAATTTCCGGGTGATTCTGGTGAAAAAGATTGGCCGGGAAATGATACTAAGTTCCGGCAGCAGCGACGTGCGCTGCCGCAATCTGGTCAACTGCGCCGGGCTCCATTCGGACCGCGTGGCCCGCATGTGCGGCGTCGACCCCGGGCTGCAGATCATCCCTTTCCGCGGTGAATACTATAAGCTGGTTCCGGAAAAATACGGGTTGGTGAAGCACCTGATCTATCCGGTGCCCGACCCCCGGTTTCCATTTTTGGGCGTTCATTTCACCCGCCTGATCGCCGGTGGGGTGGAAGCCGGCCCCAACGCGGTTTTGGCTTTCAAGCGCCATGGCTATCGCAAGTTCAGTTTTTCTTTGCCAGATACCGCCCAGTTCGTTTTTTACCGCGGCTTTTGGGCCATGGCCGCAAAATTCTGGAAAATGGGCCTGACCGAGTTTTACCGCTCTTTTTCCAAGCCGGCTTTTGTCAGGGCCTTGCAGCGTCTGATCCCGGAAATCCAGGCCGGCGACCTGCAGCCGGGCGGGGCCGGTGTCCGCGCCCAGGCGCTTGATCCGAGCGGTTTTCTGGTCGATGATTTCCGGATCAAGGAAGCCGAGCGCATGGTGCATGTTCTGAACGCGCCGTCGCCGGCGGCCACGGCCTCGATCAGCATCGGCCGGTCTATTGCCGGCAGCGCTGTAAAGAATTTCACTTTTTCGCGAAGATCATGAAGCCATGGTTTCAAAATTAAGGAGGCAGCATGGAATATTCTCCAGCCCATATCCGTTCCCGGTTCCCGGCCCTGGACGCCGGTGCTGTTTTTTTTGATGGTCCGGGCGGTACACAAGTACCCCAGGCGGTTATTGATGCGCTAAGCGCTTATTATTGCAGCGCCAATGCCAATGAACATGGCTTGTTCGCTACGTCCAGGCGCAGCGATGAAATCATCAAGTCGGCGCGCCAGGCCATGGCCGATTTTATCAATGCCCGCTCGGCCAGTGAAATTGTTTTCGGCGCCAATATGACCACCCTGACTTTTCAGCTGACGCGGGCGTTAAGCCGCCGCCTGCAGCCCGGGGACGAGGTGCTGGTCACCCGCCTCGACCATGATGCCAACATTGCCCCCTGGCTCTATCTGCAGGAACAGGGGGCCGTGATCCGCTGGCTGGAGTTTGATCCCCTGGACTGCACCCTGGATTTAAGCGTCCTGGAAAAGGTGATCAATAAAAAAACAAAAATAGTGGCTGTCGGGTACGCCTCCAATGCCTTCGGCACCATCAGCGATGTTCCCCGGATCATCGCCGCGGCCAAAAAGGTCGGGGCGTTGACCTTTATCGATGTCGTCCATTACGCGCCGCACCGGGCTCTGGATGTCCAGGCTCTGGACTGCGATTTCCTGGCCTGCTCGCCCTACAAGTTTTACGGACCGCACGCCGGGGTTTTGTATGGGAAAAAGGAAATTTTAGCGGAATTGACTCCTTACAAGGTCAGGCCGGCTGCCGAACATATTCCGGATTGTTTTGAAACCGGGACCAAAAACCACGAAGGCCTGGCAGGTGTGGAGGCAGCCATTGATTTCCTGTCCTGGCTTGGTAAGGAATATGGCCAGGCTGACAATCCGGCGTTTGCCGGTTTTACTCCCGGACGCAGGCGTTTTTTAAAACAGGCCCTGGCCGTGATTCGAAATCATGAAAGCCGGCTTTTTCTTGATTTGCTGGCCGGCATGCGTAAAATCCCTGGAATCTGCCTCTACGGTATTACCGACCCCGAAAGGATTGCCGAACGGACACCGACGTTGTCTTTCACCCTGGCCGGCAAAGCTCCGGCTGAAATAGCCCGGCTTTTGGGCGAACAGCGTATTTACGTCTGGGAGGGCAATTATTACGCCTGGGAAGCCATGCGCTTCCTTGGGCTTGAGGAAAAGGGCGGGGCGGTGCGGGCCGGGCTTTGCCTGTACAACACCGGTGACGAAGTGACCTGCTTCTTGGAAGTCCTGCAAAAAATGGCTGCCAAGGTCTGAGCGCGATCCGGTTGCATTGACAACGGCAGGTGCTTTATTTATAATTTTCATGCTGGCGCTCTGTCGGACCGGGGTGCCATGCCACTGAAAAACAGGAGGCACAAACATGGCCTTGAGACCACAGCTGAAATTGTTGAGCGCTGAACTGCTGGCGCGGATCGTAAGCGAGGCCCGTGATATTCTCTGCCATCTGGGGACCAAGGTTCAGAATCCGCGTGTCCTCAAGCTCATGGCCGAGCACGGCGCCAAGGTGGATTTCGAAAAAAATCACGTGCGCTACACGGATTCGCTGCTGGACCGCTGCCTGAAATCGGTGCCTGCGCAATTCAAACTCTTCGATGTTTCGGGCAATGAAACCCACGATTTTTCCGGCAGCAATATCCATTTCACCCCGGGCTCGGCCGCCTTGCACGTTTTGGATTACCAGACCCAGCAGATCCGCAAGCCCGACACGGCCGATTATGTCCGTTATACCCAACTTCTTTGCGGCTTGCCCCATATCGCTTCGCAGAGCACGGCCTTCATCCCGGCTGACGTGGCCGATCGCATCTCCGACAGCTACCGGCTTTTTCTAAGCCTGCTCTACGGTGAAAAACCGGTGGTCACCGGCACGTTCACCATCGAATCCTTCCAGGTGATGAAGCACATGCAGCTGGCCGTGCGCGGCGGCGAAAAGGAACTGCGGGAAAAACCGCTGACCGTTTTTTCCTGCTGTCCCACCTCGCCGCTGAAGTGGAGCGAGATCACTTCGCAGAATGTGATCGACTGCGGCGCTGCCGGCATCCCGGTGGAGTTCATCGCCATGCCTCTTTCCGGGTTCATGGCACCGGTGACACTGGTGGGCACGCTGGTGCAGCACACAGCCGAAACGCTCAGCGGCATCGTTATCAGCCAGATCAGCCGGCCCGGCGCGCCTGTTTTATACGGTGGTTCACCGGCCGTGTTCGATGTGCGTTATGAAACCACGCCCATGGGCGCGGTGGAAACCCAAATGGTGGACTGCGCCTACAATGAGATCGGCAAATATCTGAATGTGCCCACCCAGGCCTACATCGCCTTAAGCGACGCCAAGTTGCTCGACGCCCAGGCCGGACTGGAAACATCGATGGGGGCGACCCTGGCCGCTTTGTCAGGCATCAACAATATTTCCGGGCCGGGGATGCTCGATTTCGAAAGCTGCCAAAGCCTTGAAAAACTGGTCCTGGACAATGAGATCTGCGGCATGACCCTGCGCCTGGTGCAGGGCATTGAGCCCCGGGAAGATTTCCCGGCCCGGCCTATTTTTGAGGAACTGCTGAACAGCCAGCACCTGTTGATCTCGGCGCATACCCGCCGTCATTTAAAAAAAGAACATTACTTCCCGGGGCCGGTCATTGACCGGGCCAACCTCTCCCGCTGGCGCGAAGACGGGAGCCTGACCCTGGGACAGCGCGCCCACCGAGAAGTGGAACGGCTGGTCCAAGCCTGGCGTCCATCACGCCTGGCCGCCGACAGAAAAAAAGAGCTCTGCGCGCTGATGGAAGCTGAAGCCCGGCACTGGGGCATGGAAAAACTTCCGCAGCGACCGGTCCACGCATGATCGATTTTCCTATGGCACGCCTGCAGCCCCAAGCAGAGGCGGTATATGCCGCATTGGGCCTGCAAAGCGGCAGCCTGCCGTCTCCGCGTTCTGAAACATTGCTGCAGCGGGCGCTGGAACTTTTCCGTACCTGCTGTGAAGCGCAGGGAATGAGCGAACCCGTAAACCGGGAAGAATTTGTTGACATCTTTGCCGGTCAGGGCCGAAACGAACCGGACGCGCCGCTCACAGCGATCATTGCTTACGCCGACCAATTGCGTCTTTTCGCTTTCACCCTGGGTGAGCGGATCTGCGGGGAAATCAGGGACCTGTTCGCCGGCCGTGATTTTGCCCTGGGAGCGGTATTGGACGCCGTGGCTTCCGTTGCTGCGGACAATGCCGGCCGCATCGCTGAAGAGTGGGCAGAGCATCACGCGTCCGGACAAAAAAACAAAGTACAGACCAGGGCATTTTTGTACAGCCCCGGCTACTGCGGCTGGCATATCAGCGGCCAGGAAAAACTTTTCGCCCGCCTGGGCCCGGAAAAGATCGGCATCCGTTTGAACGACAGCTTCCTGATGCAGCCTTTGAAGTCGATCTCAGGGGTGCTGGTGGCCGGGCCGGCCGCTATCCATCACTTTTCCGAAACGTATTCATTCTGCACCCATTGCCAAAGCCCGACCTGCCGTGAAAGAGGAATGGAGCGGTCGGCATAAAACGGAGGAAAGCCATGGAAATTTTAAAACAGATCGCGCAATGCCTGGAAAACGGCGACGACGCCGGTGTGCCGCCTTTGGTGCGCCAGGCATTGGCTGAGGGGATTGCGGCCAAAACCATACTGGATGACGGATTGATCTCGGGTATGAACGCGGTGGGTGAAAAATTCCGCGTTCACGATATCTTTCTGCCCGATGTCCTGCTGGCGGCCAGGGCCATGTACGCCGGCATGGACGTGCTGAAGCCGCTGCTCATCAGCGCCGGTGTATCGAGCCGCGGCCGGGTGGTGATCGGCTCGGTGCAGGGCGATTTGCACGATATCGGCAAGAACCTGGTGGGCATCATGCTCAAGGGCGCCGGTTTCGATGTCATCGACCTGGGCAACGACGTGAGCGCTGAAAAATTCGTGGCCGCGGCCAAAAGCCATGATGCCAGCGTCATCGGCATGTCGGCGCTTCTGACCACCACCATGCCGGTGATGAAGGAAGTCGTGGACCTGCTGAAAAAGGAAAACCTGTCGGGCCGGATTAAGACCATCATCGGCGGCGCCCCGGTTTCGCACAACTATGCCGCAGAGATCGGTGCCGATGCCTACGGATACGATTGCGCCCAGGCGGTGGCCGGCGTGAAAAAACTGGCCGCAAGCGCTGCCTGAATGGAAGCCATCCTGTCCCGGATCGGCCGCGGCGAGGTCCTGCTTGCCGACGGGGCCATCGGTTCCCTGATCATGGCGCACGGGCTGCCCAGGGGGGCGGCCCCCGAAAGCCTCAACCTTTCAAGCCCGGAGGTCCTGGAAGAAATTGCCGTTCTCTACCTGGCGGCCGGCGCCGAAATCATCCAGACCAACACGTTCGGCGCTTCGCCTTTGAAGCTGGCCAATTACGACTTGGCCGAACACGCCGCTGCCATCAATGAAAACGCCGTGCGGGCCGTGCGCCGGGCGGTCGGGGAGCGGGCCTGTGTGTCGGGCTCCTGCGGGCCAAGCGGCAAGCTTCTCAAGCCCTACGGGGATACGGAAGAAGGCAAGCTTTTTGACAGTTTTCACGTTCAGATGCAGGCCCTGATCCAATCCGGCGTCGACGCCGTTTGCATCGAGACCATGTCCGATATCCATGAGGCGGTGCTGGCCATCCAGGCCGCGCGCAGCGTTTCCTTATCCATACCGATCATGGCCACCATGACCTTTGAAGCCACGGCGCGGGGATTTTTCACCATCATGGGTGTACCGATCGCGAAAGCCTGCCAGGAGCTTGAAAGAGCGGGGGCCAACCTGGTCGGTTCCAACTGCGGCAACGGCAGTCTGCAGATGATCGCCATCGCCAGGGAATTCAAAAAATTCACCGGGCTGCCCGTGCTCATCCAGGCCAATGCCGGCGTTCCCGAATTGCGCGCCGGGCAGGTGCACTATCCCGAGACCCCGGAATACATGGCGGAAATGAGCCGGGAGCTGATCGCCGCCGGCGTATCCGTGATCGGTGGCTGCTGCGGCACCACTCCCGATCATATCCGCGCCATGCGCAACGTCGTGGATGAAGAACTGCGCAAACGTCATTCGCTTCCGGCAGACTGATTTCCGGTTCAGCGGTGGATGATTTTTCCCAGCAGCGGTGTTTTGATGGCAATGGCCCCGGAAGGGCACAGTTCCTGGCAGCAATAGCAGCGGATGCAGCGCCGGTAATCATAGCCTGGTTTTGTTTCTTTGCGGTCATTGTCGCGGCGGACAGCCTTGGGTTCCAAGGGACAGACAGAGATGCATACTCCGCAGTTGCTGCAGAGATCATAATCAATAAACGGCCGGGGCGTGATCAGGTTTTTCAGATAGTAGGGGAATGAGCGGTCCATGGTCACGGCCGGTTGGCGGACCACCTTGAAATCCCTGCGGATTAATGGGGCAATGTCATCGCCGCAGATCTGGATCTCGTCATCGCGATAGGTCCCCAGGCCGCTTTCAAGTCCCGGCTTCATGGTCGGGACATATTCGGGAGACAAATGGATCAAGCGGCAGAAAACGGCGTCCAGGGCGACCGGATCGCTGGAAAACAGCAACACGTTCATTTGGCGCGGTGTGCCTGACCCCGGCCCGTTGCCTTCCATGGCCACGATACCGTCCATGACGT
>Ga0315278_10005166_pt1 | contig 11848 bp, 14 predicted proteins | sample YL17G06_0_MG_FD_203880 | JGI IMG/M metagenome (GOLD analysis project Ga0315278, IMG submission 203880) | Sediment microbial communities from Yellowstone Lake, YNP, Wyoming, USA - YL17G06_0 | ecosystem: Environmental > Aquatic > Freshwater > Lake > Sediment | place: USA: Wyoming | collected... | reverse complement strand
AATGAAAAGCCCTATGCTCATGGCAATGCATCCGAGATAGACAATCCATACGCCGGGGTCTTTTCTTACCTGTAAGCCTGTAAACTCAACGCCCCAGTAATCAATGAATTCAACTCTCTGTCCTTCAGGAAGCTGCCACGTCTGGGGGTTTCTTTTTAGTATCCATCCTGAGTATTTGTATCTCCCTGCATCGAAGAAGTCGATGAGAACTCCGGGATTATCCATATGATTTGCATAGGTAGATGCATGTCCATGCTCATCTATCTTGAGAGCCGGACTGAAGTTTATTATTTTCCCTGAGACGCTGCTACCCGGAATCTGGAATGTATCTCCGTACCGCAGGTTGATTGTGGAGTTCTGACCTCCGCCTGAAGCGACATTGAATATGAATATCCCTCTGTTCAGGCCGTCCGGTACAAGGCCAAAACTAGACTGATAAAATGTTATGCCTTCGTATGTCAAGGGATCATTGACTACTATTGATTTCCTCAAAACCTCTTTACTGTCTTTGAGTATGGTAAGCCAGCTCTTATATTCTTTTGGCATATCTGATGCGCCGTAAAATTCGACATCAAAATTATCGCACCGTATCTCGAAACCCAGAGGCAACTCTTTATCCATGCCTGAAAAAGCTACATGTGATACATCGCCCTCCGGGAGATTCAGGTAGCCTTTGAATCCGAAACGTATCCCGATAACTGCCCCGATGAGTATTATGAGGATGCTCAAATGAGTTATGTATACCCCTATCCTGCTGTATTTTCCCTTCTGGGCATAGAACTGATATCCTCTCTCTTCCTTTATTTCGGTAAATCGGAACCGTGTGCTTTTCAAGGCGTCTTTTACAGAATCCTTGACGGTATCAGGGGTCCCTTTTATTGCGATCTCTTGATTGATGGGGAATTTTTTCAGCTTGTCTTCTGTCACTGGGACTAATGGCTCCTTGACCAGTTTCCATATCCTCGGCAGCCGGTCCGCAGAACAAATGATAAGATTAAGCGAAAAGAAGATCAGCAAGGCAGTGAACCACCATGAATGATACATATCCATAAACCCGAGCTTGTCGAATATGTTGTACAAGGTGGGGGCGAGTGATTCGCCAAAGAGTTTCGTTAATATTTGAAGATTCTTTGCGGGTTCGGCCTTCTGATCCAGAATGGTGCCTATTATTGAGGTGGTGGAAATTAAAGCGAAAATAACTATTGCAAACCTAACTGAGGAAAATAAATCCCATATTTTGTCGATAAACGTCTTATTTTTTTCTTGTTCCATTTCACAAATCCCTTAAAATGTATTTTTCAGATAATACTATCCAACAGAATGCTGATTCATTGCGACTGGGGTTGAAATGATGAGAACTAAGCCCGAGGGGGTTTATTGATTAGAAAAGAAGGTTCCGGGGAAACTTCAGATATTGGCTGTATGACTGAATAAAGTGCAGAAAACAAGATTACATGGTTATAGGTAAATACGCTGTCGGTGTTATAACAGAGAGGGCAGGAGCCTTTACTATCATTTTTATACTCAGCCGAATGCTCCTGTGTATCAGGATTGCTGATAGTTAAAACCGGATCATCTGTATTAGAAATATTCACATAGCTGATCTGCTTTCCCTGAAATGAACAAACCTCTGTACAGTCACTGCAGGCTATACTGTCCGCAAAAGGAATAATGATATAGGCAAAAAGCACAAATACTATAAAAGATCTTTTCGCAGTATCAGAAAAATAGTACATAAATATTTTTAACATTTTTTTTATAAATAAAGCAATTTTATTAAATAATGCAAATTGCTTGTAAGTGCAAAGAGCAAGGATTTCGGTAGTAGTATATCGGTGGAAAGACTTATTGCTTTCATGAAGTAATAAACTGAACATAGAAACCTTATGGGCGTTGACTTCTATGTAAACTGCATAAGGATTAAGAAGGTCTGATGGCCTTTGCTTCAGGAAGGAACGATTATATGCTTTTTGAGCTTAATGAGTATTCTTGTTATATTTTATTTAGCAATCTTCCACTTTAATTGAAATTCGATTTCTTCTGTTTGCTTTCCTATCTCATGCTCAATATTGATAATCGCATATGGAGGAACTGTAATGCGTTCTCCAGCGATTTGAATTCTAAATTTCTCATCGTTTTCAATACAGTCAGCTAATCTTCGCAATTTATCAATAAATTGTTTTTTAGGATATTCTCGTTCAATATCACGTCTTTTCTTTTTAGCCATTTTTGCCTCCCTAAAGCCTAAGAGATGAATTCTTAAATATTGTAACAATTTCTAAAATATAAAATTCTGGAAAAAGTAAAACGACAACCATTCTTCCTTAACTAAAGCGTTGTAACCTTTCTCTGAATTTTATAAACTTTAATTAGAACTCATTAAAAAATAAGAGAGAGGAGGTGTGGAAATATGGCGGACATTATCAGGAAGGTGGCGTATTTTGCAATGGATGTTTCGAACAAGCCGGGTGAGGGGGCACGTGTGTTGGGGACGTTGGCAGGGGCAGGCGTAAACCTGTTGGCATTCTCCGGGTTCCCAAGCGGTAGGAAGGCTCAGCTCGATTTTATTCCCGAGGATGTAGCGGTGTTCAAGAAGGCTCTCAAGGTAGCAAAGATCAAGACTCGCCCTCAGAAGTTCGGGTTCTTAGCACAGGGGGGTGATCGGAAGGGTGCCGTGGCTGACCTGCTCAAAACACTGGCGGCCAAGAACATTAACGTTACGGCCATTGACGCTGTGTCGGCTGGCGCAGGCCGCTACGCTGCCATTCTCTGGGTCAATCCCAAGGATGTGAACAAGGCTGCGAAGGCGCTTGGTGCGAGTTAGACACATTTTTTTCATCAACTTGTCGTTCAGTAAATAGCGAAGGGCTTGCCGGTTTCGGCATGCTCTTCGTGTATTATGTTGCGGGTAAGGGGTGGTTGTCACAATGTTGGCTCCACCCCTTTTCTTCTCCCTTCCCTCCTGAAGCAAACACCGTCGGCGCATGTTACAATGGTGCTGAGTACTCTTAGGAGTGAATAAAAACTCTACGTTGAATTGTCTGCATAACGAGGAGCTTGCAACATGAAGTGGAAAACAACAAATCTGCAAACACGCCTTTACCTCATCAGCGCTATTATCCTGCTGGTTGGTTTGAGTAGCTCTATCTGGATTTATCTGACGGCCGAGAATGATTCGAAACGAGTTTTGGGTTATGAAATAGTAGGTGGCACTGCTTATCTAATTACGCCTGATAATTCCAAGAAGTATGTACATGATTTGGAACTCTATGGTGGGAAGGCGAATGTGCTTGCGGATGAGTTCATGCGTTGGTTTATCGGTTTATGGCATGGAAAATCACTCGCATTCACAGTAGCCTGTATTACCATCTTTATATCCCTTGGGTTTTTCTTTGTTGCCAGAACCTCACCATCCTACTTAGCATATGACGCCCATGATGATAATAATCGGTTCGAGAGTAAATAATCTTGGGTAAAACGTTTATCGTCATGTACTTCCTGCACTCCTCAATTTAAAAAATGCTAAAATAGTGTATGTTTTAGATGATAATCTACAACGCCAAAATATAAGTTTTGGTAGGAGCTCCTCAATTCTAAAAACAATAGAACTTAAAAAATGAAATATAGCGAAACGGACTTAACCGAAGCGACCAAAATCATTTCTTATTTACGATCGATTCAGATTTATGCTGTTACTATATTATTTTCGAGTCTTTTATATTTGGGGTTAAAAATTCATAATAATACAAAGGGTACCGAGCTATATCTTCTTTACTGTTTTACTGGCATTATTATTTTAGGAAGCCTTTCTATCATTATCCGTCTAAATTACAAAACAGCCAATATTTATGGGTTAAGTTGTATTATTGCAGGTGTTATTTGCTCATTTTCCATGCTGTATTATCGGGGTGAAACATCGGGCTTTTTTACAACAATTGGCTTCATTGTAGGCCTTATAGTTATTAGACAGGGAATAAGTGTAGCGTTTGGCTATCGTTCACAGGAAGCATTTTCAAGGGTCAATCAAAAGAAGGTTTCATTTGTAAAAAATCTACTAAAGTCATTGAAACAATCCCTTCCAAATGAAAAAAATGCAATTCATTGTACTTTTACTGATGATAATGGGAAAAAAAGAAACTTGAGCATTAAGTTGCTTGATGATGTTGCTTGTTTTCTTTTAAATGTGCATTCTACCCCTATTTATTTTGATCGTAACAATGTTTATATTTCTGAACTTCAAGGCAATCCGAATTTCTTAAATGTATCTATTATTGTAGATAATCATGATTGGTTAGAAGCTCAATTTGAACCAGATGACTTCAAAAAATATCAGGCATGGAAAGACCTTTGAAATGAACAAAAGGACTATGGATCTCTGATGCAAGTTGGAGAAATTTTTGCCAGACCCTCTGATATATTTCCTGAAGTCTGGCAACGACACTGGGAATTGAAACCTTACACCCGTCTTTAGTACTTCTGGAACACGCACTTGAAAACTCGAGTTAAAAGGTATGTAGTTCAACAGGTAATCTACTTCAAAATAATGCTTGTACAAATAATGTTTCAGATAATTATATATATTCGATATAATGATGCTATATAAAATGGAAGAGAACCAGTCATTGGTCGTGACGGCTAATAGCTGAGCATAAACGGCACCGTTACGCATTTCTCCTGCTAATCCAAAAATACGCGGACACCCTTGACCTATTTATTCGTGTTATGCACACCCGAACGTGAACGATCTCGGTGAGTCTTTGCTGAAGTACTCTTCATCGGGAAATTCAGGATGAAAGTGATATCTTAAGGCCTGTTGAAAAGATATCTTCAATGCCGGGATGTATCCGGAATAAATGGGAACCACTTTTCATTTTTTTACAACCTATCTTGAATCTTTCAAGACTTCTTCGAAGGTTTTTAGGAAATCTTTCTTCTCAGAGGATGCGTCGAATTCCTTAAGCCAATCTTGAATATATTTGGTATCCATCTCCGGATTTTTTAGAATAATGGATCTTACATCTTCGATGTCCCGCGGTCTGCCGGCAAAGATCTTATGGATTATAACGTCCTCAGGGGAAGCGAAACAGACTTCCTGTTCCATAATTATTATCGTCTTTGCTCTCTTTATGGCTTCGGTTTCGTATGGTGTAAATGAAAAAATGAAATCCACCCTTATGCCCGTAGTCTCTTCCAGGGCAGGCAATACCATAGTTTGCTGAACAAATAATTTTATGTCTTCAGGGATGGGTTTCAGGGAAAGTTCCTGAACAACAGCAAGAAGTTTTTCAAGATAATCTACATTTACACCAAGGGTGATATCTATATCTCTGGTAAGACGGGGCTCTCCGTAAAGCAAGACAGCTTGTCCACCAATAATCATGTAGGGTATGTTGTGCCTTTTAAGACTTGATCCTATATTGGAGAGGATTTTTTCGAACATGAATTAAGCACCTTCGCAATCCTTATATCTACTTCTATCCCTTCTAATGGGTTTTTAAGTGGCAGCACCCCGAATTTTACTGCTTCATTCCACATAGCAGCAAAGAGGTTAACAGCCTGGTTGAAATGCACTTTTCCTTCATTGATCATCAAGCTATCTTCAAATTTCCTGAGCATTTCTTTATTTTTTATCATTGTCTTTGTATTGTATCAAAATTGCAAATTATTTAGACATCAAGACCAAAATTCAACTCATATCCCCAGCTTCACAAACACGTTTTCCTTAAGAAACTTCAGCACCCTTTCCACCTCTTCTCTCATCTGTTCTTTCCTGATGCCTGTTTCAGAATAATTTTCATCCATCATTTTTCTGTTTGTAAATCCTTCATGCGAATATTTTTTCAGGAAATCTTCGGGAATCTCATCGGGGATTTCAACATCATTCATGATAGCCCAGGCGAGTGTCCAGGCCTTTGCAAGATTGACAAAATCATACCCGCCACCGCCTAAGGCAATCCACCCTGGCGATATCTCTTTTATCTTTCTAACAACCGTGCAGAAACAGTTATTTGTATAGTTCAGGTGGGCAAGCGGGTCAGAAGAAAAGGAATCCACGCCAAGCTGCGTAACAACAACATCCGGTCTGAATTTATTTATAAGAGGCGGGACAATCTCATTGAATGCATGAATAAAAAGCTCATCGTCAGAATAAGTAGGCATGGGGATATTGACCGAGTATCCTTCGCCTTTGCCCCTGCCTGTCTCATTTTCAAATCCTGTGCCCGGGAAAAGCACTTCTCCTGTTTCATGGATGGATATCGTCAAAACCTTATCTGTATTATAGAATGCCGCCTGAACGCCGTCCCCGTGATGGGCATCTATATCAATATAAGCGACTCTCCTGCCTTTCTTTACAAGCGACAGTATTGCTATGACAATATCGTTGACATAGCAGAACCCTGCTGCCCTCATAGACATCGCATGATGAAGTCCGCCTGAGATATTAAAAGCAATATCAACCTCGCCAAGGTCCACCAGGGATGCTGCCTGCAATGACGCTCCTGTCACCAGCCTGGACCAGTCAAATACGCCTTTAAAGACAGGATTATCCTCTGAGCCGAGGCCATAAAAACAGGCATGAGGCAACTCAATCCCTGCATTTACAGCCTTGAGCACCTCGATATACTCTTTACTATGGAACAACAGCAACTCTTCATCTTCTGCCTTTCTGGCCTCAACATAGCGAACATTCGGCATGGAGAGAAGTCCATGCGCCTTGATAAGTTCATACGCAAGGTTTAATCTGGATGTCTTGAGTGGATGGGTTGGTCCGTAATCGAAATTCAAAAACTCATCTGTATATATAAACGCTGTTTTTGCCATTCATCATTTCTTTGCTTTTTTGAACCTGTCGAGGGAGATTATCTTCTCATCGAGTTGTTTCTCTTCTTCAGTCACTGCAGGCTCTTTGGATTCCTCCGGTTGTTCTCCGATATCCAACATGTCCCACCGGTCAAATCTTACTTTTGCGCCCGGAGAAAATACTGACACAATATCATCACAGTAAAGGAAACACTTTTCAGACCTGTTGCCGACGCCGAAACCCAATGTGGTTATTATGCTGCCATCCCCGGCCCATTCAAGGTTCCTATAGTTTTTCTGGTTAAATACCAAAACAAGTCCTTTCTTTTTCTCTTCTTCTGTAAATCCTCTTTTGCCTATGGCGGAATTCGGGGAATATTTTATGACAATATAAACCTGACCATAATCATTTATCAGGTCATAAAATAAATCCTGAAGGTACTTAATCTGGGTTTTCATTCTTTTTTCTTATATCATATCCATAAATTGAGATAAAAAACACAGGGAATTATCCATTTTGACCCCTTGAATCCTAGAATCCTTGAACCCTCTTCTCGCAGCTATAGTGGGGGGGGGAGGGGCTTCCGGGGGGGGAAGCCCCTCGTGGGAGGGAAACTTAAAGCTCCTTTTGGGGCTGTAGCGGCGTTTTTCTTAAAAATGCCGGCACGTCTATCTGGTCTTCATAAGACATGATGTCCGTTGCTATAACCTCTGTGCCGTAATCCGACCTCAGACTCTTTGAGAGAACTCTCTCCGAACCCTTAAGGCTGACAGGTTGTTTGAGAGGAGACCATTTCTTAATCTGAGGCAGGTCCACCTTTTCTTTCTGGTCATTAAAGCCTGTTGCTATGACAGTAACCCTTACCTCGTCACCGATATCAGGATCTATGACTGCGCCAAATATAAGGTGCACATCTTCGTGAGCAGAGTCGTATATGTAGGAAACAGCGTCCTGAACATCATTGTGCGCAAGTTCCATACCGCCTGTTATATTAACGAGGATACCTTTTGCGCCTTCAATTGATGATTCTTCAAGCAAGGGATTCAGTATGGCTTTTTTAGCCGCGTCAATCGCTCCTGTTTCTCCTCTGCCTGTCCCGGCGCCCATAACGCCTCTGCCTTTATCCTGTATGATTGTCTTGACATCTGCAAAATCAACATTAATGAGCCCTGGAATCAGAATAATATCAGATATGCCCTGAACCGCCTGCTTCAGGACATCGTTTGCTACAGCAAAAGATTTCAGGAGAGGCGTTCCCCTCTCAACAACAAGGCCTATTTTGTCATTTGGAATTACAATAAGGGTATCCACATTCTTCCTCAGTTCCTTTATCCCTTCTTCTGCATTTGAATACCTCACTTTTCCTTCATAAAAAAATGGCTTGGTAATAACAGCTACTGTAATGGCGCCGAGTTCTTTTGCAATGCCCGCAATTACCGGGCCGGCGCCTGTACCTGTGCCGCCTCCCATGCCGGCAGTTATAAAAACCATGTCAGCTCCCTCAAGATATTCAGCGATAATGGCACTATCCTCCAGTGCTGCATCTCTTCCTATCTCAGGGTTTGAACCTGCTCCAAGCCCTCTCGTCAGATTGGCGCCAATCTGAACCTTAACAGGTGCAAGAGATATTTCAAGCGCCTGCATATCAGTATTAATTGCTACGAATTCAACTCCATGGAGGTTCGATGTAATCATGTTGTTGATTGCATTCCCTCCGGCTCCTCCAACACCTACAACCGTTATCCTTGCCTTCTGTCCTCTTTCTTCGTCGATCATCTCGAACTTCATCATATGCATTCCTCCTTTTCCTTATTTTTATCTGAAAATCCCTTTAACCCAAACCTTCATCTTTCCGAATATTCCTATAAACGTATCATGGTAAAAGACCCTGTTCGATTCTGTATTAAACCCAAAAAACACAAGGCCTGCTCCTGTTGCATACATTGGATTGCTTATGATCTCTCTGCAGCCCTTTATCTCTCTCGGGAAACCTATTCTAACAGGCAGTCCGAGTACAGCCTCTGCTATCCTGTCAATGCCTTCGAGCATCGAACCGCCTCCTGTCAAAACAACCCCTGTTGACGCTATTTCATAGCCTGAGCAGGAAGTCAGTTCATTCTTTATCATATCCAATAATTCCTCACTCCTCGGCTGGATGATTTCAGCGAGATGCCTGCGTAATATCTTCCTGGCATGGCCTGCCTGAACTATATCTATTTCTTCATTCTCATCAACCATGCTTATGGTTGTGGAACCAAAACTCTTTTTAATCCTTTCCGCCTCGGTTACGGTAAGCCTCAGTCCTACTGCGATATCATTGGTAAAATGATTTCCCCCAACAGCAATCACTGATGAATGTCTCAGCCATCCGTCCTTATAGAGGATAATATCAGTCGTACCCCCGCCGATATCAATAATTGCAACTCCGAGTTCCTTCTCATCATCTGTAAGGATTGCCTCGGCTGATGCGAGGGGTTCGAATACAATGTCAATAACCTCAATCCCTGCCTTCTCACAGCATTTGAGGAGGTTCTGCACTGAGGTAACAGCACCTGTCAGGATATAAACCTTTGCCTCGAGCCTCACTCCCAGCATCCCGATCGGATCTCTGATACCATTCTGACCATCGAGGGTATACCCTGTCGGGATAACATGAAGCACTTCTCTGTCGAGCGGCACATAGACAGCCTTTGCAGAATCTATCACGCGCTCCACATCTATAGAGGCTACCTCTTTCCCTCTCACACCAACTGCGCCATAACTATTGAAGCCTTTAATATGGCCGCCGGAAATGCCCACATATACTGAATTGATTTCAACCCCTGTGGACAACTCTGCGGTCTTCACAGCATTCTTTATTGACTCAACTGTTGCCTCGATGTTTACAACTACACCCTTCCTCAGCCCTGTTGAAGGGGATGTACTGACTGCGCGGAATTCCAGTGCGCCGTCGGCAACTTCCCCTACGACAGCGCACATCTTTGTAGTTCCTACATCGAGGCCTACAATAATATTCCCCTGATGAGCACGCCGGGTCATTATCGAACCACCTTATTCGTTACCTGTTTCACAATCGCCCTGTTTTCAAACCTCAGATCTATGGAATCCACAGGGATCCCCATATTCTTTATATCTTCTTCCAACCGAATAAACCTGTCGAGTTTTTCTTCATATCCTCCGACCCCTAATTTCACTATAATCCCGTCTACGGTTATACTGAGTTCATGTGGTTTGTGTGCAATTATTTCGATATGATCTCTTTCTGAAGAAAACCGTTTTGCATTCATCACCTTTATGAAATTCAGCGCCTCTGAAAATCCCTTCTTTTCTTTAAACGGATCACCTGTTATGACAGGGAGAAAAGGCACTGAATCACCCTTCAACTCCTCAAGGAGTTTCCCGTTTTCATCTATTAGGAAAAGATGTTCATTCATATTGAGGAGTGCAAATGGCTCTGTTTCTTTTATTGTCATGGACAGCGTGTCAGGTAATTCCTTCCTGACGCTGACAGATCTGACCCATGGAGATTTGAGCAAGTATTGTGAAACCTCTTTGTTCGAAACCATTAAAAGGCTTTCATTCAGATGAACTCCGGCAAATGCCTTCAGTTCATCGTCTGTAAGATGCCTGTTTCCTATAAAGGTGAGATGCTTAAGAGGCAATACTGATATCCCAGGGCGTGTGTGAACATAAAAATATACACCTGTCGCGGTTATAAAGATGGATATCAAAACAGTAATCTTTCTGACTATACTGAATATTTTCAATCCCCTGCTGGTTCTCTTAAATTTATTTGCCTTCATCAAAAACACCTCTGAGTATCTCTTCAATGAGTCCCGGAAAATCAAAACCTGCAAGCCCTGCTATTTTGGGCAATAAACTGGTTTCTGTCATGCCCGGAATAGTATTCACCTCAAGCACGTAAGGCTCTCCTTCTGCATTAAGCCTGAGGTCAACTCTTGTAGCGCCCCTGCACCCCAGTGCTATATGGGCAGAAAGGGCTGTCATCTTTGCCCTTTCATAAGTCTCTGCAGTAATTTCCGGAGGGAGAATATACTCTGTAAGTCCTGGAGTATATTTCGCTTCATAATTATAAAATTCCAGGGATGGCCTTACCTCAACTCCACCCAGTACTTTGCCATTCAGTATCCCTATATGTATCTCCTGCCCTTCTATATACTTTTCAACAATTACCCGTGATCCGTATGAGAAGGCTGTTTCTAATGCCTTCTCGAAATTGCCTTTGTCCCTTGCGATGCTTACCCCCACACTTGATCCTTCTGTCGCTGGTTTTATGACCCAGGGAAAATCAAAAGAAGGACCCGGGGAACCGGTGAGAGGGGGCATGGGAGAAGTGTTATTTTCACTGTGTCTCCGCGTCTCCGCGTCTCCGTGTCTGCTTTTTAACGCAGGACTGCCTATAACTGTGAATGGGGGCACGGGAATTCCATGATAGAGGAAAACCTTCTTGGATGCCTCTTTATCCATTGCAAGGGCAGATGCGAGCACTCCGGAACCTGTATAAGGGATTCCCAGAACTTCAAGCATCCCCTGGATAGAGCCGTCTTCCCCGTATCCTCCATGAAGGGCAAGAAATGCTGCCTCTATTTTTCCTTTATCCAGCACATCGCAGATGTCAGAACCGACATCTATGGAAAGAGCGTTATAGCCTAAACCCTTCAGGGCATTATAAATTGCAGATCCGCTCCTGAGAGATACTTCTCTCTCGGCTGATATCCCGCCCATTAAGACACCTATTCTCTTATCAGTTAACATTGTCTCTCCCGACTATCTTTATCTCAGGCTCAAGCAAAATGCCGAATTTTCCTTTAACTCTATCGGCAACTTTCTCCATAAGCACGATGAAATCAGATGCATTTGCTCCGCCTTTGTTAACAAAGAAATTTGCGTGCAGATTACAGACCTCAACATCACCTACGCTCATTCCCTTGCATCCAGCTTCGTCTATAAGCTTTCCTGCAGACAGACCAGATGGGTTTTTGTATACACATCCGGCCGATGCCTCCCAGATAGGCTGTTTTTCTT
>Ga0315278_10005165_pt1 | contig 11849 bp, 9 predicted proteins | sample YL17G06_0_MG_FD_203880 | JGI IMG/M metagenome (GOLD analysis project Ga0315278, IMG submission 203880) | Sediment microbial communities from Yellowstone Lake, YNP, Wyoming, USA - YL17G06_0 | ecosystem: Environmental > Aquatic > Freshwater > Lake > Sediment | place: USA: Wyoming | collected... | reverse complement strand
AAACAGAGGCGCAAGGCGCAGGATACAACAAGCGGGGCAGGTCCCGCTGGCTGGCGTATGTCTATAAATCCTGCTGGTAACGAACGTAAGGGATGCGTCCGTATATGGATTCAAACCGGTCTACGTTCTTGTCGCTGCTGTTGCTACCGTCCACACCAGCACCTAATACGTTACTGGCGCCGATACTCAGGTTGGCGTTCCACGGCGTGCGCCAGGTGAAATGCACATCGAATGTATTTGAGCTGTCCAGTTGCTCGCGATTCAGGAAAGTAACGGGTTCGCGATAGTACCCGCTCATGCCTCCACTGAACGAACCGCGGCTCCATTCAAGACCCAGGGCGGCTGAGTCGAACGACTCAGCCAGGTTCCAATCCAGTAAACCCGGGTTCTGGCCATACATCCCCTGGTAATTTGCATCAAGCACGCGGGTGAGGGCGAGTCCGAGTCGAATGTTGCCCGCCTGGCTCGTGGTGAACCCGACCTGGAAATTCAGGTCGATGCCGGTAGTTTCACCGGCGAGGTAGCCAGAAGGGCTGGCGCCGGCAAGAACGCCAGTGCTCACAGCAGGTATCAGCAGGCGGCTATCCATCAGCGGAGCCGGACTGAATTGGTTCAGCGCGTAAACGCCACTGGAACCGGATTCGGTAGTTGTTGTGAACCAGTTAACTGAACCCCGGACCTTACCCATTTCCTGGCTGGCACCAAGGTTTAGCGTGCGCCGGTCAAATTTCGCTCCCGAGTCTGTGACGAATCGACACCCGGAGGCTGTGTAGGAATCGGGTTTCAGTGTCCCGTTCATGCATTGAATGCTGCCAAACGACTGAAATTGCGCGTTACCCAGGTTTTGTTCCACCCCACTGTTCAGGCTCAGGCCGCCGCCTACAGGCATGCGCAAGGTTGCATCCAGGCCTAGCAGATTTGAGTCGGGCGAAGTTGCAACCAAATGACTGCCCGTTTCCAGTACGAGCGGCTGGGAGAGTTGTAACTGGAGTTTTGGGGTTTCGCTTCCACCGAGGTCAAATTCAAAGCCCCCTGACACCGGGTCGAGAACCATCGGGGTACCTGGGTGCACTGTTTGTTGTGGATTCCCTTTAAGCAATACGGGCTGCGCGCCTTGCGCGTCGGAACCGGGGAACAGGCCGGAAACCAGGCACAACGAAGCCACGGCAGCAAACACTGCCGCATTCGGTTTACGCTGGTGCAACTTCCGCTTCATTCTTTACCCTGATATCCCGAAAAAACGACTGGCAAATGGAATCACCCCAAGCATAGCAAATTTTTGCCGATTTCACTGCATTTATTCTGCGGTTTTCCCGCAGATCAGGCTGCTATACTGCGGTTTCCTTCCAGCCTGCACGCCTTAATGACTCTGACCCATACACCTGTATGCAAGTTCGGTGAAAAAGCTCCTAATTTTCATCTTTTGGGGACTGACGGGCGGTTCTGGTCATTAGATGACTGTCTTGGGGCAAAGGGATTGCTGGTCATGTTCATATGCAACCACTGCCCCTATGTCAAAGCCATCAATCACAAACTGGTGCGCGACACCAGTGAACTGAAGAACTTTGGCATCAATAGCGTGGCGATCATGCCAAACGATACAGTTCATTATCCGGATGATTCATTGGAAAACATGATTCAAACAGCAAACGACCTGGGCTATCCATTTCCTTACCTGATTGATGAAACCCAGGCAGTGGCCCGGGCGTTCGGTGCGGTTTGCACCCCCGATTTCTTTGGCTACAATGCAAAGCTTGAATTGCAATATCGTGGCCGGATGGATGAAAGCGGCGCCAATCGGAACATCCACGATGTCCGCAGGGACTTATTTCTAGCCATGAAACTGGTGGCGGAAACCGGCTCAGGGCCGCAACACCAGATTCCTTCCATGGGTTGTTCAATCAAATGGCGGGATGCCTGACGGGCAATTCATCTCTTGCCCTGAGCGAGACCGATCGGCGAAAATCATCATTCGCTCCCGGTAAAAATTTTTGCACCCGAGACTTTTGACGACCGGGCAATTGGCCCGCCACTACACACCTACCAGGAAACCGTAATGCCCACTCGCCGTGAACTTGCCAACGCCATCCGTGCGCTGTCCATGGATGCAGTGCAAAAAGCCAACTCTGGCCACCCGGGCATGCCCATGGGCATGGCGGATATTGCCGAGGTCCTGTGGAATGGCTACCTGAAACACAACCCGGCCAATCCGCGCTGGTGGGACCGAGATCGGTTCGTGCTGTCCAATGGACATGGCTCCATGTTGCTGTATTCCCTGTTGCACCTGACCGGTTACGACCTGCCTATCGATCAATTGAGAAATTTCAGGCAACTCCACTCCAGTACCCCGGGTCATCCGGAGTATGGCGAGGCTCCCGGAGTTGAAACGACCACAGGCCCGCTGGGACAAGGCCTTGCCAACGCTGCTGGAATGGCGCTTGCTGAGAAGGTATTGGCGCAGCGGTACAACTGCACGGGCCATCAAATCGTGGATCACCGTACCTGGGTATTTCTGGGGGATGGCTGCTTGATGGAAGGCGTGTCCCATGAGGTTTGCGCGTTGGCAGGAACCCTCGGGCTGGGCAAACTGATTGCGTTCTGGGATGACAATGGCATTTCCATTGATGGGGAGGTAAAGGGGTGGTTCACGGATGACACTCCCGCTCGATTTGAAGCCTATGACTGGCAGGTGATCCGGGACGTGGATGGCCACGACCCGGTCGAAATTCAGCAGGCCATCGAAACTGCCCGGGCGGACACCCGGCGCCCCAGCCTGATCTGTTGCAAAACCATTATCGGCTTTGGCTCACCCAACAAACAGGGCACTGAAGCGACACACGGCTCGCCGCTGGGGGCAGACGAAGTCGCTGCAGCCCGGCAAGCCTTGGGCTGGCACCATCCCGCATTTGAGGTTCCCGCGGATATCAAGAATGCCTGGGATGCCCGGGGAAAAGGCGCCCTGGCTGAAAGTGAGTGGCAAAAACAGTTTGGTGCCTATCGGGATGAATACCCTGAGCTTGCTGCTGAGTACAGCCGTCGCATGGCCGGCGATTTACCTGCGGAGTGGGAAGCACAGAGCCGTAAAGTGATCGCAGCCATGCAACAGGACCGGAGCGACGTTGCTACCCGCCGGTCTTCCCAGTTGGCTCTGGAGGCGTTCGGACCCTTCCTGCCGGAGCTCATTGGCGGTTCGGCTGATTTGGCCCCGTCGAACAATACCATTTGGTCCGGCAGTGTGGATGTCCGGAAAGCGGATGGCAGGGGCAATTATATTCATTTTGGTGTGCGCGAATTTGGCATGACGGCCATGTGTAACGGCATCGCTCTGCACGGCGGCTTTCTCCCTTACAACGCGACCTTTCTGGTGTTTTCGGACTACGCGCGAAATGCGGTTCGCATGTCCGCCTTGATCCCCGCCCACAATATCCATGTGTACACGCATGACTCGATCGGCCTGGGTGAAGACGGGCCAACGCATCAACCGGTGGAGCATGCAGCCAGCCTGCGGTTGATACCGGGGCTGGAAGTATGGCGACCTTGCGATACCGTGGAATCGGTGATGGCGTGGAAAATGGCCATCGAGAACTTCGGTAAGCCCAGTGTGCTGATATTTACCCGGCAAAATTTGCCACACCAGGCTCGTGACCAGGCACAGTGCGATGCGATCGCCCGTGGTGGTTACATCCTGCGCGAGGCCAAAGGAAAACTTGACTGCATCCTGATTGCCACCGGCTCGGAGGTCGGGCTGGCGATGGCGTCCGCTGATGAACTGCAGGCCGAAGGCATTGGTGTCAGGGTTGTTTCCATGCCCAATCCGGGTTTGTTCTTGCGGCAGGATTCCATCTATCGCGAGATCGTCCTGCCCCCCTCGCAGCGGGCCCGGGTTGCCGTCGAGGCCGGCGTTAGCGATTACTGGTACCGATTCGTAGGGGACAAGGGCGAAATCGTGGGTGTGGATCGATTTGGAGCATCGGCGCCGGCTAAAGATCTGTTCAAGTATTTTGGACTGACAGCAGAGCGGGTTGTCCTTGCCGCAAGAACATCCATGGCGGCAGCCTTGTCAATGTAGCAAGGCTTGATGGGCTAAGGATTTACTGTTTGCGGGTTCTCTTGTTCTCGGGTTTTACTTTTCAGGAGTTACGAAATGGCGATCAAGGTTGCAATTAACGGTTATGGCCGCATCGGTCGAAACATCATGCGTGCCCTGTACGAGTCCGGACGCACTGGTGAAATTAAAATTGTCGCGATCAATGACCTGGGAAACGCGGAAACCAATGCTCACCTGACGCGCTATGACACTGCGCACGGGAAGTTCCCCTATGAAGTCGGAGTCAGCGATGGAGATCTCGTCATCAAGGGTGACCGCATCAAGGTCTTCGCTGAACGTGACCCGGCGAAACTGCCATGGGCCGAATTGGGGGTCGACGTGGTGCATGAATGCACGGGTCTTTTTGCCAGCAAGGCGAAAGCCGGCGCACATATTACTGCCGGTGCAAGGAAGGTCATCATTTCGTCGCCAGGACAGGAGGTCGACAACACGGTGGTTTTTGGCGTCAATCACAAAAGCCTCAGGTCCTCCGACCAGGTCATTTCAAACGCCTCCTGCACGACTAATTGCCTTGCGCCCCTGGCCAAGGTTCTGCACGAGGGTGTGGGCATTGAACATGGCCTGATGACAACCATTCATGCCTACACCAACGACCAGGTACTAACGGATGTCTACCACTCGGATCTGCGCCGGGCACGTTCCGCGACCATGAGCCAGATTCCGACAAAGACCGGCGCAGCAGCGGCAGTGGGCCTGGTCCTGCCTGAGCTCAATGGACGCCTGGATGGATTTTCCATGCGGGTGCCGACCATCAATGTGTCCGTCGTGGACCTGACATTTGTCGCCAAACGCACCACTACGGTTGAAGAGGTCAACCAGGTGGTGAGGTCAGCTGCAGAAGGCAGTCTCAAGGGAGTGCTGGCCTATAACACGCAACCACTGGTATCGGTTGATTTTAACCATGATCCGCACTCATGTATTTTTGATGCAACGTTGACCCGGGTCATGCAAGGCAGCATGGTCAAAGTGCTCGCCTGGTACGATAATGAGTGGGGGTTCAGCAACCGTATGCTGGATACTACGATTGCCTTGATGCAAGCCTGAGTACAAGCAGCTACCACCCGGGAGTACCCTGTTTGATAAATATCCTTCGCATGGAAAACCTGTTCCTCGCCGGCAAGCGGGTTTTGATTCGCGAGGACTTCAACGTGCCGGTGAAGGCGGGGGAAGTCACATCCGATTCGCGTATTCGCGCGGCAGTTCCTACAATTCAGTTTGCACTCAAGAAAGGCGCGGCGGTAATTGTCCTGTCACACCTCGGGCGGCCGGTTGAGGGGCATTTCTCAGCAGAATTTTCCCTGGCACCGGTGGCCAGGCGCCTTGGCGAGCTGCTTCAACAAACGGTCCGCCTGGAGCCCGACTGGCTTGATGGAGTTGAAATCAAACCGGGTGAGGTGGTGCTCTGCGAAAATGTGCGCTTTACACCGGGCGAAAACAAGAACGATGCGGTCCTTGCTGGCAAAATGGCAGCATTGTGCGACATATTCGTCATGGATGCCTTCGGCACTGCGCACAGGGCACAAGCATCCACGGAAGGCGTAATCCGCCTGGCGCCGGTGGCGTGCTCCGGCTTGTTACTGAGCAAGGAACTGGATGCACTGAAGAAATCCATGCTGCAACCCGCGCGCCCCCTGCTGGCCATCGTGGGCGGTTCCAAGGTCTCCAGCAAGCTGACGATTCTGGAAAATCTGCTCAAGCAGGTAGATGAGTTGATCGTCGGTGGCGGAATTGCCAACACCTTTATTGCGGCAGCCGGCTTTGAGGTTGGCAAATCGCTATTTGAACCCGACCTGGTGCGTGCAGCGCAGGGTTTGATCCGCCAGGCCCATGAACACGGTGGAAGCATTCCCATCCCCAAGGACGTGGTGGTGGCCAAATCGTTTTCTGCGGATGCGGTGCCAGTGATTCGCCATGTAGGTGAGGTCAGAAGGGACGAAATGATCCTGGACATCGGTCCGATGACCATCATTGAGTACTCCCAGGCCATCGCCGCTGCAGGGACCATCGTTTGGAATGGACCGGTGGGCGTTTTCGAATTCAGCAGTTTTTCGGCCGGTACGCGGGCCGTGGCTGAGGCTATCGGCCGGTCCAGGGCATTCAGTATCGCAGGCGGCGGGGAGACCCTGGAGGCCATCGAACAATTTGGCGTCAGTGACGAAATCAGCTACGTTTCTACGGGTGGGGGCGCGTTCCTGGAGTTCATAGAAGGCAAGACACTACCGGCAGTTGCGGCCTTGCAGGATCGTTTTGTCATTTAGGGAAGCTCTGAATAACTCGGCCATTCCAGGAGATGAACCATGTATAAACGACTTACCAAGCCGAGCAAAGCTTTGCTCCCCGGCATAATCTGCGGACTCTTCCTGTTGGGCTGTGCGCCGACCGTCAAAGTGCGATCCGATTCCAATCCCAATGTGAACCTGGCGCAGTTCAGCACATATAATTTTTTCAGCAAACTGGGCGTCGAGCAGGAGGGATACTCCGGTTTACTTGGTCAGCATTTTCGCGATGCGGTGAGTGCACAGCTGAATTCACGCGGTTTCAGCCTGACGGATTCACCCCAGCTACAGGTCAACGTAACCGTTTCTAAGGATGACAAGATACGGGTGAACACCTATCAGGATCCCTACCTCTACGGCGGTTATTACGGCGGAGCCCGCCGCGGCGGCTACTGGGGCGCCCCCATGTACTATGGCGGGGGCACACAAACTACAGTAAGCCAGTACACCCAGGCTTACGTTTACATCGATCTCGTGGATTCCCAGCAGCACAAGATGGTCTGGCAGGGTGTTGCTACCTTTGTGCTGACAGAAAAAATGCAGTCACAGGTGCGTGATGCGGTGATCAAGACAGTCGCGGAAATTTTCACGCAATTCCCGATAGCCGTGAAGCAATCCGGATGAAAACTTCACTTAGGGAGCCTCTGACCAATTATGCGCGGAGCGCGTTTCTGCCGCAAAAGCCGCAGATCGTGCGGAGCGCGCCGCGAGACAGTAGCACCGCTACGGCCAAGGCGCGCTCCGTGCGAGCCAACGTGCGGGGTGCCGCTTTTGCGACGAAACCCGGATGGGACGGGCCTTTGCGGGCGCTCCGCCCCGCTCCGGCTCGCTTATTTGGAATGACCAAACCGCACTCGCCAGAGCCGGACCGGAGCATGGCCCAGGCCAGCCTCTCGACCGGTTCCCGGTCTCACCTTCTCCCGCAAAGATTCGTCGCGCCCGTGCATAAGTTGGTCAGAGGCTCCCTGGCAGGGTTCCTTGCCGCATTGCTCCTCGCTGCCTGTTCTTCGGGCGTCACGGTACGCTCTGACGCGAGTCCAACGGCGGATTTCACCCACTACAAGACGTATGGTTTTTTTCAACCCATGGGGATTGAAGAAGGTTACAACTCACCGATTTACGGGCAGCTGTTCCGGGCCGCCATCAGCCAGCAAATGGATGCCCGCGGCTATACACTTGCCAAGGATCCGGATTTGCTGATCAACGTGACTTCGCGATTCGATTCGAAGGTCAGGGTAACTACCTACACAGCACCCTACATGATGGGCGGGTACTATGGCCGTTATTACGGGCCAGGGGTGGGAATGGGCACTGAATCAAGGGCGACGGTTACCCAGGATGTGTCCGCATTTATTGACCTGGTCGACAATGCAGGTGACCGCATTGCCTGGCAGGGTGTAGGGGTGGTCACGTTGAGCGACAAGAAGGCGCAAGAGCTAAAGCAGACCATAGACTTTACGGTAAGCAAGGTGTTTGGCCTGTATCCGCACAAAGCCGGGCAATAAGAGGCTCCCTAGCTCGCTCCCGTGGCCTGGTCAACTTCGGCTATTGCATCAAAAAAGCCCGGCGCCATGGCGTAGTAGTTTTGCCAGCGTGACAATGAGCGCTGGTGCAGCGGCTGGCGGGCCTGCCAACTGCTCGCAGTCCTGACCGGCCGCGTGTCTGCACGGTCATTTTCCATCGCTGCATCCCAGCCAAGACCGAGGAAATCCAGCACGCCTTCCAGGGTTGGACGTGTTTCGCGCACCAGGTCGTCGTACGACACGGTGTGAATGCGGTCCCCTGCAAGCCGGCACCACCTGTCCATTACTTGCCGATAGCCACGATAGTAATCCAGCAAGTCATCCAGGCTGTTGGAAAAGCCCGCATCGGGATGCTGCAACAACTGGAAGAAACAAGACAAGCAACTGTCACGGCCGTCCCGGGTGACATGGATGATTCTTGCTTCGGGCAAGATGCGCAGCAGAAAACCGATAAAGCGGAAATTCAAGGGATTCTTGTCGACATACCGCTGTTGTTGCGGTCCATCCAGCCGTAAACGTGTCCACAATTCATTGCCGAGTGCCTGCTTGTTCCGGGCAATCCGAGCCGTTTCATCGGGCGGCATGGTTTCCGGGCCTTCCTTCGCCAGGTGCGCGAGGAAATTAAGTTCACCCCGGGCGGTAATTCCCGGATGACGATCCAGCATTTGCTCAAGCACTGTTGTGCCAGAACGTAACATACCCATGATGAATACCGGGTGGCGGCCGCTGTTCTTCCCGGGTGCCGGGGATGGACTGGCGACTTGCAATGACCTGGCCAGTTGTTGCTTCCACGCCAGTGTGTCCCATGGTTGCGCGGTGTTTCTTAATTGATTTCCCCTGCAGATTTCCTTCCACGCGGATTGCCATCGGCCCATGTCATCCAGGCCTTTACCGCGAGCAAAGGCCAGGCACATATCGGCCTCGTCACCCAGGGGCTGTTGCGCCGCTTGCTCAATCAGTTGCCAGTCGGACGATGTGTCGTCAGAAAACCGCTGCAGGTGTGCCAACAGCAGCCAGGCCGTACCCAGGCGAGGGTCAATTCTCACGGCCTTGCGCAGCAGGCCGAGAGCAGCGTCGAACTGCCCCACGGCCTGGTAAAGCCGCGCCAGTTTCAGGTGCAGGCTGGCATCGTCCGGCGCCTTGTCCAAGGCCATGTGCATCACGCTGATGGCGTCGTTGTACTGATCGCTGTCACGCAGGAACCCGGCCACTTTCAGCAAAGTCGCCAGGTCTCCTTCATGGGCATGAGCCATTTGGACCAGCACCCCGGAAGCCTCGGCAGGACGGCCCTCAGCGCGCAGCAGGAAGGCCAGTGCGAAAGCAATATCCACATCCTGCGGAAATTCAGTTGCCAGTTGCCGGAACATGTGCTCGGCAGCGACCGGCTGTGCACACAGTCGCAACGCATTCGCCAACCAGTAACGTACGTCACGTTCCGCCGGCGCCATGCGGTATGCTTCGGCGAGGTGCAGTCGTGCTTCCTCGCCTTGCTGGCGGCCGATTTCAGCGATTCCTGTTCGCAGCAGGGACTGCCAATCTGGCTGGTTCACTTCATCACCTGCAGGGCCCAAGCAATTGAGATGCAATAAGTATATTCTGTCACGCTCGCGGGCGGGGTAAAGACGCGCGCAACACCATAGAGAACGTGGACTGGACCATATGCAGATTGACACCAGCAGACCTATCAAGATTCGCCGCACCAAGATCATTGCAACGCTCGGTCCAGCTACTGACACGCGGGAAGAACTTTACGGCGTGATCAAGGCAGGCGCTGATGTATTGCGACTGAACATGTCTCACGGTCCCGCCGCGAAGCAAATCGAGCGGGCGCGAATGGTGCGTGAGGTGGCTGCAGAGCTGGAACGCGAAGTCGCGCTCCTGTTTGATTTGCAAGGACCGAAGATTCGCATTGAGCACTTCGCCGGTGACAGCACGATGCTGGAATCGGGTCATCAATTCATACTCGATGCAGAGGATTTCACCACGCCCGGTGACAACCACAGGGTCGGAGTGAGCTACGCCGGCCTGCCGGATGATGTTAAGGCAGGGAACCTCCTGTTGCTGGATGACGGCCTGATTTCGATGCGGGTTATCGCGGTTAAGGGCCGCAAGATCGTTTGTGAGGTGGAAAATGGCGGCAAGCTTGCCAACCGGAAGGGAATTAACCTGCAGGGCGGAGGATTGTCTATTTCCGGCATAGTCGAGCATGACTTGCCACACATCCAGTTGGCGGCCGATCTCGACGCCGATTACCTGGCAGTCTCGTTCCCTGCCAGCGCCGGTGACATGGTGCGAGCCCGTGAGCTGCTGCACAAAGCGGGTGGCCGGGCTGCATTAATGGCAAAGATTGAGCGCATTGAGGCCATCGAAAACCTGGAAGAAATTTGTGACGTATCGGATGCCATATTGGTTGCTCGAGGCGATCTCGGTGTGGAAATCGGTGACGCTGAACTGCCAGGCTTGCAAAAGCGCATCATCCATACTGCGTTGAAGCACAACCGTATCGTCGTTACGGCCACGCAAATGATGCAGTCCATGATCGAGAATCCGATCCCGACCCGTGCTGAAGTGCTCGACGTCGCCAATGCCGTAATGGATGGCTCGGACGGGGTAATGCTTTCGGCCGAGACCGCGATGGGAAAGCACCCGACAAAAGTCATTGAAGCGATGCACCGCATCTGTCTTGGGGCCGAGCGTCATTTTGACCGGGAGGGTGTGAGCGCACCTTTAACCGTCCGCTTTCAGAAAATCGACCAGGCAATCGCCATGGCGGCGATGTACATGGCGAAGAATGTTTCCGTTCAGGCCATCGTCGCATTGACGGAATCCGGTTCGACGGCCCAGTGGCTTTCCCGGGTCCAGTCATCGGTACCGATATTTGCGCTGTCGCCGAATGTTGCCAGCCGCCGCCGCATGGCCATGTACCGTGATGTGTATCCAGTCGCCCATCAACCCCAGGGAGACGACCTGAACCTGATTGTCGAGGAGTTGCTGAAACTGCTCAAACAAAAAGGCCTTATCAAGGCCGGCGACCGGGTTATCGTGACCATGGGCGACAAGACCGGCAACCAGGGGGGTACCAATGCCCTGCGTTTTGTCGAACTCGGCCCGGAATGAATGGGTACGGAATAAACGGGTGCATGGTCTCGGCCACAACTAAACGGTAAAATACCTGTCCGACCCAAACGGTATGCCCACTGTGGGCGTTGCAAATTCTCTTTTAGGAGTCAGTAGTCATGAATGAAATGGAGTTGGTGTCGATCGCCGAGGCAATGGTAGCTGAAGGCAAGGGGATTCTTGCCATTGATGAGAGCGCAGGTACCATCGCCAAGCGGTTCAAGGCAATCAATATCGAATCCACCGAAGAAAACCGGCGTGCTTACCGGGAAATGCTGCTCACAACAGCCCACCTGGGCAAGCACATCAGCGGCGCGATTCTTTATGACGAAACCATTCGTCAATCCACGCGGAACGGTGTTTCATTCGTGAAGGTCATGCAGGACGCCGGAATCATCCCGGGTATCAAGGTGGATTTGGGCGCCCATCCCTTTGCCGGCCACCCGGGCGAGAAAATTACCGAAGGGCTGGACGGTTTGCGCCAGCGGCTCGAAGAGTACCGGGCACTGGGCGCACGATTTGCCAAGTGGCGCGCAGTCATCACCATCGGGGAAAACATCCCCACTACCTCCTGTGTCGATGCAAATGCACACGCCCTGGCCCGCTATGCCGCACTGTGCCAGGAAGCGGACATTGTGCCGATCGTTGAACCAGAAGTATTGATGGATGGCGCGCACAGCCTGGATGAATCATTTGAAGTGACCGAAGCCACGCTGCGAGCATTGTTCAACCAGTTATACGAACAAAACGTTCTGCTTGAAGGTACGATTCTCAAGGCCAGCATGGTGATTTCAGGGAGCGAAGCGACACATCGCGCCAGTGTGC